>JADEYI010001896.1_pt1 | contig 12766 bp, 7 predicted proteins | sample 8542331 | NCBI WGS metagenome assembly JADEYI01 (sample SAMN16510988, study PRJNA670497) | mine drainage metagenome | isolation source: biofilm near Copperflume 1 | place: Germany: Marsberg coppermine Kilianstollen | collected 2018-02 | reverse complement strand
ATCAAATGCTCCAGCCCCCTATCAAGAATCGTAGTAGTGGCGGGTCCTAGATCGGTGGGACCTGCGGGAAGCAGGAAGCAGAAATAGCCCGGTGCATACCAGACAGCTAGAGCATCGGAAATCGGCCAAGACGCCGCCATTTGCTGGTCATCGAAGAGATGATGAAATCTGCTTGCAGAAAACATGTTCGTTATGATCTGGGCAGCCCCACTTGCTATCGGAGCCGGTGAATTGCGTCTGGTCCGGTTCGATTGATTCGTGGAAACTGGCTGAGTTGCAGGAGAGGTACTTGGAAGTGGAGCGCTTCGCCGCGCATGTTCCCGGGCTGAATAGAACATGTAGGCAGCCAATCCCGCGAAAAGAAGCACTCCCCAAATGGCACCATAGAGAAGCGCCAGCAGTGCAATTAAGCTATAAAAAACACCGAATACAGTTGATCCAACTTTTCGATTCAAGAATCGTCTCCGACTTGCGCGGCACCATGTTTTTGGAGATATCACACATTGCACGACAGTAGTCCTGCAAATTGGGATTGCCCCGTCCTGATCGTCAATATGCAGCTTTTAAAGCGCCGAGTAGGATCGCGGGATGGAGGAATTTCTGCGGTCAAGCTCTGACCGAATTTTGAGAAGTATCTCGAAATCTAATCGGTCGTGTGTCGCCTCAGCATTCGCATGAAACCCAAGTAACGATTCATCAGCCATCCACCCACAGCGCTAGATTGTTGTTACGGTTGATAACGCCAAAGGTCGTTGAGTTCCCCCAGCTTTCCCGTTGAATCGTAACCTTCTCCACCAAACAGCCATAAGTTGCCGCTGCTATCTATCCAACTGACAGCGACGCCCTCACTTCCCCGTGCGCCGGGAACATTGCTAGTGGAGGAGACGCCAAGTGTGCCATAGATGCCTTTTGCGCCTCCCATATTGCTACCGCTCACCCACATCCATTCTTTGGTTGTTGCGTTGAACTCCCACAGATCGTTGAGGTATTGATTTGTCCCGTTTTCCCCAGTTGCAGAGTCATAGTCAAAGCCGCCAAAGAGCCAGAGATTGCCGCTACTGTCGATCCAGTTAATGGCGCTATCACGGCCTCCAGGCGTGTCGTTGGTGGAAGCGATGCCTTGCGTCCCATAGATAGGCGCTACACCTCCCATATTGCTACCGCTCACCCACATCCATTCTTTGGTTGTTGCGTTGAACTCCCACAGATCGTTGAGGTCGAGTGCGGGACCGGTCGAGTCATTGCCAAAACCTCCAAAGAGCCAGAGATTGCCGCCGCTATCTGTCCAGCCGATGGAATAGCCCCGTGCCCCGGGCACAGTGTTCGCAGAGGCTATCCCCTGTGTCCCATAAATCCCCACTGCATTCGCGGTACTACTCCCGCTCACCCATGTCCATTCTTTAGTTGCTGAGTTGAACTCCCAAAGATCGTTAAGAATTCCAAACGTCCCGGTTGAGTCAATGCCACCACCTCCGAAAAGCCAAAGGTTGCCGCTACCGTCTGTCCAACTTATAGCAGCGCCGCTACCCCCAGTTCCTCGTGCGCCGGGAACATCGTTTGCAGAGGCGATGCCTTGTGTTCCATAGATACCCGCAGCATTGATCGTGTTGCTCCCACTCACCCATGTCCATTCTTTAGCCGTTGGGCTGAACTCCCAAAGGTCGTTGAATACTCCGGAGATTGTTGATGAGGGATATCCTTCACCGCCAAAAAGCCAAAAATTTCCGCTACGGTCCGTCCAGCCAACGGCACTGTCTCTTGGCCCCGGCACATTGTTTTGGGAGGCGACGCCTTGTGTGCCATAAACGCCCAATGTGACCTGGCCGCCGTATACGCTGGCGGTATTATTGCCACTTACCCAAGTCCACGTCTTTGCCGTGGGGCTGAACTCCCACAGATCGTTAAGCTCCCCCGTCTTCCCCGTTGAATCGTATCCACTACCACCGAAGAGCCATAGATTCCCACTGCCGTCGATCCAACTGACGGAACCGCTTCGCGCCCCGGGGACATTGCTGGTGGAAGCAACACCCAAAGTACCGTAGACGCCCACTGCATTCGCGGTGCTGCTCCCGCTCACCCATGTCCATTCGTTGGCGGTATTGGGTATGGGTGGTGGAGTGCTACCTCCACCGCCGCCAGTGCCCGAACTCCCTCCACAACCGACGATGAAAATACCAATCGAAGACGCGAGGAGCATAGGCAAGCTCAACAGCAGGACAGGCACTTTTCTGACGGCAGCACGGATCACAGACATAAATTCACCTCGTAGCATTTCAGTGGAAGGGGCACAACTTGTTAGGTGCGCATACAGTCTACGACAATGTGACTCATTGGGTGTGTACGCATCGGCTGCAAGGCTCCATGATTGCAACCAATGCCCGTCGATATTCGCATCCGGTTTGGCCGCGCCATTCGCCGCATACGTGAGGAACAGGGAATCAATCAGGAAGAGGCGGCGGAGCGTTGCGGGTTACACCGGACATACTACAGCGGAATCGAACGTGGAGTGCGGAATATTTCCCTGTTGAATATTGAGCGGGTTGCGAAGGGTCTGAAAACCGGCCTTTCCGATTTGTTTGGCCGCCTCTAGTAGGCTCAACACGGGTTATGTCCGGTAATCTGCCAATGTATGAGCCTCCGCAAGAGAACCATCACAAAATCCATACAAGGTAGCGCAGTGCACAGCATGAGATAGCTGCAAGCCCCCGTTTATGATGCCCGTATGACCTCCATAACCTGAAATCGTCTAAACGAAGAGAGAAAAATGCATTTTACCTGGCACAAGGGGGTCAACTGCGGACAGCCAAGGGGGGCTTGGCCACGGCCATGATTGACAGAGATTGGAGTCCCTATTTCACCGTCTTAAATCCTGAAAAAATAGGTATTGACATTCGCTCGATATGATTTCATTCCGCGCATCGAGAGCACATACTTGTCTAGGTCGCAATGTCTCCACCCAATCCCTTGGCTGCAAACATTGTGAGGCTTCCAAAGATGGGTTTGGGTGATGCCTACAAAATCCGCTTGCGGTATCAAAAGTTATAAATCGGATTTATCATTCGGTGTTATATCGGTATTTGGTAGTCATTTTTGCATGTAAGCAATGGGCAAAGATGACTGACGCGTGGGGAGTCACGATTGCACAACCTGGCCGGTCATTATTGACTGTCCATCTCGCACAGGTTTTTTCTAAGGGAAACCAAGAAGTTACGGGGCACAGACGCTGAGTTCTCATATTGCCCTGTTCGCTGCCAATAGACAGAGAATGTTGCTTTGATCTCATCCTCAGGCAAGCCAAGTTTGCGGAGATTATTGATTTGGAATACTTGCCAGTTCACACCCCCACCACTTGCTGAAAAAAGCCATTGCCCTAAGTGATCATTCTCCCGCGTCCACGGCATTTCAATTTTCATCACGCATTCATTAGGATGTTTGCTGGCCCAGTCATCGTGTGTTAGAACGCGATAGTCATTAGGCTTGTAAAGCGTTTTTTTTCTCTGTACCTCAAAAAATCCACTGGCTTCCAACTTCTGGAATCCTCGATAAATTGTGCTTTTGCTACAACGGAAGAACTCTGCCAATCCAGCCTGAGAGCCATAAAAGTGCCCGCTGTTTAATGAAATCTTGAGTGCATGAGAGTAAATGTAATGGACATCGGTTAGGTGCCGCTCCGAATTACAGACATAGGGAGAATTTTCGAGTCGGATATGTTCATACTTGTCCGTTTTTTGGACAGGTTGCCGATACTGCGATAGGGCGGCTTTATCAATCATGCGGCATCCCCCTGAAATGGGGTTTTCTGTTTGGCAGGTACGCGGCTTGCTTCGACAAGCTCTAGGCAGTCCTGTATGCGTAGGAACACCCGTCCCCCTAGCTTTATGAAGGGAATGCGGCGTTTTAGAATCCATGACCGCACCGTTGAATCTTTAAGCCTCAGCAAAGTGCCTGCTTCTGAAATCGTTAGCAAATCTAGTTGTTGTTCCATATCCAATTTCGGCATCCTTTAGGCCAAGTGAGTTCTTGACATAAAGCTACAGTATCATATAGACTTTAGGAGGTCAAGCACTGGAGAGCTAAAGTAGATGGTTATGCAAACAAAAATGCCAAAGTCCTCAAGTCGCAAAACTTCTAAACGTGGAGTCTGCGAATTCCGCAGCATCGTTCAAACGGATAGACAGTTGCCATCCGATCTAGAACTCATAACTTCCCAATTGGACGTTGACGGCTGTATTGCAGGTTATTCGATACTTGGAAGGCTCGCCGATCAGGATATGAAGCCTGCGAAATGGAAGACGCCGCCGCATCGGGATTTCGCAAATCTCCCGCTCGCCCCGGCATCCACATTCGACAAAGACGGCACGTTGATAGACCCGCAAGCGATGCTGTCTTTTGTAAAGCGATATGGATTCCTTCGAAAAAAGTGCAGTGAGGGTTGGTACTCCCAGAGGGAACAACGATTTATACAGCCCACAAGCGAACTGATGGAATACGCGAAGTCGGACTCCTCTGTCATTTCCAATCTTGTAGAAAGCAACCCTCATGGCTTTCTTCGATATGCATGGAGATCTAATGACAAAGTTGCACTCGAAGAGTTGCGTAAACAAGCAGCCAGTGGGATGACAGCGAACATCTCTGCCGATTCTGGCGAGATTATCGTTACTACAAAAGACGTATGGTCGCTGGTTTGCCTGCTTTTCTGGCGAGACTACTCACTGGGAAAAACTGCGATATGCGCGAATCCTGATTGTCCCGCACCATATTTTTTGAGAAAACGGAAGACGCAGAAGATTTGTGAGGCTGGAGACTGCGTTTCATGGGCGCAGCGAAAGTATGCTCTCAAATGGTGGCACGAGAATCAGGCGAAGAAATCTACTAAAAAGATGCGGAGGGAAGATAGTGATGATTTATAAGAGAGGTCGAATCTACTGGTACAAATTCGTGTGGGATGGCGAGTGCATCCGCCAATCCACGCGGCAAGGAAATGATAAGGTTGCTCGCAATATGGAATCCGCGCATCGCTCACGGCTCGCAAGGCAGCAAAAGGAAGAGGACGCTGCCTGTGAGAAGCTGGGTTGTGCCGAAGTCCTCATCTGCCACGAGTGTGAGAAGTTGTTCAACTCGGACAAGGTTATCAGGAATCATGGAAAGGTATTCTGTACGTCCAAGTGTGCGACAGCGTGGGGTCAGGCCCGCAACATGCCGACGTTGCAGAGTTTTCTTGATGATCGTTTCATACGGGACGCGGAAATAAGACACAAAGCCAAGCCCAAGACACTCCGTTATTACCGGCAGGGAGCAGGAATGCTAAAGCGTTCCAGGTTGGCCGGTCTGCGGTTGGACGAGCTAACCGGAGAACATACCGGACAATTTGCATCGGAATTTGGCAAGTTATCTCCATCCGGGATCAACATGGGTCTGAGGACATTGCGCCGGTCGTTGAATCTTGCCTACGAATGGGGCATTTTGGAAAAGCCGGTCAAAGTGGAGCTTGCGAAGGGAGAGACTCAGCGCGACCGCGTATTGAGTACGGCGGAACTGGATAAGTACATTGAAGCCTGTCCTCAGCCGTGGCGGGATTGTGCAGCGATTATTGCAAACGAAGGAATGCGCCCAGGTGAGGTATTCGTCCTACAGTGGGAACACGTTCTCATCGGGGATAATGGCACGGGACTCATACGCGTGGTGGATGGGAAGTCCAAGGCAGCACGTCGCATCCTTCCTATGACGCCAGAGGTTCACGCACTCCTAAAGGCCCGTCATCAAGCGCAAGGATGTCCAGCGAACGGTTGGATACTGGCAACGGCAGCGAAAGGGGGCCATCTGGAAGCACAGACTGCCAAGCGTCAGCACAAAGCAGCTCTTGAGACTTCGAAAGTCGATGCCTTCGTGCCTTACATATTGCGTCACACTGCTTTGACCCGATTGGCAAAAGCTGCTGGTGGCGACGTTTTCGCATTGGCGAAGATTGCTGGTCACAGCAGCATCACGGTTTCCCAAAAGTACGTGCATCCCGAAGCCGAGACGATTGACAAGGTTTTTTCGCGGCTGTGTGAAGTGAACATTATCCGACAGGTAGGCACAAAATTAGGCACAGCAGAGACTAGCGACGCTAGCCTCGCGGGGCAGGCGGAACCGTAAGCCTTTGATATTGAACGGATTTGATGGAGCCGACGGTCAGACTTGAACTGACGACCTGCTGATTACGAATCAGTTGCTCTACCAACTGAGCTACGTCGGCGCTTACGTAAATCTGAGGCGTTTGCGAAAGTTACAGTGCGGCGTTCACGGAGCGGGCGCCGAGGGGCTGTTTTCACGCGAAGACGCGGGTCGCAAAGCCTTCCAGTTACAAATTTAAGGTAGCATCCCAGAGGACTGGAAGGCAAAATCCGCGATGCGCCTGCGGCGACTTTGACACTGTCACACCAGCAGCGGCGCCATGCAGATTGAGAATCACTCCCCGACCGACCGATGCGATAGTTTTTGAGAGAGCTTCCTGGCAGCCCGGCTCCAGACACCTTGCTGAGAAGGTTCAGAAGATATCCCCGGCCTGACCATCGCGTAGTTGACGGGCAATGACTGGACAAGTTCCGCGCGGGAAATGATTGTGTCTGGTTGGACGGCGAACTGACCGGCGAGGGCGACGAATTGCGCGACCAGCAATTCAATGTCTGCTGCAACGAATAAATCTGTGCAGTATTCCAACGAGCCGGTAACTCCTTCGGGACTCCCGACCAGTTCCAATGACAGATCGAATCTTGCCGTGCCAGGATTTACATCCAGATGACCATGTTTGTTCTGCTGGGTGGCGGCGCTGGAGTCGCAGCCAAACATGATTTGAAAGAGCGGGGAACGCAGGCTTCTAGGATCAACCTTCAAGGCGCGAACCAATTCCTGAAAAGGCACATCGCTGTTCTCGTAAGCCTCCAGCGCCATTGCTCGCACGCTGCGAAGGACCTCTCTGTAACTCTGACTGTCCTGTATCTGACAGCGCAGCACAAGCATATTCACAAACAAGCCGATAAGGTTTTCCGTTCCCACATGATTACGGTGCGTAAAGGGAGAACCGATGCAGAGATCTTCCTCACCGGACTGCCTGTGCAGCAGCACAGCAAAAATCGCCAGCAGGACCATAAACATAGTGGCGCCTTCCTGACGTCCGACCTCCGCCAGGGCGTTTCTGAGCTGGGCAGAAAGCAGGACCGGTACGGTGGCGCCTCCGGCTGTCCTCCGCTCGGGATATGGACGGCTCGATGGCAAATCAAGGTACGGAGGCGCTCCGGCGAGCTTCGCTTTCCAGTATTGAATCTGGCTCTCCCACGCTCCCTCCGCGATGCGCCGATCGGCCCAGATGGCATAGTCAGCATATTGAATGGGCAGGTCGGGCAATGCCGCAGGCTGGTTTTCGATCGCAGCCTGGTACAGGATCTCCAGTTCATTGCGCAGGATCGTCAGCGAGCGGCGGTCGGCAATGATGTGATGGATATTAAAAAACATCACGTGCCGTTGTCTGGACAGGCGAAAAAGATGAAACCGCACCAGGGGAGCAGAGTCCAACCGAAAAGGCCGGCGGGCCTGATCCCGGATCAGCGTTCGAAGCATATCGTCGGCATCTGACTTCCCCGCCGTGGACAAATCGGTATAGCCGAGCCGCGCGCGCGCATTGGTGGAGACCCTCTGGAGTAACTCCCCGTCCTCTTCATAGAAACAGGTACGCAGCGTTTCATGCCGCGCCAACAGGCCATCGATCGCCTCCTGCAGTCGCTCTGGCTCGACCGGCGCGTGAATAAAACTCGCCTCCGGAATGTTGTACGCGACGTTGCCCGGGGCAAAATAGTCGATCAGCCACATTCCCTGCTGAGCATGGGTTTGTGGAATCTTTCCGCGCCGTTCGATGGACGCCAGCACATTGTGTGCCGGCGCTGCTTCCAACCGGGGCAGAATCTCCAGCAGCGCGGCCTTGCGGCGTCCCAGCTCGGCACGCAGCTCAGGATCGACTGCGCCGGCTGGCGCGCTGACATGCAGCCGTCCGTCTCGCACGTGAAGATGAATGGCGCGTTTTTTCAAAAGTTCGAGAAACTGAACGTGACTGAGTTCCCGCATGCACCTTTATCCCGCTGCTGATTGAAGTGCGTCTGACGATCTTTCCACCGGGGAGAATCGCAGATGCGATTTTTTCATGTGTTAGATGCAAAACCGTCCGCACCAGCTAGATTTCGATCTCCTCGCGCTCCATCGAGTGAGCGGGAGATATGGAGTTCGATGCCCACGACGCAATCCGCACATGCTGGACGAGTTGAGCGGGCGTGGGGGCTTCAAAGATTGTGCGAAGGGACAAGTCCACCTTGTAACGCTCGCGGATCCGCGCCAGCACCTGGGTCCCCAAAAGCGAATGCCCCCCCAGCTCAAAAAAATTGTCGTGAATGCCGATCGGTTCCACGCCAAGCAACTGCTGCCAGACATGGACGATGAATTGCTCGACCGCATTGTCTGTGACTGAGATCGCATCGAGTGACTCCAGCCCGTCCTCTGTACCGGCCGCCGGCGCCGACGGCGATGGAACCGACCCATGCGTTGACGCTATGGCGGCAGCGACCTGTTTCTGCAGAGCTTTGAAATTTCGGGTGGAAATCACCACTTGCGGCAATCCGTAGTGGAGCATCCTGGCAAACACCTGTTCGGCCTCAACGGAACGAATGCCATGCTTCAACCCTTCTTCGCGCAGATGAGCCAGCGCCGCAGGGAGAGGAACATCGAGGGCCATGCCGACTTCCTGCCAGGTGTCCCAGTTGGCTGAAAGCACGCGCGTGCCAGCCGGGTCGTCGAAGGCATTGGCAAAGCCGTCGAGATAGGCGTTCGCCGCAGCGTAGTCAGACAGTCCGAACGATGGGACCACGGCGCTGATCGAAGAGCACAGCAGAACGAAGTCCGGCTCCCCGGCGGCGATACATTCGCGGATCCATTCCATGCCATGTATCTTCGGCGCGAGAACAGCCAGCGCCTGCTGCCGCGACTTGGTCTGCATCATTCCCGCGCCAGCGACTCCGGCTGCATGAATGATTCCGTGAATCGGGCCCCACTGCGCCCGCACGCCGGAAAGAGCCTGCCGCATTGCAGGAAGATCGGCCGTATCGGCCACGAGTACAAGAACGCTTCCACCGGCTTCTTCGATCGACTGAACCCCCAGGATCTTTCGCCGAAGGGCCTCCGGCGTATGGGAAGAGGCAAGCAGATTTTTCCACTCCGACGCAGGAGGCAGCGGAGTGCGCGATGTAAGAACAACGCGCGCTTTTAAAGTCCGCGCAAGATGTGCGGCAAGAACGAGGCCGACCCCGCCGAGTCCGCCGGTAATCACAACCGTGCCGCCCTCCCGCAGGGCAATCGGCGAGCTACCCTTTTGCGCCCGCCCCTGATCGGCAGCGGGATCGGTCAGACGAACAGCATCGTACTGCTGCACCCAGCGGGACGAGCCGCGATAGGCTACGATTTCATTTTCTCCAACCGAGGCGAGTTCTCCGAGAACCTGCCGGGATGTCGCTTCCAGGCTGAAGTTCGAATCGACATCGATCGTTCTGCATGTCACATTCGGGCATTCCAGCGCGGTCCCCACACAATAAGCGTTCAGCGCGGACGCCAGGGGAGAGGAAACTTTTTCGCCTAACAGGGTGTAAGCGCGATCGCTGACGACGTTGAGTTCGATCGGCGCAGACGAACTGCATTCCATTGCGGCCTGAATGAGGAACATGGCGCTGAAGATGCTTCGATCCAGAACTCTCGCCAGGTCTGGATCGCCGGCGCAGTCCAGCAGCCATGCGTGGACGATCCTGTCGGGCCAGCGTCCCTCTGCCTGCAACGTGTGCATGAGGCGCGTGTAATGTTCGCGGTTCCCCGGATCAATTTCATACAGCTCTGAATCTATCCGGCGAAATTCCCGTGCAACCCGCACGCGGACGAGTTGTCCGCGAGAGCGGATTCCCTGGGCCAGCGCATCCGCAAGGGGAGCCGCTTCGGCAAGAAGCAGGAACATGCCGGCATCGCGCGCTTCCGATTTCGGCAACAGTGTCGCCACAGTTCGCTTCCAGGATGGGACATAAAACCAGTCGGCAATGTCGGGCAGTTTCGGCGTTGCCGTTGCAGCAGATGCCGCCGCTTGTACCACTGACTTCTCCGATTGCTTTGGTTCAATCCAATATCGCTGGCGCTCGAACGGATACGCAGGCAGCGACATGCGGACACGCCGTTCACCGCGATGCAAGCCATCCCACCGGATTCGCGTATTCACAAGCCACAGGCGCCCTGCGGCAGTGAGCCACGCGTCGCGGTCGTTCTGCGAAGCCAGAGCGTGGCGCATGGATGGAATCATCACCCGGCCGCTGCGTGGCTCCAGTTGCGCACGCAGCAGGGACAGAAGAGCATCGCCCGGCCCGACTTCGAGCAGAGCATCGTTCGACTCACGGAGCAGATTGCGTCCGCAGTCGGCGAAGCGTACTGTGCTGCGCAAATGCGACCCCCAATAGCCAGGGTCCACGGCCTGCGCATCGGTAATCCAGGCGCCGGTCACATTCGACAAAAAACGCAGCTTCGGGGTTTGCATTTTTACCCGTGCGACGCGCTCGATGTAGACATCGACAATCGAGTCCATCATGGGCGAGTGAAAGGCATGGGACGTGCGCAGCCGCCTGCATTCAATCTTTTTGCCGCGCAGTGTGGCTTCGAGCGCCGCAATCGCGCCTTCCGGGCCGGAGGCGACAGCCTGGCCGGGCGAATTGACCGCAGCCACGGACAGTTCCGCAGGCAGCAATGGCTCCAGGTCCTGCTCCGAGAGTCCCACTGCCAGCATGGCACCGGGGGGCACGGATTGAATTATTTGACCGCGCGCCGCGACCAGCGCCAGCGCATCTTCCAGCGAGAAAACGCCGGCAATGCAGGCGGCGACGTATTCCCCGATACTATGTCCAACCATCGCCGCAGGGACAACGCCGCAGTCCATCCAAAGCTGCGCCAGAGCGTACTCGATAACAAAAATGGCGGGCTGGGTGAACTTTGTCTGACCCAGGAGACGCTCCGCCTCGGCCTCTTTTTCGGGTTCCGGATAGAGAATCGCACGCAGATCCAGCCCGACATGCGGCTGCAGGATTTCACAGCAACGGTCGACCGTGTCTTGAAATATCGGCAGCGTCCGGTACAGATCGCGGCCCATGTTCCCATACTGCGAACCCTGACCCGGAAAAAGAAAAGCGATTCCGGCAGACTCCGAAGGAGCGTCTTCTGTCTTAAGCAGTTGCCGGTCAGCATGGGAGCGCGGCAGTTGCAGGCCGGCTTTCAGTTGCGCGGTATCACGCGCGACCAGCACCCGGCGGTGCTGAAACGCATGGCGGCCTTTTTGCAGGGTATAGGCCAAGTCGGCCAGATTCGCCGAGGGATGTTCCTCAAGAAAGCTCAGCAGGCGCGCGCCTTGTTTGTCCAAGGCGGTCGAGGTTTTTGCAGACAGGACAATCAACTGCGACGCCGTCTGCGGATCGGAGTGAAGGGCTGGCGCTTCTTCCAGTGAAACATGCGCGTTTGTGCCGCCGATTCCAAACGAGCTGACGCCTGCGCGGAATGGTTCCTGCCGGTCGTAAAGCACGGTCGCGTCGTTGACATAAAACGGAGTACTCGCAAAATCGATCAACGGGTTGGGCTGGGAAAAATGCAGTGTCGGCGGAACCATACGATGACGCAGACTGAGAGCCGTCTTGATGAGTCCCGCGATTCCCGCAGCCGTATCCAGATGCCCAATGTTTGTTTTGACGGATCCCAGGACGCAGGTGCGCCGACTCACTGCGGTGGAGTTGAATGCCTTCTCCAGAGCGGCCACTTCGATGGGGTCACCCACTTCTGTACCGGTACCATGCGCTTCGACGTATGCAATCGACTCGGGCGGAAAACCGGCCATCTGCATGGATTTCTGGATGGCAGCGGATTGCCCCTGCACGCTGGGCGCGGAATAGCCAACCTTGGCCGAGCCGTCATTGTTGACAGCCGCCCCGTGAATGACCGCATAGATGTGGTCGCCGTCCGCGATCGCATCCTCCATCCTCTTCAGCACCGCGACACCAGCCCCGGCGCCAGGGACGGTGCCGGACGCGGCGGCATCGAACGCGCGGCAATGTCCATCGCGCGAAAGAATCATTCCGGGAACATATACATAGCCGGGAGACTGGGGCACGGGAATGGAAACTCCACCGGCCAGGGCCATGTCACACTCACGCCGCAACAGGCTCTCAAAGGCCATCTGCACCGCCACCAACGACGTAGAACACGCGGTCTGCACGCTGACAGCCGGCCCGCGCAGATTCAGTTTGTAGGCAACACGGCTGCAAAGAAAATCCTTGTCATTGCCGATCATGGCTTGATACGGCCCTACGGATTCGATGATCTCCGGATTTGAAAACAGGTTCCGCATACCGTAGGTGTTCATCCCGGTCCCGGCAAACACCCCGATCGCTCCGGGATATGAGGCGGGATCGTGGGCGGCATCTTCCAGAGCTTCCCAGGCGCATTCCAGAAACACTCGTTGCTGCGGATCGATGATCTCAGCATCGCGCGCGCTGAAACCGAAAAACGAGGCATCGAAAAACTCCGGCTCCGGAATGGCACTGCTGGCGCGGACGTAGTCAGGATTGGCCATCAATGCCGGATCGACTCCGGCAGCCGACAGGTCCGCATCGGAGGCGAACGTGACGGACTCCACGCCATTGGCCAGGTTTTTCCAGAACTCTTCGACAGT
>JADEYI010001895.1_pt1 | contig 12770 bp, 9 predicted proteins | sample 8542331 | NCBI WGS metagenome assembly JADEYI01 (sample SAMN16510988, study PRJNA670497) | mine drainage metagenome | isolation source: biofilm near Copperflume 1 | place: Germany: Marsberg coppermine Kilianstollen | collected 2018-02 | reverse complement strand
GAGGCAAATTGTGGAAACAGGCCGGGTCGTAAACAGGCGTTATCTCTTACAACGCTTGCTGAAGCAGGGACAGTACAGCGCTGTCTATGTCGGGACGGATCAGGTGTTACAGCGTCCCGTGACGGTTAAAGTGGTTCCCGCGCCTTATATTCAAGACTATCGCGCCGCTATAAAGTTGACCGCGCAATTTTCGCAGTCGAACATTATCGGTCTGTATGACCTGGTTATCGAGACCGATGTGCTGTATGTTGTGCAGGAATATGTAGAGGGCGATGACTTTGCTACTCTGCTGCAAAAGTCGCTTTCTGTGTTCGAGGTCGTTGATCTAGGCAGTCAACTGTGCCAGTCCCTGATGTACGCGAGCGCCTCCGCTTATCGCGTTGCGCATGGCGATCTGACTCCTAACGCGGTGATACGAGATCGCAGTGGCCTGGCGCGAGTTAATAACTTCGCGCTCCCTTCCGACTCTAGCTACTTTCAGAAATGGAGCATTATGGGCGGCGACGATGTGGCCGTCTCCGATACCGATTTACCGTTTGGCAGGCTTAGCGAGGGACGCCAGGCAGATGATACGCGCGCAATCGGCCTGTTGCTCTATCAATTGCTCGCCAGTCGAGCGCCGGGCGCGGGCATGGTGGAACCGCGTCCAGATGGTCGCTTGAGTTTCCAGCGCAATATCCCGCCCGAGCTATGCGAGACAGTGGCGCGCGCCGTGGTGCGAGGCCATCCACGCGCAATTCGCACACCGGAGGAGCTGTTCGCGGAACTGAAAACCCTGTCCGATACGCTGGAGGCATCGGCGCTCGCTTCGACCCCGGTGACGAGTGGGTATATGCATGATGAGACAAGCGGGGCGCGGCCACCTGCGCTGGCTGTCGGCGCAAAACTGGCAACCGCCTTACCTGCGCGAGACATAGATGCTGCCGGTGGCGTCTCTCCGTATCAATCGGTGCAGAGTTTGAAGCTGCCCGTCGCAGAACCCGCGCCGTCCGCGCAGACCGTTGCCGATGCTTCGCTCAAGCTTGCAGCCGCGCGCCGCGCCGCGTACCCTGAACCAAAGCCATTGAACCAGGGCCGTTCGTCATTGATCATGATCTTGCTTATCTGCTTGATCGCGTTCGCGGCTCTGTTTGTGATTGGCTACTTTATCGGTCAATTACTGATAAAATAGCGAGCGATGACCAGGGCGGGGACAAGCGCGGCTACGGGTGAACGGCACGAAACGAGCGAGGACCAGGGCGGGGGCAAGCCCGGCCCCTACCCTGTACGGCTTCGCGCCCCCCGCCTCTGGAGTTTGCTCCTGCCGTGGCTCGCTTGCTTTACAGGCCGGCTACTGGTTCATTCATGTCATCATGTATGTAGGCATAGGACATATTGCTGCTGTTCCAGGCAAAGCCAACCTCGCCCTTGCGATCGACCAGGATCAGGCCACCGGTGCCGGTAGCACGGGCGCTGAGGACGGCAATAGCGGACCGGGCGGATTCGAGCGCGCTCTGGCCACCGGCTACGAAATCGGCGGCTCGTTTGGCGATGAGCAGGCGCACAAAGTCTTCGCCGTGACCCGTGCAAGATATGGCGGCGGTTTCGTCAGCATAGAAACCGCAGCCCACCAGAGGTACATCGCCCACCCGGCCGGGATATTTATCGTGGATGCCGCCCGTGGATGTGGCTGCGGCCAACGCGCCGGACATATCGAGCGCGACCGCTCCCACCGTACCATGTTTTTCGTCGCCTGTAGCCTTTGGCGTCAGGCCCCCGGCGCTGCCGACCTGGCGGCGATAGTAGCGTGGCTCTTCCTCGTCGCGCGCTGCCTGCCAGAGTTGGTATTGCCGCTCCGTGACTAATTCTTCACTCGCGCACTGCTCTATGCCCTGTTCCCACGCGAACTGCTCGGCTCCCTTGCCAATAAGCAAAACATGCTCGCTTTCAAGCACCTTACGCGCCAGCGAGATGGGATTTTTTATGCGCTCGATACCCGCGATCGCGCCGACCTGGAGCGCGCGCCCGTCCATCATACCAGCATCCAGTTCGATATTCCCATTTTTGTCCAGACAGGCCCCTGTGCCCGCGTTATATTCGGGGTTATCCTCCAGCGAGCGTACCGCCGCTTCTACCGCATCCAACGCGGAGCCGCCCGCCTGTAAGATGGCGTACCCTGCAAGCGCGGCCTCCTTGCAGCCAACCTGCGCACTATCGCTCCGTTCAGGGGCAATAGTGCCCGCTCCACCATGCACAATGATAGCTACCGGCATGATACAATCTCCATCCTCTTTTTTGAGCATTGTACCACGTGGGTTTGATCGGGCGATTCCTCTACCTCCTTATATGATGAAATTGTAGGGACGCGATTTATCGCGTCCGCGTCGGACCCGTATTGGTGTAGGCGGACGCGATAAATCGCGTCCCTACGCAATACAACCGCGCATTGACAATCCCATAGTTTGCCTGTTACGCTTCTATTCAAAGAGATTGTCCCGTTATTCAGCAGGAGAGCCAACTATATGACCCAGCCCCTCGATGGCATACGTATCCTTGATCTTTCACGTCTATTGCCGGGCGCTTACGCGAGCCAGATGCTGGCCGATTTTGGCGCGGATGTGATCAAAATCGAAGAGCCGGGCAGCGGCGACTATGGACGTTTCATGCCGCCGCATGGCGTGGGTGGCATGAGCCTGTACTTCCTGGCGATGAACCGCAACAAGCGTAGTATGACGCTGAACCTGAAATCGGATGAGGGGCGCGCCATTTTTCAACGACTGGTATGCCAGGCTGATGTGGTTCTGGAGAGTTTTCGGCCAGGGGTGATGGATAGATTGGGCCTGGGCTACGAGCAACTTCGAGAGATCAACCCGCGTATTGTCTATTGCGCCATTAGCGGTTATGGGCAGGATGGTCCTTACCGCCAGCGCGCCGGGCATGATTTAAATTACGCGGGCTATGCTGGCCTGCTGAATTATAACCGGGGGCCGCGCGGCGAACCTGCTATGCCTGCTACGCAGTTTGGCGACCTGGCGGGCGGCAGCTTCATGGCCGTCACCGGTATCCTGACCGCGCTGCTGGGGCGAGCGCAGAGCGGTGCGGGATGCATGGTCGATGTTTCGATGACCGAGGGCGTGATGTCGCTGCTTCCCCTGTTCGCCACGGCCTACTTCAACACGGGTCAGGCTCCCATTCCGGGCCGTTCCTCGCTGGATGGGGGATTACCTTGCTACAATATCTACGAGACGCAGGATGGCAAGCATGTCACGCTGGCCGCGCTCGAATATAAATTCTGGCACACCTTTTGCTCGCGTGTCGGGCATCTTGAGTTGCTGCCGTTCCACCTGCCCGTTGGCCCCGGCGAGCGCGAACAGGCTATGACTATGCTGCAAGCTATATTTAAGACGAAGACACGTGACGAGTGGGTGGCGGAACTGGCCGATATCGATGCCTGTGTCGGGCCGGTGTATACCCTTGATGAAGCTCTGAACGATCCGCAGGCGCAGGCACGCGGCGTCAGTGTCACCAGCAAAGCGAAGGGCGAGGATGAGACCACGTTCCGCACGCTGCCCAGTTTCCCGCGTATCTCAGGAGTCGAGCAGGAACAACGCTTTGCCGCGCCCGGCATGGGCGAGCATACGGATGCGCTGCTGCGCGAGGCGGGTTATAGCGACGCAGAGATTGAGCAGTTCAAGACAGGAGGTGTGATTTGAGCTTTGTAAGACATCCCGATGTTACGCGAGCCGAAGACATACTGGACCCCTATCTTGAAGATCTCAAGACTATTGTGAACATTGACTCCGGCACCTATACCAAAGCGGGTATTGACCGTGTAGGTGCCTATCTTCAAGAGCGTTTCACCGATTTTGGCTTCTCTACGTCCTTTGACAGGCAAGCGCAGTATGGCGATCACCTGGTGGCGACGCACACGGGCAGCAATCCCAGCGGGCCGCGCCTGCTGCTCATCGGGCATATCGATACGGTTTTCTCGGAAGGCGAGGTGGCGCGTCGTCCTTTCACTCTCAAACGCAGCGGCGGCAAGACGATTGCCACCGGCCCTGGCGTGCTGGATATGAAATCGGGTGTCTTGATCGGTATGTACAGCCTGCACCTGTTGATACAGGCACGGGAGGCTGCGTATCAGAGCGCTACGTTCATTTGTAACAGCGATGAGGAGATTGGTTCGCCCAGCAGCCGCCCGCTCATTCAGGAATTGGCGCGGCAAGCGGATGCCGTGCTGGTCTTTGAGCCGGGGCGAGCGGAGGAGACGGTGGTTTCTTCGCGGCGCGGCTGCGGCCAGTATCGCGTCGAGGTGCATGGACTGTCCGCGCACGCGGGTGTCGAACCGCAGCGCGGGCGTAATGCCATCCTCGAACTCTCGTACCAGGTGCAGAAGATGCAGGCTCTCAATGGTACTGTTGCCGGTACGACGCTCAGCGTGGGCATCATTTCCGGCGGTGAGCGTACCAATGTGGTGCCCGACTACGCCTATTTCGACATGGATGTGCGCGCCAGCGATCAGAGGGCGGCGCGGGCCTTAGAAGCCGCGATGCAACAGGTGACGACTCAGAACAAGTTGCAGGGAACAACGATTACACTCAGTGGTAGTATGCTGTGCCAGCCCTTTGAACGCAACCCGGCCAACGAGCGCATCGTGCAGCTTGCCAGGGAAGCAGGCAGCCCGCTGGGTCTGAAGATTCAGGACGTGGGCAGTGGCGGCGCGTCCGATGCTAATACCACCGCTGCTATGGGCATCCCCACCCTCGATGGCCTGGGAGCAGGCGGCGGCCTGGCGCACAATCCAGGGGAATTTATAGAACTGGATTATTTGCCGACCAGGATTGCATTAGTGGCTGGTTTAATACGGAAAATTTGTTGAAAGATTGCCATGAATTCTTTCCCTTCCTGTTTGTGCCTTGAAATAAGACAGGAGGAGAAGGTTGTGAAACTCAGCAAAGAGGAATTTGAACAGTGGTGTCAGGAGATGAAACTAATACTTACAAGTACCACGCAGGATATTGCAGCGATACATTATGCAGCGAAGTCGAAGGTGAGGAAGAAGTGATACAGGCGAATAACTTGATTACAGAAATGGCGACAGTGGCGGGATTCGTAGAAAACGAAATTACTGACAGGGCCAGGATTGCAAAGTTTAAGCTGATCAGAGGAAGATAATTTTCTGGCAGCTTGTAAGGCTTGCATCGCTCGAATATCTTTCATTGATGATTCAGGACGCTGAGGAATAGCTAACATCTCCTGATTAATCGCCTCTACGATCTGTGCCACCTCACCATACAGAACATATCCCAGAATTCCCGCATCGTTTACAGCTTGCGCATACTTCCGATTGGCGTCGAGGAAGCGAACGATGCCATTTGTAATATACTCGGGAACGAGGCGCCTATGCTTATCCTCTCTTGCTTTGTCAACGATAAGCTTACATTCCCACGTAAAGTAAATTTCGTCCTCGTTGTACCAATTCCTATGCCATACCTTGATGTCTAGCTTCACCGCCTTTTCAGGGGATTCATCACCTACCATCATTTCAGACGTATAAACATACTGCTGCACTTGTGCACACAAGGAGGTTTTGCCAGTTCGTATGAACTGTTTCATATATTTTACTATCTGAAGAGTAAAAGTATCTTCCTTCCAATCAGACCGTGCTGTACTTTCATGTTTTAGCATGAGGTAAGCAGTAGCTGTTGTCTCTAAAACCTCCTGAAGAAAGCCTGCCCATTGCTCAGGACACCCAAATGGGTCAGGCATATCAACATCTGCGGACAGTTGATCTTGCAAACTCAATGAACTGCTCCCGCTGCTGCCCTTTTCGAGCGACTTAATACCTCGGCAATAAAGCTATCAGCATCAGCATCAGCTTGAGAGCGTGTCCAGAGACGTCGCTCGCCTGGGCGTACAACATAGAAACGTGGTCCATCGTAAATGCGTACATGCCGACGCGTATATAGGGTCGAGGCTTGACGCTCCCACAAACGACGATCTAACTTGTAGAGTAAATCGTGCAATTCTTTTGACTCATCTACAAAGCGCACATTTCGTGCGTCAGCCATATTTACTAACTCAAACTCTACTACATTGAGAGGTGCATGATCCTGATAGACAACAGCATTTAATGTCTGATTTTGATAGTGCAAAAGCGACGTGGCGACTTCAATAAATTCCTGGGCATACTCGCTAAGCATGGAAGCTTCTGGAGGCTGAATAGGTTTAGCTTTCGCATCGTTGCTACGGCGTGTCTTGCGTTTTGACCACTCAAAAAAACCTATTACGTAGTCTACCATATCATTTACCCATTGCCGTTCCATTGGTACTACATCATAGATGTCAAACACTAATTCGTCAATACGCCTCTTTGCCTTTTCAATATCCGCATCATATCTTCCCCCCAATGGTTCATCACGTTTTTGATATAGTAGCATAATCTCTTCAAAGAGTATGAGAGCCTCTTGTAAACGAGGATCATCTTTATCAGGAATGATAAGGGGCATACGCTTATACTCACCATGAAGAATGGTTCCTCGTTCAACAGCCCAGGAGGTAGAGGTAAGAAAATGATAATAGCGGGCTAAGGTAGAATTTATGTACACTACGATCCACTTCAGAAGTTGTTCTTCTCCTGGTTGCCCTGGAATACCTGTAATCTTATGGCGGTAGGCAACTTTATCTCCTGCAAAAAAAGCTGCTTTGCACGAGCTTTGGTGAATTAACGCCAGAGGACCAGCATATATCACCTGAGTGCGAGGTGCCTCAAAATGGGACTCCTGCACAGTTCCATGTATCTTCAAACTGTATGGCTGGAACTCTTTAGTATCTACGCAAGGCATATCTTGTAGCCAAAGAGCTTCTTTTTTTCTGTTCCCTACGATAAAGCCTTCTCGAATCTTTTCTCTGAGCTGTCCCGTTTCTTCCAAATGCTCTAATTGTGGCAATGATTGTAGACGCTCAATAAGGTCTGCATCACGCGGATTTCCCCAAAGAGCAATTTTCCAGAGTGCAGGATTAGAGCGTAATTCTTCACGTTCCAAAAACTTTATGTCTGCCTTATCTAAAACAATTGCCCCCAGGCTTTGTGATACTGAAGATGGCTTAGGTGTAGCATAGACTATCTTGCCTTGTTCAGTGGGCTGTTCAGGCTGGTAGAATAAAGCTACAGACGGGCTGAGAGAATCAGGGAAGAGTTCATACACTAGCGCCGAGAAATTTACGACCGCTCGCGCATAATACATATCAAAAAACTTTTGACGGAACTTCTGATGAGTATCGCTACCTACAATGATAGTACTCTTCGTTGGTGCCAGCATCGCCACCTCTCCATGCTGCGCACAGAAATGTGGAGCGCGATAGAGGAATGCCTGCACTATTTGTTTGTCCCCCGTTGGAAAATTCTGATTCGTCACCCACTTCAATGCTAGACCTTGCAGCGTACCGTTACCCCAGGGAGGATTACCGATCATGCGGTCAAACTTTTTCTCGGTAAATCTGCGATCTATCTCTTCCGAGAAAAAGTCAGCGTGGATAAGATTTGAAGTTTCCATACGTGGGAAGCGAAAGCTTTCCTGAACTATGTCCTCATTCTTGAGATAATCTAACATTGACAAGCAGAGGCTAAAGGCCGCGATTCTTACCGCATTAAGCTGAACATCGACGCCAAAGATGCTCTGCTTCATAAGCTCAGTAAGTTGAGGGGTAGAGGGGTGGCCCGGATTGCGCTGTTTCCATGCCTCGATCAGCCGTTGGTACACTCTCACCAGAAAGACACCGGAGCCGCAGGCGGGATCAAGTATCGTCATCTCAGGAGTGGTTTTTGCCAGGGGAAGCGTTTCCTCCACGATAAAGTCCACTAATGCCAGGGGAGTATTATAGGTTCCAAACTCTCTACGCATCTCGTCAGACAAAAACGTATCATAAATGCCACTGATGAGTTCAATAGGCACGTATGAGAAGTCATAGGGCCAAAATGACAACTGTCCCGTTTCCAGGTCTTCCCTTTGTAGAAAACGCTGTATCAGTTCTAAGTGACCCTTGCTTACCTCCTGTCGTTCTCGCTCATCTACCGGAAAAATATCGCCGTTAAAGCGTTGATGGAGATAGTCGAAAAGAAGATCATACGTTACTTTCTTACTATCCAATGTTGTCAGATAATTATGAGCAAGCCCATTGGTGATTTGCGCAACCCACGTCTCGGTGAGAATACCCCTATCTTCTAAATAACGAATAAATATTGAGCGCCCCAACAGTGCGTACGCAACCTCTGAGGAGAGATTCATAGCAAGAAGGCGGCGGCGTAGCTCGCTCATTGATTCTAACAAGCGTTGATCGGCACGTTTCTCACGGCTAATATGTTGCCCGTCCTCCGTTTGCCAGAATGCTCCTGTATCTAATAAGATGCGCCTATAATCTCTGAGCTTATCTGCAATCTCCTGGCGTGCAGTCTCAACATCGTAGAGAGATTGTAAGTGATGCAGCAGCCGATGACGGTGCGTTTCATCATTGGAAAGTATCTCATCTGGATTATCTCTGGACGACGGACCATCATAGCCATTGAACACCAGAATGTCTTGGCGAGAAATGACATAGAGCAGCGGTGCCTTGCCCTGACTCCATATGCTACGGTACAACTGTGCCAGAGCTGCGGTATCGACTTCTTCGAACTGACTGAAATAGACGACGGGGTTTCTTTGTATAAAATATGCGCCGGTGATATGAGGAATAGAGCGGTCATTGGACCAGGAAACCACGGGTTGAAAGCCAGGAGCATCGATGAAGTCTAGCTCTTCTAGCAACGTATTTTTTAAGTCGATGGTGTTCATCGGATCGCTTCCTCATCCCTCGATGGTTCTTTAATCTCGGTGGTGAGCTGATAGGCTTCTTCTATTAGCATCTCTACAACAACGCCCATGACTTGTTGTCCACTTACGCTCAGCGCATCAATCGCGATTCGTTCGCCTTCCTTTGTTTTGCAGAGGGCAATGAGCATATTTTTCCCATTCACCAAAATTGCATACTTGAGTGGGTCAGATACGTTCATTACCTCTCGTAGCGTTTTTGCTGCCTGTCCAATCTTGCGTGTTGACCACCCATAGCTTTTGAGATGGCGAATGAATTGTAGTTGTACCAGGTCATCTACAGAGTACAGTCTACGAGTTCCTGGTCCGTGCGATTGCTGCTCACCAGGCACAAGCAGCCCTGTTGAGGCCCAATAATCCAGTTGCTTTTGAGAGAAGCCCGTCGCGCGCACAACCTCAGCAGTTGTATAAACGTGAGATGCCATCCATTCTCTCCGTTTTTGTACCCAGTTATACTCATTCTAATACGAAGCATACACAATAAAAACCCTAATGTCAATTGCTTTTTGGGGTTTGTGAAAAGATCTTCACATTCAACACAATAGAGAGCCGTAAACCTCGACACACAAGGCTTGCCCCTTCTGCTGCCCGTCTGCTAGACATCGGCGAGAAGGGGCAAGCCCTGGCCAGGATTCGACAGACTATATCCGATATGCTACACTCTCGATAGATGAGAGAGGGGAGCTTTGTGGTATGCCGAAACCGTATGATGATGCGATGAAGAAGCTCGTAGGAGGAATCCGCAAGAATTCTTGTCCTGGGTCCTCTGCTGCCATTAACCAGCGATGGGACAAGGCATGAAGTTATTGAAGACATGATTACGCGACTGGTTGCAGCAGGGCAAACCGAATTATTGTGGATAGGATACGCATTGGCTGCGAAAGTTATGAAGCACGATCTGCACTGGCTCAGAAGGAGGTTCTCAATGTTAGGCGATTTCCTGTGTGACTCACCTGTATACCAGGAAGTGTTGGAAGAGAGGTTGGAAAAAGGCATAGAAAAAGGGCGTGAAGAGGGTCTAGCTAAAGGTCGTGAAGAAGCAATACAACAGCAACGTAGCGCATTGTTTAATATCACTTTAGATCGCTTCCCTGAGCTTGTGCGGCAGGTAAATAAGGCAGCAACCACTGTAGATGGTCCGGCCATTCTATTGCAATTGATCGTCAAGATTAGTACAGCGCAGACATCTGAGGAAGTAAAATATCTGTTGCTCTTGCTTACTGAAGAAATGGACGGCCCAGAGAACTGATATTCTATGAAACCAGGCAAACCACACATACACAACTTGCCCATAAATGATATTACAAATTTGAGCGTGCTGGCTCAACGGGTGCAGCAGGAGGCGGAGGCGCGTGGCGAGACGCTGCCGCCTCCTGTGCGTTTGCATATTGGCGAGCCGAGCTTTCGCACGCCGGAGCATATCCGGCAGGCTGCGATTGACTCGATAGGGCGCGAGCCTTTGACGTATGGCCCGGCTGTTGGCTGGCCGTGGCTGCGGGAGTTGCTGGCGGAGAAGATTGCGCGTGTGAACAGGTATCGCGTGAGGCCGGAAAACGTTGCGATAGCAATGGGTGGCACGGGCGCGATCCAGGCTGTTTTTCTTGCTACGCTGGGCGTAGGTGACGAGGCGTTGATACCCGATCCGCACTGGCCGCATTACAATATGCAGCTCGCGGCGTGCGGGGCGACGTTGGTATCCTATCCGCTCAATGCAGAGCAGGCGTGGCTGCCGGACATCGCGCAGTTGGAGCGGCTGGTTACGCCGCGCACGCGCATGTTGGTCATCAACAGTCCTGGCAACCCCACCGGCGCGGTGTTCCCGGCCTCGCTGGTGGCAGACTTGCTCGACTTCGCGCGCCGCCATGATCTCTATTTGCTATCCGACGAGTGCTACGACGAGATCGTATTTGAGGGGCGGCATGTCAGCCCGGCATCGTTTCTGACACAGGACGAATTTACCGAGGGGCGCGTGATCTGCGTCTATACCTTTTCCAAAAGTTACGCCATGACCGGATGGCGTATTGGTTATGTCACGACCGGCGCGGAACTGCTGAAATCTATCGTCTATGTGCTGGATGCTGGCATGACCAATGTCAGCACTGCCATTCAACGCGCGGCAGCGGCGGCGCTGTCCGGCCCGCAGGATTGCATTAGCGAGATGCGCAACGCCTACCAGCGCCGCCGCGACCTGGCGGTGGTCCTGCTTAAAGAACACGGACGGTATGTGTATACGCCGCACGACGCATTTTACATCCTGGTTGATATTAGCAACTCCCGCTATCCGCAGCGCCATGCGCGCCAGTTTTCGCTGGATCTGCTGCGCGAGCATAATATCACGATTGGGCCCGGGAGCGCCTTTGGCCCGGCGGCAGACCACTATGCGCGCATTTCACTGGCTGCTTCGGATGAAGAGATCGAAGGCGGTGTGCGCGCGGTTTGCCTGTTCGCTGATAGATGAGATTATTTATACGCAACCACTCCATAGGCGTCTGCTTTGCGTGTTACGCGGGTGAAACCCGCTTCTTGCAGGCGGCGTAACGCGCCCCTGGTGACGCCGCCGCTCGCCTTGCTGTCAGGGTCGCCGATGTAGTGGTAGAGACGACCGCCTCGCCGAAGTATGCGGTAAAGTTGCCGGTAAAACGCGCCCGCATAGAGATCACCAGCCAGGCTAAAGGTTGGCGGATCGTGGATGATACGCGCGAAGCTCTCGTCCGCGAATTCTTGCACTACTTCAGAAGCGTCACCCATGATCCGGGTAATCTTCGGGTTGTCAAAAAGCTCTCGCGACCAGGGATTGAGGCGCGCCATGGCCTGCGCTCCCGGATCGAGTTCGATGGTGACGACTTCTTCCGCGCTGCGGGCTGCTTCGATGGCGGTGTAACCCAGACCAGTAGCTGTATCGAGCACGCGCCCGCTGATGGGCACGATGGCGGCGATTTTGCTGCGCGTATCCTGCATGGGGTCGGTGTCCTTGATGCGATGCATCACAAAGCCGGCAATCAACATGCCGGGCGCGCCCTTTGTTGGCAAAAGGCTGCACATGCGGTTGGTGTATTCAGAAAATACCTGGATGGGCTGTATCGCGTTATCTTCGACAAGGTAGCAATTGATCTCTGATTTACATATCTTTTCTATGCTTGACCAGGCCAGTCGCTCACCAACGGGGAAGATGATGCCATCACCTGTCAACGTCACTGTACCAGTGGTGCGTCCTAAATCTGCTGAAATGTCGATGGTTGTCAACCCCTTGCGCCTGGCATCGAGCAGCGGCCCGGCCTGGATGTATGAGAGAATAATGGGACAGGCTACCATGATTGCTCCAGGTTCACTTTATTGCTTATTCCTGTGTTAGAGAAATATAGTACAGAGGTTCATATAATCATAGAAGTGATTCAGGCCTATTATACTACGTGATGGTTTTCATAGCGCTCACTGCTTCGCAGTTCCCGGAAAGGGGAAAAGTTCTGCGCGTTCGCTTGCCTCACGTGAGAAAGTAGCTTATAATGGCTGCGCATCAACTGCGGAATGTGACGAAGCGAAATATCACCTGAAGGGAATGCGAAAGGCGACATGCAAATTAGCGAACCTGCCGAGTATGCTATTTTAGGCTTGCTTGAACACCGGCCTATGCATGGCTATGAGATGTTTCAGCAATTTCAGAGTGGCATCCTGGGTCAGATAGTTCACCTGGAAATGAGCCAGATGTACGCTTTCCTCAAAAAACTTGAACGCATGGCATATATCGAGGCAGAATTAGAGGCGCAGGGGGTGCGCCCGCCGCGCAAAATCTTTCATCTCACCCAGGCGGGACGCGCCACGTTCCACGCATGGCTCACCACGCCTGTCGAACGCCCGCGTGAGATTCGCCTGCTTTTCCTTATCAAGCTCTATTTCGCGCAATCACTTATCCCCGACCAGTTACCC
>JADEYI010001894.1_pt1 | contig 12774 bp, 7 predicted proteins | sample 8542331 | NCBI WGS metagenome assembly JADEYI01 (sample SAMN16510988, study PRJNA670497) | mine drainage metagenome | isolation source: biofilm near Copperflume 1 | place: Germany: Marsberg coppermine Kilianstollen | collected 2018-02 | reverse complement strand
CAAAGGGTGAATAACTTTGGAAATAGGAATTCGGGGCAACACCTTTATGCGTAAAATATAACACACCGACTGCTGAGTACACGAAAAAACACAATACGAGGACGAATGGTAAAAGGTCAGGGTAGATGTGTTATAATGATTGCTGAGAAAAACGGCGAGGGGTTATCCATGAATCAAGATTCTCAGGTACAGGTCCCGTTGGAGGAGCGTCCCCCAATAACGGTGCTGGTCATTGACGATGATAACAACATCACAGAACTGATCAGACTTGGACTCAAATATGAAGGCTTTCTAGTTGAGTCAAGCGATACCGGGTCGGATGGACTGGTAGCAGCGCAACGTCTCAATCCCGCGCTTATTATCCTGGATCTCCTTTTACCAGATCTCGATGGCCTGGAAGTGTGTAACCGCTTGCGCTCGAACCCTACCACCCGCGATACTCCTGTGCTAATGTTGACCTCGAAAGATGATGTGCGCGATCGCGTGACCGGCTTGAAGCAGGGAGCTGATGATTACCTGGCTAAACCATTTGATTTTGATGAACTGGTTGCGCGTATTCGCGCTATTCTTCGTCGTGCCAGGCATTCGCAAGGCGAAAATGGTGAAGCCAACGCGCAAATACTCACCTTCGAGGACTTACAACTCAACACTGCTACTCATGAAGTCACACGGGGCGGCCGCCAGATCGAACTGACCTCCACGGAATTTAACCTGCTTCTGCTCTTTATGAGCCATCCGCGACAGGTCTTAGACCGGTTGACCATTCTCAACCGGGTCTGGGGCTACGATTTTATGGGCGAAACCAATATCATCGAGGTGTATGTGCGCTACCTGCGCGAGAAGATAGAGGATACGCCCAGTACACCCCGCCTTATTCAGACGATACGCGGGTCAGGCTATATTCTCAAGGGATGAGGTATTATTTTTGTGTTCCGGTGGTTTCTAATTTGGCCTCTACGATGGGGAGGGTAAACCAGAAAGTGGACCCTTCCCCTTTTGTACTCTCGAACCCGACTGCACCCTGTTGCTCCTCGATGATTGCCCGGCAAATGTACAGCCCAAGTCCCAGGCCAACCGGAAATCCGCGCTGTCGTTTGATCCCCTCTACCTGATAAAATCTCTCCCAGATATGTTCTTGTTCAGATGGTGAGAGTCCTGGCCCATGATCGCGCACCGAGAAACGCGCCGTCCTTTCATCTTTCTCCAGCCGAACTTCGATCGGTTGGTCTTCCGGCGCATATTTCAAGGCGTTGGTCACATAATTGTTGATAACCTGGCTGATACGTTCGGCATCTACAAGAACCGGAATGCTTTCTCCAACAGGCGCTACTATATGAATAGTACGCGCAGGCGCTGCGCTTTGTAAGTCTTCGAAAGTCTCATGTACGAGTGAAATCAGATCCAATTGTTCCTGCTGCAGGTCAAGCTGACCCGACTGAATACGCGAGCTATCCAACAAATCTCTGATGAGTCGATTCTGAACATTCGCCTGCCGTTCGGCGCGTTCCAGCATCATGTGTATCTCTTCCACGTTGTTTAAGAGCGTGTTGTTATCTTTTGGCAGACTACGCATAGCAAACAGTAAGCGCATTTTAGCCAGTTGGATGTTTCCTTTGATAGTTGTCATTGGTGTGCGCAATTCATGGCTCACGATTCCCAGGAACTCATCCATTCGCGCTTTGGTGGTCTGAAGAGTTAGTTCGCGGGCCTGCGCTTCAATCTGTTCGCGTTGCAAACGTTCGCGCTCGGTGATGTCGCGATTGATCTCCAGAATCGCGGTTAGCTGGTTGGATGCGCCTGTGTCGCGTACCAGTACCTGGCGGCTTTCCACGATTACCTGCGCGCCATCCCGTCGTGTATGGATTAGCTGACCTTCCCACTGTCCCTGCTGCTCCAGCGTCAGATTTGTTACCTCGTTGGATAGGGGAAAGCGCGTCTGGAGTAGCAGGTGGCTGACCTGGCCGAGCGCTTCCTGTTCTGACCACCCGTAAAGAGAGTGAGCGCCCTGGTTCCAGAAGATAATGACATTGGCTGGATCACGCACGATAATGGCGTCGTGAGCGAGGTCAATCAGGCGCGCCAGGTGTTGGTTTACAACACGCTGGCTCACGTTATTTATTTCATCGGATTCCCTCTCGAAATTTCCCTGGCTCATCGGTCTCCCTTTGTGTGTAGTAGTAAGTAAATGGTTTCCTCCATTCAACATACATCTCAATTATATAATAGAACGCTGCATGTATTGTTGCCAGAGTAGTACCGCCTGCTTTCACTGGTAGGTTTTTTTGAATGTGGTAGGGGCGGGGGTGGGTGTAAAATTTGGAATTAGATGGCCATGAGCCATCTAATTCCAAATTTTACAGGATTGCCTCTCTGTTTCAAAATAAGGCAAGACTATACTTTTGATCGCTTTATACGATGGTTGGGAAAACGCGCATGTGTGTTTTCCCAACCATCGTATAAAGCGATCAAATGGCTTTACTGACTCTATGATCTACACCACATTTAGCACTCGCTGTGGCCGCAATTGTAGCACTTCTTGCAGCCTTCCTCGTACACCATCGTGTTGCAGCCGCACTGGGGACACAGATTTCCGGTGATGCTCATATGGCTCAAGCTCACCAGATTGGCGGCTTTTTCGTCGTGACCGTTGTCGTTGTCCTTGCCGTTAGCAGGGGGTGCGGCCTCGTGTTCCGCCTGTTGCTGCTTCATTTCCTCGAAGTGTATTTCCAGGGCGCGCGCTACCGCGTCAGGCATCGAGCGCACCTGCTGCATTCCGAAGCCTACCGAACGACTGCCGCCGATACCGCGCAGTTGGTCGGCGATCTCCCTGGCGCGGTCGGTTTGCGAGAGCGGGCTGAGGATGCGCAGGTTGAGCGAGATCAGGCGACCCAACGCTTCGGCCAGCGCCGCGATGTCGCTGCCGGCCTTGCCAACGTTGACGAACACTTCGAGCGGCCCGCGTTCGTCGCTGTTGATGGTGACGTTGATCTTGCCTTCCGGCGCATTCATCTGGCGCGTGTAGCCATGCACGACGGGCGGGCGTGGTTTGACGCCATCTTGAATGGAAGTGACGGCTTCCATCATCACCCCTGGCGCTGCCGCTTGCTCCTCAGCTTTCTTTTCGTCGGCGACGCGCGTGAGAACGGCATCGCGCGACCCATCGCGGTAGTAGGTGACGCCCTTGCAGCCTGACTCGTAGGCCAGGCGGTAGAGCTTCTGCACCTCTTCTACGGTATGATTGTTGGGCGCGTTGACCGTTTTACTGATGCTGGAGTCGGTGTAATGCTGGATGGTAGCCTGCACGCGCACATGTTCTTCCGGCGTCAGGTCGTTGGACGAAACGAAGTATGCTGGCGTTGGCTCGTTGGGGTGGGCTTCGCGCCACTCCTGGAGCAGGGGATGATACATGATATGCTCACCCGTGCGGTCGCGCCGCACCATCGCGAAGTCGTACACCGGCTCAATACCCGAACTGACGCCCGCGAGCAGGCTGGTCGTACCGGTGGGAGCCTGCGTCAGCAGCACGGCGTTGCGGGTGCCCTGCTTTTTGATCTTTTCCTGAATGGACTTCGGCAGCTTTTTGATGAACTCACCCTGCATGTACTTGTCGCGTTCAAAGTGGGAGAAGGCCCCTTTTTCGAGCGCGATATCGGCGGACATATCGTAGGATGCGTCGCGAATGGTGGCATAGATGCGCTCGATGACAGGCACCGACTCTGAGCTGCCATACGGTATTTCCATCTTGATGAGCGCGTCGGCCAATCCCATCGTTCCCAGCCCTGTGCGCCGCGTGCCAAGCTGCGCCACACGGTTTTCCTCGATGAAGTACTCGGTGGCATCGACCACGTTATCCAGGAAGCGCATAGCGACCTTGCTTATCTCGGCGAGATGCGCGTAATCCATCTTGCCATCAACGACGAATGCCGAGAGGTTGAGCGCGCCAAGGTTGCACACGCCAAAAGGCGGCAGGCCTTGCTCGCCGCAGTTATGTAAAGTAAGTCCGTTGCCAACAAACAGATGCGCTTCTGGCTCCGAGAGATCATAGACCATTTCTTCGCCATCGGGTGTGAGACTCTCAAAGGTTGCCAGGAAGTCTTCGCGATATGGTCCACGCGCGAACTTTGTCAGCGCTTCATCAAGCTTGTGCTGCTTTTCATCGGTGAGGAAGCCTATCTGCTCCGCGAATACACGCAGGTTGCCGCGTGAAATCATGAGATCGTGATATGTCTGGCAATTGTAAGCAGCGGAACCACCTTTACCATCGGGCAATTCACGTACTCCAGCATCGCGTCGATTTTTGTAAATGTGAGAAGCGATGCCGAAGTTCAGCAGCATTCGCTGGACATTCTCGAGCATACTCTGGCTGATCGATGTCAGACGTACAGTGGTACCTTTCTCCATTGTTCCCTGCACTGACCCATCGGCGGTGAGGAGCGCGGAAAGGAAACCTCTCTGCATTTCGCGTGAGCCGCGCAAGACAGAAGGCGGTACTTGCAACTTGTTTTCAAGTAGTTCCGAGTCGATTAAATGCAACAGGCGTGTTGACTCAACACGTGTTTCGTTACGCCCGGCAATTTTCTGGATACCAACAATGTATTGTCGTTGTCCTTCAGGCGCAACAACCAGGCGATTGACAGCATCGGCGAAACGCGGCGCGATGCTTTGCTCGGTTCCAAAGAATGAGAGGGTAACTGCACCTTTGCGGCGTGTGTTGAGATAGCCATCGCCGATGAGCCAGCCCAATACCTGCCCCAGATCTTCGTTACCTGTGCTGCCAAATCCACCTTCACCATGAAGTAAATGGATTTTGTTTCCAGCGACAAGATCACTCGCCGCTTTCCATCCTTCTAAGGTGAGTACTTTATGATCTCCAGTAAGGCGTACTGTGTAGCCTTCCTTTGTCTGGAGTCGATATACTGGTTTGATGCCGGTTGGGAAGACATGGCTTGCTTGACGGAACGATACACTTCTGCCAGGAGATATCGTGGTGATTTGAGTACTGTTCCGGGCAACTGCATATCTTACAGGAACCAACTCTCCAATAGCGATATCAGGTGATGCTACGGTGACTGGCGTTCCACGCTCTGCCAGTTCTTTGGCCGGAAATAGCCCGGCGTCGGTATAGATAAGCGTATCGCCAGTAACGCACGGATTCACACAGCGAATGTCCTCGTAATACCAGGTATTCGACTGCTTGTTGTACCTGTCCATGAAGACCATGCCTGGTTCTGCCGATTCCCAGGCGGAGGTGCAGATGAGGTCCCACAGGTCGCGGGCGCGGATAGTCTTCTTCACCTCGCCCTGCCAGATGAGGTTCCAGTTGGCATCGTCTTTGACGGCTTGCATGAATGCATCGGAGATGCACACGGAGAGATTAGCGTGTTCGATCTTGCCCGCTGTGCGCTTGACGGTGATGAACTCCTCGATGTCGGGATGGCTATCGTCGAGCATGAGCATTAACGCGCCGCGCCTCGAGTTGGAGGTGTAGAGTCCACCACCTGATAGCAGATGCACATCGTCAACTTCAAAGTCGTACACATCTGAGGTACCGACGGGTGTGATCGAGGCAATGGTATCAGGTAGAACGTTCAAGAGAGCGTCGATACGGTCTAGTACACCTATACCGGCGGAAGGTGCAACACGCTCGCGGACACGGACAAGTGAGTAATGTGATACCCGCTTTTTAGTTGAGTCAAACAGTCCCTGGTAGTAGCGGCCAGGAATACCTGGTGTATTCCATACTTCCATTGGGTAATTGCTATTATGGCTACGGTACCCCAGGCGTTGCTGGTCTTTGTGACAGTTAATAAAGTTGCTAAATCGCTCTCTGAATTGCGCACCCGTGATGAGCAGTCGGTGAATAAAGGCCCATCCTTGTTTTGTCCGGTCTTGTGTGGCAATATGAGAGGCAATACCTTGCGCGAGTAGTAATTGCTGTATATCTTCCAGCATCTCACGGCTCACGCTATCGAATCCATATCCCCCCTTGCTCCCCCGGTCACAGCCATCTGCATCAAAATAGCCGCCGATGAATGCAGAGATTACAGGAGTTGGCGAATGAAAAATTGCTTCTGGAACCCGGACATGCGCTGCTTTCTGTTTCAGCAGACCGTTTTCTTGTATCCATTCTACCAACAAGCGTGAAAAGATGGTAATATCTGAACACGCGCCATCACCTGGATAAACTTTTGCCTCCAGTCCAAAAAGCTCTTTTGTTAGAGTGATGAGACGTTGCTGAATGTCGGGTCGTGAGTTCTCTACACATAAAGAAATCCCCTTTTCATCATGCCATGTAACTTTTTTCCCCTGCATCACATGCCCATCACCGTAAAGAAAACCGAGCAGATAGGCCAGCTCTGCCGAGAGATGAGCCGGAAAAGTCACCTTTTCATTGAGGGTGGTACTCATCTTAGAACGCTGGTACGGCTTTGCTGAAAGCGGCACGAGCGGGGCCTTATCCGCTATGTTTTCACCCAGGAGAAGCAAAATTTCATCTCCTTCATGAAGTTCGCGTAAGGGGATGGTCGCAAGCTCCCCGTGACGAAGTACACCCATCTTGTGGTCGAGTGTGACGCGGACCCGATAGCCTCGATGTGTTTTAACTTCATAAAGATCTTTTATGCCGTTGCGAAACACAGAAGTAATAGGGCGAGTGCCTTTATGCGTTTTTGCCTGTATGTACTCTCCTACTTCCAGGCGACACGCAAGCTCTTTTGCACGAATCAGGCCGTGATCGGTAGCAATACGCTCATCCGGGCCAAAACAACCCCCCTGCTGGATTACGTCACCTGTCGCCACCGAGTACAACTGTGCCCACGAGCAAGGACCCGACGCCGTGCCGTTGACTGTCTTGATATAGGAGCCGCGCGGGCGTAGCGTCGAGAGGTTGATGCCGACGCCGCCGCCACGAGCCATGATCTCGGTCATCAATTTGAGGTTGTCGAGGATGCCATTACGGCTGTCTTCCGGGCTGGGTATTACATAGCAGTTTGAGACCACAACTCCGGCTGAGATGAATGAGTGATCTTCCTCAACCTCAATATCCATGACGGTACCCACATAATTTTCAACAGCAATTTCATCGACTGGCGTCCACTTGAGGCCATCATATTCAAAGGAGTGTTGTACATCTACGCGGGTCTCAGACTCCAGGAGAGCTACGTTACTATAAGAGCCGCGCGTTGTCGCTTTGAAGAGCTTGCCGTCGTTCGTTTCATATCCTGAAACGTAATCCTGGAGAGAAATTGTCTCGGGAGATGATTCCTCACCGTTATGGGCAATGGCAACGTAATCACCGGGTTTAATGTCTTTGGCGGGAATCCAATCTGGCTCATGCTGCAACCGCAGACCATCACGCGACTTGTGTTTGTTGACCCACTCTGAACGGACAACGTATACTTTGTGATCGCCCGTCACGCGCAAATCATCGTAGCCCACTTTGTGAGGTCGGATGATGTAGAGTGTTTCCTCAGTTTCGCGCTCAAATTTATGTAATACTGGTCGCAGATGATTGCGATGTGTGACTACAAGATCGCCAATCTTGATTTCGGAAATTGGTCGATACCCATCTGCTGCCAGCACTTCCTGGTCAGGCGGCATACAATTATAAAATGTCACCTGGTGGCCCGACCCGGCACCCGCCAGAATGCGACCGCCCGGCACGAATTGGAAATTGGTGAGCGCCTCGTAGAAGCGTTTTTCCCAGTGCTTTTGCGCCTCCCCGGTTTTTTCCACCTCGGCGATGCCTCGCGCTACCCTGGCCCACAGTTGTTCTGGATAGAACTCCAGCGCATTTCCGTCGGGGTCTTTGAGCGAGTACCTGTCCATAAATACTTTTTGACGAATGCCCTCCAGTTGGGTCATGTGCGAGGGGTCGTGGGGGCCAACGCCTTGCTTTGTATGGGTGGCAGGCGTGTTCGTCTTCTGTTCCGCCATGAAATATGGCTCCTTCCGTGTTGTCATTTACTACAGGGGCGACATAGCATCTATGCCGCGAACGTTTTGTTCCATTCAATGTGCAGCGCGCTTTTTATCATCCGCAACACAGTATACATTGTAAAAACGCGAAATTCAAGGGTTTTGGCACAACATATTGATATTTCCATGCATCTAAGCACAATATATTGATATCGGTAGCGACGCCCCGTGTGGGCGTTCCGTCTTCGCGCATCTTTTACGAGCGCTTATTAAACAGGACGGAACGCCCGCACGGGGCGTCGCTACTGGACGTGATATGATAAGGGGAAATTAAAACACTGGGCATCGTAGGGGCCTGTTACGCCCGTTTGTGGAGGATACATGCGAGCCGAGATACTTTCCTGTGGCACTGAATTATTGTTGGGGCATATCACTGATACCAATGCACCCTATCTTGCGCAGAGCCTGGCGACTCTGGGCATTGATCTCTATTATGTTTCTCAGGTGGGCGATAACCAGGGGAGGATCGTAGAAACACTGCGCCGCGCCTGGGAACGCTCTGATCTGGTTATTATGACGGGTGGACTGGGACCCACCGAGGATGACCTGGCGCGCGAGTCGATCAGCGCCTTGCTGGGCGAGACGATGCAGGTTGATCCACGCCTGGAAGCGGAGTTGCGCGGCATGTTCACGGCGCGCCACGCCACCATGCCGGAACGCAACATCAAGCAGGCAACCCTGATTCCTTCGGCGCAGGCGCTGTCCAATCCACGCGGCACCGCGCCGGGCTGGATTGTTGAGAAGGAGGGGCATATTATCGTGGCTATGCCGGGAGTGCCACGCGAAATGTACCAGATGTGGGAACACGAAGTGGTGCCGCGTCTCAGCGCTTATACGGGTGGTCGAATCTTCACGCGTATCCTGCGCGTCTGGGGTCTGGGCGAGTCAACGGTAGAAGAACAATTGGATGCCCTGCTGCATAATTCCAATCCGACGATTGCCACTTATGCTAAGAATGATGCCGTTGATGTGCGTATTACGGCTAAAGCGGAGACGCATGAGAGAGCCGAACAACTGGTGGCGGAAATGGAGGCGCAGGCGCGTCAGATATTGGGACACCATATTTTTGGTGTGGATAAAGAGACGCTGCAAAGCGTCGTGGGCAGGCATCTGACTGAACGCAATCAATGGTTGGCAGTTATGGAATCGCTGACGGGCGGATTACTTTCGAGTACGATCACTGATCATGCTGGCAGTTCGAAGCACTTCATTGGAGGGATTGTGTCGTACAGTCCTGACCTGAAGGTGCAGTTGGGGGTGCCGCGCCAAACTATCGAACGCTATGGGATTGTCAGCGAAGAAACGGCGCGCGCGATGGCGCGTGTTATTCGCGAGTATATGCGCGCGGATTATGGACTTGGAATTACGGGTGTGGCCGGTCCGGATAAGCAGGAGGATAAGCCGGTGGGGACGGCGTATATCGCTATTGATGGACCTGAAGGGGTCGTGACGGGTATGGGTCCCGGTTGGCGCGCCAGCCGCGAAGATAACAAACGCCTGGCTACGCTGGCCGCGCTCAATTTGCTGCGGCTGCATCTCGAGGGCGTCAAACTCGGTCAGAGGTAAGGGGCGACACGTAGACCTGGACAGGTAAGATATAGTATACTTAGATATACGTTCTTCTTCTGTACACGTGATTGTACGAAGTATGATTGCTCAAACACTTTGTTAAGGGGCATACAGGGACAGATAGGACGGAACCCTGCACAATTGCCTCTTATTCAATCCTGATCATTCCCTTTGCAGGGGGATGATTCCAGAAGTCAGGGAGAAAGATATGCATAGCATTCAACCGTTCGGCCATCACTCGCATGATGAGGTTAATCACCTCATGCAGCAAAGCAGCTACCTGCTTGCTGTTCGCCCCGAAACAGATTCTCACGAGAATGTCCTCCACTACGTGCATAATGCCGTGCTTGCGGAGATTCACGACGGTCCATTTATCGTAGGGTACATTCTTGATCCACGCTTTCCCGTTCCGGTACAAGTGGTGAATACCGTAAATCTGGAAGGTCTGCCCAATGTTCAGCTTGGAGTGGCTTACATTCCTCATCATGGGGAGGGTCATCATGAGTACAGGCACCACGAAGAGCACCATGGGGGTCTGTTGCATCGTTTTACAGATAATATGTTTGGTGAGCGTCATCACGACGAAGAGCATGATTAAGAGGACCATTACGGATAATCTGTCGTGAGAAGGCTTTGAACGGCCAGTCGATATTGTTGCTTCTGCCCTGGTCTCCATAGACAGGCCTACCAGACCTGGTGGAACCAGGCGGGAAGTGAAGGAGTTAGCATGAAAATTCAGGTATTCCAGGGAACACCTATCCAACAGTTCCAAACGCTTCAGCAAGAGGGAAAAGTTTTCACCATTCAGCCTGTCACTGTTGATGGGCGCAACCTTGTGACGAGTATACGCAACATGCGCATTCCACTTCAGCCAATTGCACAGGTGGTTGATGACAACAACAATGTGCGTGGCCTGTGTTTCGCCACAGGAAACGGTATTGAGTTGTCTGCAATAGGCTCTGGCTATGCCGTTACCTACAATGGGCGAGACATCTTAATCCTGAGACAAAGCGCTGAAGATGGCATTGGGATTGCCGAAATCCAGGCTCCTCCCACCAGCTACGCACCGTCCCAATCCTATCCTGTCGAACAGGCGGGATATCCGTCCTATTCACAACAGCCGTATGCGCTGGAATCACCACCATCTTATCAGCAGCCGCCTTACCGGGCACCACAAGCTGTTCCACCTCCCTATCAGCAGCCGCCTTACCAGGGACAGCCGTACCCTCAACAACCAGTGTATCAGGGTGGGTATGACCCCGCTTTCTTTGGCGCACCGGTCTATCCCACCCCTGTGCCATACGTAGATTATCACGAACAGCAGCATCTTTTACACCATTATTACGGTGATCATTACCCGCATCACTACGGTCATGGCTATGGTAGGGGCCATCATGGCCGTGGTCTAGGGCACGCGATCCACGACCTCATGGGGCACGATGAACATCACGAGTAATAAGATCTTCTTTTGAATAAGATGAAAACAAAAGGCGCAGAGGCGTTGAGCGATCAAGCAAGGGAAAGAGAAAAAGTGACTAGAGAACTCTGATCTCGAGAAGACGGAGTACTTCTTCCGCACGTTGAGAAGACTCCTCCAGGGTCGCGCCAACGGTGATGATATGTCCAAGCATATCATCGTTTGAGGTAGCAGGCACGACGCGATCACCTATCTGCGCGCGCCACGCCAATTCGACCACACCTGGTAGGGCCTCCACCTGCTCGACGCCGCGCACTGCTGTCAGAATGCCCTCTCGCGAGGTATAGATGTCTCTCTGAGTACTGGCGCGAACGGGAATAAGTTCGTCAGGCGTCTCTCCCAGGGAGTAGAGAATGATATACTTCAAAATATCGGCGTCGCAGGAGAGATTGATGCGGTGGTATGCTCTTCCGCCAATGAGGCGTGGGTTCAGCTCTACAAGCATCGGCCCCTCTGGCGAAAGGATACATTCCAGGTGGAACGGCCCAAAGTCGTGATTCAGCGCGGCCAACAACGCATTCGTGAAGCGCGGCATATCAGGGTGGGGAACAGAGCGCGAAAACGTCGTGCAGGCCTCAACGAAGAAGGGAGGATTAATCAGGACGCGATCCGAATACCCCCAGATTTTAGCCTCTCTGTTCAAGCTGAACCCCTCTACACTCCAAAGCAATCCCTCAATCTCCTCTTCAAAGAGAAGAACATGTTTCGGCTTGATACCGCGCCCATAGACCTTGCGGGACAGGTGCAGGTGTATGAGTTCCTGCAATTCAGCATCATTGTGTACGCGCATCACATCCCAACTGGCTCCCCCATCAATCGGTTTGACAATGCAGGGGTAACCTATCGGCGAGGTCGTGATGGGCTGCTCTAGCGAGGCGGTGGCCCACCTGATATTGGGAAGCTTCGCCCGGTCGATAGCCGCACGTACAGCCGATTTGTCGCGCTGGAGCGCGGCGGAAGTAGGGTTCGTACCTCGCAATCCTAACTTCCGGGCCGCCAGGGTAGCCTTGCCCACAAAATACTCAGTGAAGCTCAGTAAAGCTTTGACGGGACGACCTCTGACGGCCCGTGCGATCGCACCTGCGTCCTGCGTGTCACACACAATCCATGCGTCAACATCGCCCGCAATATTCGGCTCGTACGCCTCCGGTTCCCTGGCAGCGACGACACTCCGATATCCCAATTCACGAGCTGTCGTCAGTGCCGCCATACCAGCGCTTTTCTGCTTGGGATTGGAGCCGGGAGTGACTTCTACAAAGACGATCTCCTGTTGTTGCATTGCGTATCTCTCCCATGATTTCGATGACACATTTCGGCATTGCTGTGATTATCTCAGAATGCATCTCAACAGTCAACAGGTGAATTGACTCACCAAAGATCTCTTGCTTTCCTCTTCTCCCGGTTTTGGCTCTTACCATAGATGGTCTATTCTATCATGACTTCTTTCTAACGTCACTGTTTTAGTCACGTACTAGTAAGTAGGAACGTTCAATAACTATAGCAGAGGAGAGTCGAGCAAGAGTTTTGCAGCGACTGAAAAATACATAACAGGAGTGCTTTGTGGGCATAAATTTTATACTGTCTCTTATAGTTGCGGTAGTCGTCTTGATACTAGTTATTGAACTTGCTTATTACACACTTTTCCTACCAGAACAAACGGATGCACCTCTTAGACCTCGCCGCCTTGATAGTTATTTTGCTACATGTATCTATGTTATCGCACATATCCTCTCCCCGTTACGCTTACCGTT
>JADEYI010001893.1_pt1 | contig 12787 bp, 4 predicted proteins | sample 8542331 | NCBI WGS metagenome assembly JADEYI01 (sample SAMN16510988, study PRJNA670497) | mine drainage metagenome | isolation source: biofilm near Copperflume 1 | place: Germany: Marsberg coppermine Kilianstollen | collected 2018-02 | reverse complement strand
CGCTCCGATCCGTGAAACGCTCGGTCGTCGCCAGCGAGAAATTCGCCACGTTCTGACCCGAGTTGGCCAGAGTGCGAATCACGGGGTTAGTTCCTAGATTGCCGATCACGATCACCTTGTTGATTGCCATTGCCATTACCTCCGTTCTCCTTTGCTGCGTCCGCTTCCCGTCATCGGGCAGGACGCGCTCTGTTTTCATTCCCGCGCCAATTTGTTTCCGCGCGGCCCTTACACCTCGAACAGGAGGGCCGTGCGCAGATTTCTAGATGCGCGAGCGGAGCGGGCGGCAGGACGTGCCACAGCGGAAGCGGCCCAGGGGGCTGGCGCGTCGTGCTAGCGCAGCGAACGCCACCAAATGAGAGCGGCGGCGAAGCGGAGATCGCAGGCGGAGTTGGGATGCGGCGTGGGGCCGCGACGCGGAGTCTACGGAGCGCTCGTGGGGCGGCTCACAGCGAAGTGCCGCGATCCGAAACGGTATGTTCTACGATTCTACTGAACCCTGCCCAACACTCGCTCAATATAGGAATGAAGTGAGCAGTCGAGGTTAACGCCCTTGGAGAGGATCAAGGCGGCTCAACCGTCATAAGCCGTAACGACGACGATGCCATCCTAAGTTTGTCAGGTGTGCCGACGTGAGGCCTCTGAGAATGGGCGTTTTCTGCAAGCCAAGCGCTAAGTGTGCCTCGGCGCTCAGAGTAGTGGAAATTAGAATACTGCCTTCGTCCGAAAAGCTGATCAAACCGGCATCGAAAGCTGAGTCCCAAAGTGCTGAGAGCAAAAGTCCATTGTGAACGTCCAGCCGTTGCTCGTCTGTTGCACATTCTGCCCATGGGACGATGTGCGACGCGCGAAGCAATGCCGGGTCAGTGATTCCGGAGAGGGGACATCGGCCGTTCCAGTACTCCATCAGCGCCCGACGAAACAGGTCCTGTCCAATCCGCTGTACTACGAGTCGCTCGGCCTCCGTGGTGCGTGGCAGGTTCTGAACGGCGGTGCGAAAATTTGCGAGGGGTACATCCGGAAGGCTGAGGCCGAGGCGATATGCGCGGTCGAGACCACTATAAAGCGCGTCAAGGGCGTCGAACACGAAAGTGACGGTACCAGGTCCAGGAACTGTGGAAGCCGTGGGAAGTCCGATCTCGGCGGATACTTCTGGCCGATCGATTGAGAGAAGCCACGGACCACTTTGAGAGGCTCCGGCGATCCAGATGTCACCTTTTGCCGTTGTTGAAGCGAAGCGGAACCAGCCGTCTTCGACTCCACGATCCAGACGGTACCCGTTGTTGGACGCGGCCTTTTGGGCTTCAGTCCGTACGACAAATCCAGGCGGGTTCTCGGGCGCGATCACAAATCGGCACCGAACAAGCGTTCCGCTGCAGGTGCCCCTTTGATCGTAAGACACAGCCAGGGGGCACGGCGGAATTCCTCGGGTGGTTCTGTAGTGGTGGTGACAATGTATTGGAAAAGAGGGGTCGGGGTCAGAGATTCTAGCTGGGCGACGAGTGCGAAGAGCCTGTTGTAGATGGATTGCCCGAGGTCCGCTTCCCGGGGACTGTCATGTACCATGAATCCACTTAGATTGGTTTTTCCTTCGATCGTCATGATCAGAGCGCTGAGATCGAACGCAACAACTTTGAGCGATTCAATCGCGGCGGTCGATCGCTCCCCTCCCATCTGGATCTTGAGGGCAAATCCGTTGCCGTCGAGCTTCACCTCACCCTTAATGTCAGTGGGAACGAACTCACGGAGCACCGCGTCGAAGCACGAGGAAAGGTGGCCGACAATGTTCGCGACAGCTTCCCTATGGGCGGTCAAAGTATCGCCTATGTCTTTTAGCGATTTGGTCGTCTCTTCGGCGGAGGCCGCGGCCTTGGCACGTTCTTGCAAAAGATCATCATATCGTTGAGCTTCATCGATAAGGCGGTTTGCGGACTGGAGTGAGAGCGAGCGATCGGACAGGGCGCGCTCTAAAAGCGTTACGGTGCGAACCAAAGGCTCAAGAGTACGCTGTGCAGCGAGGATTCTCGAACTGATTAAGGGTCGTTCCGCTTCGAGTTTTCGGATGCTGTTTTCAACGCTCTCGAGGTCCCCGCGACGCTGCGCGATACGATTCTGTAGAGCTTCCAGATCGCATGTGGCCGTTGAGATTTTGCATCCTTCGGCTAAGGCTTTGTCTATTGGCACGGCGCATATTGGACAAATGGGATTTTCCTCTTTTGTCAGGCGAGCCCAGGCTTCTGGGAGTTCGGCGCGAATGTAGTTCGCGGACTTTTTTCGCTCGTCGATTAGGATACGAGTATTACTGAGCTCCGTTTCGAAGCGTCGAAGCTCATCTTGTGCTTTGTCGCGATCGCGTCGAGCACGATCTAAATCCGTTGTGTTTGAACCGTCCGGGATCTTAAGGAGCTTTGTCAGGTTCTGGGCCGCAGCAGATTTAAAGGCGACTGAATCAAGTTGAGACGGAGAAGAGAGTCCGGGGTCGAACCCGAGGCCCGCCACTAGCAGCTTACGCGTCCTGCCTAGTTGCCAGTCCAGCCGTTCTAGTTCTGACCGCAGAGTGCGATTTCGGTTCTCCTGATCCTCTTGGCTTCGGCGAACGGCGTTTTCGCGAGACGAAAGCGCCCGGATCAGGGCACGTACAATAGTAATTCTGTCTTCTACAGATCGGCCGCGAACAGGTGACCCAGATGCGGTGTTGGGATCGCGCCAGTCAAGGTAATGTCCAAAGCGGCACTCTTGGTCGCGGGTGGCCCATGCGAGCGTGGCGAGCCAGGCTCCGGCTTCTCCAATCTGGGGCGGCATTAGCAGAGCAGCATTGCCTACGATCGTTCGGGTGATCGCCTCTCTGAGCGGAGCGATACCCGTCGCCGGTATGTCTTCTCGGAACGCATCACTAAAGGAACCGCTCGCTACGACCACGTCGTGATGGCGAGTGCCCAGCGAACGGACTACAATCCAGAGGTCGCCATTGAGCAATACTTCGGCACCTACATGACCATTGGGAAAGGCCTTGGAGATCAGGAGTCTTTGATCTTCGGAGGCGAAGGCATCCTCTCCCAGGCAATACCGCAGAAGACGGCAGAATGCGGTCTTACCACTACCATGGCCGATCGGCGCAGACTCGGAAGATCCGGAATCCGGGGACCAGACGATATTTAGTCCCGGTCTGAACGTGATGTCGCGAATGACGGCTCCTGGTTCGCGCCAGATTACGAGTCGGCGAATCCAGAGTCGCGGTTGCAAACGCCGCGGCTCCGGTGTGACAGAGAGGAATGAATGGCGGAAAAATTCACGCTGCACTGGCTCGTACCCAAGCTTGGTCGTCACCCGGCAGATCGGCGACAGCTTCATCGAGATTGATCTTTGAAAGCGCCTGGAGAACGAAAGTCGCACGACCGTAGGGCCATGCGGCGTCATCGACTACAAATTGATCCAGGCCCGGCCCTGCGGCCCAAGTGTGAGCAGCAGGATCTTCGACTATCGCGCGCATTCCCAGCAGTTGGGTGACGGCGTTGCGCCAGCCGGCCGGAATGCTTGGCGTGAGATTAATCACCTTGGGGTCCGTTACTAGATCGGCCGCATGACCGACGAGGCGAGACCACCTGCCTCTCTCCTTCTGCGGCAGTCGGCGTGAGAGATATCGAGGTTCCAACACGAAGATTGCAGCGAGTCTAACGTGCGCGATCGGTGTCGGACCGGGTAACGCACTTATGAGCGCGGCAATCTGAGCAAGACTAGAATCGGCACTCGGGTTTGGGTTGGCCCACGCGCCATCCGGAAGGATAGTGAAATCGATCGGTGTCGGCGGCCTAGACGTTTCGGCAACCGCAGTTGGCGGAGAAATCTCGCTAAGCTCGCCGCGCTCCATTCGATCCCAAGCTGCGAGGACCAGGCGGGCCGTGCGGTATTCGCCGAAGCGCGCGACCTCGTTGTTCTTTAGTATACGGAAAGTCTCAGAAGGGTAGTTTGCTCCCATTACATCTGCGGGATCGAGAATGTAGCGCAGCTCATCGCGCGTCAGTCCATACGCGCGAGCATACCAGGCGTCCAGCTCGGCGCGGACGTTCGCGCGACGGTCCTCGTTCCATGCGAACGGAGTTCCTTGATAGTTCAGGTCTCGAGCGAACGGCGCCATGGAATAGCTGGTGTAGGTGAGTTCGACCACGCGCGCGACGATGAATTTGAGATCAGATTCTGAAAAGGCAGCGGGTGGAAGGACTGGGAGTTGCTTCAGGTAGCCAAGAGTTAGGTGCGTGCCGCCAACCTTTTGCCGAGCAATGAAATCAAGCACCAAAGCATTTAAGTTGCCGAGTAGAGCTGCAGCGCGACCGGGATCGGCGTCGACAAAGAACAGGGGAAAAGTGTGTCCAGCTGCGATCCGCGGCAGAGCACTCGCAATCAAAGTGCGCTCGTCAGTCGACCTGCATATGTCTCGCCATCCCATGAGCCATCTACACGACCAATTGTGCGAATCAATTAGTCTGTTTTCGACCTCTCGCTCGGGTACCCAGTACCTAGGCCTGATCTCAAAAGCCGGATCGCGCTTCAGTTCTGGGGTCGCCTGCTCGGAATAACCAGCGAAGCGGTGGTCAAACTGATGTACCATTTTTCCTTCGTATACTGGCAGGAGTCCTTCATTAGATTGGTTAACAAACCATTGGGAATCTTCCGCCATGTGCCATAGTCTCGTTGAGACTCGGAATCCCCACGGATTGCCTATCGCTCCCTTCGAGTCGTTGATCAGCACCGGTAGGCTTGCGTAGATTTTGCGGGTTAGGTCCGCATCCGCCCGCGATCGGAAGACAGGCGCGGTCTTTGTGTTTGGATTGATTCGTGCAATGTCGATAGCTGACAAGGCGAAGCGACGATCGGGGTCAGAAAGCTGCCTAGGATCGGTCAGGAAGAAGGCGAAGTGTATCTGTGTCTCATCGTGACCAATCGTGAGCAAAGCGAATTTGATTCGACTGTCGATTGCCGGGAAGAGTCGCTGCCGGTTTTCAAAGTCAAGTAGCGCGGCCAACCGCTTACTATCCACCAGGTTGCTGAAAAATACGGCTGTGGTAGCGTCTGTGGCGATACCCGTCGGAAGAATCACGCCGCTGCGACCGCGTGGACTCGAAAGGCTTGAAAACAATTCTCCGAAGAGAGCATATGTGTTGACATCGCCACGTCCTGTCAAGGGAAAGCGACCACGAGCCTCCGTGGGAACGCGCGCAAAGACGGAAAACGCTTCAGAGTTCCGCTTGGCAACCTCGAATTCTTCGTAGAGCAGGTGTTGTCTCGTTCCCGGTGGGGCTTGTCCAAGTGCCGCAATCATCCGGCCGCGGGCATCAGCGGTCGGGGCCTCTGCAATCTCTGGATCACGCGCCGCAAAGAATTCCTGCTCTTGGAGCTTGATACGCTCCCATGGCGGATTCCCAAGCATGACGTCGAAACCACCTGACATCATGATGTCGGGGAACTCGAGCGGCCAGTGGAAGGCGCGCGCCCTGGTAGAGAGAAAATGCGCTCCGCTGAGAAGCGGTTCGTCGGGCATGTGTCCGTTCGCTGCGCGCCAGATATGCGCGGTCGTGGGTATTTCGAGCGCGCTCGGGTTCTGAGGCGCGGCCCCGACTTTCGGCGTGAGGAAGGCGGCAATAAAAAGATCGGCGGCGGCGCGCAGGGGCAAGTGTCGGGGTGATGAATGAGCGTCCTGGAAGCGGTCACGCTTCGCAGCGATTTCCTGCGGGGTATCTTCCGGCAAGGCTCTGAGCGCGCGCGCCTCGCTAGCCAGCGGCGGAAGCTGTGCGCCGCCGCTGGCATAGTCAAAGATTCCTTGACCTTCGCGTTCGGCCTCGTTGCGTTGTTGGAAATGCCTTGCGGTTACTTTGTCATCACCCGTGAGCGGCTTAAAAGCGTCGTCGGGAATCCCTTTCCGGAGCGCTCCGAGATCGTAAATGCCGAGCAATGAGTCGCCGCAACGAATGTTAGCGTCGAGAAATCCCAACGGCCTGCCTGGTTCGACCGTCTCAATCCAGAGTGCGACCTTGGTCAGCTCCACAGCCATTGGATTGCGGTCTACGCCGTGGATGCACGATCGCGCCACATCGCGTAGGGCGCGACGGAAATCGTCGGCCGAAGCAACTCCGTCCGCGCGAGCGCGCGCAAGCCGTGTTGCAATCCGTCTTGCCGCTGCTAGCAGGAAGTGGCCGGAGCCGCAAGCGGGATCGACAATGGTCACGCTGAGCAGAGACTGCGGCGTATCCTCGGCCTCCGCCTCGACTCGGTCGAGCACGGGATCGAGAGCGGTGTTGAGAAGCGCTTGGACTAGCGAGTCGGGCGTGTAGTAGCTGCCGGTTGTCTTGCGCACGTGCCCCTTCGCTTCTTCACCCGCGGCAAAGATCATGGCACGACCATCGTCGGCGAGGCGGGGAGTCAACTCGAGAAGGCTCTCATAAACCGAACCCAGTTCCTCGGTTTCCATATCGCGCCAATTGACCTGGATCAGGCCTGACTTTTCGCGCAGCCACGCGAGGCGATAGATGGCTTCCATGATCGCGCGATTCGAAAGCCGCGCGGTCTCGAGATCGGGAATCGTGCCTCCTGCAAAAAGGCCGTCCAACGCTGGGAGACCGAGCCGCGGTTCACCCCGAGATAGTGCTGCAAAGCCAATGAGCAGTCCTTCCCATCGGTCGTGATGCCGATCCCAGGCAGCGCGACGGACCGCGCGATCACGGAGTTGGCCAACCGAATAACCTTCGGCATAAAGCTTCCGCGCCTCGGCCGTCGCGCCAGGCGCATGGAGTAATCCCCGGTCCTCCGCCGTGAGCAAGAATATTAGCCGATACACTAGGCGCAGGAGCTGACCGAAAAGCTCCGGAAGTGGCAGCACGCCGGATCGAATCCGCTCACGCAGTTCGCCGTTTTTTTCATGGCCGAGGAAGCCTGTGCCGAGTGCCAAAAGCGCCGCTTCGACGCCATCACGCAACCGATCACGCGCGGCAACGCCTTCGCGCTGGCCGGCTTCTCGCCAGTGTTCAAGGTAGGAGTCGGAGGGAATTGCGCCCGGCACTCCGAAACGGCTCGAATGCACCAAGAGCCAAAGGGTTGTAAAGTCCGCAAAGGTTTCAGTTTCGAAAATATAGCGTATGTCTGCCTCGATGTAGGAAGGTCGAGTCAGACTGGCATTGTCGCGAACAAGTCTGAGCCGATCGCCATTGCAGCATATGCCCCAAAGCGCTTTTTCGTTGGCATTAAGCCAATCCTGAAGAGCGGATGCTGCCGAGCGGCGTCGGTGGTCAGATGTGAGGTGTTCGCTCGGATGGTCGAGTTCGTCGTTCGGCGGCACAACCACGATTGGTGCGCGTCCGCCCAGCCCCTCAAGTGTCGGGGCAAACAGTTGGCCGTCCAAAGTGGGAGTGCTGACCCGTACCAGGTCGGCGAAGCCGAATACCTCTCGTAAGAGCGCCTCGACGAAAGCGACCGTTTTCCCCGCTGACAGAAGCGGGCTAGCGTGGAGATCTGTGAAGAGGGCCTGGCCGATACGAAAGTAGCGGGCGATTTCGTCCCGCAGGGTCAAGCCCTTCGGAACTCGATAGTCTTCTTCAGTCTGGCCGTCGGCCTGTTGGGCCGCCACTCGCGCCAACATCGCGGGCGGAATCAGAGCGCCCTCGATGGTGATCGCATCGGCTGCGAGCGTGAGAGTGGTGCGCGTGGAACGGAGCATGATTCAGGCGCTTGCGGGCAAAAGAACATAGAGGCCAATAACGTCAGGCGGGAGAACTGGTTCGACGCTGACACGCGGCACGCCTGCCCCTGCTGCCCGCACACGCGCATGATCTTGTGCGAGTTCGGCGGCGCGACGGCGCGCATAATCTGCGATCGCGTTACCGAGGATAAGTGCAGCGCGGTCGCGGGCTTGAGCTAGCATTCGCTGGCGCGCGATAGCCGCTAGATCACCCGTCGCCGGGTGATCCAACAGCGCTTGCGCTGTCCCGCCGGTAGCGATCGCCTCATTGCGCGTAGCCTCGAATGCTGCTGCACCGGCCTCTTCCACGAGCAGCAGACGTTCGCGACGGCCACGTACCGTCAGCTTGTAACGCAGCCTTAAGAGAAAAACCGTGGTCACCGATTTAACGGCTGCGGTCGGCCACGCACCGGCACGTCCCAGCGGCGATATGGGTGCCGATCCCGGGTCAAGGGCGCTCTCAAGGAGCGATTCCGCTAGGGTCGCAGGAATCGGATGGCTGCGTGTCACGATTTCGGCACCTGCGGCCGCTGGCTCATCGAATGAAAGGGCGATCGAGCCTTCGAAGCCTCTCGCCTCCAAACGCTCCTTGACGGCGATCGGAAGGGCCCCCAGATGGGCCCTCAGCAAGTTGGGATTCACCGGTTGCAACGGAGCGTCCAAACGGCTCATCGCTCTTTCTACAAAGCGTCGGACCTGATCCGGACCGCCGAGCAAAGTGCGCCAACGTTGCCATTCGGGCGCGACCTCTTCGGGCTTGAGCACGTTTTGAGCGAACCGAGCGCGGGAACGGCGCTCACCTTCTTCTGCATCGCGCCAGCGTGTTTCAGCTGCGAGTGCATCTTCATGAAGGCTAAAATCGAATGCGAGCTGCTGGCGGCCTTTTCGAAGCAATACGGCGTTCATCAGCGCACCAGTGACCGCGTCGCGATCCTCCGGCAACGGCACTGTGACACCTGTGGCTTTACGGATGCGCTCAGCCTTTCGAATGATGACTTCGAGGACCGCACCATCGATTGCGCTATCCGGCGAGTAAAGGAGAATCGACCGGACGAGTCGTGATCGCTGGCCGAAACGGTCAACGCGGCCTTCACGTTGTTGGTGGCGAGTTGGGTTCCATGAGAGGTCGTAATGGATCACCGAGTCGAATAGCGATTGAAGGTTAATGCCTTCCGACAGACAGTCTGTTGCGACCAGCAGGCGTTGTTCGGCCCGCCCCATATCCTCAACGCGCGCGCGCCGTTCTTCAGGGGTGAACGCCCCAGTGACCGCCTCGATGCGTAGCTTGGGAAATGCTTTCCGGAGGCCTGCAGCGACATGTTCGGCGGTCGCGATGAAGCGACAGAAGATGACCGAATTGGCGCCCTCCCGAATGAGAGGCTTCAGTTCCTTCACCATCATTTCTAGTTTGGGATCTGCGGCTTTGATGAGACGTTCTGCATGTTTAACAAGAGCGGAGAGTGGGCCAACGCCGTCGAGGCCAGGGGCCGGCTCTACATCTACAGCGTCAGCCTCATCAGCGTCGTCATCGAAAATCTGTTCTTCTAATCGATCGGGGGCAGCACCGAGGCGATTCCGTAAGGCGCTTGCGGCGGCAGCTGGCGACGATCCAACGCATCGCATGAGCGCCAAGGTGCCCCAGAATGCAAGCCGGCGTCGCCGCTGATCAGGACCGACGCCATTGACCACGCCGAGGCAATAGTCGAGAACGGCGTCATGGAACTCACGGTGCTCCTTGGTCAACGAATAGGGACTCTCCTTGCTCTCGTGTCGAGGAAAAACGCGGTCCTCGCCCCATTCGCGGCCGGTAATGTCGATACGGCGCCGTTGAACGAAGTGGCGGGCAAGCCGAACTCGAGAGGCCTCGTCATCGAGTGTGGCGGCGCCGAATCTCTCTTCCACTAGCCCCAAGAGACGGTCGAATGCTTCTTCATCACCACTGTGAGGAGTCGCGGTGAGCAACAACAAATGCCTTTCCGCATCGGCCGCGAGACGCTTCAGCAATTCGAAGCGCTGTTGCCGACCCTTATGTGTACCGACACAAGCATGTGCCTCATCGACAATTACGAAACCGGGGCAAACGCGCGCGAAAGTCTCGCGTCGCCTGTCAGCCTTAATATAGTCGAGACTCACCACTGTATAGGGATGAGCATCGAACAGTGTCTGTGAGGCAGGGAGCCCGCGCTCTAGGCGCGCCGCAGAGGACGCTGTGACTGCGGCAGTGTCGAGATCGAATTTGCTTCGCAGTTCGTCGGTCCACTGTTCCACCAAATGTGGCGGACAAAGAACCGAGAAGCGATCAACTTCTCCCCGATCGATTAGCTCGCGTAAAACTAGCCCAGCCTCGATCGTCTTGCCGATACCCACGTCATCAGCGATGAGTAGCCGAACGACCGGGAGCCGAAGCGCCATCAGCAGAGGAACAAGCTGATAGGCCCGAGGCTCGAAGCCTACACGCGCTGCTGAGCGGAATGGCCCCGCTCCACGCCGGAGAGAAAGGCGCAGCGCCTCCGCCAAGAGGCGTGCCCCGTCTTGTGTCGCTGTTTGAGAAATATCCGGGATTCCGAAGCGAGCCGGCCGTATCGGGTCGCGTTCCAACGCAGGGTGCAGAACCTGAATGTCGGTCTCTGTGCCGGACAGCGGGCGGAGGCAGAGTGTTTCGTTGTCCGCGGAGGGCAGGGCCACCCACTCCCGGCCCCGCGCGAAGACGAGATCACCGGGCGCAAACTCGCTGCTCACGGTGCGGTTCCCAACAATCCGGCGAGATCGGCGGGCGGTGCGTCGCTGGGCGCCTTGGGCAACGCGACGACAGCATATCCTAACGCGTCGGCGCAACCGTTTACCTGTTCGGCGAATGGCCCGATGTCTGCGGCGACGCGGTGTTCGGGCCAGACGAAACGAAGCGAAGTGCCGTCAAGCACTAACGGCTCGCCATGAGGCGCTGGCAAGCCCCAACTTTTGAAGGCATTGAGCCAGGGATCGGTTGATTCTTCCTCTGGTGAAGATTTCCTCGGAACTACTTTGCTCCGGGCCAGCCGCAGAAGGGTTCGGAGCACGTTGGGATCGTTCCTGTCTATGTATTCCTGGTCGGGCTGATTGTAATAGGACAGCAGACAGCGATAGCAGCCTTTTACGCAATCGGCTTTCGGATCTGTCGTCAGCAGAGATGGGTCACTTGCTGCAATCGCATTGTCGATACCTTGGTAGTGCATGAGCTCGAGCGCCGCTCGCGCGACCCGTGCGAGCGCTTGCGGTTCGCTCGTCAGTCTTCCAAGGACGCCAGCGCCACCTTCGGTTGATTCAAACGCGAGAATCGCTCGGCGCTTGTCGCGGGTCGGCACTGGCTCCGTGAGCGTCTCTCCTTCCTCTAGCTGAAAAACGAGGTCGAGACCGCGTGCGAGAGCATGTTGCGAGGTCGCCATCGCGCTCTCACCCAGAGGTTCGCCGAATACTCGGATTAGAGCGGCGTTTTTGTTGTCCTGAACGATTGGCACAATGCGCTGCTTTATCGGTTCGTCAGGAGCGGGCGTTCCTTCTTCTTGGATTTCACCTCCAACCCAGCGGCCAGTCGCCGGATCGATGCCGAAGCCTAGGATGCTCTTTTCTCTACGCCGTCTAAGACCCTTGTTAAGTCGGCTGATAGTCGCGCCAGAGGCATAGTCGAGCCGTAGAATTGGACCGTCTGAGTCGGTCGCGATCGCGGACGCAACATCAAGCAGACCATCGCGACGAGGCCAAGCAAAGATCGTCTGGATCTCGAATCCTCGACGCTGGCGATCCTCGTCGTTTGCTGTGATTCGTTCCGCCGGTTTCGTTTCGACGTTGTCGATCCGCATCACATTGCGAATCGGGTGTATGCCCGCGATTGGTGAGGCGCAAACATGGCAACGTTCGGGCTCGTCCTGCTCGTGACCGGCACCGCATTCGTCGCACACGTATATTGTCGACGTAGCGAGTCTTCCCCCTTCCTCGCTCCGTACGCCGGCAGGCAACTTCGCTTTGTATACTCTATAGGCTCTGCCCTCATGATAGATGAGGCTGCCAGGTCCGAATTCCGCGATAGCAAGGAAGCGCGCACGCTGTAGGTATGCCGCCTTAGGCCCTCCGGCGCCGACTGCTGGAACATAAGCGTACAGCGGAAGCCGCGGGAAGTTGTAACCAGGAAGGAAACCTTCCGTTGCGAGATAGCGATAGGTGTAAAAATCTGATCCGCCACTAGTATTACCACGCTCCAACAGTGCCAGTTGCTCGTTGGCCTGAGCCTGTTGAACCTTGGCTTCCCTGCGGTCTGCGGCCGATATGCCATGCGTCTCAGATTTGCGATTTGCCTCAATGAGCTGAGCGCGCGCACCCTGATAGAGTTGACGCCAGCGATCGAAAGCCTTCGAGAATCGCTCCATGGCGTCTGAGGACGTAACGCTCGCAAAGGCCTCCCGATCTAATGCCCACGGCGCGGCTTGCGGCGTCAGCTCGGTGCTGATGCTTGTGAGGATTCGCTCCATTCGCTTAACGGCGCGCGTCGACACTTCCGAATTGCTAAGTGCCATCGTGATACCTTTCTGTACCGGTAGAGCTCCATCTGCGAGATCTAGGACATGTGGGATGTCGGCCGACAATTCCTTGCCAGTCTCGGCCAGCCACACGGCGTGAAGATGAGCTTCAATGAGATCGCGGTTGGCAAGTTCAATTGCGGGCGGCCGAACATATCCATTGACCATCCGCTCTGGTTTCTCAAAGTAGTACTGATCATGCGGGCTTTGCGCTGCACAATATGTGATGACGAGCGCAGCCTGTCCGGACCGACCGGCACGGCCTGAACGCTGCGCATAATTGGCGGGGGTCGGCGGCACGTTGCGCAGATAAACCGCGTTCAGTGCCGAGATATCAACGCCTAACTCCATCGTTGGTGAACAGAACAGAGCGGGCAGGAAGACGTCGGGTTCGCCAGCCTGCCGCATATCATCCTTAGCCTCAGCTATTTTGAGCTTGTCGTCATCGCCCCAGCGAAACCGCCATTCGCGCCATTGGCGTTGCGTCTGTTCGACTTGGGCTGTGTGGGCT
>JADEYI010001892.1_pt1 | contig 12793 bp, 16 predicted proteins | sample 8542331 | NCBI WGS metagenome assembly JADEYI01 (sample SAMN16510988, study PRJNA670497) | mine drainage metagenome | isolation source: biofilm near Copperflume 1 | place: Germany: Marsberg coppermine Kilianstollen | collected 2018-02 | reverse complement strand
TGGAACTCCACCCACCCAAAGGAGGGACTGTCACGGACGTAGCGAACCAGTACACAGACTCGACGCGAGTGAATTCTAGTCGTATACTTGCGCAATCATGCAAATAGACCCGGCAGAGAGCATCTTCGAACAGTTCGCGCGCGTGGCAGGTGCACTCGCCTCGCCCAGCCGCCTCAAGCTGCTGGACCGCCTCTGCCAGGGCGAACAGACCGTGGAGCAGCTTGCCGAAGCGGCGGGATTGAGCGTCTCAAACACCTCCCGGCAGCTCCGCCTCCTTGCCGAACGTCGCCTCGCAGCAGTGCGGCGCGACCCACCGCGCGTCTACTATCGCGTCGCCAGCGACGATGTCGTCCGCTTCTGGTTCGCCCTGCGCGAACTCAGCCGGGCACAGAATGCCGAGTTCGAGCGCGTCCTCCGGGACTTCCACGCCGGCGCAGGCAACCTCGTGCCCATGAGCCGGGACGAACTGCGAGAACGCATGACGACGGGCGAGGTCGTGCTGCTCGATGTCCGCCCGTCGCCGGAGTATCGGGCCGGACACATCCCCGGCGCGGTTTCGATACCGCTGGAGGAGCTGAGCAACCACCTGGCCTCGCTCCCATCAGACCGGGTCATTGTCGCCTACTGCCGTGGGCCCTACTGCATGCTCGCGGTCGACGCGGTGCGGGACCTGCGTGCGCGGGGCTTCGAGGCCGTGCCACTTGAAGAAGGGCTGCCCGAGTGGAGGGCCGCCGGGCTCCCCGTTCAGACCAATTGAGAGGGACTTCCATGCTCGACAAGCTGCAATCGCTGGCGAACCGGGTGCCGCTCCGGCGGAGGGTCGCCGAGCCGCTATCGGTCTTGCTCATCCTCAGCCATGCCCCCTTCGACGGCGACACCACATGGAACGCGCTCCGGCTCGCCGGGACGCTTTGTGAACGGCGCGTCCCCGTACGCATTTTCGTCATGAACGACGCGATCGACGTGGTGCGGCAGGGTGCCGTGCCGGAGGGCGCCGAATTCGACCTGCAGGCGATGCTCCGGGACCTGCTGCCGAGAGGCGCCCGGATAAAGATCTGCACCACCTGCATCAACCGTTGCGGGATCGGCCAGGGCGAAGTCATCCCCGAAGCGATCATGGCGACGATGGGCGACCTTGCCGCCTGGGTCGTCGAAAGCGATCGCGTTCTCGTCTTCTAGGAGGTGGTCCGTGGCAGAGGCCAGCATGCCCCAGGTTGTGGTCCTCGGTGGCGGCATCGGAGGACAGGTTGCAGCGACGCGTCTGAAGCAGAAATTGGGCGCCAACGCCCGCGTCATCCTTGTCGAGCGTTCGGCGACGTTCACGTTTGCGCCGTCGCTGCTCTGGCTCATGGTCGGGAAGCGCACGCCGCCCGCGATCACGCGCGACTATAGCCATCTCACGCGCCGCGGCATTGAAGTCCTCCACGCGGAGGTGACGGGCATCGATGTGGAAGCCAGCGCTGTCCGATGTGGCGAGAGCACCATTGGCTACGACCACCTCGTGATCGCGCTCGGTGCAGCGCTCGACTCGGGCCGCCTTCCGGGCCTTGCCGAACACACGCAGCACCCCTACGACTTCGCGTCCGCGCAGCGCCTCCAGTCGGCCCTCGCCGCCTTCCAAGGCGGCCGGGTCGTGGTGGCGATCGCGTCCCTTCCCTACAAGTGCCCGGCGGCTCCCTATGAGACCGCTATGCTCATCGACGGCTACCTGCGTGAACGCGGGCTGCGCAATCAATCGGTTATCGAGATGTATACGCCGGAGCCGCTGCCTATGCCGGTCGCTGGTGCCTACGCGGGCTACCGTGTGGCTGCGGAGCTGGCAGGCCGTGGGATCGCGTTTCATGCGAAGTCGCAGCTGGAGGGCGCCGAGGCGGGGCAGTTGAGAATCGGCGGCTCCTCGATCCCGTTCGACCTCGCTGTCGCCATCCCTCCTCACCGTCCTCCGGCGGTCATTGCCACGAGCGGGTTGGCAGGGCCAAACGGGTGGATTCCAGTCGATCGATCGACCCTGCGCACGCGGGCGAACAACGTCTACGCTATTGGTGACAATACGGTCATCCCGCTCGAAAACGGCATGATGCTGCCGAAGGCGGGGGTGTTCGCTCACGGGGAGGCCGAAGTGGTGGCCGAAAACATCGCGCGGCGCATTCGTGGGGATCTCACGGAAGCAGCCTTCGACGGGCATGGCACCTGCTTCCTGGAGACGGGCAGGGGCAAGTCCGGCCTGGCGCGCGGAGACTTCTTCGCCTCGCCAGTACCCCAGGTCGAGATGTTCCGGCCACGGCATCGTTGGCACCTGGCGAAGGTGGCCTTCGAGCAGTACTGGCTGCGCCGCTGGATCTGAGTTGTTCGCTGCACAGGAGGCGAAACCGTGTTCCTCATCCCGTTCCTGGTCCTGATTGTGCTCGCTCTCGTCGTCTGGGCGCTGGTCGAGTTCACGGGAAGCAGTGCCCCGGATAGTGCCGTCACCATCGCGCGGCGGCGACTGGCCGCGGGTGAAATCAGCTCTGATGAGTTCCAGCAGATCTATCACAAGCTCGGGACTGGGCCTGACCGGCCTGGGAGAGGCGTCGCCCTGCTCGCCGTCCCCATCGCCGGGCTCATGGTGCTCGCTATCGTTGGTTCAGCCGCCGCCTGGGGCTGGGGCTGGGGCTGGGGCGGCATGGGCCAGATGATGGGCGGCATGGGCGGGATGATGGGTGGCGGCCAGGACTCCTCTCTCAGTCCTGTGGTCCGGGGGAGCGCGAACGAGACCGTGATCATTGCCAACTTCGCGTTTTCACCGGGCGACCTCCAGGTACCGCTTGGGGCGAAGGTGACGTGGACAAACCGGGACAGCGCTCCCCATTCGGCGACTGCGAGCGACGGCTCCTGGGACACCGGCGTGCTGAGTAAGGGCCAGAGCGCGACGCTCACCTTCAACCACGCGGGCACCTATTCCTACTACTGCTCCGTACACCCGTCGATGAAGGCGAAGCTCGTCGTCCATTGAGTGGTGGTTGCGGTTAGCCTTCGACGATCACGGTTCCAAGCATCGATGGGTGGTGGAACGTGCACTGGTAGCGGTAGATGCCTGGCTTCACGAACGTGAAGCTGTAGCTCTCGCCCTGGTGTAGCGGCGCGGGAGTGGCGAACGCATACGTGATGGAGATGACGTCGTGGATGACGGGGTCTTCGTTCACCCAGGTGACCGTCGTACCGGTCCGGACCTTTATCGCCTTCGGGGAGAAGGCGATATTTTTGAGCACCACCGTGGCCTGCGTGCCGTGGATACTGACAGCATGGTTCTGGCCGTAGTCTCCTGCCGAAGTCGAGCTGCTGCCGCAGGCGGCGGTGGCGAGCACCAGCCCGATCGCCAGGAGCATGAGGGCTGTGCGCCTCACGTCCCCGGCGCCACGGTCGCCGGCGCATCGAGACTCTGGGCTTTTGCGATGGCCTTCAGGATCTCGCTGACGCTCTGCACGCTGGCGCCCGGCTGTTCGGACAGGTTCTGATTGGTTGCCACGACGCGACCGCTCTTATCGATCACGAGGTAGCCCATCCAGGCCATACCCATCATGTCGCTCCACATGCCAAGTGAACGGAGCACGGGGCCGTTCGCCTCGTAGAGGAACGGAAATGCAGCCGTCTGCTTGTCCTTAGAAGCCTGTGCCGCGCGGACGGCGAAGGTGCGGGCCGTTGGCCCATCTTCCGAGTCGATCACCACGAGTTTGGCGCCGGTTGCCTGGATCTGTGCGTAGTCGTCTTGCAGCTTCACGAGCAGCTCGAAGCAGCCCGGTCAGAAACCCCCCATGAGCGTCACAATCACCACGTCCTGCTTTCGCAGGTAGGGCGCGAGCGACACCGTCTGGCCCGTAATGGCGTCGGGGAGCGAGAAGGACTGGACCGTGCTCCCGGGCGCGATGTCCGCTGGACTGGTACCGGTGCCGCCGCCCTGGGCGACCGAGACGACCGCGATGACGGTGACCGCGACACCGGCCAGCGCCGCGACCAGCCACCATTGCCACTGGCGCCACCAACTCTCCGCCCGATATTTGGAGGGCCGCCCGGATTGCGAAGGCTTGCGCTGGTGCGTGGTCATGCGGTCATCCGAGGTGGAATACGACGGTCATCGTAGTAGAAGCCGATAGTTTCGATCAAATTCGGCACCCTTGAGAAGGACGGACTTGATGTGTCACCCCTGTTTCCAGCCGTCCGGGACCAGGAGCTTGAGGTCGTGGACGAGGTCGCTGATGGGGAAGCCGGGCGGGTACTCAATGTGCGCGAGGTTGTCCGGCGTGAAGGCAAGCAGATCGGCGTCGTGGCCGATCGTGTAGTTGGTGCCGGATCCTTGCTTCACCGGCGCCGGCAGCCCGACTGCGGCCATCATGCTGTCGATCGTCTGCTGACTCCCGGTGAGGCCGATGAAGGATGAGTCGAAGGAATCCAACCACGTTCTGAGGACGGTGGGCGTGTCTCGCGCCGGGTCGTCCGTGACGAAGGCGACGGTCACCCGGTCGCGGATGCCGGGAGGCAGTTGCCGCAACGCCCCGGCGACGCTCGCCATGGTGGCGGGGCAGACGTCGGGGCAGTGTGTGTAGCCGAAGTAGAGGAGGGTGAACTTTCCTTTTGTCCGTTGAGCAAAGTTGTAGGGCTGGCCGGAGGTGTCGGTGAGCGAGAAGGAGGGCCGCGGAAAGGCGGGCAAGACCTTGACGCCGGCATATTGGCTGGCTGCGCCCAGGCGAATCGGCGTTGGGGTCGAACCCCCGGTCAATCCACCACACGCAACTGCGACGATCGTCAGCAGCGCGAGTCCCGCCACCATCGTACCCAGGCGGAAGCGGCGTTGGACGAAGCACGGGAAGGCTTGTGCGGCGGCGGCTCGATGCCTCACCTGTTTCCCCACTCTCTACTACTTAAATGGTAGTATGGGCAGGCTACCCGGCAATGGCCAGGCGGGCAACCGGATGAGGAGGCAGGAAGACCATGCATCTGTCACAGGCTTGGGTCCGGCGCTTGCGCCTGGCAGGCACCGGGGCGGTGGCTGTCATTGGTCTCGGGGCGGCGGCCGTTGTCTTCGTTCCCGGAGCGTCCGCGCGAGGATCCCTCACCCGCCCTTCAGGCCTGCCTTCAGCCGCGACGGCCACGACCACGGCGACTCCAGGCAACGATGCGATGGCACAGCACTGTCAGCGCTACATGAAGGACATGTCAGGCTCCATACAAGCGATGATGGACGGCATGATAGGTGGCAGCAGCATGATGGGCACCGGTACCAAGGGGATTGCCATGATTGGCGGGCGGCGGTGACCCGCGCCCTGCTCCGCTTCCGCCCAGGGAACGGCCGTATGCCCTGGCGAGCCGTCCTGGCAGCAGCTGGTCTGGCCATGGTTGGTGGCGTCGCTGCCCTCACTTTCGTTCTCTTGAACGCGGGCGGGAGAACTGAAACCCGATCCGTCAGCTTCGCGACCTCTGCGGCCCCCACGGAATCGACGACAGCGGCCGGCACTCCGGCTCGCTTCGCGTATCTGGTGGCGCAGCACACGAATCGTTGCGACCTTCAAGGCGCCATGCTCGTCAAGCAGGCGGGTAACACGTCTCTGCAAGGGTCGTGCTGCACTCCGATGGATGCCACCCACTACGAGGCCCAGGTGGCGGCCCTCCGCCTCTACCGGGACGTACAAGAGATCCCGACCGACCCATATGACATCCCGGCGATCCTCGCCAGGGAGCTGCTCGGGTACGACCACAGCATCATCCTCACGCCCGCGCAGCAATCGGTTTACGACCGGGCGATGCAACTGTCCCCGGAAAAAGGTCCCTGTTGTTGTCACTGCTGGCGTTGGGACGCGTTCGCCGGACTCAGCAAATACCTGATCACGGTCCGGCACATGGCCGCCCCGGAACTGGGCAGGCTAATCGGTAATCTCGACGGTTGCGGCGGTCCGGCCGGCGCGGCATAGGAAGTGCGCCCTGGCGGGCGTCACACGGCCGAGTCTGGTTGACAGACGGACGAAAGCCACTACAGTGTCCGTAGTAGAAAGTGAGAGTGCCATGCAAGCTTTCAAGATGTGCCTCAACTGGAAGGTCTTTGCGGCCCTTGGCGGTGTGGCGATCGCGGTCCTGGTATTCGCTCCGCATTACACGCTGGCGGTGCTTCCGATCCTGCTGCTGGCCGTGTGCCCCCTCTCGATGATTCTCATGATGGCTTTCATGGGTAAGGGTATGGGGAACCACGGAGGCGGTCAGTGCTCGTCAGAAGACACGGCGGCGCGCCCGTCTGCAGAGTCCATCCGCGCGCGCCTCGGCGCCGTCCGTGAAGAGGAACGGCGGCTGGAGCAACAACTGGCGACAGAGGTCCATCAGCAGGCCCGGCCCGGCGGGGCCGCACCGGAACTGGACGCACCGTTGAGCACGCAGCGCCCCACTGCGATTTCTTAGCCAGGCTGGGAGAGAGCCGGATGGACACCGTCGGAGAAGACCCGAAGCCCGGCGATGGCGCAACAGCAGGCCCGCTCCCCGTTCGCCGCCGCAGGAGTGCCCGCTCGCTCTCGCGCGATGTTGGGCTGCCGCTGCTTGCGATTGGCCTCGTTGTCGGTGCTATCCTCGTGATAGAGCGGCTGCGGACGGGGCCTGGCAGCGGCGCACCACAAACGGACTGGGTCGTGAATAGCGGCGCCTCGTCGTCAATCCGGCTGGGCAACGTCGGTGGTGGCAGCCCCCGGCTCGGTACGAAGGCGCCGGACTTCCGCCTGCCTGCACCCGATGGCACCGTCGTCGAGTTGTCGCAATTTGCCGGCCGGCCCGTGCTCGTGAATTTCTGGGCGACGTGGTGCATCCCGTGCCGGGCCGAGACGCCCGACCTTATCCGGCTGCAGAAGAGCTGGGGCACGTCCGTGCAACTGTTGGGCGTCGATGACCAGGAGATGCCGGCCGATGTGACCGCCTTCGCCAAAGAGTTTGGCACCAACTATCCGCTGGTCCTCGACAGCAGTGGCGACGTGTTCAACGCCTATCACATCTACGGGATCCCCGAGACGTTTTTCATCGACAGCGGCGGTATGCTGCGTGACTACCGCATCGGGATTCTCACGCCGAGCCTTGCGCGCTGCATCGTGGCCGGGATGGCCAACAGCAGCTACCGGCCGAAAGACTGCCGATGATTGGTTGGGTGTTCAGCCTGGACCGGAGCGCGCCGGGGATGACCCTTGCCCTGGCGGCCGGCGCCGTGAACTCGCTGTCACCCTGCTGCCTGGCAATGACGCCAGCCTTCCTCGCGCACCTCGCAGGGGTGGAGGTCGAAGCATCGGCCCGGCGCGTGCGCATTGTGCACGCGCTCCTCTACATCGCAGGCTTCTCTCTTGTTTTCGTCGCGATTGGCGCTGGGCTCAGCCTCGCGGGGTTGGCGCTCACAGACGTCCGCTCGATGCTCTTCAAAGTCGGAGGCACTATCGTCATCGCCTTCGGGCTCATCCAGCTACGCGTGTTCAATATCCCCCTGCTGCAACGCTCCTTCGAACCCGGACCCGTGGGCCACGCGGCCCCGAGCTATGCGCGCTCGTTTCTCGTCGGTGCCACCTATTCGGTCGCGTGGACACCGTGTATTGGGCCGGTGCTGGGCGCCATCCTCACAAGCGTCCTGGTCTTCGGCGATTTCTGGCAGGGGTTGCTCCTGCTTTCGGCCTATGCGCTGGGGATGGCGATCCCGCATTTCGCCGCGGCGGTCGCGTTCGAGCGCCTCGCTCGGGTGCGTGGCTTTCTGCAACATCACTACCTCGCCGTCGAGCGGCTCTCCGGTACAATGATGGTGGCTATGGGAGTCCTCATCTTCACCGGCACCCTCATCGAACTGTTCCGCTACTTCCAGGCTTTCAACGTGCTGCTATGAGCGACGAACCAGACATCTCGCAAACGCTCGGTGACCTCGAGCGGCAGGTCTTCGAAGCCGTCCGGGCTGGAGGCGTGGTCTCGGTCGCCGATGCCGTCGAGTCGTTGCACGGCAACGGGCGTGCGCTCGCCTACACCACCGTCATGACCGTCCTCACGCGGCTCTGGCAGAAAGGGTTCCTGCTCCGGCGTCGCCAGGGCAAGGCCTACCTCTACGAGGCGCGGTCGAAGGGCCAGATCGCCGGGCTGCAGGGCGAACGTGTGGCCCGCGACGCGCTCGCCCGCTATGGCGACTTTGCGCTAACCGGCTTTGTCCGCACCCTGAGTGCTAGGCAGCGCCGTCTCCTCGCCGAACTGCTGCTCGAAGCCAACGCTGCCCAGGCGGGCTCGGCCGGAGAGGAGCATGATGTTCCCTAGCCCGGCGCTGATTGGTCAGACGTTGACGGCCGCGCGGGATCGCTGGCTTCGCGCGGAGGCGCACGCCGCCGAGTTTGCGGCACTCGTGGCGACACTGCTGGTGCTTCTCGCGCTGACACTGCCGCTCGCGGCGCTGACGGTGCCGAGCGGCGCCAATGGCGTGAATCGGCTGATCGAAGCGTGTCAGCGGGGGGCACGGCGCGGCTCATTGGCCGTTGTGGGAATGATCGCGGGAGCGGCCCTCGTCGCCTGGGCCCTCACCGTACTGTTACGGATCCTCTTGCGCGGCGGACGCGAGCTCCGCCTCATCGCGCGGACATCGCGGGCACTCGCCCGAGATTGCGACGAGGTCGAGCTGTATGCCGCTGGAAGGCTGATCAGCGCTCGCATCTTGCCGGGATACAGCACGGCGGCGTTCACAGCGGGGCTCATCCGGCCCCATATCTACGTCGGCCGCGCCCTTCTCGACGGCCTCTCGTCTCGCGAGTGCGATGCGGTGCTCCTCCACGAAGCAGTCCATGCGCGGCGGCACGATCCTCTTCGCTACTGGCTGATTGAACTCATTTTGTCGTCCATCATCTGGCCCGGTTCACGGTCGCTCGCGTCCCTCCACCGGGCGAGCTGTGAAGCCGATGCGGATCACGCCTCTGTGACGCAGATGGGCGATGACCGGCCGCTGCTGCGCGCCCTGCAGAAGGCCGATGCGCTCGCACCGGGGCCAGGTATCTGCGCGCTCACCGAAGAGCGCACGCGGGCGCTCCGCGGAGTGCGCGGTGTGGAGGCGCGCCTCTCGACCGCACAGTTGGCGGGACTCGCGATCGGCTTCGGGCTGATCTCGGCGTTGCTCGTGCTCAGTGTCGTGGGCCTCACGGACTGGCAGATCTACTGGTTTTGCCCCACCGGTACGCCAATGATGGGCTGAGGCGCACGCCGGGAGTGGCGGCGCACCGCGGTGTCCGCAAGGCGCGCCCCACAACGATCGCCCGCGTTGACCAGCCGTTCTGCCCGCGCCTCGCGCTCAGGGGCTGATCCGTGCGATGCCATTGCCCTGGGCGGTGCCCATGACGACCCAGACATCTCCGTTGGCGGCGATGGTGGGCCACCATGGGCCGGAGCCGTGGGGCAGGGTATAGGCCCGGACCGAGTTGTTTGTGGGGTCGACGGCATAGACCTGGTCGCCAGTCGTCCCCGCCCAGAGCTGGCCGTTGGGCGCAAACGCAAGGCCGTAGGGCTGGCTTGCCAGCTTTATCGCCTTCGTTGCTCCTGTTGATGGGTCGATCCGGAGGAGCTGGCTGTGCAGCGTCCCCGCCCACACGGTCCCGTCGGGTCCAACGGCTATGCCGGAAGGGTGCTCGTTGTTGGGAGTCGTGTACTCACGGATAGCACCTGTGGCGGGATTGAGCGAGTCCACCTTTCCACCCTCGAGGTCGGTGAACCAGACGGTCCCATCGGGCGCGATGGCGATCGCGTATGGTGTCGCGTTCGCTGTGGCCACATGAAACTCCTTGAACGTGTTTGTGACCGGGTCGTAGCGGCCGACCGCCGCCGCCCCGAGCTCGGTGAACCAGAGCTTGCCCTGCTGGTCGAAGGCGAGGTCGGTGGGTGAAGCGTTGGCGGTGGGCGTGTGGAACTGTTGGTAGTGCCCGGTCACGGGATCGAAGCGTCCAATGCTGCTCGTCTCCTCCTGCGCCAGCCAGACGTCGCCGGAGGCATCCACAGCGGTTCCCATCGTGCCCTGATACGTCGGGGCGAACGAGTACTCTTGCACAGTGTTCGCGCCGGGCATGAAGCGGGCGAGCTTGTTCGTGGTCATCTCGGATACCCAGACCGATCCATCTGGCGCTGGCGCCGGGAGCATGGCGCCGACATCCGGCGCCGGGAACGGCCACGCACGGAAGTGTGCGCCCGCGTAGGGAGTGACCTGCGACAACACCCCCCATGCGGGCGCTGTGGTGCGCGCCGGGGCTGGCAGCGCGACCACGATCGCGACGCCCACGGCTGCCAGCAGTTGTGCCCCGCCCGCCGAGAGTGCCCCCAGACGCCGAGGGCCCGGATGGACTGCACGCGAGGCGGCGAGCACGGCGGACCCGCCCATGGCCAGCAGCACGACCACGAGCCAGCTCACTGCGGGGCCACCCGCCAGACCCGCGGCGCCGATCCCCGGGGCAGAGCTGAGCGGGACGATCACGGACGCGGTGGCAGGCTGAGCGTCGGGCAGGGTGAGCTGGGCTCGCCACGTGCCCTGACGGCCCGCGAGGTTGATCGTCCCCTGGTAGATGGTGTGTGTGAGCCCTTGCTCAAGGGTGCTCCCGGTGCGTGGCAGGCTGGTGTGGACACTGTGCCCGTTCGCGTCGCTCGCCACCAACGCCAGGGAGGCCGCGCTCGGGGTGCCGGTGATCTCCACCTCCGCAACGTTCAAGCCGAGCGTCCCCGGCGTCAGCGTGAAGTCGGCAGCTTGCCCGGCAAGTGTGGTGTTGGCGACGAACTGGTTGGAAGGGTTCTCGTTCGTGGCGTACTGCCGCGCCAGGGCTGCTGCCTGATCGTGCGGGCGAGACGGGTTCTGGGTCGAAAGGACAGCGACAGGTATCAGCACCGCCAGCCCCAGCAGTGCCTCTGCCGCGACGGTGAGCCGCAGCTGCTTGCCGCCAGCGCGCCCGGCCTGAAATGCCGGGTTGAGCAGGAACGCGTTCGCCGCCGCCACGAAGAGCAACCCGACCACGACGCCGGCCTTGATGAGCAGGGTGCGGCCATAGGCCGTGTCCCAGAGATCCGAGAGCCGGGCCAACTCCAGCAGGCCATTGCCAACGCCGCTTATCAGCACCACCGGGACAGCGATGCCGGCCACGAAGGAGAAACGCCGCAGCGTCCGTTTCCGGAGCTCACGCTCTTTCTCGGAAGCGGCGAGAAAGAGGAGCAATGCGATGGCGATGACGCCCCCGATCCATGTTGAGGCAGCCACGAGGTGGATGGTGTCCAGCACGGTGCCCCAGCTCGGGTGGGCTGACGCAGCGGGGTGGCTCGTGGCGGCGAATGTCACCGCCACGATCACCGTCAACGGCGCGCTCAGCAGCGCGAGCGCGCGCACCCGCCCAGGCTGCTTCCAGGCGACTGTGGCGATCGCTGCCAGGAGTCCAGCCGTAGCCATGCGCGTCATCCACCAGGCGCCGAAGCGGCTGCCAAGCACAGGCCCTGCTGCTCCCCAACCTCCAGCTGGGAGCCAGATGGCGAGCAGTTGGACGATGCTCGCCATCGTCAGCAGGGCGATGCCGCAAAGCAGCACGGCCCCAAACGCGCCGCTCAGTCTGCTGCGCTGCTCCGCGGTGTCCACCGGGAGCTGCCCGAGGAGGCCGGCCAGCACCCACGCGGCAAGCAGGAAGAGTCCGCCCAGCGCGGCCCACAGCCCGGCGACGGGAACCGCTCCTGGTAGTTCGTGTGGCAGGACGGGCTGCACTGTCGCTTGCCCCGCGGCCGGCTCCGCGCCCCCGGGAAGCAGCACCGTAAATTCGTACGACCCCTGTCGCGCGTGTCCGTCGACCAGCGAAACCGTGTGCCACAGGACGGCATAACGGTCCGGCTGGAGCGGGCCGAAGCGGATGACGTAGGCGCGACCGTCCGTGGCATCGACGCCCGCGGACGTGAGTGGGACGGCGGCCCCATGTGAATCGAACAGGCGAATGCCGCTGAGAGGTGCGTTCAGGGGCTCGCTAAAGACGATGCGGACGGAGGGAGGTGACCCGGCCAGTCGCGCGTCCGGCGCGGGCTGCGCAGACAGGAAGACCGCGTGGGCACTCGCGGTGGCGGGCATGGCCAACGCTATCCAACAGGCACACGCTGCTACGACCAGCCCGAGGATGTGCCGGGACCAGCAACGGCGTTTTAGCGCCACTCCAGATTTGTCTCCTTGCGCTGAGTGGCGGTCCGGCCAATTGGCTGCGCTTGCCTTCCTCACCACCGTATCCAGTGTCGATCGCGGTGGCCAATGAGCCAGTGATGGCGCCGCCACTACGTCCCGATCGTGTTGCTATCCCGGCCGTTGAGAGCGTGTATGGACGCATGAACAACACGCACCTCCTGGCCAACCCGACCGACCCGAGCGCCTGGCAACAGGCCCTGTACGCCTTCCTCGCCGAGAACGAGCGGCGCTCCGGCTCCCGCCGAACGGTCGAGAGCTACTCCCGGATGCTCCAGCACTTCTTCGGCCGCTCCGGCAAGACCCCGGATGTCGTGACGAGCGCGGACGTCATGGGCTGGGCGTACGGGAAGGGGCTGTCAGGCCGCGAACCTTCGGCCATCACGATCGGCGCCCGCGTCGCCTGTCTCTCGTCGTTCTACCATTTCCTCATCAGGATGGGTATCCTCGCCGCCAACCCCTGCGACGCACTGGAACGCCCGAAGGTCCAGCCGAGCCCGGCCCGCGGGTGCACGGCCCGGGACGTGCAGAAGATCCTCGCGGTCTTCCCGGACACTGTAGTCGGCCGCCGCGACCGCGCCATCGTCCTGACACTGGTGC
>JADEYI010001891.1_pt1 | contig 12811 bp, 9 predicted proteins | sample 8542331 | NCBI WGS metagenome assembly JADEYI01 (sample SAMN16510988, study PRJNA670497) | mine drainage metagenome | isolation source: biofilm near Copperflume 1 | place: Germany: Marsberg coppermine Kilianstollen | collected 2018-02 | reverse complement strand
AACTTCCTGGTCAAGGTCAACGCCAACATCGGCAACTCCGCGGTCGCGTCGTCGATCGAGGAAGAGGTCGAGAAGATGACGTGGGCGACGCGCTGGGGCGCGGACACGGTGATGGACCTCTCGACGGGCAAGAACATCCACACGACGCGCGAGTGGATCATCCGCAACGCGCCGGTCCCCATCGGCACCGTACCGATCTACCAGGCGCTCGAGAAGGTCCACGGCAAGGTCGAGGATCTGACGTGGGAGGTCTACCGCGACACGCTCATCGAGCAGGCGGAGCAGGGCGTCGACTACTTCACGATCCACGCCGGCGTCCTGCTGCGCTACATCCCGCTGACGGCGAAGCGCGTGACGGGCATCGTCTCGCGCGGCGGTTCGATCATGGCGGCGTGGTGCCTGAACCGGCACGAGGAGAACTTCCTCTACACGCACTTCCGCGAGATCTGCGCGGTCATGCGGGCGTACGACGTCGCGTTCTCGCTCGGCGACGGCCTGCGGCCGGGGTCGATCGCCGACGCGAACGACGAGGCGCAATTCGCGGAATTGCGCACGCTCGGCGAGCTGACCGAGATCGCCTGGGAGCACGACGTGCAGGTGATGATCGAGGGGCCCGGCCATGTGCCGATGCACAAGATCAAGGAGAACGTCGACCTGCAGCTCGAAGTCTGCCACGAGGCGCCGTTTTACACCCTCGGCCCCTTGACCACCGATATCGCGCCCGGATACGACCACATCACGTCCGCGATCGGCGCGGCGATGATCGGCTGGTACGGCACGGCGATGCTCTGCTACGTGACGCCGAAGGAGCACCTGGGCCTGCCGAATCGGCAGGACGTGAAGGACGGTGTCATCGCCTACAAGATCGCCGCCCACGCGGCGGACCTGGCGAAGGGGCACCCGGGCGCGCAGGCGTGGGACGACGCGCTGTCAAAGGCGCGGTTCGAGTTCCGCTGGCACGACCAGTTCAACCTTTCGCTCGACCCGGAGACCGCGATGGCGATGCACGACGAGACGCTGCCGGCGGAGCCGGCGAAGGTCGCGCACTTCTGCTCGATGTGCGGCCCGCACTTCTGCAGCATGCGCATCAGCCAGGATGTGCGCGCCTACGCCGAAGCGCACGGCCTTGCGGAGGACGACGCGATCGCCGCCGGCATGAGCGAGAAGTCGCGCGAGTTCCGCGAGGCCGGCGGCAAGATCTACGTGCGCGCAGACGGCAGCGACGGGCAGGCCGCGTCCTGACCGGCCCGTGACGGAGCCGATCATCGGCGAGCGCGCCGCCGCTGTGCTCGCGCGGCTCGAAGAGCGCGATGCGCGTGAGCGCGAGCAGGGCGTCGTGCGGGCGCTGCGGCTGCGCCAGGTCGCCCCGGACGTCGGCCGCTTCCTGCACGTGCTGGTGCTGGCGTCGCATGCTCGTTCTCTTATCGAGATTGGCACGTCGGGCGGCTACTCGACGATCTGGCTCGCGCTCGCGGCGCGAGCGGCCGGCGGCGCGGTGGTGTCGCTGGAGCTCGACCCAGTGAAGGTGCGCCTCGCGCGCGAGAACATCGCCGAGGCAGGACTTTCGGCGGTCGCGGAGGTCGTCGAGGGTGACGCGTTTGCGTACCTGCGGGCCCGCGACGAGCCGGCCGGCTTCGTCTTCCTCGACGCCGAGAAAGAGGACTATCTCGCGTACCTCGACCTCATCGTGCCGCTGCTGGTCCCCGGCGGCCTGCTCGTCGCCGACAACCTGCTGTCGCACGCCGACGACCTCGCCGCGTTCCGCGAGCGTGCGCTCTCGCACCCGCAGCTCTCGGCGCTCGTCGTGCCTATCGGGCGTGGCGAGCTGCTCGCGGTGCGGACGGCGTAGCGCGCATCACGGCTCAGCGAGTTCGCGCTCGACGCGCTTCAGCAGCACGGCGTTGGTCGCGACGATGATCGAGCTGACGGACATCAGCAGTGCCGACCACTCCGGCCGTAGCTCGAGACGCAGCGAGGGATAGAGCGCGCCCGCGGCGACCGGGATGGCGAGCACGTTGTAGATGCTCGCCCAGAACAGGTTCTGGCGCATCTTCGTCACCGTCGCCTTGCTGAGCCGCACCGCGCGCAGCACATCGAGCGGGTCGCTCTTCATCAAGACCACGCTCGCGGTCTCGATCGCCACGTCGGTGCCGGCGCCGATGGCGATGCCGATGTCGGCCTGCGCCAGGGCCGGCGCGTCGTTCACGCCGTCGCCGACCATCGCAACGACGTGGCCCTCGGCCTGCAGTTCGCGCACGTAGCGCGCCTTGTCGGCAGGCAGCACCTCCGCGAACACGCGCTTGATGCCGAGGCCGGCTGCGACCGCTTCGGCCGTGCGCCGGTTGTCGCCGGTCACCATCACCGGCTCGATGCCCAGCGCCTGAAGCCGCTCGACCGCCGCCTGCGCCGTCGGCTTGAGCGTGTCGGCGACCGCCACGACACCCGCCGCGCGCCCGTCCACCGCAACGAAGAGCGGCGTGTTGCCCTGCCCGGCAAGCTCCTCCGCACGGCCCGGCAGGCCGTCGAGGGCGATGGCGCGCTCTGCCATCAGCGCCTGGTTGCCCACGAGCAGGCTGCGCGAGCCGACCGTGGCCTCGATCCCCTTGCCGGACATCGCCGTGAAGCTCGTCGCTGCCGGGACGTCGAGCGCTCGGGCGCGCGCGGCCTCGACGATCGCGGAGGCGATGGGGTGCTCGCTGCCGGCCTCCGCGCCGGCGGTGAGGCGCAGCAGCTCGTCCTCCTCGATGTCCTGCGGCACGATGGCGGTTAGCGTCGGGCGCCCCTCGGTCAGCGTGCCCGTCTTGTCGAGCATGACGACCGTGACGCGCGAGACGCCTTCGAGCGTCGCCGCGTCCTTGATCAGGATGTTGTGGCGCGCGCCGATGCCGGTGCCGACGGCAACGACGGTCGGCGTCGCCAACCCCAGCGCGTCCGGACAGGCGATCACGACGGCCGAGATCGCGAACGTGAGCGCGAGCAGCGCCGTCTCGCCAGCGACGAAGTACCAGCTCACGAACGTGATGGCGCCGGCGCTGACTGCGAGGATGACGAGGTACTGGGCGGCGCGGTCGGCCAGCCGCTGGCCGGGCGCCTTCGAGTTCTGGGCCTGTTCGACGAGGCGCACGATCTGCGCGAGGGCGGTTTCGGCGCCGATCTTCGTCGCGCGGAACGTCACCGCGCCGGTCTTGTTGATGGAGCCGCCGATCACCTCGTCGCCCGGTGCCTTATCGCGCGGTATCGACTCGCCGGTGACGAGCGCCTCGTCGATCGCCGTCGCGCCGGACTCGATGACGCCGTCCACCGGCACCTTGTCGCCGGGCCGCAGCAGCACCTGGTCGCCGACGACGATCTCGCTTGTGGGCACCTGCACCTCGCGTCCGTCGCGGAGCACCGTGGCGGTCGGCGGCACGAGGTCGAAGAGCGCGCGCAGGGCGTCGGTCGTGCCGCGGCGCGACTTCATCTCCATCCAGTGGCCGAAGAGCACGAAGGTGACGAGCAGCACCGCGGCTTCGTAGAACGTCTCGCCCAGGCCGCCGACCGTGATCACCACGCTGAAGCCCCACGCCGCCAGCACGCCCGTCGCGATCAGCACGCTCATGTTCAGCGAGCGGTGCCGCAGGGAGCGCGCCGCGCCGCCGATGAAGATCCAGCCAGCCCACCAGACGACCGGCGTCGAGGTCACCAGCATCAGCCAGTTGTTGCCGAACGGCCCGGATGGCAGGTCGATGCGCAGGAAGCTCCTGGCCACGGGCGAGTAGAGGCTCGTCGGGATGGCGAGTGCGAGCGCGACGAAGAAGCGGTTGCGCATGTCGCGCTCCATCGCCTTCGCCATCTTCGGGTCGGACATGTCGTGGTCCATGCCCGCGTGCGCCGCCGATTTGCCGTGCTCCATCTCGTGCGCGGCGTGGGCGGCGGTCGACGGCATCTCGTACTGCATCTGGTCGTGCGCGCCGCCCATCGTGAGCGGCGCCATCTGCGCCTGGTGCGCGATGTGCGCTATCGACGGCGTTGCATGCTCGCCGTCGCACGCGCAGCGCCCGCTGCCGTCGATGAGCGCACGCACGCCCGCCTCGTCGATCATGCCGTCGTGAAACTCGACCTCGACGGTCTTCGCCGGGAAGTCAACGCGCGCGCGGGCGATGTGCGGGTTGGCCCGCAGCGTGCGTTCGAGCGCCTCGGCGCAGGAGACGCAGTACAGGTCCGAAACGGCGATGGTCACCCGTCTGGTGGACGGGTGCGCACCGTGCGCACCGGAGTCAGCGTGGGCGGCGTGCTCGGAAGAGATGGGGGGCTCCTTGCGCTACGGCCCGGCGGCGTTGGCCGTTTCTCATACTACTCCGCCCGCCGTGAGCCCGGCTACGGTGCGCGGGTGCAAGGTGACGGGAGCCGCGGTGCAGGGGACGCAGGCTGTGCGGTGCGGCTGTGGCGCTATGGCCGCAGGCCCGCGGCCGCGCGGGGCGTGACGGCGGGGGTCGTGAGGATCTGGTCGACGATCCCATACTCTTTTGCCTGCCCGGGGTCCATGAAGAAGTCGCGGTCGAAGTCGTGGTGGATGCGCTCCTGGGACTGGCCCGTGTGCTGCACCATGATGCTGCGCAACAGCTCGTTGAGGCGCAGGATCTCGCGCGCCTGGATCTCAATGTCTGTCGCCTGGCCGGTGATGCCGCCGCCGCCGATCAGCGCCTGGTGCACGTGGACCGTCGCGTGCGGCATGCAGTAGCGCTTGCCCTTTGCGCCCGCCGCCAGCAGCACCGTCGCCATGCTTGCGGTGACGCCGACGGCAAACGTCGCGATGTCGGCGTGGGCGAGCTGCATCGTGTCGTAGATCGCCAGGCCGGCCTCGATGCCGCCGCCCGGCGAGTGGATGTAGAGGTTGATGTCCTTCTCCGGGTCCTCGCGGTCGAGGTAGAGGATCTGCGCGATGATCAGGTTCGCCACCTGGTCGTCGATTGGCGCGCCGAGGAAGATGATGCGCTCGCGCAGCAGCAGCGAGTAGATGTCGAACGCGCGCTCGCCGCGCGGGCTCGTCTCGATGACCGAGGGGATGATCATGCCGCGCGCTCCCTCCAGCCTGGCGCCGCCGCCACGGCCGCGACGCCTCGGTGCTCGTGCCACCGGGCGTGGGCGGTGTGCCGCCCGCCGCGCCGCCTGCCGCGCCGCCTGCTCGTCCGCCCGAGGCGCGGGCGCGATGGAGCGCGGCTGGTACCGGCGAGGCAGGCGCTCGGTGCGGCCGGCTCCTTCGCCGGCTCTCCGGGCCAGCCGGCGGCCTCGCGTCGGCTGCTGACCCCGAGCTTCGTCAGGATCTCCGAGACGTGGAACTTTGCGCCGTCGGTGCTGATGCCGAGCTGCCGGCCAATCTGTTCGTTCGAGAGCCCCTCGCGCACAAGCTCGAGCACCTCCCACTGGCGGGGCGTCAGGACATCGGGGTGGGGCGGCCGGCCGCGTCTTATCATGGGATCAGGATACGCAGGGACGGCCCGATTTGCACTACCCGCCAGACGCGGGCGGCGCCGGCCGAACATGAGACCGGAACACCAGTGGATCGCCGGTGCGCGGACGGCGTATGATTAAGCACTCGCTAAGGCGAGTCAGCACACCGCGTTCGAGCCTGCGAGGCGCACGGGCGTCCGCCGGCAGGTCAGGAGGAGGCAGCATGGCGGTCGGCCCGGACATCCTGGAAGAGCTTCGTAGAGAGCCGGGAGGCGAGGACCTCGACCTCTCGTGGCTCGACCGCCCGCTCGCGGAGCGCGGCCTGCGCGTCGCGCCGGGCAAGCGCGGCCTGACGCTCGAGGACATCGCGACCTCGTCGTACGGCGCCATCCCCCGGACCACCGACAACCAGAGCGGGCGCATGCGCGGCGCGGCACCGCGCAGCGACGCGCAGCACACACAGATGATCTGGCCATCCAAGTCGGCGTCGTGGTCCGAGTCGGCGATGCTCCTGTATGAAGAGGCGGTGCAGCGGCAGTGGAGCAGCGCCGTCGACCTGCCCTGGGCGGATCTGCCCGACTTGCCCGAGGAGATCGAGCTCGCGATGTCGCAGCTCTGCACGTTCCTCACGCAGGTCGAGTTCATCGCCGGCGATGTCCCGGGCAAGTACGCGCCGAACATCAGCGGCGAGTACTTCGAGATCGGCCTCTTTCTCGCCAGCCAGATCATGGACGAGGCGCGCCACCTCGACGTGTTCCGCAAGCGCGCGCTCGCCAACGGCATCGGCCTCCTGCAGGCGGGGCCGGGCGCCATCGGTCTGCTCACCGCGCAGGACTTCACCGAGATGGCATCGACCCTGCACCTCGTCGGCGAGGGCTTCGTGCAGTCGATGTTCCGCATGGGCGAGATGTTCGCGCAGAGCGAGGTCGACAAGCGCATGTTCCGGCTCGCCGCGCAGGACGAGAGCCGCCACGTCGCGTTTGGCGTGATGCACATGAAGTACGTGGTGGAGACGCAGCCGGAGCGGCGCGACGAGATCCACACCTACCTCGACCGCATGGAGGGGCAGCTTGGCACCGGCTCGGCGCAGGCCGGGCTCACGGGCGGCGGCCAGACCGGCGAGGCGCTGGCGATCCTGCTCGGCGGCGGCACCGGCGAGGCGCAGCTCCGCGAGGGTTACATGAAGCTGCTCGCCATCCGCAAACGGCAGGTCAACGAGTACATGCACCGGCTTGAAGTCGTCGGCCTCGGCGACCGCCGGCAGAAGATGGCGCCGATGATGCAGGCGCTGCTGAACTAGAGGTTGGAGGTTAGAGGTCGGAGGGGCGCGCGCCGGCGCCACGATGCTGCCCGCGCGGCGTCGCCGGCCCTCGACCGCTGGCAACCCTTCGACAGATTGTGCGGGGGCGCCGGGTCCGCGACCTGCCGCTGAGAGATCGTCATCGCTGAGGGACGGACACATGGCTGACACCGAGACGCAGGGACAACCGCAGTCGGCGCCGATCGCGCCGGAGATCCCCGGCATCCCGACGCCGCCGGCGCTGGACATGAGCTGGGCGAAGGTGCCGACGGCGCGCCCACCGAAGCCGAAGATCGGCGCGGATGGGTTCACGCTGAAGATGGCGGACGCGGGCGAGTACGCGTACGCGCCTGACCGCTGGCCGTACGAGAACGACACTCCGCGCGGCTCGTTCCCCGCGAAGGATCGCGGGCTGCCGGCCCCGTACACCATCTACGACAAGGCCGAGGTCTGGGCGGAGAACTGCGCCGACCTCTACGAGGCCGCCATCCGCGAGCAATGGAAGCCGGCGACGCAGGTGTCGTGGTCGACCATCGAGCCGCTCGCCGAGCACGTCGAAGCGGCGATCGACCAGATCGTCTCGAACATCTCCGAGCAGCAGTACAACTCGAACGCCGTGCTGATGGGGTGGCTCAAGGAGATCTCGTACGGCTATCACGAGGTCAAGCTCTACCTGGCGACGCAGGCCTTCGACCAGGCCCGACACGTCGAGGCGTTCCGCAAGCGCGCCCTCGCCAACGGTGGTGGTCTCGGTGTGCAGGCGCCGGGCTTCCTCAATCGCGCGCTGTTCGCGGCCTTCAAGTTCACGGAACTGACGATCTACATGAACGTCATCCGCACGTCGTTCTTGCTCGCGCTCTGCGAGCACGGCGACACGATCGGCCGCTCGCAGGCGGACCGCCAGCTCTTCGAGCTGACGGCGAACGACCTGCGGCGCCACCTGGCGTACGGGGTGGAGCACCTGCGTCACTATCTGCTGCAGGGCGACGACGCCAAGCGCCGCAACGTGCGCGCGTGGCTGGAGCGCGGCGAGATCATGCTGGCGGCGGACCTGCGGCGCGACAAGCCGCTCCGCGAGGCGCTGATCCTGGTGCTCGGCGGCAGCGTGCAGGCCGGCAAGACGGCGTTGCGCGAGCTACGCGGGGCGCAGCTCCGGCGGTACCTGCGCGCGCTCGAATCGGCGACCTACCCGGGCCACGAGCAATACGTGAACCCGGCGCTGAGCGAGATCATCGAGAACCCGTAGCGCACTTCAGCATCACCCCGATGAGCGAGAGGCCGATGAGGCGCCCTCGCGCACGGATGGGCGGCGACGCTTCACTCTTCAATTGCTGACCTCGTCGAGGTGCGCGCGCACCTTCTCGATGGCGTCGCACAGGTCGTCGACGTCCCTCGTCGTGCCGAGGAACACCTCGTGCGGCAGCCAGATCATCTCCCTGTACGCCGCTCGCTCGGCGACAGGGCAATGGACGCCGGAGTAATCGACGGCGATCGGCGCATCCTTCCATGCGAACAGCGGCGCGTCGTAGACGGGCGTGTAGAACGACGTGTACAACTTCATCCCCTCCGCCTGAAGCGCGCTGGCGAAGCGGTCGCGCGACAGGCCCCGCCATGCCGGCGCGTCGTAGCGCAGGACGACGCCGTAGCCGGAGCGCTGCGTCATGCGCTCGTCGTGCTCGAGCGTGCGCACGCCTTCGATGCGCGCGACGCGCTCCTCGAAGTGCGCGATGTTGCGCTCCCTCGTCGCGATCTGCTCCGGCAGCCGCTCGAGCTGTGCGAGGAGCACCGCCGCCTGGAACTCCGTCATGCGGTAGTTCCAGCCGAGCATTGTGCCCTCCGCCGCTTGCCGGTCGGTCGTGGTGCCGCGGCCGCTGTTCATGTACGCCTGGCAGCGCGCAGCGAGGTCCTCGTCGTCGGTGATGATGATGCCGCCCTCGCCGCAGGTCATCAGCTTCGACGACTGGAAGCTGAAGCAGCCGGCATCGCCGAGCGTGCCGGCGCCGCGCCCGCGCCAGAAGCCGCCGTGCATGTGTGCGCAGTCCTCCACGACGCGCAGATCATGCTTCCGGGCGATCTCGCCGATGCGGTCCATGTCCGCCATCCGCGAGCCGAGGTGCACGGGCAGGATGGCGCGCGTGTCCGGCGTGAGGTGGCGCTCGATCTGATCGGCGTCGATGCACCAGGTATCGGGGTCGATGTCCACGAACACCGGCTTGAAGCCCTGCACCAGCGCGGCGAATGCTGTCGCATAGAACGTCAGCGCCGGCACGATCACCTCGTCGCCGCGTCCGAGGCCGAGCGCCCGCAGCGCGATTTCGAGCGCCGCCGTGCCGCTGGTGGTTGTCACGCCGAAGCGCGCGCCGTGGTAGGCGGCGAAGCGCCGCGCGAACTCGCCCCCGACGACGTTCGGGGATGGGAAGCCGCCCCAGTTCCCGCCCTCGACGACGGCCGCGAGATTGCGGATCTCCCGCTCGTCATGTTGCGGCCACGCGGGCCAGGGCTCCGTGCGGACCGGCGTGCCGCCGCGCAGCGTCAGGTGTGCCATGCCCGCAGCGTAGCCAACGGTCACGCCGCGGTACAGACCTGCCGCGCGTAGGGCGCGTCCCGGATCGTGCGGGGCCTGGTCAGTCCGCGCCGAGGATGAGCGTGCCGGTGGCGCTCAGCGTGCCGCCGGTGCCATTGACCAGCGCCAGCCTGGCACCCGGGACCTGGCGTGCTCCGCACTCGCCGCGGAGCTGGCGCACCGCTTCGATGAGGATGAACATGCCGTACATCCCCGGGTGGGTGTACGAGAGGCCGCCGCCGTTCGTGTTCATCGGGAAGTCGCCTCCGGGCGCTGTGCGCTGGTTGGAGACGAACGGCCCTCCCTCGCCCTTTGCGCAGAAGCCCAGCTCCTCGAGCGTGACGAGCGCGGTGTAAGTGAACGAGTCGTAAACCTCGACGACGTCGATATCGTCGTGGGTGACGTCTGCCATCTCGAACGCCGCCTTGCCCGAGTAGCGTGCGGGTGTGGTCGTGATGTCGTCCATGCCAAGCAGGGACTGGTGCGTGCTCGCCTCGCCGGTGCCCAGCACCCAGACGGGTTTCTTCTGGAAGTCGCGTGCGCGGTCCGCGCCGACGACCACGACTGCGCCCCCGGCGTCCGTCACCAGGCAGCAGTCGTAGATGTGGAACGGGTAGGCGATCCAGCGCGACGACAGCACGTCCTCGATGGTCAGGTCGTCGCGCATCATCGCGCGCGGGTTGAGTTGCGCCCACTTGCGCGTCGCGACGGCGATCTCGGCGAGCTGCTCGCTCGTCGTGCCGTACTGGTGCATGTGGCGCATCGCCGCCATGCAGTAGGCGCTCGATGCGCCGCCGACGCCAAACGGCGCCTCGAACTGCATCGCTGGCAGCGACGCATCGAAGAAGCCGCCGCCGCGCGGCCCGCGCCGCATGCGGCCGGAGTGGCCCGTCTCGCCGTGCGTGATGAGCGCCACATTGCACAGGCCGGCGTTGATCGCCGCCGCCGCGTGCTCGACGTGGATCTCGAAGGACGATCCGCCCGTCATCGTGCTGTCGGTGTACTTCGGCACGATGCCGAGGTACTCGCACAGTTGCGTGCTCGCCATGCCGCTGATCCCGCACGTCAGCAGCGCATCGACCTCCGACTTGTCGATGCCCGCGTCGCGCAGGGCGTTGCGTGCGGCCTCGGCGTGCAGCATGATCGGCGTCGCGTCCGGGATGATACCGATCCGGTCCGTCTCGTCGGCGCCGACGATCGCGACCTTTTGTTTCAGGCTCATCGTGCGTCCCTCTGTCTCACAGTTATCGCGCTGGCCGGAAGAGCGGCAGCGTGATCTCGCCGGTCGCGTCTTCCCACGTCACCTCGACGGGCATGTCGCAGCGTATCGTCTCCGGCGACGGCTCGATGCCGACGAGGTTCGTCATCAGCCGCGGCCCCTCGTCGAGTTGCACGATCGCCGTCACGTATGGTGGCGTAAAGCCGGGCATCTGCGGCCGGTACTGGATTGCGAAGGTATACAACGTGCCCTTGCCGCTGCACGCGCGCCATTCAATGTCCCACGAGAAGCAGCGCGGACAGAAGCGGCGCGGGTAGAAGAAGAAGCGCGCGCAGGCCTTGCAGTAGGGCAGCAGCAGCTCGTGCCGCTTGCAGGCGTCCCAGAACGGCTGTGTGTCAGGGCTCGGATAGGGCAGCGGTTTCGCGTAGTCCGACATAACGTCTATCACCTCGTGCAGGGGTGCTCGCCGACGGAAGCGTACCCTGACGTGCACGTTAGGGGTAGGTGAAGAAAAATGTACTGATCACTTGACAGAGACGGTCCACAAACCTATCATCGGCCCAATTTAGGTCGAGATCGCACCGGGCGGTGCAGTGGCGCAAGGGGGAGCATGATGCGCAAGCGCTTGATCGTGGCCGTAGCGGCGGCTGTCGTCTGTTCGATCGCATTGTTGGCCGGGAGGGCCGACGCCGCCGTCTATATCGGCTACGCGCCGCCGCTGACCGATGCCGGCAACATCCCATGGACCTCGCAGGACTCCGGGTGGCTCTCGACGAAGGGGGCAGACGCGGACGCCTGGGATATCGCGAACCGGGCGGCGACATCGACCTCGCAATCTGCGCAGGCCATTCACGACTTCTTACGCTCCGGCGGCATCGTCTACCTGCTGATCCCCGGGTACAACCCGCTCGGCAACTCGCAGTCGAGAAGCGACTGGGAGGTGCCGCTCGCCGACTATCTGAACATGAGCAACAACAGCCACGTGTTGATCATGGAGCTCGACTACTGGCGTACGAACATCATCTACGGCTGGGCATTCAGCGATGGCGTGAGCAAAGCCGAGAGCTTCGCGGCGAAGGCGAAGTCCGCCGGCGCGGGGCAGGTGATCATCTTCGCGCACTCGCTCGGGGCTGATGTAACCGGGCAGGTGACGCAGGACAGCGCCAACGTGAGCCGGGGGTACGGCTTCGGCATCCCGTGCTTCTCGTCGTGGGCGCCCAAGAACGATGGGTACGCGAACTATCAGGGCTTCCATAGGGTGAACGGCGGCAAGTACATCGAGTTCAGCCGCACGTCCGATCCGGCCTCGCAGGATGGGTGCGTCGTCTCGCTGCTCGGCAACTGGTCAAGCAACTCCGGCAGTGTGCCGGGACACGACTACATGGAGCTGGTGTACGACAACGACTACCACCGCTACGTAAACTCGAACGGCTCGTGCCCGTGCCCTTCGACCAACTTCATGGCGAAGCTGTACGGCTTCGCAAACAGCACGTCCAACGAGGACACGACCAGCGGCTCGACCTACGACTGGAACAAGACCGCGGCCGACTACCGCACGATGAAGGCCGTCGACGACAACAACGCGACGCTCTCGGGCACGTACACGGTGCTCAGCGGCGATGGCTACGACAACGCCGTCCGCCGCGCCTACGGCAACGGCTCGAAGGCGACCGTCAGCGCGACATGGCGCACGGCGCTCGCCGGCGGCACGAAGTATGAGGCGCGCGTCTTCGTGCCCGCGATTACGGGGACGTCGACGGTGACGTACAAGATCTGCTACTCGGGCGGATGCACGACGCGGCAGGTGAACCAGGCGTCCTATTCGGACGTGTGGGTGTCGCTGGGCACGTACACCTTCAGCGGGACGAGCAGCGACTATGTGTACATGAACAACGCGACCGGCGGCACATCGTCGATTGGCGTCGACGCCGTCGAGTTCATTCCGAAGAGCCAGTAGGCTCGGTGGCAGGTCGCAGGTCGCTTCGGCGCCTGCGACTTGCCACGGGTCACGGCACGAGCACGATCTTGCCGAACTGCTCGCGGTGGAGCAGGCGCGCGACGGCGACGCGTGCCTGCGCGAGCGGGAAGACGGCGTCGACGACGGGCTTCAGGCGCCCGTCCGCGAAGCACGGCGCGTAGCGCAGCAACTCCGCCTTGGTGCCCATGAACGAGCCGTAGATCGTCTGGTGCGAGAGGAAGAAGCGGCTGATGTTGAAGGTCGCGTCGTTCCCCGCCGTCGCGCCGCAGGTGACGACGCGGCCGTTGCGGGCGAGCGCGCGGATGCTCTTCTCCATGATCT
>JADEYI010001890.1_pt1 | contig 12812 bp, 8 predicted proteins | sample 8542331 | NCBI WGS metagenome assembly JADEYI01 (sample SAMN16510988, study PRJNA670497) | mine drainage metagenome | isolation source: biofilm near Copperflume 1 | place: Germany: Marsberg coppermine Kilianstollen | collected 2018-02 | reverse complement strand
TGATACATGTAGTATCGCACATCGAGACCTTCTTCTTATTTGAAGGGCATTGTCCTCTTGTACACGGCTGCTCCTGACAGCGAGGGAACACTGGGTGGGCTGGTAAGACTAGGGGTGCCAGAACAGCTTGGACGACACCTCGATGGGGCCTTAGAACACATGCAGAGTTGTACCTCCGACCCGCTTTGTGCTGAACACAGCAGCTTACAAGCGCATTCGCTACACGAAGCGGCCTGTCACGCCTGCCTCTTTTTACCAGAAACGTCCTGCGAGCGTGGCAATAAATATCTAGATAGGTCGGTGCTTGTCCCGACGGTGGACAAGACGAAACTGGCTTTCTTTGAGACGGTCAAGTAATACAGGGGTATGAGTATGATGGAAGCCAAAACAGACGGCGAAGAGCTACATGAGTTATATTGACAGATTATGCTATACTGAAACTATCGGGCGAGGACAAAAGTCTTCGCCCATTACATTACTCTGGGGAGATTTCATAGCAGGGAGGAGAACTGAAAAGGGGGCTGTTGATCTCGTACATCAACACATTCGGCGGTGGAAAGTGAGAAGTTCGACATCGAGAAAAAATAACACATCCTTATAAAGGGATTTTCAGGATAAAAGAAGTTCTGGTGCTCGTTTATCTCCTCTGTTACTCTCGGCACAGACGATTTCACTAGAATGTACCACTCACAGCAGTTCTTTCTGAAAGAATCATTGTTGTATAGTTCCATAGAGGGAAAAGATGTTGATAGGGTTAATAATTGATGTATTTTTAGAACGAACAGTGTAAAAAGTCAGTACAGATGATCGCTCCTCTTTGGAGACGTGACTTCCAATTCATGCATTATGATTCAAGCCCCAGTTCACGCCGAACCGCATGCCATATATTCAGTCCTTCCGGGGTACGCATTATCCCCGGATCGGAAAGCATGGCAGCTACATGATTGGCACTAGGGTTCGTTTCCTGTGCATGCAAGATGAGAATTGCTTGACGCACCTCACTACATCCCTGCTCTATACGCTTTCTCGTTTGCTCTGCACGATAAGCTTGATACCGAGTGGTAATCAGAGCGCATTCTTGAGGGAAGTGATAGATGAGGGTCCTTGCTCCGAGGCCCAGATGCCTTTCAAGCTGACGCACACCCATAGGAATTTCTCGACCATCGAGCACTGCCTTAATGAGGGCTAAAGCTTGCTCACGATCCACAAGACGAGCGCTGAAATGCCTGGGTCGCAGAGGTCGATGTATATCCCTTGCTTGCAGGGATTCTTTCAACTCTGCAAGGTTACCGATCATAAGTTGCAGAGGCGAAAGATCCAGTACATAGCAGAGTTCAAGTATTCTCTCAAACGAAGGCGTTTGTTTGCGATTTTGCCAGCTCGAGAGTAACTGTTTTGATATTCCCACTAAAGAAGCAAGTCGCTTGGCACTGCCTAAGATTTCAGAGCAGAGTGCGAGTCCATTTGCGAGTCGGTCCCAGGGAAGAATCCCAGAAGTGCTACTTGCACTGCGCAGTTCCCCAATCGTATTCAATATCCATTGCTGCCAGTCTCGCGTCTCTTCATCTATCTGGCTCTCTGCTTCTTCTGAGCTCGATGACATTCCCAACCAATTCATGCACTGCGTACAGTAACCTGGGTGTAACTTGGCGGCAATAACAGACTGGTTATTCTGGCAGCAGGGACATCTGTGTTCCAGTTGTCTACTATGTAGAGAACAGATTGTAACGACCTTTAGCGTCCAAAGCAATGGCTGATAGATAAGAAGTCCTTGCCCGCCCCATTCGTGATAACAGACCGGACACCATGCGGGAGTCGGTCGAAGGAGTCCCTGGAATGGGATATTCTGCACCCACGAACACAAAGTTAAATTCCGCAGGTCCTCCCTCATCGTCAAGCGACTGAGGGTAACCGACCAATCAAGAGCCATCTCACCAACACCATTGATGCTCATGGCCTCTGATCGGCAGAATGTGCCTAGCAAACTGGGAGATGATCGAAAGTGATACCATCTGCCGAGATGTGGAACGATTTCCTGAGCTATGAGGGTGCGTGGTTCGACTCGATACGTCCATGCCAAATGATTGATATAACCTGTGAGGCTCTCGATGAGAGGCGTGTCCAGACCCGCTGGAACGAGGCTATAGAGCCGACTGCGGGGAAGCGTACTGGTTGCCGCTTCTTGTCCTGGATATTCCGGATTCACCATGTGTCGTACTATTTCCAAGCTGATCCCTTTTTACGAAGAAGAGATCTCGTCGCCTTCGGTGAAATACTCTCGCCAGGCCAGCAAATAGTCATTAATGACCCATATTGAAGTACGGGATCATCAGGATAGGCTCGCAAGGCTGATGGATAGGCATAACTATCCTCGGTGAAGTCGATCTGAGACAGGTATTCCATCGCCTCATCATTCACCATCGCACTCGCGAGATGGTCTTGAAAAAACGCCTGCCCTTTCTTCCAGGCCATCTTCATGTAAGGTATGAGTTGTTGCAACCTCTTCCATTTGTGCTCGAGTTGCTTCGTTTTCTCCGCCATTTCAATAGCGCACACAAGAAATGCTTCGAGGTATTGTGGTTGCAGTACAGCCCCAAAATCAGGGGACCCAAAAGGACTTCCTCCATATGCCATTAGCGTGTATACATGCCGGACTACCAGTGTCGCAGCGAAGATCTCTGGGTCGATATCAGCTCGGCGAAGATCGAGATATTCCTCAAATTGCTCTCTTTGCATGGTTTGTTTTCATGGCTCTCATGATTGCTCATCGCGTCGCAAGGGTAAAGTCCTCGTGACAATCCATTCATAGGGAAATTAAGGTCTCGCGCCTACCCTGCCTGACTGGCATTGCGAATAAGCTCTTGAATAACTGCCGGGCTACTGGCCCAGCGCAAGATATGTTCCTCGTGTTTGAGCAATAGCTCTTCGCTGATTAATGCACAGCGCCTGTGTGCATCATCTCTGTAGAAAGTTGGACGTGATAGCTCAAACTGAACCTTCTCAAAACGTTCTTGTGGAGCAACCACACACAACTGTATCTTCTGGTTGGAGAAGAGTGCCCCCAGATCGTGAAGGCGAAGCAGGCTAATAGAAACGTCAGTGCAGGCCTGTTCGATTTCGTATGCCGCAATGACCTCATTATTCTGAAGCCAGAGGATATCGATCCGGCTAATGATCTTCTGGAAAGTCGAGTCCGCCAAAATAGGGAGGGATGTGAGACTGAGATCGCCCAGGCGCTCGTTCTGACACACCTTGTTCTGATCGCTCGCTGCAATCCAGACATGACAGCCCACCTTGCGCCCGATCTTAGCAAGCAGCCATTGCAGATGTGTCCGGCAGAAAATTGTTTGGCCCTCAAGAGGAGTTATCTTCGCATCACCTGCTGGAATTGCCGTATTTCCTTGCTTTGCTACTGCCCGCATGGAAAGCGCACATGTGTACCGTTGGAGCGGAACGTGTGCGATCTCACTTTTTTCGTTGAGAGAGGGAAGCTTGCTTGCTGTAACGCTATCATCCTGGTTCTGCAGCCCAGCCCACCTACAGATATACTCCAATTCCCAGGCTGAAAGACCAAGCTCTTTGGCAAGGGAAAGGAAGCGTGAACGAAATGTGAAGTAGTCAGAGACCGGATCCTGGATCTTCGAAGCGGCAGATTCCTGCGTTATAAGCGTGCTCCGAACAGCAGGATAGAAAATAGGCCACTGTTCCGTCATCTGAACGTGCCACCACATACCCAGGAAGAAAGGTACCCTCGCAGGTTGGAGCTGCGATCGCGTGACCTGCTTGGCATCGATGAGCCCTTCCAAAAAGCGTACAAATGCCTGCATCTGCCGCTGACCATCTCGTGTTTCCCTGGGAGCGCGGAGCATCATGCGTAGAAGATGCGCGAAGGTTTCTTCACTTGGAACGTACTTCACCAGCTTGTTGAGAAATAACCCCCCTGACATCCCCTGTAGATGGAAGTCGCTCCAGGCGTTATGTGTCTTTTGCTGGAATATCGTATTGAATTCCCTGAGCGTGAAAGCACCGTCGAGAAAGTCGTTCAAGCACTGAACCATTTCGCGTTGCGCATGTGATCGCCGTTCGCACAACTCCTTATCGGAGATGACTTGCGATGAATCACTTGTGTAGGCGCTCTGAAGGCGCTTCCAGTTTTCTACCTGTCCTTCTGACCATATCATATTGCTTCCCCTAACCACTTCTGTTCCCGCGAATTCTGCTCTGTGATACCAGCCTTTTTAAGAAGCGTTCCCAGAGCAATACATACAGTGCCTTTGAATTTCAGTGTATGATCGCGTGTCAGGAACACTGTGACGCTTCACGCTCAAAGCTATGTACTTTGCTTGTTCCCTATCCACTGCATTTTTCCACTGTATTCCAATTGCCCTTATCCGATGATGCTAAGTATACCACAAGTTAGTTACTTTCAAAAATACCTAAAATTTAAGCTTAGTCAAAAAGTACCAATTATCGCTAGACTGCGAATATGCGTAATGATAATGATCAGCCTGGCGTTCCTGGTTATATTTCGATCAAGGAAGCAGCGGGAATGCTTGGCCTCTCGCCTAGTAGAGTTTATGAATATGTCGAGGATGGACGGCTCTCTTCTGTACGCGCCGCCCACGTGATCTTGATCCCGCTTGAAGAGATCAAGAACTTCAAGCCGAAACTTTCAGGGCGACCGCGAAGAAGTATATCCCGTTGGCGTATCTCCCCTGAGGAGAATATACTGCTCTCAATTACGATTGTTGTGCAGATGCGGACGAAGCATCTGGCCGTGTTAATGAAGCGGCTGGAAGAGATAAAGCGGGGGGAAGGTTATCTCTTTCCAGGAACAGTGGCACGCTTCATCGTTAAAAGCGAGACGTTTCCAGGGCAAATAGAAATCTCGCTGGTCTGGAGGCGTTCTGTCGCACCCTCCGAAGAGATGCGTGAGCAAGCACTGGATGAGTTCCGGCAAGCACTGGCCGATGTACTGGATTGGAGTACTGCGCAGTATAACCACGGCCAGGTTCTGATGCATACATAAACTCCATTTCCCCTTTTATCTCGGATGCTCACTACTGATTTTAAGAAAGCTTAGAGCTCAGCGCATGCTTTAATGTTTTTCCTTAATAAGCAATAGCCAAGTAGGTTTCAAGGCTCACTAGTAACGAAGTTTAAGCACTGGTTATACATTGCTGCCAATGCTCCTCGAATATTTCCCTCCTCTGCCTTTATGCCGACGTTTTCAGCATCGCCACACCCGTTCATAAAGAGCATTGTTTCTGCTTAAACAAACAGGCTTTGACATGCCGAGAACAAGCTTGTTAGACAACTGTAACATGCTTGTATGTCATCTGTCTCAGATTATTGTATCGCTTCCTGTGAAAAAATATTCAAGTGAAAACCATATTGATCCAGGCTTTTCCTGGTCGAAGTTCATTTGGCGTGCTAAAAGAATTGTTGGATAGTCGAAAAACGTTTATTTATATAATAATTATAAATAATAATATAAAATATTTTCCAATCGCTAGGATATTAACGGCCCTCCTCTTCATAAGCATGGATGTAACAGGTAAAAGTTACATCTGTCGCATACATGTCTGTGCATATGCACTATACATATGTTAATAATGTGTGTTTTTCTGCAATTGTTGACAAGTTATTAAAATTAAGTATAATTGGGAGAATAAATTGGCTTGCGTTGCAATCTGCTCATGTACCCATTACGTAGAGGATGGCTGGAAAATGATAGCAGGTTAGATAGTATCTCAAGGTTCTTACTAGGTTATCTGACCATGTGGGCGTATCTACGAGCAGTTCGGTCTGAATGCCGCTTCTCACCAGAAGTAGGCACTTTCTGAACCGGGAAGTCGAACGGGTTATCGTTGTCGTAAGATAGTAACAGTGTATGAGCAGCAGATCACATTATTTAGGAGGTTATCACATGGCTAAAGCATTGGATGGATGTCGCCTTGAAGGCTGCTGTCGTCAACTAGCCTTCAATCAAGAGTTCCAGGAAATGATCGCTCGTATCCGTACCTCAAAGCCTAGCGGCGATCTATACGGTATGAGAGGTAGTACCTACGTTGGGTATCCCAGTAAGAAGATGGGAGGTATCATCCGGGCTGAAAGCTGTAAGGTTGAATTTCCATGGCTTTTGGAGACTGAGTACGTTAATGATATTCTTGAGTATTTTGATCAGCCTCCTTTATCGTGCGCAGTAAATGGAGATCAGCTGAATGAATCTCCTGGTCGAGAATAGAACTGATAGCAAAGAGAGGAATTTTACATGGTTAAACCCCTGGATGGAGATGCCCTTAAAACCTACTGTCGCAGGCTTGGCTTCAAAGACGAAACCCAGGTTATGATTAAGCTTATCCGATCTTCCCCACCCAGCCGCAATCCGCGCGGGAGTAAAGGCAACGTGTGCGTCTGGTACCCCAGCGAGAAGATGGGTTGCATTATCAAGGCTGAGAGCCACACGGTCGAATTTCCGCGCGTTCTGGTGCATGAGTACAGCAAAAATGTGCTCGAATACTATGATCAACCCCTGCCGATCCGACTTGAGTACCTGGATAAGCATGGCCACAGGCAAACTCCCTGGCATACGCCCGATTTTTTCGTCATCCGCTACAAATCGGCCGGTTGGGAGGAATGCAAACCAACTCAGGAGCTAATCCGCCAGGCTCAAGAGCGACCGAACCGCTACAGAATGGACGAAAATGGTAAATGGCGCTGCCCACCTGGCGAGGAGTTCGCCAAACAATTGGGCCTTACCTACCGCGTGTGCCCGTCGGATGAGATCAACTGGACCGCACATGATAACTGGCTCTACCTCGAAGAGTATTATCAGGACCTGGACAAATTGACCATTGCCGATGATACCCTGCAGAAACTCCGCCGCATCGTGGAAGAAACGCCGGGCATCTCTCTCGCCGACCTCGCTCTCGCTACGGAAGACGTGAGGGTCGATGAGATAAACATCGCTATAGCGAAGCACGATCTATATGTCGATCTGCTTACGCATCGTTTGAGCGACCGTAACAGAAGGACTATTCCTGTCTATCCGGATAAAAAGACCGCTTATGACCATACTTACAAGAATAAGGACCCCTCTGAGAGGGGGATTGATCATTCAATCGATATCAAGACAGGAAGCATCGTATCGTGGGACGGTAAAGAATGGCAGATTGCCAATGTCGGCGAGACTGAGATTACCCTGGTAGATGAAGAGAAGAATCCGTTCCCTTTAGTCTGGACTGCATTTGAAGCGCTGGCAAAGAAGGGGAAAATTATCGGGGTACATGCCGAGCCCTCTCCCTCCTTTCTGACCGATGCAGGGAAGGAAAAACTCGCACGCGCACGCGAGTGTGATATTCAGGCAGCAGTGTATAGAAACCGCGTCATCCACCCTGAAGATTACGATGACGATGAACAGAAAGAACTGGCAGATAAAATTGCTAAGGTACATCCGCGCACAAAACGCTATTGGTGCAAGTTATACCAGGATGGAGAGGTGAAATACGGCAGTGGCTTTATCGGTCTGATGCCTGACTACGTTAATTGTGGGGGGGTAAAACTGCCACTCGCCGTGAAGAATCTTATCGAAGATGTGCTCAACGAGTACTATGATACGACTACACGCAAGCACAAACGTGGTGCGTACGGAGAGTACATCTTACGGTCAAAAAAAATAAATCTCCCAACAGTGAGCCAAACGACGTTCTACGCCTGGGTCAAACGCCATAGAAGAGTCTACGAGCAGATCTTCCTGCGGGAAGGAGCTCGAGCGGCCTATCCCTACAAGGACTACTTTCGATCGAGTCAAAGGACGATAAGTCGGCACGGTAATCACGCATGGGCGGGTGCCCATATTGATCATATGCTCGTCGATCTGGAACTTTTCGACTCTGAAACAGGAGAGAGCCTGGGAAAATGCTGGCTCACGTTGATGCTCCTCTCTAATCCGCGTAGGATTGCAGCCGTCTATCTCTCCTTTGATCCGCCAAGCTACCGTTCATGTCTCGCCGTCATACGGCTGTGCGTTAAGCGCTTTAATCGGCTGCCGCAGTCAATTATCGTAGATGGTGGACCTGAATTCCGGAGTACCTACTTTGAGAAGCTCCTAGCGGAGCAAAGAGTGAGAAAGCAACAGAGGCCCGCCTCAGAACCCCGTTACGGTGCGCCATTAGAAAAGCTTTACGATACGGCTAACACGGATTTTATCCATCAGCTACTCGGCAATACACAGGCCTCGAAAAATCCACGCACAAATACGAAGGCTACAGACCCCCGGCGGTTAGGCGTGTGGACTCTTTCTGCACTGGCGGAACAGGTGAACCAATGGGCGTTCGAGGAATATGACAAGAGAATCCACACTACTCTCAAACAAAGCCCACGGGAAGCGTACGAGCGCAGTAGGGAAGAGCACGGGAGGCGCGACCATAAATTCATCCCGTATGATGATGTCTTTATTAAAGAGACCTTCCCGCGGACGCGGACTGGTAAGGCTGTAATGCATGAAGGAGTGGGGGTGCGCATCAATTACCTTGACTACTGGTGCGAAGAAATGGGTGATGTAAAAGAGGGGACGGAGCTGAAGGTTCGTTACGACCCCTTCGATATCAGCATCGGGTATGTCTATATAAACAAGCAATGGAGGAAATGCGATGCGACTTGCGAGGAACTGGTGGGCTGCTCTGAGCGTGAAAAGCAGTTTCTCACTGAGGAAATCCGTAAAATGAACCGAAACTTGCACGGGAGAGAGCATATCGAGGTCAACCAAGCTAGCTTGGCAGAGTTCCGGCGTGAAAACGCCGCGAAAGAGAAGATCTTACGCCAGCAGCGACATGAGCGGGAGACAAGAGCAGCACTGGCTGTACTCGAAGGGAGGGGTGCTGCTCATTCAGCAGCGAGAGATTCTTCGCGTACGTCGACAGGTCAGCCTACATCTGTGGATTCGTCTTCGCACAAGACGGTCGATAAGAAAACCATGAATAAGAAGAATCCCTCACTTCGCTCTAGGAGCGCTGATGAAGACAAACTGATAGTATTCGAGAGGTATAGCTGATGGGACGCGTCAAAAAAAAGCCGGAGCCATTCCCCAGGGAGTTACTTGAACAGCCCAAAGCTGCCAGAATCCATTACTTTGAAGCGCAGTGTTACATCAAGCACACGCGACTAGAAGAGGTTTGCAGGACTGTGCTGCGCACGATTTGTATGCCAGAAGACGATATGAGGTATCGGGGTCGGGGTACTATGGTGTTAGTAATTGGGCCACCGCGAGTCGGCAAGACGACTTTCATAGAGTTGCTCATAAAGGAACTGCACAGGCGTGCGCAGGCAATGATGCAGCAAGACCCATCTTACATCCCGCTCGTCAGTGTGACGACAGATATTGATGTTGGACATAGAGGAAGCTTTGACTGGACGGATTACCATCCAGAGGTACTCAAGCAGCTAGGTGATCCTTTTATGAATCTGAACAAAAGGCATTTAATGCGGGCGCGTGATTTGAAGGAAGCAACAGTAGAGGGGATATTGCAACGGAAGACCAGAACAATAATAATCGATGAGGCGCACCACCTCGCACAAGCAAGACTCGGTCGTCGGCTGCAGGATAATCTGAACCACCTCAAATATTTTGAGAATAAAACGGGTGTCAGTCATGTACTGGTAGGGACTTACGCTATGCATCGATTTCGCAAGGTTAATGCACAACTAGCCCTCCGCAGCATCGATGTCCATTTCAGCCGCTATGATGATGAGAATGAAGAAGATCGCATCGCATTCAAGAGTGCGCTATGGGCATTACAGCGACAGCTTCCGGTGGAGAAGGAACCACAACTCGTGCAACACTGGGAATTTTTGTATGCGCTGAGTCTAGGCTGTGTTGGCCTTCTCAAGCAACATCTCAATCAGGCGCTTAGGTGCGCTTTTGATGATGAGAAAGCGAAGACGGTAACCTTTGATCATCTTAAAAAGACAGCACCGAGCAAGGACAAGGTGCTGCTTGCGATGGGGGACATCTTGAAAGGAGAGAAAGACCTTATTACTAAGCCGGAGGATGCAGCTACTAACCTTCTGGAGGAGCTCAGGCTGTTAAGGCACGGATCACCTGAAGAGGGCAAGGCTAATAAAGAGAAAAAAGACAATGATGAGACAAGGAACGGCCTTTCGAGCGAGGGGAAAACAGGGGTATCATCTGATCCGAAGAAGGGGCAACAGTTAAGGCCCTTTGAGCGTGGGCACGGTCGAGATTCCATTGGCCCTGGGGACGAATCGGAAGAGCAACAACATGGGGGTGAGGATGATCTTACCGAAACTGAGGTCGAATCGGAAGAACAAGAGGATGAGGACGACGAATCTGACTGAATGGCTGGGTGATTCTTTGCTCTTTTGATTTTTCAACCCAAATGTCAACAGTGACGAGGAATTACGGGTGCACATTCGAAGCTATCGAATATGTACCAGGAAGGGAGAACAATGGATTGTACTGAAGAAATCGAACAGCAGATGAATTTGACGATAAACCCATCCCTTTTTAACAGCGGATAAAGGTCATCTGTCCGGAAATAATTGTTGATGTTTCGCCCAAACACCAGATGGAAGCAGCCGTTTGTCTTCATCGATTTGAGACAATCGGGAACATTCCTATTTTCGGAGGACTGCCCGAAGTCTTTAACATGTTGATATTTGTAGCGCAATTGATGATGAAGCAGTGTTGTAGTATCCAAATCGGTAGTACGGATGAAAAATATACTCGCCTTCAGGATAAAAATTCCCCACTTCTCATCCACGCAATTATGAACATACTTTGATACCTCCTAACAGACCCGGCAGATCCTTTATGGTTGACGAAACACTGCGTTTCCCAAGAACATCTTACTGCCTGCCTTATTACGATTCATCTCCACTTTGGTCTGACATGCTCATTAGACCGCATATGAGTATGGGGAAAAGAAATTTGGTCTGGCGGTACGAGAATTCCCTGCGAGAAATTATGATTAGTACGCCAGATAAGGAGTATTTGTAGTTTATGGACCGAAATGAGGTCTTACTTCCCGCGCGAAGCTATCTCTATCCGTTAAAGCCTGAAGGCATCGGCACGCCTTTCACGGAGAGTCTGACCAGTTACGTTATTCGGCTGGCCAAAGCCTATTGTGTATCTCCAAAAGTACTCATAATTCAAGAGATACTGCCGTTGTTAGATCTATCACCGAGTTACACTTACCGGATACATGTGCGCTGGTCAGAAGGCGGTCAGAATTTGAATGGTTTAAATTCCTCGACGGAGAAATGGACACAGGCGTTGAAACAACTAACGTCGCGCGATGATTTGCACCTTCTCACAATGATAACCTGGTCCGCTGTGCTCAGTCAGAGTGGAATGTTCCGCTCTACCAGGGCTTGGTGTTCCATCTGCTATAACGAATGGTATGGCAGTCAAAAGGTATACGACCCGCTTCTTTGGGCGTTTCAAGCTGTTACTGTGTGTCCACGCCACTGTCAACCGCTCAGTCTAATATGCCCAGGTCAGGAGTGCCGGCGATCCATCCCTTTCCTATCTAGAAAATCCTTATCAGGGCATTGCCCCTGGTGCGGTAGTTGGCTGGGCATAACTTTAGGTGAGCAGGTCGCTAAAAAGGCGCAGGAATACGATAAACAATCGTACTGGATGGCAAATGCTATCGGAGAGTTGATCGCCAATGCAATGATTTTTACGGCCCCACCCCAACGAGAAATGTTCTCATCTACGATCCGTTCTCTGATGACGAAGATAAACGTGAGTGCTGCAGCATCACAAATGCTTGTCTCCAGAGAACTCATGTATACCTGGTTACGTGGAGTAGGAAAGCCGCAGCTTTCAACGATCTTGCAAGTGAGCCAGGGGCTGCGCACGTCGCCGCTAGAACTTCTAATGGGGAGCGCTGTTTCCTCTTCAATAGACGGCCACATAGAGAGCACAGAACACCTACAAAGTATCCATGAGAGACGCCGTAAAACTCCTTCCAGCCCGGATGAAGTGCTGAGGTCTCTAAAGGCGGTGCTGTTGAGCGAACATAAACCGACTCTAAAAGAAGTTGCGAAAGACCTTGGGTACAATAATACCTGTACTATCTATGAGCACGGCCCCGAACTATGCCGTGCTATCGCCGCTAAAAGGCATACTGATACTGAGAATATACAAAAAATGCTGGAATCTATCATGGTGAACGATGAGAATCCACCGCCTTCAATGCGGGAGGTTGCCAGGCGCCTTGGCTATTCGGTTCAGGTCCTTGATCGCTGCTTTCCAGAAATGTGTAGGGCAATTTCAGAACGGTATAAGGCATACCGGAGAAGTAGACGTGACGAAACAGTACGACAAATATGCCACGAGGTTCGTAGTACAGTTTTAAGGCTTCATGCACAAGGAGAATATCCCAGCCTTCGGAAGGTGAGAAATCTTCTCAGAAAACCGCATGATATGCTTAGAAAAGAAGCTCAAGAGTCCTGGCGACAAACATTGCGTGAACTTGGGATAGCAGGGCGGAAGCTATAGGCAGCTTCACGCATGATTGATGATACCAAAGTCTGGCAATGCTCGCTTCAACTTCCTGGCTTTTTAGAGTCAGCTGCTCGTGAATCGTCAGCAACTATCGAAGTAAGAAACTATTAACTAGTGATTGAACGCCCATAGAAAGGGAAGGCCAAATCGCAACGAAAGTTTTGCCTCGCTACAAACTAAAGGAAGTTTTGCCGCAGCGGCAAAACTTATGTTGAATTTGCATTTTCAGATGGAAGGGGAACAAAAAGAGACCGGTCGCTGTCCTGGGGGAAACACG
>JADEYI010001889.1_pt1 | contig 12832 bp, 12 predicted proteins | sample 8542331 | NCBI WGS metagenome assembly JADEYI01 (sample SAMN16510988, study PRJNA670497) | mine drainage metagenome | isolation source: biofilm near Copperflume 1 | place: Germany: Marsberg coppermine Kilianstollen | collected 2018-02 | reverse complement strand
GGTTTACGGCGCGTGGAGATGCACGTCAGAACTATCGGCCAACAATCCAGCAACTGTCGCAATACAGCCTGTTTTCCACGTTTGAAAATTATCAGCAGTATTACAACGGTTATCAGGCGAACAACTTTGGCCTGGAATTCCAGGTCGTCTGGCCGCTGTTCGATCCGGTGCGCAGGGCCAAAGCGATTGAGTCGTCGGCGCAAGCGGTAAGCGCCCAAAGCCAGGCCGATCAAACCAAGATTCAGATCTCAGAAAACAACCTTGCGCTGTGGCACAATCTGGACGAACTAAAGGCCCAGCAAGAGGTTGCCGAGCTGAAACAGGAGCTGGCAAAGGACACGCTGAACAGCGTACTGACTCAGATGAAGAATGGAAGCAGCACCGCGAATGCGCCCGCGATTACTCCGAAACAAGCGGAGCAATCCCACATCGACGAACGGACCAGCTATATCGACATGCTGAGTGCGGACTTTGACGTGCAACGCATTCAGCTGGAACTGCTGCGCGCGACCGGCGAATTGGAAAGCTGGGCCAGGGGTGGGGCACAACCGAGCGGAACGCTGCGCCATTGATGCGGCACTGCGCCGGCATACTGCCCGAATCCAGGCGCACCGGAACCCTTTCCACCAACTGGCAATAACCGGAATTGCACCATCCGAAGTGATAAACTGTATATGAATCCGATGCCCCTGAAGACTATATTTTTAAATCCGCCCTCCTTTGAGAACTTCGACGGTGGCGCCAGTTCGCGCTGGCCCGCCACACGCGAAATCGAATCGTACTGGTACCCGGTATGGCTGGCCTATCCGGCGGGGATGCTGGAAGGCTCCCGGCTGCTTGACGCGCCGCCGCACCACATCAAGGCGCCGGAGACGATTGAAATCTGCAAGCAATACGATTTTCTGGTGCTGTTCACCAGCACTCCGGGCTGGCAGGGTGATCAGAAGCTGGCCGAAGCCGTGAAAGCGGCGAACCCGTCGATTCGCATCGCATTTGTCGGGCCGCCGGTGACCACCTCGCCGGACCGCGCACTGAATGAGTGCCCGGTGATCGATTTTGTATGCCGCCGCGAATTCGATTTCTCCGTGGTGGAGTTTGCCAATGGCAAGCCGCTCGATGAAATTCTCGGCATCAGCTATCGCAAGGACGGCAAGATCGTTCACAACCCGGACCGTCCGCAGGTCGAAAACCTGGACGCGATGCCGTGGGTGACGGACGTTTATGCGAAGAACATGGACGTGACCAAATACAACGTCCCCTTTTTGCTGCACCCGTATGTGTCGCTGTACTCCACGCGCGGATGCCCGGCGCAATGCACCTTTTGCCTGTGGCCGCAGACTTTGAGCGGACACGCGTGGCGCAAGCGCTCGACCGATGACGTAGCGGCGGAGATGGCGCACGCCAAGGAACTGTTTCCGCACGTCAAGGAATTCTTCTTCGACGACGATACTTTCAATATCCAGAAGGCGCGCACGATTGAGCTCTGCGAGAAGCTGAAGCCGCTGAAGCTGACCTGGTCGTGCACCTCGCGAGTGACCACGGACCGCGACACGCTGAAGGCGATGCGGGAAGCGGGATGCCGCCTGCTGATTGTCGGGTACGAATCCGGGGATCCGCAGATTTTGAAGAACATCAAGAAGGGCGCAACCGTCGAACGTGCCCGCGATTTTACCCGCGACTGCCACGATCTGGGACTTACCATCCACGGCGATTTTATTCTGGGCCTGCCGGGCGAGACCAGAGAGTCGATCCGCAACACCATCAACTTTGCGAAGTCTCTGGACGTTGAAACCATCCAGGTCTCGATTGCCCATGCGTATCCGGGAACGGAGTTTCACGATTACGCCAAGAACAATGGCTTCATCATCAACAATGGGGCAATGGTCGATGAGGAAGGCCACCAGTTGGCGCACGTCGAATACCCCGGACTGCCGACGGAATATGTGCTTGAGATGGTCCATCGCTTCTACGACGAATATTATTTCCGCCCCAAAGCGGCGTGGCGCGTGGTCAGCAAGGCCATAGTGAACCGCGATCTGGGCCGTCTATATGTCGAAGCAAAGGCGTTCATGAAACTGCGCGCGCAGCGCAACCGCGTTGTGGCCAAGAGCAAGCTGGACAAGGCCGCCACGGCAGCCGCCGAGACTCAGCAGGCCGGCGCCTGAGGGTTGACAAGAACGGAAGAAAACGCGGTCAGCCAATTCGCTGTCCGCGTTTTTTCTGACCTGCGTGCCGTCCGCTGCAACGATGCGGCCTGAACAGACGATAGTCTGCCTCAGTAAAACCAAATCATTTTTCAGGGAGAGCCCGCCATCGTCCGCATGCAATCCACGATGACCTTTCGGCGGTACATGGTGCTGCTGGCCGTAATGTTGACGGCGTCCATTGGCGACACATTTCTCAGCAAAGGCATGAAGCAGGCAGGCCCGGTTTCCGTACACAACCTGTTCGCCCTGATCCTCGCACTCAAAGACCCTTGGGTCCTTGCGGGAATTGTCCTGCTGATCGGCTTTTTCGCTTCCTACCTGACCTCCCTTTCCTGGGCCGATCTTACTTTCGTTCTTCCGGCAACAGCGTTCGGCTATGTCATCATCCCGCTGCTGTCGCACTTCTGGCTGCATGAATACATATCTCCAGCCCGATGGGGCGGCATTCTGCTGATCACCCTGGGGGTGGGATTCGTTACCCAGGGGCCGTCCTACACGCAGCATTCAGAAGAGTCGCAGCAGGAAGAGATTTCAGCAGCAGCGGAACCCAGCGCGCAGGGTTCCAGGGAGCCGAGGGCATGAACTACGCGGCAGGTTCTGCGGTCTGGCTGATGATTGCAGCCATCGTGGTGCTTGCCACCGCTGGCGATGTTCTTATGGCCTCCGCGATGCGCCAGATCGGCGACTTCGACGACATTCGCGCCCACTCCGGCATGGGAGGAGCCATTATGGCGGTGCTGGGAAATGTGAGATTTCTGCTTGGCGTCGTCTGCATGGCGTTCAGCTTCTTTTCGCTTTTGTTTGCGTTGAGCCATGCGGACGTGAGCCTGATCGCGCCTGCGTCCGCGGCATTGACATTTGTCACCAACGCCTTCGCCGCCAAGTGGATTTTGAAAGAAAACGTCGATCGGCGGCGCTGGTTCGCTGCCGTATGCGTGTGCGCGGGAGTATTTTTTCTTTCCCGGTAATTCAGCGAGCCAGCGGCTGTGACGTTATCCAAACAGCCGCATGAGGCCACGCGGCGCCAGGTCCGGGCGTAGAAAGGATTCCGGCTTCCCTGCCGCTCCGCTCAGCGCTTCGGCGGCCAGATAACCGCTGCGCACCGCGCCTTCCATCGTCGAGGGCCATCCCGTCGCCGTCCAGTCGCCGGCAAGAAATATTCCCGGCCAGCCGGTCGCGGCTTCCGGACGAAACGCGGTCAACCCCGGCGTTACGGAAAATGTGGCGCGAACCTCCTTCACCACAGCCGCCTTCACTAATTTTGCTTCGCGGACGGCGGGGAAAAACTCCGCCAGCTCTTGCAAGGCAAGATCGATGATCTGCTGGCGGGACATCTCCACCAGCGACTTGGACGCGCTTACCACCAGTTCCAGATAGCTTCCGGAGGCGCTGGCGCGTGTCTCCGGCTGCAACAGGGATTTGTTGTACATCCACTGAATCGTGGTGTCGAGCAGGACTGCGTGCTCCATGTCCGTGACGATTCGGTCGAACCACAGATGAATGCCGGTAATGGGGGAGTGTTCGAAGTGTTGCAGCTTTTCCGCGAGCCCGCTGCTGTACGCATTGGGCGGCATCGCGGACAACAGCTTCTGCATGGACTCGAAAGGCAAGGCCAGCACGACCGCATCGGCCTCGACCTGGGCGTCGTCCATTCGCACGCGCCAGCGTTGGCTGCCGGCGTCGAATGCAACTGCGTTCACGCTGCTACGTAGGCTTACCTGGCCGCCGTGGGCGTCAATAAATCCCACGGCATGCCCATACAATTCGCTCAACGGAATTGTTGGAATGCCCATTGCACCGCCGTTTGCAGACTGCATGAACGCCTGACGGAAAACCATTCCGGCATAGTGCACGGAAACGCGATCCAGGTTCTCATTCAAGGCGCTTACTAAAACGGGGTTCCAGAATCGATCGATGGCGCGCCGCGTCTGCCCGTGACGGAGCAGCCAGTCAGCAAAGTTTTCGTTGCCGTCCGGCGGAACACCGCGTAGAAAAGCCATCATCCCGCGACCAATGGCGAGTTTGTCTGCAAAAGACAGCGCAGGAGCCGCAAGAAAGGAAGCGGTGTTGTGAAGTGGAGCAGGAAAAATTCCTGGCCGCAAAACACTTCGCCGTCCGCCCGGTTCCAGAAATGTGATGCGATCGAACCAGCGAATCCTGTCCTCCACGCCGAGCCGGCGATACAAGTCGATCAGATTTGTGCAGCAGCCCAGAAGAATGTGCTGACAGTTATCGACGATCTCTCCAGTGCCCGGGTGCTGATAGGAGGATGCGCGGCCGCCAACGTAGGGGCGCCGCTCGATGAGATGAACGCCATAGCCGGAGGCCGCCAGCACCGTCGCGGCGGACAATCCAGCGAGCCCGCCGCCAATGACCGCGATATTGCGGATCGATGGTTGAGATTGAAGTTTTGCCATCACTGCCTTATTTTTGTGCGCAAATCGTAAGCCTCAGAATCGAGACCTGGGGTGCCCCTCCGTAGATACACTATGAACCCTCATATACCTAGTCGAAGAATGCTTGAATGCCGCGCAAGCGAAACGCCATCCCTAGACCTCGCATCAATATCCAAAGTTTTTCCGGAGTGGACACACGGATGCGGGTGGAAAACACTTCGTACCGGGCCTCGATGATTCGCTCCAGCAATCGCCGGTAAATCCTTACCAGGACCCACATGGCGGCACGGCTGTCGGGGCTGATCAATGGCAAAAGACTGTCAGCCGCCGCATAGTATTTCAGGGCGCGATCGGCCTCCACTTCCAGCAACGCCCGCTCATCGAGCGTCAGGTTCCGGCTGTCCCGCACGGCGGCAAGCTGCTCCACGGTCACGCTGTGGCTGCGCAGATCGTCGAGCGGGAGATAGATTCTGCCGCGCTCCGCATCCTCGCGCACATCGCGCAGGATATTGGTCAACTGAAATGCGATGCCTGTCTCTTCCGCCAGCTTCTCCGCTCGCGGATCGGAATAGCCGAAGATGCGAATGCAGACCAACCCGACCACCGAAGCAACGAAATAACAGTAGCGATAGACCTGGCTGAAGTCCTGAAAAGTAATCAGGTCTGTGGTCGCGGTCAGGTCCATCAGCGTTCCCTGGACTAAATGGTCGAGCAACTCGGCAGAGATTTGAAAACGTTGTTGGGTATCCCGAAGAGCAAGAAAAACCGGGTCTTCGGATTCACCGCCGGCCGAAACGCGGCGCCACTCCTCCAGCCAGCGCCGGGTCTGGAGCAGACGCTCTTCGCGCGAGAGCCGCTCATCGTCGGCCAGGTCGTCGGCATGGCGCATGAACGCATAGACCGCACAGATGGCCGCGCGTTTTGCTCGCGGCAACACGCGAAACGCATAATAGAAATTTTTGGCTTCGCGGCGGGCAATCGCTTCACAGGCCGCATACGCCTCATCGAGAGAAACGCTCACGCAGATGACCTCGCCGTCAGCTTGCCGGCAAGCGCGCGCAGCAGCAGCGCGGCCTTGCGCGGCCTGGAGATGACAGGCCGCGCATGCAGCACGTCATAATCCTGCCGCACGATGGAACGCAGAATTTCCTGTCCGCCGCGACTGAACAGCGCCAGGTCCACGGCCAGCTCGCGGTCAACCCGTTTCAACAAGGGAACGCCGTTGGCGAACAAGTCCTGCGTAAACGCCACTTGATGCCGCATCAGGGAACGAAATTCATCTGAAAAGCGGCAATCCCGGATCTGCTGCTCGGTCACGCCGAAGCGCCGCATATCATCCAGCGGTAAATAGATGCGGTTGCGCTGCTGATCCTCGCGGACATCCTGCCAGAAGTTCGCAAGCTGCAAGGCGGTGCAGGTGAAGTCGGAAAGCTGAAACAGTTCGGGATCGCGGTAGCCGCACGCATACAGCACCAGATGACCGACGGGGTTGGCGGAGTAGCGGCAATAGGCGAAAACATCTTCCATCGTGCGATAGCGCGTAACGGCCTGGTCCTGACGAAACGCGACCAGCAGATCGGCAAAGGGCTGCCTGGGAATATTGCAGATGCGGATCGTCTCCGTAAGTGCAACGAAAACCGGGTGGCGCGCATGGCCCCGATAACAGGCGTCCAATTCGTCGTTCCAGAAGTCCAGCAGCGCCAGCGATTGCCGCGCATCGCCAACCTCATCGCCTAAGTCGTCGGAGATGCGGCAGTACGCATAGATACTTTGGAAGTGTGGACGCAGCCGCTTCGGCAGAAACCAGGTCGCAACATGGAAGTTCTCATAATGCGACTCGGCAAGGCGGCGGCAATACGTCTGCGCCTCGGCGAAACTCGGCCTGTGCTCCGGCATTCGATAATTTGCGGGTAGCTTGTTCCATCCGGCCTGCAAAAGCGCCGCAGTGTCAGCATCCGGCACCTGCAATCCACCCGGAATCATGGAAGAAGATCTCCGCCGGGGTGAATGGCTGTTTTTATGTCGCTGGTGCGGGCCATCAGCCGCTTGAAGACCGGGACCAGGTCCGCGAGCGGAGCCTGGCCGGTGATGAATTTGCCGCTGTCGAAGCGTCCGCCTGCAATCCAGTCAAACGCGCGCCGACATACCGACGGGCGATGGTGAAAACTGGCTCGCATCGTCAGACTGCTGTAGTGCACCAGGTTCGTGTCCAGATCCACCGTAGTGCCCTGCTCGCAGCCACCGAAAAAATTGACCACCCCGCCCTTGCGCGCCATTTGCACGGACCATTGCCATGTTTCCGGCACGGCGACCGCCTCCACCACAACGTCCGCGCCGCGGCCATGCGGGGTGAGCGCGCGAACCGCTGCGATGACATCTTTCCCGTCAGCGATCTGGACTACATGTTCGGCCCCGAAGGACCGCGCCAGCGCTACCTGCTCATCTCGCTTTACCACAGCGACCACGTGCACGCCGATCAGAGCGGCCAGATGGATAAACATCAGCCCAATCGGTCCGGCGCCGATCACAACCATTTGATCTCCGGCATGAACGGATGTTTCATCCATGCCGTGCAGCACACATGCCAGCGGCTCGGTCAGAGCGGCGTGTTCCAGCGAAACATGTTCAGGGACGAGGAGGGTGTTCTTCGCCACAATCCGCGCGGGAATGCGAATATATTCCGCATACGCGCCGTTGTTGAACATCAGATCGTCGCAGAGATTTTCCTGGCCGCGACGACAGAAATAACATACGTCGCACGGTGCGGAATTGATTGGAATTACACGGTCGCCCAGATGGAACCCGGTCACTCCGGAGCCGACTTCAGAGACTATGCCAGCCAGTTCATGCCCGAACGTGACCGGCGGCTTCAACATCTTTGCGTGGTATCCGCGGCGGTACACCTTCAGGTCTGTCCCGCAGGTCAACGCCGCATGGACGCGCACGACGATTTCACCCGCGCTGGCCCTGGGCACCAGCAGGCGATCGATCCGCACATCCTCCTTGCCGTATAAAACGGCGGCATTCATATCCGGCATACATCCATTTTCGCAGAAACCCACCGGTTGGCACGGAGGTGTTGGCATCTTTCACGGCACGCAAAAATACGGGCTGGAAAATTGTCGGCTAGGACTCAATCATTATTTTCATCGAATCCGGTTTTGGCTCCGAGGCCAATTCAATTGCCTCGGCGGCACGTTCGAGCGGAAACCGATGAGAGATCAGCCGCGTCAGGTCGAACCCGTTGCGATACCCCTCCAACACCAGTTGTGCCGCTTCGGCTTGCACATCGGCGGACGAGCTATAGGAACCGAGCAGCGCTTTTTCATCCATGCAAACCGCTGCCGGATCGATCACGACCTCACCATGTTGCGTCGCAGCAAACAATAACACGCGACCTCCGCAGCGCACTGCTTCCATTGCCGTGCGGATCAGCGCGTTGCCGGCCACGGCGACGATGACCACGTCAGCCCCGCGGCCTTCCGTGCGTTGTTTCGCGATAGCAATCACATCCTGAGTGCCGGCATCAATTGGATGATGCAGCCCGAATTGCGCGGCAACTGCATGGCGCGACATATACAGGTCGGAGGTCAGGACAGTCGCGCCCGTGCGCTGCGCCAGTGACGCAAGAAGGATTCCGATGGGGCCCTGGCCGATGACGAGAACTGTTTCGTCGGACGCCAGATTCAGGTTGTGAATCGCTTTGTAGCAGGTGTTGACCGGTTCGATCCATGCCGCCTGCTCGAACGGGACATCATCCGGAATGCGCACCAGGCCACGCTTTACGATCCAGTCCATCACGCGGATGTATTCCGCAAACCCGCCGCCGGAGGGCACAAAGCCCGCTGTGCAGCCAACGCGCTTGTAGTCCTCGCACTGCGCATAGGTTTTTTTACGACAGTAGTAACAGCCGCCGCAGGGGCTATGGTGAAAGGCCATGACGCGGTCGCCGACTTTCCATCCTTCGACTCCCGGGCCTGTTGCCGCAATCACACCGGCCATCTCATGGCCGAAGATCCTGGGGCCGGAATGCGAACCCGTATGGATCTTCTTGAGATCTGTGCCGCAGATTCCGCAGGTGTGAATCCGCACCAGAACTTCGCCCGGCCCTATTTCAGGCACGGGCACCGTTTCCACGCTAACGTCATTCACGCCGCGATACACAGCGGCCCGCATCGTTGCTGGGACCAAGTTCGCTCCGTTCAATTCGGTATCTGTCATCGTAGCCATTTTATTCCGTGTGCCCAAGGTACTCGCGCAAGGCCGTTGCAATCAACTGGGAGGCCTGCGCGGACCGATGTGCCAGGCGAATCGAGGCCGGAATCAGCCAGGGACGAAACATTATGTGCCTGACAAAGGCCGCCTCGCGGAACGCCCCACGCTCATCCATGAAGCGATGAAAGTCCGGCAGCCGGTCGCCCGCCTCATCGCTCACGACTTTTAGTGCGCGAAATGGCAACCCACGCATCCGCGCCAGTTTTGCGACCACCGCCGCTTCCATATCGACCAGATCGGCATTCCAGCGCTGCGCCAACGGCGGTTTTCCTTCGCGCTGCACAACATGGTCAACAGTGAGCAGGGTCCCCGTCCCGCCATCGCAGTGGAAGCGTTCTCCGCTGGCACCCTCGATGATGGCGGCCGGCCAATAAATCCTGCCTTGCACGTATCCGGAATGCAGCGCCCCAGCATAGCCGACAGAAACGATCGAGCATATCGGCCCCCGGCCCTCGGCCAGTTCCAGGGCGTGCGTCACGCGCTCCTGGCCCATCCCGGCGCAAACGGCAATCGCCCGGTCACACTCACTGATTGTGGAGCTATCTGTGTGCGATCGCGTGTTCACCGGCCAGTCCTGGACCAGAGGGGCAAGCTCCCGCGGCAACGCAGCCAGAATTGCAACGCGCGGCCTCATGATGCGGGCGCATACCCGTTGGCGCGGAACCACTCGACCGCGGCCCGCAGCGCGGCATCGATGGGGCGCGCCTGATAGCCCAGCTCCCTTTCCGCTTTGGCGGAACTGGCAAACATTTTTTTCTTCCCCATGCGAACCGCTTCCAAGGTGGCACGCGGTTCCTGCCCGCGCAAACGGCCCGTGATCCATTCGTCAAAAAAAGCGAACGTCATGGCTACGGAATGAGGCACCTTCATTGTGGGTGATGGCAGACCGGTCATCGCCGCCATTTTATCCAGAAACTGCTTGAGCGTAAGATTTTCACCGCCCAGAATATAGCGCTCGCCCGGCGTGCCCCGCTCGAGCGCGGCAACGTGCATCGCCGCCACATCTTCGACATCGACAAAGTTCAGACCGGTATCGACATAGGCGGGAAACTGCCGATTGAGAAAGTCCACCACGATGCGGCCCGTCGGCGTCGGCCTGGCATCATTGGCGCCGATCGGGGTGGTGGGATTCAGAATGATGACCTGCTGGCCGCGATTCGCGGCCTCCACGGCAACCTGTTCGGCGAGGAATTTGGAGCGTTTGTAGTGTCCGATCATCTGGTCGATTGAAACCGGGGTGTCCTCGTCAACAATGGCGCCGTCGGAACGGAATGCCATTGTGGCCACACTCGATGTGTAGACCACGCGGCGCACGCCCGCTTCGTTAGCCAGCCGCAGCAGGGTCTGTGTGCCTTCGACATTGGCCGCGTACATTGCCTGCGGATCGCGGACCCAGAGACGGTAATCCGCGGCCACGTGGATGAGAGCGTCGCAGCCGGTCAGCGCGGAACGGAGTTCCTGTGCCCGCAGCAGATCGCCGATAACCAGCTCCGCATTCACTCCACGGAGATGTTCGGTGCGGCTGGATTTTCGCGTGAGCAGGCGCATGTCCGCTCCAGCAGCGTGGAGCGCCTGGGCGACATGGCTGCCTACAAATCCGGTTGCACCTGTCAGGAAAACGCGCATAGATCGAGAGACGGCAGAGAAATCAACTGGAACGAAGTATCCAGCAGGAACGAATCATGGCAAGGCGATGAAGGTTATCGAAGGCCGACTCTATTCCAAAGTTTCGGCATGGATGCCAATGTTCTTTTCGCCCGCAGTTTTTTTCTCCCAATATTTCCGGACCCATGCCTCCCAGCTTTTACCGGCCGCAGTGTCTCGCCCGGTAAATGCCAGACCGGCAATTTCAGAATATGGGATAGAGACTCGCTCTGACGTGTCCTTGGGCAGGATCCGCACGATGGACCGATAGAGCTGCGGAGCGGAGCGGCGATCGAAGATGTAACCCTCGATGCGCACGCCGGTCTTCAGGGTGACGGTCACATCGCCGCGATAATCGAATGCCTGTTCCAGCGCCTCGCGGGTCTCTTCTTCCGTAGCCAGGGCTGGAATCCAGCCTTCCAGCACTTCACGCTCCGCACCGGGCGCAATTTCCATAGCATCGGGATTGGTGACGGGCTTCATGTGCGCATCGATCATGCGTGCGTCTCCTCCATCGAACTCATCGACGCGCCGCCCTGGGAGTCCTGAATCTGAACCAGCGGATTGACAGCGTGCACCGGCGTGACCGGCTGGTTCAGCAGGTCCAATGCTCCCCGGTCCGTGTAGCTGTTGAAGAGGGTCGCTTTGGCCATAGCGAAAATACCACTTAGAGAACCAAAGCCCGCGTCGACGGTCGAGGGCTCATATCCACAGCTCACCATGCAGTTGGCGCATTTGGGATTGCCCGACTCCGTGCCGTAGTTCGACCATTCCGTTGTATCCAGCAGCTCCTGAAAGGAGTCGGCATAGCCGTCCTGCAGCAAGTAGCACGGCTTTTGCCAGCCGAACACGTTATACGCCGGCGATCCCCAGGGGGTGCACTGATAGTCGCGCCGGCCCATGAGGAACTCCAGGAAAAGCGGCGACATGTTGAACTTCCAGTTTTTCTTTCGATTGGACAGGATGGCGCGGAACAGCCTGCGCGAGCGCGCGCGGCCCATGAAATGCTTCTGGTCCGGGGCCTTGTCATACGTATATCCCGGCGAGAGAACGATGCCTTCGACACCCATCGACATGACTTCATCAAAGAATGCGCGCACGCTGTTTGGATCGGCGCCGTCAAACAATGTGGTGTTCGTGGTCACGCGAAATCCGCGCCTGACCGCCTCGCGGATCCCTTCCACTGCAAGGTCGTAGCCGCCTTCGCGGCAGACGGAAAAATCGTGGTGCTCCCGCTGTCCATCCAGATGCACGGAAAATGTCAGATACTTGCTGGGCTTGAAAAGATCGATCTTTTCTTTGAGCAGCAGCGCATTCGTGCACATGTAAACGTACTTTCTGCGTTCGACCAGGCCAGCGACGATTTCGCCGATCTTCGGATGCAGCAACGGCTCGCCCCCGGGGATGGAGACCATAGGCGCGCCGCACTCTTCCGCGGCACTAAAGCACTCTTCCGGCGTAAGTTCCTTCTTGAGGATGTGGGCGGGATACTGGATTTTTCCGCACCCGGCGCAGGCCAGGTTGCAGCGGAACAATGGCTCCAGCATCAGCACCAGCGGATAGCGCTTGCGCCCGCTCCATCGCTGGCGCAACACATAGGTTGCCACTGTCCACATCTGTGAGATTGGCACTGCCATGCAGATCTTCCTCCGTTGCGTGCTTTCGTTGTGTCGCTCTCAAAACTTATTGCGAGGAGGCCGCCGTTAAGCAGCCGCCGTCCGGGGCTGCATGGCGCGCCGATAGGTCGTCAGCGCCAGCAGCGGAAAATAATTCCGGTACATGTGGTACGAAAGATAGAAGACCCTGGGAAATCCAGTTCCAGTGTATTCATCCTCGCGCCAGGAACCATCGGATTGTTGCTGTTGCAGCAACCAGCGTATACCTTTTGCCACGGAATCGCTGCGGGTGTCTCCGGCGGCCAGCAGGCCGAGAATGGCCCACGCCGTCTGCGATGCCGTGCTGGCGCCGATGCCGCGCATCGTTGGGTTGTCGTAGCTGGCGCAGCTCTCGCCCCAGCCGCCGTCGGCGTTCTGCACCATGCGGATCCATTCCGCCGCCTGCTGAATCTGCGGCTCATGGTTCCACACGCCCATTGCCTCGAGCCCGCGCAGCACCAGGAAGGTGCCGTAGAGATAATTCACTCCCCAGCGCCCGAACCAGCTTCCGTCGGATTCCTGCTCGCTGTAGAGGAACTGAATCGCTTTGCGGACGCGGGGATCGTCGCCAGTGACGCCATAGGCCGCCAGCATCTCAAGAATTCTTCCCGTGATGTCGACGGTCGGCGGATCCAGCATGGCATTGTGATCCGCG
>JADEYI010001888.1_pt1 | contig 12835 bp, 16 predicted proteins | sample 8542331 | NCBI WGS metagenome assembly JADEYI01 (sample SAMN16510988, study PRJNA670497) | mine drainage metagenome | isolation source: biofilm near Copperflume 1 | place: Germany: Marsberg coppermine Kilianstollen | collected 2018-02 | reverse complement strand
CGCGGCCGCGCTGCCCCGACTGCTGGTCGACCGCCACGGAGTGGGCGCGGGCGAGCGGGCGCGGCGCGCTGTACAGTTGGGGCATCATGCACCAGAAGCTGCACCCGGCGTTCGCGGAGAAGGTGCCGTACCAGTTCGCCATCGTCGAGCTGGAGGAGGGGCCGCGCATCGTCTCGGACGTCGTCAGCGTGGCGGACGGCGAGCTGCGCGTCGGCATGCCCGTGCACGCCGTCTTCGACGATATCTCCGACGACGCGACGATCGTGCGCTTCGCCCCGACAGGCCCGTCCCCTACGGGCCGTCCGTCCGGGCCCGGCGGGGTATGAGCCCGAAGTTCGTGCGCGGCGGCGCCCGGCCGCCGGCGAAGCCCGGCACGATCCTGCAAGCGCGCCCGTACGAGCTGCACGGCACCCGCTACTTCGCGGTGCTGTACCGCCTCGACGCCGAGCCCGAGCCGCGCGAAGCACGTCTCTCCTTCGACATGATCTACGACGACCCGCGGCCGGGCGACGCCGTGCTGGTCGAGTCCGTGCTCGGCGTCGTCGACCGCATGCAGCGCAGGGAGGCGTCATGACGTTCAGCATCATCGCCCGTGACCCGAAGAGCGCGTCGTTCGGCATCGCCGTCTGCACGGCCGTGCCCTGCGTCGGCGCGCTCGTGCCGCATGCGAAGAGTGGCGTCGGCGCCGTCGCGACGCAGTCATACGTCAACGTCGACCTCGGGCGCGATGGGCTGAAGCTGCTCGATCTCGGCATGAGCCCGCGGGCCGCGCTCGAAGGCCTGCTCGCCGACGACCCGGGCGCCGCGCTGCGCCAGGTGGCGGCGATCGACGCGCAGGGGCGGACGTTCGCCTACAGCGGCAAGGACTGCGTCGAGTGGTTCGGCAGCCGCGAGGGCACGGACTACTCGGTTCAGGGCAACATGCTGGCGGGACAGGCCGTCGTTGACGCCATGGCCGGCGCGTTCGAGTCGGCCGCCGGCGCGCCGCTCAGCGTGCGCCTGCTGGCCGCGCTCGAAGCGGGGCAGGCGGCGGGTGGCGATAAGCGCGGGCGGCAGTCGGCGGCGCTGCTCGTCACGCCGGCGGTTGTGACGAAGGGCGCGCCGGTCGAGTTCGACCTTGCCGCCTACGCGCTCGACATCCGCGTCGACGAGCACCCTGACCCCGTGCCGGAGTTGCGCCGCATCTTCGAGCTGCTGCGCAAGCAGGCCGCCGACGAGCGCGCCGCGAACGGCGACCGGTAGGGGCGACCGGCCGGTCGCCCCTATCGGTACTGTCAGCAGTGCCGCCCGATCGCGCGCGCCGCGATCGGCCCGGCTCTTCCGTCAGTCGCCCCCTCGTGGCCGGCCTCCCCTCTGTTCGCCGGTATCGGCCGTGGCGGTCGGCGCGGCGGCGGGAGTCGATGTGGCGGTCGGGACGGCCGTCGGCGTCGATGCCGTGACCGGCGCCGCCGTCGGGGTCGGCGTCATCGTCGGCGTCGGCGTCGCTGCCGGCCCGGCGCACCCCGTGCTGCCGTCCGCGAGGTTCACGCTAACGTCGGGGCCGTAGGTGTTCTGCTGGGCGGCTGCCGAACCGGGAAAGCTGGCGGCGATGGTGAACGTCCCGGTGCTGCCGTTGCCGCCGTCGGGCGGGCCGTAGGTGAACAGATGCAGCGTGACGCATCCGGCCGTGGCTTTGCGCGCGAACGTCAGGTTAGCGAGCGTCCCGGCGCTCGTCGTCCCTGCGGGGCCGAGCGCCACGCATCCGAAGGTCACGCCGTGGCCGCCCGTGATCTTCGTGTCCGAGATGCAGTACGTCCCCTTGCCGCTGGTCTCCACCGCGCCGCCAGACGCGCCCTGGACGAACGACAGGAGTCTGCCGTCAAGCCTGAGATCCACCAGGAATCCGTTGTACGGATCCTGCGACGCCGATGTCAGCACCGGCACGACGATGTTGCCGCCGGAGAGCGTCGGCGTCCCGATGGAGAGCCGCCCGCCGATGCTCGGCCCAGGCGGAGGCGACACGGGACACCGCGGCGGCGACACGGCCGTCGGGCCGCCGGGCGTGCAGGGCAGCGGCGTCGGCGTCGGCGTGGGCGGCGCACAGGGCGGGCTGCTCGCCGGCGGCGAGGGCGAGCACGGAGGCAGCGTCGGCGGCGCGCACGGTGGGCTAACAGGTGGCGATGAGGGCCAGCAGGGCTGCGACGGCGGCGACGGCGGCGCGCAGAAGACGCGGATCGTCGCCTCGATGGGGCCGCTGTGGACGCCGACGTCGAATCCCGACGCCCACGGGGCGGGTCCGAGGCGCACGGCCGTCGCCGCGATGCCGTCCTGCGTCCGGGTGGCGCCGGGCTCGGCGACGCCGTAGCCGCCGCGGCGGACCCAGAAGAGGACCTGCGTACCGTCGGCGACGGGGGCGCCCGAACGCGTGCGAAGACGCACGAGGATCTTCGACCGGGCAGCGCCGTCGCAACTGATCTTGCCCGGGTCCGCGCTCAGCTCGACGCTGTGCGCGGGAGGCGACGGCTCGCAGGGCGGGCTCACCGGCGGCGGGCTGAGCGGCGGCGGCGAAACGCCCGCATCGCACGGCGGCGGCGAGGCGGGCGTCGCGGTGAGCGTCGGCGTCGCCGTCCGCTCGCTGCGCTCGCGCGCGGGACCGTGAGAGCCGCCGGTGAGGCCGACGGCGCCCGCGCCCAGCAGCCCGAACTCCGCCGCCGCGATGGCCAGCAGCAGCGCGCTCCCGATCAAGATCTTGCGGTCCATGCACCCCTCCTCCTGATGACGGCCCCGGCGCTCAGCGCGCCCGGCCCTGCGCCGCGCCCGGCGGCCCCAGCTCGATGCGATATGCCACCACGTCGTATGCGGCCATGCGCGTGAAGGTGAGGAAGAGGCCGCGGCCGCCGTCCGTCGCGAGTTGCGGATGCTGGTACGGGCTGTAGCAGACGGGGACCGCCGGCTGCGCGATGGCCGGAGCAGTCGATCCAGTCGGCGGGCGCGCTCCACGGCCCTTCGAGCCGGTCGGCGACTCGCGCCGCGATCTTGCCGATGCCGTCGTTGACGACCGCGACGTACTTCCGGAGGTACGCGTTGTAGGCGATGCTGCCGCCGTCGTCGTACGACGCGATGCGGGCGAGGGGGTCCGTCGTGCGCGCGTGCGGCCAGATCGGCACGGCGGCGGCCGGCCGGGGCGACCAGCCCGCGCCGTCCCAGTACGCGTACGCCCGCGCGTCCGCCACATCGGCCGGGCGCACGCGCGCCAGCAGGTGGTCGCCGCCCTGCGTCTGCAGGATGACGTGCAGGTAGCCGCCGGCGCTGTCGACGGGCTGGGCGCCGATGACCTGGTCCTCGAAGCCGCTCGATGCGTCCCACAGCCGGCGGCTCAGCGTCTCGACGCGCATGCTCGCCGTGTCCACGCGCGCGAGGCCCACCTCGCCAATCCAGTACGCGTACGGGCCGGAGCCGTAGACGTACACGGTGTAGACGTCGAACGAGTGCGCGTCGACCGGGAAGGCGCCGGCCGGCCACACCGTCAGCGAGCCGTCCTTCGGGATGAAGGGCACCGCGACGCCGTCGCGGGCGTGGTATCGGAGCTTCGGGCACCGCCCCGGCGCATCGCCCGACGACCAGGCGATGCTGTTCGGCTCGATCTGCTTGCCCGACGCCGGCAGGAACAGGGTGTCGCCGAAGAGCCAGTAGGTCCGGTCGCCGACGACCACCGACTGCCCGCCGTCCGCGCCCTGCACCTGCGATGCGACGGCGTCCGCGTTCGAGAACGAGCAGACCATCTCCGCGCGTGCTGCCGGCGCCATCGGCGCGGCCTGCACTGTCGGTGGGGGCGCCGCGGCGAGCGGCGCGGATGCCGGCGGCGGCACGGCTGCGGACGAGTGCAGCGTGCGGGCCGCGAGCAGCGCAAGCCCGCTGACGGCAAGCAGCGCCGACGCGGCAAGCAGCGCCGGGCCGGCGAGGGGAGAGAGGCGGATCTTCAACGCGCGTCCATCCTGCTGGTGCGGTGCCGATGCGTCGGGCGCAGGGGGCGGGAAGGCGCGCCGGCGCCGGTCCGTGGTTGCACCTGGGAGCGTAGCACGGTCCTCACACATCGTGGACAGCATCGCTGCCGGTGCGCGCCGGTGCGTGACGCGCGCCCTACGCCTGGCCGTCGGGTTCCGTACGGATGGCGGATCAACGCGTGATGAACGCCCGTACAGCCTCCCCGGCGAGCGAATCGACGACCAGATCGGCGTCGCCGAGGTCCGCGGCGGGACGCGTCGTCCCGGTCGTTCCGCAGACCGAACGTCTGCCGAAGTACCCCGGTGGCGCGTCGATGCCGTGCCTGAGCGCGAGCCGACGCCAGGCGGAGAGGTGGTGCACGCGGCTGTCGACGATCACGCCGTCGAGGTCGAGGAGGAGAGCGGCCCGTGGCGCGCCCGTCAGCTCCGGGTCACTCGGCACGCGACATGACGACGAGGCGGAAGCGGCGGTCGTAGTGTCCGGCGGCGTAGCTGTCGCAGCAGGCGCGGCAGGCGACCTTGTCGCGCCTGCGCCGGCGATAGGTGCGGCGGCAGTGGGGACACATCATGTGCCACGAGCGCCGCTGCGCACGCTCCTTGTGCGCGAAGGGCGGGCAGGTCACGGTGATCCGCTCGTCGAGCTCCTTGGCGACCATCCGGAATTCGCGTCCGTGCGGTGTGATGCGGCGCCCGTAACGCCAGCGCGCCGCCCAGTGCGCCAGCTCGTGCTTGAGGACGAGCAGCGTCTCATCGATGCCGTGGTCGCGGTGGTATAGGGTAGCGATGCGGACCTGGCCGGTGTCCGGGTAACAGCGGCCGGCGCTCGACGTCATGCGCCCGCTCAGCTCGACGCTCGGGTACGGCGCGCGCGGCATGGCGATCACGTCGCGGAAGTGCGCCTTCACCAGCCGGTCGAGCGCGTCCTGCAGCTCGGCCTGGAGCCAGAACTCCGGGCCGCCGAGCGGCAGCATGTACCCTTCGACGTTGACGGATCGGCTAACCAAGATGCCCTCGCTCCGAGCAGGGGATCACGCCGCGACACACTCTCTGTATGCTTATCGGGACGGCCAGGCGGCAGACGCGTCCGCCGCGGCCAGCCGGGCTCCGGCGAAGGCTGCGGGGGCAGGCTGCTGCCGCCGTATGGTACATCGCCGGGGGCGGAAACGGGGGCGGCCGGCGGTGCTCGGCAGGCTGAATGATCAATGACAAGCAAGAAGACCCCGCCGCCGCGCCGAGGCAGCACGGATACGACGATGGCGGCGGCTGGCGTCGATTCGATACGTCTATCGCGGGTGCAGCCGATCGCATGCGCTCTGGTGCACGCTCGCCGGTAAGTGACATAACGTACGGCACGGTAGACACAACGGCGTTGCTGCCGGATCATGCCGACAGGGCCGCATCGATGCGAAAGGACGGGATGGTGACGGACAGTTACAAGTGGCTGCCGCCTTCGCTGAAGACATATTTCGCTGCCCTGGCCATCCCGCCGCCGGACGGCATGCCGTGGACGCCACTGCGCAAGCCGCTGCGCGATGCGCGCATCGCGCTGGTCACGACGGCGGGCATCAACGTGCAGGGCGTCGAGCCGCCGTTCGACTACGAGCGGGAGCAGCGCGAGCCGAACTGGGGCGACCCGACGTACCGGATGCTGCCCCGCGACCTGCGGCAGGAGCAGGTGCAGGCCGGCCACCTGCACATCAACAACGACGACCTCCTGCGCGACGTGGACGTGGCGTTCCCCGTGCATCGCATGCTGGAGCTCGAGGCCGCGGGCGAGATCGGCGCGCTGGCCCAGACCAACTATTCGTTCATGGGCTACCAGCCCGACACCACCGAGTGGCGCGAGCGTTACGCGCCCGAGGTCGCCCGCCGCATGAAGGACGAGGCGGTCGATGCGGTGCTGCTGACACCCGTCTGACCGGACTGCTGCCGCGCCGTGAATGCGCTGGCACGCTCGTTCGAGGCCGCGGGCCTCAGCACGGTGGTCATCAACATCATGCCGGTGTGGGGCGAGCGCTTCGGCACGCCACGGACGCTCGGCGTCGAGTTCCCGTTCGGGCACACCCTCGGGCCGCCGGGTGACGCCGCGCTGCAGACGCGCGTCGTCCGCGCCGCGCTGGCGCTGCTCGAGGCGCCGGGCCCGCCGCCGCTCGTGCGCCACTTCGGCGAGCCGTGGCCGGGCGACTTCGACGAGTGGAAGCGCGCCTGGCACCCGAAGGAGCCCTCGCCGATCATCCGGTGGATGCGGGAGCAGGCGGAGCGGCGCGCCCGCGAGCGCCAGGCGACCGGTGGGTAGCGGTCAGCGGAGATCGTCGGGCCAGTCACGCGCGTTGCGCAGCCGGGTGCCGGAGAACTCCAGTGTCGACGCGACGACGCGCCGCCAGAGCGGCACAAGCGTCGGCGTAACGCGCAACTCTACGTTTGCCGCGAGGATCGCATCGACCAGATCGCCCACGGGCTCGACGGCGAGCGGTACCACGCGCTCGCGGCTGACGTGATGCCCCGCGATGGCGTCGATCAAGGCGAACCTGTGCGGAGGCATCGTGTAGCGATACAGGACGGTTGTCCGGATGCGCTCGATCCAGACGGTCTCGACCGCGATCACCATCCGCGCGCGTACGCACCCGAACCAGCGCTCGCGGTCGTCCTCCGTGGTCGCGTCCCCCGGCCAGAAGCAGGCGCGTGGGCAGTCGCGGGGCACGTAGTACATCGGCGCGTGCCACTCGTCGATCGCCCAGACCAACGCTTCATTGCGCGTCGATGTTCGGGCGCGGTGTGGCCGGAACTCCACGATGTCGGGATCTTCGCTGAAGTGGTACAGCGGCATCATGATCGTCAAGGGCATCATAGAGATCCCTGCGTCGGAGCGGCACCCCGCTGAGCCCCGTCCTTCGTCATCAGCCGCCGACCCGTCGATGAGCCTCGGGCGCGTAGCTGGTACAATCGCCCGGCGAGCGGAAGGAGCGCGTGCATGGCAGTGGAGGTCCGGCCGTACCGGGAGGACGAGGCGGAAGCGTTCTTCCGCGTGCCCGGGATCGTCTTCGGCAACCACACCGCCGCGCCGCGCGACCGCTCCGGCATGCCGCCGGTGCCGTCCGAGTGGACGTTCTGCGCGTTCGAGGACGGGCAGCTCACGACCGCCTACGCTGCCTTCCCGTTCATCATGCGCCTGAACGGCGGTAAGGCGCCGGCTGCCGGCGTCACGTTCGTCGGCACGCTGCCGTGGTTCCGGCGGCGCGGCCACCTGCGCACGATCATGGAGACCGACTTCAGGCGCCGCTACGAGCAACGCATGGAGCCCATCGCCATCCTGCTCGCCTCCATCGCCGCGATCTACCAGCGCTACGGCTACGCGGTTTGCTCTGCGCGCTACAGCTACAGCATCGATCCCCAGCGCATCGCCTTCGCGCCGTCGCTGCCGCCCGCACGCGGGACGTGGCGCGAAGCCTCGCGCGACGAGCTGCCGCTGCTCGAATCGATCTATCGTGACTTCGTCCGCGACCGGAACGGCTACCTGCTGCGTCACCAGGTCATCTGGGAAGGGCAGGTGCTCGGATTGGGCAGCGCCTTCGGCATCGGGGAGCAGGGCCCGAGTCTTGTCGCTGTGTACGAGGAGGCCGGCGAGCCGAAGGGTTACGTCGCCTACGCGCCGAAGGAGTACCAGTCGTACCCTGACGGCGCGGGCGCCGGGCAGCGCGTCTTCGTGCGCGACTACGCCTGGCTCACACCATCGGCCTACCGGGCAATCTGGGAGCACTTCGCGACGTTCGACCTCGCGCGCCGCATCGTCGTCGACCGCGCCCCGGTCGATGACCCAGCCTTCGACGTGATGCTCGACCCGCGGGAGCTGCACGCGACCAAAGGCGACTGGCTGCTCGGCCGCATCATCGACCTGGAACGCGCGCTGCCCCTTCGCCCATACGGGCACGAGGGCCGCGTGACGTTCGAGGTGCGCGATGCCATGTGCCCGTGGAACGCTGGCCGCTGGGCGCTCGAGACCGGGCCTGAGGGCGCGGCGGCCGCCCGCACGGACGCTGCGCCGCAGCTCACGCTCGACATCTCGGCGCTCGCGCAGATCCTGTTCGGGCAGGTGTCGCCGTCGCGCGCCGTCCGTTACGGCCGCGCTGAGGCCGCGCCCGAGGCTCCGCTGGCGCTCTGGGATGCCATGTGGCGCACGCGCTACGCGCCGTTCTGCCCGGACATGTTCTGACGTGCGGGCACCGAGAGATACCGCGTTGGAGGCGGTGCGCCGGTGGCTCGCCGGGGCCCTGTGAACATAGGGGAGGCTGATGTGAAGACGATGGATATCCCGGCCGGGCCGGAGCAGCTCAGCGCCGACTGGTTGACGGACGCCTTGCGCCAGAACGGCATCATCGACCGCGCGCTCGTCACCGCGTTCGACACGAAAGTGATCGGCGAGGGGTCCGGCTTCATCGGCCAGCTTGCGCGGGTCGGCCTGCGCTTCGACCGGGACGAGCCGGGCGCGCCGCGCTCGCTGATCGCCAAGTTCCCGGCAGCGACCGAGGGCGGCCGCGAGATCGGCAACCTCTTCCGGTTCTACGAGCGCGAGATCCGCTTCTACGAGGAGATCGCCGACCGCGTCGACCTGCGCACGCCGAAGCGATATCACAGCGCGATGGACACCGGCCGCGGCGAGTACGTGCTGCTGCTCGAAGACCTGGCGCCGGCGCGCGTCGGCGACCAGCTCGCGGGCTGCTCGCTGGACGACGCGCGCCTCGCGGTGAGCGAGCTCGCGAAGTTTCACGCCACCTGGTGGCAGAGCCCGGAGCTCGACGCGATGGACTGGATGCTCGTTATCGATGCCCCCGTCCACCAGTCGGCGCAGCAATCGTACAGCGAGGCGTGGGAGCCGTTCGTCCAGAACTTCGCCGGGGGCCTCTCGAAGGAGATGCTCGCGCTGGCGGAGCGCATCGGCAAGAACGTGATCAACATCCAGCACGGCTTCGCCGACGAGCCGCGCACGATCATGCACGGCGACTACCGGCTGGACAACATGTTCTTCGCCGGGCCGGGCGGCGGCGCGGAGTTCGCCGTCGTCGACTGGCAGATCACGTCGCGCGGGCGCGGCATCTTCGACCTCGCGTACTTCGTCTGCGGCGGCCTGCCGCCCGCCCTGCGCAGGGCGCACGAGATGGAGCTGGTGCGCCTGTACCACGACCTCCTGCTCGCGCGCGGCGTCAGGGGCTACAACTTTGACCGGTGCCTGCGTGAGTACCGGATCGGCGCGCTCTACCTGCTGGTGTACGTCGTGATCTCGCTGGGCACGCTGGATACGGCGAACGAGCGCGGCCTCGCGCTGTTCCACGCCTGGCTCGATCGCGCGACGACGGCGATCCTGGAGCTGGGTGCGGGCGAGCTGCTGTAGGACGGTCTAGATCTTGGAGAGGAACTCCTCTGGGAATATCTGGGCTTGGCGCAGGATCGTCGCGACCGCGCGGTCCGAGGTCGCGTCGATGCTGCGGGACGACGATGGGTCGCTGGAGCCCTGGCCGCCAGAGGATCACGTGGCTTCCCGACTGGCGAATGCGCTCGAACCCGCACGCTTCCAGTGCTCGGATCACGCGATGCGGCTGAAGGGCGGGGAGCTTGTCGGGCAACTCAGGAAGCTTGCTTCACTTGCTCGAACTGCGCGGGAATGTACAGACCCTTTTCGCGCGCTACGTCGAGCCACAGCTCCATAGCCTCCTGCACCATGACGAGCGCCGCATCGATCGTGTCGCCGACGGTCATGCAGCCCGGCAAGGCGGGCACGGTAACGACATACCCGCCGCCTTCCTCCGGTTCGAGCTCGTAGATGATGCCGTCCTTGATGACGTGAAAGATGCCACTCTGCATAGGCCGATTGTACCACCCGCTGTCAGCCGAAACGTAACGCTACAGCAGCTCCGAGATTGCCCGCACCTGCCGGTGCGGGCGCACCGCGATGCGCAGGCCGCCGTCGCCGGTGTTGCACACGCCGCCGTTGCATGTGGGCCTACAGGTGCGCGATGAATTCGTCTTCGCCCACGTCGGCTGCCGAAGTATCTTCCGCAGAAACCCCGGCGGCAGGTCGCGACTATGATTCGGGACGGACACCGGTCGCCGTAGTCCGTCCTTGTAGAGGACGACGTGGCTGCCGGTCTGGTGATCGATGACCAGGCCGCACCGGACGAGCGCCGCGATGATTCGCGGCGGTCGTAGGACGGGTAGCCGCTCAGCCAAGTCAGGAAGCCTGCTGCAGTTCTTGGAACCGGTGCGGAATGGGCAGGCCGCGTTTGCGCGCGACCACGAGCCATCCGTCCATCGCGTCGGCGATCATCGTCATCGCCTCCTCGAACGACTCGCCGAAGCTGATGCAGCCGGGAAGTTCCGGAACGCTGATCGAGAACCCGCCCTCTGGTTCGGCATCGAGCTCGTAGATGATGCCGTCCTTGATGACGTGAAAGATGCCGCTCTGCATGGGCCGATTGTACCACCCGCTGCCAGCCGAACCTTGACGCTACAGCAGCTCCGAGATCGCCCGCACCGTCCGGTGCGGGCGCACGCCCCGCGCCGCCGACGGCTGCGCACCGCCGCCATCGACCCACACCGCGTGCAGGCCGAGCGCCACTGCCGGCGCGATGTCGGCCTCGAGGTTGTCGCCGACCATCCACGCTGCCGCCGGCTCGCAGCCGACCGCCGCCAGCGCGTGCCGGAAGACGCGCGCGTCGGGCTTGCCGCAGCCGAACTCGCCTTCGATGACGATGCAGTCGAAGTATTGCGCGAGGCTGAAGCGCTCGATGCTCCGGCGCTGGCTCTCAGCTCCGCCGTTCGTCAGGAGCGCCAGGCGCGCGCCGCGCTCGCGCAGCGCCGCCAGCGTCTCGATCGCACCCGGGTACGGCGTGATGGCGGCGGTGCGGCGCGAGCGGTAGTCGTCCGCGATGCCGTCTGCTATCTGCATGTCGCGGAGGCCAACGTCAGCGAACGCGTGACGGACGATCTCGCGGCTCGCCGCGTCCAGGTCCAGGCGGCCATTGCGCGCTCGCGCCGGGTCGTCCCAGAACCAGGTCCGGCGCGCGCGGATCGCCTCGTGCAGCGCGGCGGGCGCGAACGAGCCGTCGCAGTGCGCCTCACACGACGCCAGCCACGACTCCTCCATCCCCGTCTGCCAGTCGAGGATCGTGCCGTCCATGTCGAAGAAGACGGCTCCCGGCCGCGCTGTCATCGTCATGGACTGGTGCCATACATCCCGTATTCGCGGGTGACTTCGAATTCGTAGATCAGGCGCTGTTCATCCGCCATGATCGTGAGGAACTCCTCGATGCTTCGTTCGGCGCCAAACCACATGATCTTGCCCGGCGAAGGAGCCGGCGACAGTTCACCCTGCATGACCTGGAACAGGCGCAGATTCTGCTGAGGCGCGTCCGGACCGTCGAGGATGTTCACCCGGCACTCCAGCGCGAGCCAGCGCCATGCCGGGTCGAAGACGAACAGGGTCGAACGCGGATCGCGCCGCAGATGCTTTGTGCGCACCCGCCCTTGCGTCCCGGAGCTCCAGATCTTGCCGTCGACCAACGCCACGCCAACGCGCACTGAGTGCGGCGTGCCATCGGGGCGCAGCGTCGTCATCGCTGCCGAGCGGTTCTTCTCAAGAAACGAACGCGCGACATCGTCCAGCGGACTGCTCATGGCTGTACCTCGCTCAACCACCGCGCGATCTGCGCGGCGTGCTCGCGGTAGTGCTCGTCGCTGTTGCCGCTCGCCATCTGCCACGCCGGCCAGCCGAAGCGCTGCTCGTCCGCCAGATCCGCGTCCGAGAGCGCTTCCACGGCGCGCAGCATCGCCTCGTACGACGTCCGCGACCGGGCGAGGACCAGCGCGAGCGGGGTGTCCTTCGCGGCCGCGTACACGCGCGCGTTCGTCTCGTCGACGTTGCGCACCTCCGGCCGATCCGGCGTCTCGCCCCGGCCGGCCGCATCGAGCCAGGACGCGCACAGCTCCTCCCACGCGCTGATGTGCGCCAGCACGTCCTTCACCGACCAGCCGCCGTCGAGCGCCGGCGTGGTCATCTGTGCCTCGTCGAGCGACGCGACGAGCGCATCGAGCGTCGCGCGGTCGCGGCGGATGCTTGCGATCAGCTCGTCCTTCGTCATCGCGCGCCGGCCTTCGCGGCGCGCGTGGGGGACGCGTCCTTGCGCACCTGCCGGGCGCTCCTGGCGCGGCCGTTCTTCGGCGCCGGGGCGGCTACCGCCTTCTTTCGCCCGCCCGCCCTGCGCGGCTTCGCGCCGTTCGACGCCGAATGCGCGCGTGCTGCCGCGAGGCGCTCCTCCGGCAGCACCCGCTTCAGGTACTGGCCCGTGAAGCTGTGCTCGACCAGCGCGATCTCCTCTGGCGTGCCCTCGGCGACGATCTCGCCGCCGCGGTCGCCGCCGAGCGGCCCAAGGTCGATGATGTGGTCGGCGTTCTTCATCACGTCGACGTGATGCTCGATGACGATCACCGTGTTGCCGCCGTCGACGAGCCGTTGCAGTACCGCCAGCAGCGCGCGCGTGTCCTCGAACGACAACCCGGTCGTCGGCTCGTCGAGGATGTAGAGTGTGCGCCCCGTCGAGCGCTTCGACAGCTCCGTCGACAGCTTGACGCGCTGCGCCTCGCCTCCCGACACCGTCGTCGCCGGCTGACCCAGGCGGATGTACCCCAGACCCACGTCGCGCAGCGTCTCGAGCTTCGCGCGCAGCCGTGGGATGCGCTCGAAGAACTCGAGCGCCTCGTCCACGGTCATGTCCAGCACGTCGGCGATGGTCTTGCCGCGGTACGCGATCTCGAGCGCCTCGCGGTTGTAGCGCTTGCCCTTGCACACCTCGCACGGCACC
>JADEYI010001887.1_pt1 | contig 12841 bp, 12 predicted proteins | sample 8542331 | NCBI WGS metagenome assembly JADEYI01 (sample SAMN16510988, study PRJNA670497) | mine drainage metagenome | isolation source: biofilm near Copperflume 1 | place: Germany: Marsberg coppermine Kilianstollen | collected 2018-02 | reverse complement strand
GGTCGTCCACTACGAGTCGCGTAAGTCACAATGATTAACGCGCGAGAGCACTAGTCCATCCGCATACCGATTCCGGGACCCGGATCGGTGAAGACAGAGGCCTCGCTCTGATGAGCGGGGCCTCTGTCGCGGTACGACGGGCCATTTCGCCAGCAATGAGAGCAGGTCTGAAGGGGACGCAGGCAAAACGATTGAACGAGCAGCCGACAGTACGACGCCTGATCGCCATCGGTGTCATCGTGCCCAGCGAATGCGGATGACTACTACCGATATGTGAACGGGGCGCGGTACCGTGGATCGATGACTGACGACACATCACGGATGCACTTTCGGCGGATGGACGAAGGAACGGATTCCGACTTCTCAATCCTTGCCGCTGTTCACCAGCGCGCCGTCCGACAACTTCCGGATCTGGTATTGAGCCTACTCACTGACCTCAAGGGAGACGAGGAGTACCCGATCGACCGGTTGGCACACAGTCTGCAGTCGGCCACGCGAGCGCTCCGCGACGACCGGGAGGAGGAGTATGTCGTGTGCGCCCTCCTTCATGACGTCGGTGAGCACTCGGCCCGTTCAACCAGGGCGAAGTGGCCGCCGCGATACTCAAGCCCTTCATCAGTGAGGCCAATTACTGGATGCTCGCCCACCACCCGATCTTCCAGGTCTACTTCTTCGGAGAGCACATCGGCGTTGATCCCAACGAGCGCGACCGGTTCATCTCCAGTCCTTACTACGACCGGACCGTTGAGTTCACCGCGGCATACGACGAGGTGTCGTTCGATCCTGACTACCTCAATGAGCCGATCGAGACTTTTGAACCGATGGTTCGGCGCGTGCTCGACAAGCCTTGGTCGCCGCCCCGGTAGATGTCAGATCGTCATCATCACCTCGACCACCGATGGTGGTGGCGCTGCTGGTCGCCGCGATCACTGGTGGCGGACTGTCTCTCGCCACAACAACCGGCACGGCGTCGGCCAGTACTCCTGTGCCGGGAGCTCCCAACTGCCCGATGTTCCCAGCAGACAACGTCCGGAACACCGACATTTCCGGCTTACCGGTCGAATCGCACAGTCAGGCATGGCTCGCCAGCATGAACAGCGCCTCTACCAATCTGCACCCAGACTTCGGTCCGTCGAGCGACCCCTCCAACCCCTACGGCATGCCATTTACCGTGGTCTCGCCAGCACACGCCCTGGTGAATTTGGCATTTCAATACGGGGACCAAAGCGATCCCGGCCCCTACCCCTTCGGCAACGATACGCCGATCGAGGGCGGCGCTCTGTCCGCGGGCGACCGCCATGCAATCATGGTCAATCCGGCCTCGTGCACCCTCTACGAACTGTTCGACGCCCACTACAGTTCGGCTGGCTCGTCGGCGGGCTCCGGGGCGATCTGGGATCTCCATTCCAACGCGCTCCGACCCGCAGGCTGGACGTCGGCGGATGCTGCTGGCCTCCCGATCCTGCCGGGGCTACCGCGCTACGACGAAGTGCAGTCAGGCTCGATCAGCCACGCCATGCGGATGACCGCCCAGTCCACTGACACCTCGTTCATCTGGCCCGCCCGCCACCAAGCCGGTGCTTCGAGCAACCCGAACCTGCCACCGATGGGCGCACGTTTCAGGCTGAGGGCCGGATTCGACATCTCATCCTTCTCACCGCAAGCCCAGGCCGTCTTGCGGGCCATGCAGCACTACGGACTGATCCTGGCGGACAATGGATCGAACTGGTTCTTCGGGGGGACGGCGGACCAGAACTGGCCGATCTCCCTGGTCGATGAGCTGAAGCACGTGCCGGCCGCTGCCTTCGACGCAGTTGACGAATCGTCACTGATGATCGACGCCAACTCCGGCGAAACCCAGCAGCCTGCCGCCGCGGTGAATTGCTCGGCCGGACCCGGCTACCGCATGACAGCTGCCGACGGCGGTGTGTTCGCCTTCTGTAGTCCGTTCCTCGGCTCCATGGGAGGCCACGTCCTCAGCCGGCCGATCGTCGGGATGGCCGAAACACCCGACCGCGCTGGCTACTGGCTGGTGGCGTCCGATGGCGGCGTGTTCTCCTTCGGTGATGCTCGCTTCTACGGGTCGACCGGCAGCATCCGCCTCAACCGACCGATCGTCGGGATGTCGGTCATGTCGGATGGAGGGGGCTACTGGCTGGTGGCATCCGACGGCGGCGTGTTCTCCTTCGGTGATGCTCGCTTCTACGGGTCGACCGGCAGCATCCGCCTCAACCGACCGATCGTCGGGATGTCGGTCATGTCGGATGGAGGGGGCTACTGGCTGGTGGCATCCGACGGCGGCGTGTTCTCCTTCGGCAATGGAAGGTACTTCGGTTCACTGGGTGGCCAGTTCCTCAATCAACCCGTGGTCGGTATAGCGGCCACCTCCGACGGCTCCGGCTACTGGCTGGTGGCATCCGACGGAGGACTATTCACCTTCGGTGACGCGCGTTTCGAAGGTTCGATGGGCGGTCGCACCCTCAACCGGCCCATCGTCGGACTGGCCCCCAGCTCTGATGGCTCCGGCTACTGGGAGGTTGCCTCGGATGGGGGCGTCTTCAGCTTCGGAAGCGCCACATATCACGGCTCGACGGGAGCGCTTAACCTTGTCGCGCCTGTCGTGGGAATGACCGGTTAGCCGGGCGCATCGTCGACTATCGCGAAGTTAATGGGAAAGATGACCGGCAGCGCATCGACGGTGACAGCAATCCGGCCAACCGGCACCTGATGGAGCAGGGCGATGCACTCGTCGTCGCTCAGTATCTCCATGGTGGGTTTGGGCATCTTCCCATATCGCCAATGCAGAGTCAGCCGCGGGATGGTGCAAACCGCCCCCTGGTACTCCCGCGGCGTTGCCATCAGGTCGTCGGCCCCGGGCCCGTGCCGGAGGCCTGCATCTGCTCGAGCAGCTCCTGGGTCTCGGTCAACGATGCGGTGATGATCCGCTTCGCCACTTCGAGAAGCTCGAAGAGCAGGGGCTCGGTGACCGAGTAGTAGACGTTCGCCCCCACCTTCCGGACCTGGATGAGGTTGGCCCGGCGCATGATGCCGAGCTGTTGGGAGAGGTGCGATGCTTCGATGCCGACCTCAGGGATGAGCTCGCTGACCGGTCGCTCACCGTCTCGGAGGACCTCGAGGATGCGGATCCGCGCTGGGTGCCCGAGGGTCTTGAAGAACTCCGCTTTCACTTGGTAGATCGGGGTACTCATCGGTGTCGCATCTCCTGGCATGGTCACGGCCTCGTACTTCCCGAGAAGCAGGGCCGTGGGCTCGAGTGGTGCCGGTCGCCCGGCCCCATCCCTTCGAGCTTAATCAATTGATGAATCCGGCAAATGACCACCATCAGAGGTCGTTCCCCGCATAGGAGAGGTTGAAGCTCTTGTTGGCCAAGGGAAAGTCGGGGACGATCGTGTCGGTCAGGCACACCGGGAGCGCCGGCCAGTTGAGGAAGGACGGATCGACCACCTTGACCCGAACCAGCCGGTCTTCTTCGTCGAGCTCCACCCGGTGCACCACCGCCCCCCGCCAGCCCTCGGCGATGCCCACCCCTCCTTCGGAAGGCTGCACACCACTGCGGTCCTCGATCCAGGTGACCGCATCGAGGGCATCGCTGCGCCGGATGAGGTCGACCATAAGTGACAGCGATGCCCGGACCTCGTCCACCCGGACGCAGAAGCGGGCCATCACATCTCCGCCTGAATGCACTGTCGGCGAAAACCCGTCACGGAGGTCGGCGAGAGGATGGGTGATCCGAGCGTCGAAGGTCCGTCCCGACGCCCGGCCGACGACGCCAATGACCCCGAGGTCTCGGGCGTGGGCCTCGTCGAGGATCGCCGTCCCCGTGAACCGCTCCATGACGAGGGCGCTCGACGTGATGAGCTCGACCAGCTCCTCGAAGCGCTGCTCGATCTCGCCCAGCTCGTCTTCGGATGGGAGGCGGAGCACACGGGCGCCTCCGGGAACGACGCCACCCCGCAGGAGGCGGTGGCCGGTCACGGCTCGGTTCAGGCGCAGGAGGTGCTCTCGAAGGGTGAGCGCCCAAGCCTGGGCGAGTCCGAACCCGACGTCGTTGCAAAGGGAACCGATGTCGGCAACGTGGTTGTAGAGACGTTCGAGCTCCAACAGCGCACTTCGCACGAGCTGCGCGTCCTCGGGCACCTGCGTCCGCCGGGCGTCCTCCACGGCCAGGCAGTAGGCCAGCCCGTGCCCGACTGCGGTGTCACCGGAGATCCGTTCTGCGATCTCGAGGCCGGCGGCGACGTCCTTACCCTCGCACAACCGTTCGATCCCCTTGTGGACGAACCAGAGCCGGGCCTTCATGCGGAGAATGGTCTCCCCCACCACCCAGAAGCGAAAGTGTCCCGGCTCGATGAGGCCGGCGTGCACCGGTCCGACGGGGATCTCGTAGACGCCGGTGCCGTCGACCGGTACGAACGGGAACGATCCGGCGTCGACGACCATCGGGGGGACGTCGCCTGATCCGTAGCGCATCGGGTGCCAGCCCTCCGGCCAGTGTTGGTGGAGCACCAGGCGTCGGGGTTGGGGGTGATCGACGGGCTCGATCCCGAACAGGTCGGACAACTCGCGCTCGAACCGGGAGGCGGGAAACGAGAGCCCGGCCAGGGAGGGCACCTGTGGCCGCGACCGGTCGACGGGCACGTGGAGCTCGACACGGCTGTCCGGCGGACCGCCGGTGAAGAGGTAGACGGTGCGAATCGACGCTCCGTCGTCGTGTCCGGAGACAAGCGCGAGCCGCATGCCGTCGGCGAACAGGGACGCGGCCAGGTCCTTCAGGTCGCCGCCTTGCACGGTGGCGGCGACGCGGTGATGACCCACGGGGCGAAGGTCCTCGGGCAGCTTGGCGGGAAGGCTCATATGGCCACCACGTGGGCCGCCGCCTCGAGCAACCCGGATAGCGGCCAGGCGAACACGCCGATGAAGCCGCAGACCACCAGCCCGCCCACCAACGGCGCGGCCACCCAGCCGGGCGGGGGTGCCTCGACGACCGCAGCACCCGGAGGACCGAGGAGCATATGGCGGGCATGACCGACGACGGCGACGAAGATCACCACCATGGCGATAATCGCCGCCACCGCGGCCCAGCCCAACCCGACCTCGAACTCAGCTCTGGCCATGAGCAGCTCACTACTGAACAGGCTGAAAGGTGGGAGCCCGAGCAGGGCAACCAGCCCGATGCCGAACACCCCACCGAGGGCCGGACGCCGGGCGAGCAGGGCCCGGACCCCGTCGATCTGGCTGGTGCCCTCCGCTGCCATGATCTCGCCGGAGGTCAGGAACAACACGCTCTTGGCCAAGCCGTGGCCGAGGATGTGGAGCAACACGGCGGCGATGGCGAGCGGGATGCCCGCCGCGGCACCGAGAGCGATGAGGCCCATGTGCTCGATGCTGTGGTAGGCGAGCATCCGCTTGTAGTCGCGTTGGGTGAGCAGCAGCGAGGCGGCCACGGACAACGACAAAAGTGCCACGATGACGAGCAACCCCCGGGCGAACCCCGGACCCACGGCCAGGTCCACCACCGCCTTGAAGCGCAGGATGGCGTAGAAGGCCACGGTAAGCAGCACGCCGGACATGAGGGCCGAGATCGGTGCCGGTGCCTGACTGTGGGCGTCGGGGAGCCAGCTGTGCATCGGGGCGAGACCCACCTTGGTTCCGTAACCGAGGACCAGCAGGGCGAAGGCCAGCCGCATCAGCGACGGGTCGAGGTGTCGGGCGTGGGCCATGAGTGACGTCCAGTCGAGGGCGTCGGCCGAGTGGCCGCCGACGTGCAACGCGGCCAGGTAGACGAACACCGTACCCAGAAAGGCCAAGGCGATCCCCACCGAACAGATCACGATGTACTTCCAAGAGGCTTCCAGTGCTCCCTTGGTCCGGCGGTGGCCAACGAGGAAAGTGGTGACGATGGTGGTGGCTTCGACAGCCACCCACAGCACCCCGACGTTGGCGGCCAGGACGGCGAGCAGCATGGCGGCCACGAACGCCTGGACCAGGACGCCGTAGGTGGTGACTCGCCGTTGGGTGCTTTGACCGTTGGCCAGCTCGAGGGCGACGGTGCGGATCCCGATCCACGAGGCCAACAGGGCGATGACCCCGATGACCACAACCATGAACGCGCTCAAGGCGTCGGCCCGCAGCACTCCCTGTGCCCCGGTCAGCGGACCGGTCCGGACCACCCGCACGGCCGTCCAGATGCCCAGGCCCAGCGCGGCACCGTTGGCGCCGACTCCGGCCCACCCGAGTGTCGGCCGCCCTCCGCCGGCGGCGATCACCCCTGCGCCGATGAGGGGGAGGCCGAGGATGCAGACGAGGATCATCAGTCGTGCAGCTCCTGGAGCTCGTCGAGATCGAGGTCACCGAATTCGGACCGCAGGCGCTGGGCCAGCACCATGAGGACCACCACACCCAACAACACGTCGAGAGAGACGCCCATCTCGATGAGGAAGGGGACACCCGCGGTGCACAGGAAGGCCACCATGGCGATCCCGTTGTCGATCATGAGCAGCCCGACCATCTGGAAGATGGGCCGGCGCTTGGCCACCAGAACGAAGAAGCCAAGGAGTGCGGTGGCCACACCCACCGGAACCAGCCCGCCCTCTGTGCTCCCCACGAAGTGCGCCACGCCCCGGGAAGCAACGAAGGCGACAACGATGAGGACGGCAGAGGCGACCAGGGAGGCAGGAACATTGACCAGGGGCCTCGTCTCCCGGGTGAGGGCCCCGCCGCCGGACCGCTCCAGCAGGAAAGGCATGGCGATGCCCTTCACCGCCAAGACGACGGCCGCGGTGGCGATCAAGCCCGGGTCGCCCAGGTGGACGCCGACCACCAGGACCACAAGACCGAGGGCCACGCCCTGGAAGGCGACGACTCGGATGACCGATCGGACCGAGCTCAGCCACACCACGGTCACGGCGCAGACCAGCACGGCGCCAACCGCCAGCGTGAGGGTCGAGGTGAACGGCGACCCGCTCATGCCACCACCAGAGCCGAGAGGACGGCCAGCACCGAGAGGGCGAAGGCCCCGGCCAACAGCTCGGGCACCCGGAAGAGGCGGAGCTTGGCCACCGTCACCTCGAAGATGGCCAGGCCCACCCCCAGCGCGGCGACCTTGGCCACGGTCGTTGCCAGTCCCACCACGAGATGGATGGGCCCCGGTGCCGAGGCCACACCCCAGGGAACGAAGAGATCGGCGAACAGCGCCATCAGCACGGCCAGGCGCATCGACTCACCCAGCTTGATGAGAGCCAGATCCGTGCCCGAGTACTCGAGCACCATGGCCTCGTGGATCATGGTCAGCTCCAGATGGGTGCTCGGATTGTCGACCGGGAGGCGACCACTTTCGGCCACGATCACGATCACGAAGGCCACCAGGGCCAAGAGGCGCTCCGGGGTGGCCAGCCACAGGGGATGGGCGAGCGAGCGGGTGACAATGGCGGGCAGGTTGGAGGAGTGGGCTGGCACCGACAGGGCCAGAATGACGACCAGCAATGCCGGCTCGGACAGGGCCCCGATGGTCATGGCCCGGCTGGCCCCCATGCCCCCGAAGGCAGTCCCCGAATCGAGAGCCCCGAGCGCCAGGGCGACCGAGCCGAGCAACAAGAGGAAGACGACGGCGAACAGGTCGGCGGACCAGCCATAGGCGGGATCGGTGGCGAGCAGAGGAGCGATGGCGGCTACCACCACGGTGCTGCCGACCAACACCAGCGGAGCCAGGGGGAAGATCCAGCTCGTCTCGTCGGACGTGGTCCGCTCCCGGCGAGCCAGCTTCCGAAGGTCGAGAAGGGGTTGGCGAACCGGGGGGCCGGCCCGGCCTTCCAGGCGGCAGCGCACCGTGCGCATCAGCCCGACCAGCAGCGGACCCCCGACCAGCACTCCCACCACCTGGAGCAGCGAGACCGCCACCATCGAGGCGGCCGGCCAACCCGTCCTCATCCGACGACCACCAGCACCACGATGAGCGCCACCAGTCCGAAGGCCAGGTAGCGGTGGATACTGCCGTTCGGCACTCGCCGGGCCAGGGCCCCCCACCGCCCAAGGCCCACGGAGGCGGGGCGGTAGGCGTGTCGCTCGAAGGCGTCGTCGAGCGAAGTATGGAATCGGGCCGCTTCGACGTAGTACCGGGACTCGGCGGCGTGGCTCACGTCGAGATCGTGGGCCGGACGGAGCACATCCTCGAACACCCGGGTCAGCGGCTCACCGAAGGAGGTGGCTGTGTACTCCATGGTTGCCGTCTGGAGGTCCCGGCCGCATCCCCACGCCTGGGTGCGCCGAGCTGGGGTGGGCTGGAGCATGCGTCGGGCCCCGGCCACGAGGGTGACGGCGATGAGCAGTGCGAGAGCCAGGAGGCCAGGGGCAAGCGCTCCGTGGACACCGGCCAGACCGACCTGCCAGCCGCCCACCAGAGGGTCGGGGATACGAGCCCGGGTGACGCTTCTGGCGGCGTCGACCACGGACGGGACGACCAGAAACGGAGCCACGCCGAAGACCAGGCAGAGCGTGGCCAGAATGGCGGCCCCGAGCCTCATCGACGGGCCGACCTCGTGCGCTTCGGCTGCCCCGGTGCTCCGGGGTTGCCCGAGCAGCCCGATGCCGGCGGCCTTGACGATGGTCAGGGCGGTCAGCCCTCCGGTGAGGGCAAGGGCGCCGACGCCGATCGGCATGGCCACGGCGATGGCGGGATCGGAGGAGGGAAGCCCGTGCAACATGGCCTGGAGCAGGAGCCACTCGCTCACGAAGCCACAGAGCACGGGCATGGCGGCCATGGCCAGGCCGCCGACGAGGAAGATCGTGCCCGTCAACGGCACGCGCCGGAGGAGACCCCCCATCCGGTCGAGGTCCCTGGTGCCCGTCGCCTGCTGGAGCGAGCTGGCCGACAAGAAGAGCGATCCCTTGAAGACGGCGTGGAAGACCACGTGCAGGAGGGTGGCGACCAGCGCCACCAGGGCCAGTGCCCGGTGCCCGGTCGACGCGAACAGCCCCGAGGCGCCGACCCCGAGCAACATCAGCCCGACGTTGTCGGTGGTCGAGTAGGCGAGAAGCCGCTTGAGGTCACTGCTCGTCGCTGAGTGCAGGGATCCGAACAGGGCCGACAGTGCGCCGAGGGCCATGACCAGAAGCCACCACCATGCCGGTCCCCCGCCGAGCAGCCCGTCGCCGACCCGCACGATGCCGTAGATCCCGAGGTTGACCATGGCCGCCGACATCAGGGCCGACACCGGACCCGGAGCTTCGGGGTGGGCCCGGGGCAGCCACACGTGAAGAGGCACCATGCCGGCCTTCGACCCGAACCCGACCACGACCAGCACGAAGGCGCTGTCCCGGACCCCGGCGGGTAGGTGCGTCGACCTCGCGGCAATAGCGGCGAACGACTGACTCCCGGTGTGGGTGGCCAGGAGGACCAGGCCGACCAGCAGGGCGGCGGCACCGAACTGGGTCATCACCGCGTACCACTGACCGGCGGAGGCCACCTCGGAACGCCGCCGGTGGTCGACGAGGACGAGAAGGAGCGAGGTGACCGCCATGAGTTCCCACAGGAACAGGAATGTGGTCACGTTCGCTGCCGCCGGAACCAGGAGCAGGGTGGTGACGAACAGGGGGAGGATGCATGACGCCGTCCGGCTGGACAGACCTTGGCCGTGGTAACCGAGGCGGAAAACCATGGCACCGATCCCGACGACGGCGCTGACGGCGACGAACAGGGCCCCGAAGCGATCGAGCACCATCGAGAGGCCGCTCTGCGGAAGCAATGCCGTGGTGTGCACGACCGCCGCTCGCCCGGTGTGGAGCACCTCGGCGGCCATGACGAATCCACTGGCGCAGGCGGCGATGGTGAGGGCGACCGAGAGGTGCATCCTGATCCTCAGTGGCGCCATCGCCCCGACAGCGGAGGAGGACAGTCCGATCAGCGCAGTGACGACGAGCAAGTCGGACGTCATGTACCCGACAGGCCTCGCAGCGCGGTGATGATCGTCTGGGGGTCCGGGGGGCAGCCGGGAATCTCAAGGTCGACGGGCACCACGTCGGCCACCGCGCCTTCGACGCCGTAGGCGCCACTGAACACACCGCAGTTGCGGGCACAGTCACCCACGGCCACCACGACCCGGGGATTGGGAACGGCCTCGAAGGTCTTGCGCAGCGGGTCCGCCATGTTGCGGGTGACCGGACCGGTGACCAGCAGGCCGTCGGCGTGACGCGGCGACGCCTCGAGTCGCATCCCGAACCGCTCGGCGTCGTAGACCGGAGAGAAGATCGAGGCGATCTCGAGCTCACAGCCGTTGCACGACCCGGCATCCACGTGTCGGAGCTGCAGTGAGCCCCGATTTCGCTTGGCCACCGCTTGGACCTCAGATGCACCGGGAGCAGGTGGAGACGAAGCGACCGGCCGGGCCCGCAATCGCCGGACCACGGCAGTGAGTCGCATAATTGACAGATATATCAATCGATGATTATGTGAGTTGTCAAATCACCACACTCACCGAACCTCCGTGAAGCGCTGGTTTGGCTCGCGCTGGCCGCAGGGGGACTGAAGTGACAACCGTGGGGTGGCAGCCCAGCCAGAAGAGAGGTGGCAGCGCCGCCAGAAGAGAGAGGCAGGAATGAGCACGACCGCGCCAGCACCCACGAGGAACCAGGCGCTCCTCGAGTGGGTCGAACTGTGGACAGCCATCCTCACACCCGATCGCGTCGAGTGGTGCGACGGGTCTGATGTCCAGTACAAGGAGCAGTGTCAGCGCCTCGTGGAGTCCGGCACGTTCATCCCGCTCAATCCGGCCAAGCGGCCCGACAGCTTCTACTGTCGCTCCGACCCTGGAGACGTTGCTCGGGTAGAGGACAGGACCTTCATCTGTTGCGAACAGGCCGAAGACGCCGGTCCCACCAACAACTGGATCGACCCGGCAGTGATGCGAGAGGAGCTCCTCGACCTCTTTCGGGGAGCGATGCAGGGTCGGGTCCTCTATGTGATCCCGTTCTCCATGGGACCGCTCGGTAGTCCCATCGCCCATATCGGCGTGCAACTCACCGACTCGGCCTACGTTGCTGCGTCCATGCGGATCATGACCCGAATGGGTACGGCCGCACTCGACGTGCTCGGGGAGACCGGTGAGTTCGTGCGATGCCTGCACTCGGTAGGACAGCCACTCGAGCCTGGTGAGCCAGACGTTCCGTGGCCCTGCGACCCTGACCACAAGTACATCGTGCACTTCCCGGAGACCCGGGAGATCTGTTCATACGGTTCCGGCTACGGCGGAAATGCCATGTTGGGTAAGAAATGCTTCGCCCTGCGTATCGCGTCAACCATGGCCCGAGATGGTGGCTGGCTGGCCGAGCACATGCTCATCCTCAAGCTGACGAACCCAGAAGGTCAGAGTCGGTTCATCGCTGCCGCATTCCCGAGCGCTTGCGGCAAAACCAATCTGGCCATGGTGGTGCCCACCATCCCGGGCTGGAAGGCCGAAACGATCGGTGACGACATCTGTTGGATGGGGTTCGATACCGATGGTCAGCTCCGAGCCATCAACCCGGAGTTCGGAATGTTCGGCGTCGCTCCGGGTACTGGGGTCGAGACCAACCCCACCGCTGTCGAGGCCCTGTCCCGCGGAACGATCTTCACCAACGTTGCCCTCACCGATGACGGAGACGTCTGGTGGGAAGGGCTCACCCCTCACTCACCGGGCCACCTGACTGACTGGCGAGGCAACGATTGGACGCCCGACAGCACCACTCCTGCCGCTCATCCCAACAGTCGCTTCACCACTCCCCTCTCCCAGGTCCCTTCGATCGCGCCCGAGTGGGAGGACCCGAACGGCGTCCCGATCTCGGCGATTCTCTTCGGTGGGCGTCGCGCGTCAGTTGTCCCTCTGGTCACTGAGGCCTTCGATTGGGATCATGGCGTGTTCCTCGGGTCAATCATGGCAAGCGAAACCACCGCGGCGGCAACCGGTGCCGTTGGTCGCCTCCGTCGGGATCCTTTCGCCATGCTGCCCTTCTGCGGATACAACATGGCCGACTACTTCGCACACTGGTTCAAGATAGGCGGCGGAACGACTCCAGATCGACTTCCCCGGATCTTCTACGTCAACTGGTTCCGCCGAGGCGAGGACGGCTCCTTCCTGTGGCCCGGGTATGGCGACAACTCTCGGGTGCTCGCCTGGATCTTCGAACGATGCACTGGGACCGCTGAATCGATCGACACGCCGATCGGCCGGCAACCTGGGCCACGGACCCTCAATACCGACGGACTCAGTCTCAATCCGGGCGCTCTGGAGGAGTTGTTGCGGGTAGATGTCGACGCGTGGCGCAAGGAGATTCCTCAGATTGCAGAAGACCAATCCGTATTCGGCGAACGCCTGCCGGCAGCACTGTTGGAGCAGCGCCGAGCATTGGAGGCGCGACTCGCATCGTCAACATGATGAGCGATCGATCCCCAAATGTTGGCAGGGGCACCGCTCCAAGTCGGACTGCTCAGCACGGGGAAGTGAGACGCAATTCGCTCAAATGGGAGTGCTCCGGTGTGCAGATCCTCAGGTATTCGTGACGTCTGTTCGAACCGATTCGCCAGCTTGGCTTGGCATCATGAGGCTTGCCTACGGTACGACCTCGGATCGACCGGTAGAGCACGCTAGGAGTCTCCGAGTAGCTGTCTGAGTCGTGCTCCACGGTGCGCTTACCCCGTTTCAACTATTGCGCGCACTGTGTCACCTGGCTCCGAGGGACTCTCTCGCGAATCCAGACGCACCTATACTGTGACCTGGGCATATGCAAATGGTTTCAGCTAGGTGGCTGGTGTCTTTCTCGGGTCTCGATTCGCGTTCTCCGAGGCGACCTG
>JADEYI010001886.1_pt1 | contig 12871 bp, 11 predicted proteins | sample 8542331 | NCBI WGS metagenome assembly JADEYI01 (sample SAMN16510988, study PRJNA670497) | mine drainage metagenome | isolation source: biofilm near Copperflume 1 | place: Germany: Marsberg coppermine Kilianstollen | collected 2018-02 | reverse complement strand
CAATATAGCAGTATCGGTGCGGCACTTAAAAGTGCTGTACCCGATACGATAATCCTTGTAAAACCTGGTTACTACTATGAAGGATTTATTATTGACAAGCGGGTAGAGATCAGAGGAGATGGGCCGCGAGAACAAATTATTATTGAGAGTAGAGACATGTCCTGTATCCAAATGCAGACCGATGACGAGGCTTTAGTACAAGGCTTGACTTTGCGTTGTCGTACTACAACTACGTATTCCAAAAAATACGCCGTTGAGATACCGAGAGGGCGATTAAGGTTAATAAAGTGCGATATTACCTCTGACAGTGCTTGCGTAGCAATTAGCGGGCTTTCAGCCCGTCCCGAAATCCAAAGTTGTTGGTTCCATGACGCTGGTGCATCAGGTCTTTTTATCGGTCCAGAATCTCAAGTAACCGTTGAAGATTGCCATATCTTTCGCAATGCATTACCTGGTATATCCATTCAGCCATATGCTAATCCCGTTATAAAAAGATGCAAGATTTATAGTGGGAAAAGTCATGGTATCCTTGTCTGGGAGAATGGCTCTGGGACGATTGAAGACTGCGATATTTATGACAATAAGTTTGGCGGAGTGATGGTCAGGGAGGGTGGAGTGCCGCTTGTTAAGGAATGCCGCATTTACAAAAATCCTCAACAGGATGAATGGGTATATTATAACGGTTTGGGAAATACTAAATTCTCCAGGGTACAAGTAACATCTGGCATTAATAGTCAAAGAGGTAAACCTGAGCCTCGTAGCGAGGCAACTCGTCAGCCTGAGAAAAGACGGAATATCATCGGTTCTCTCTTACATTCTATGCGTCTTCGCAAGGAGGAGTAAAATATGGACGAAATATTGAAACCAGGACAAATCGTGCGGACACAAACATCGGGAATGACCTGTGAAGTAGAAGCATTTCTGGGGGGTGGGGGGCAAGGAGAAGTAAATCGAGCTAAGCTCTATGGTACAGATGTAGCACTGAAATGGTACTTTCCAAATTCGGCTACACGCGAACAACGAGAAGTTCTCCAAGCATTGATTACGAAAGGCGCTCCCAATGACAAATTTCTCTGGCCGATAGAATTAGTGTCAGCAGATAATATTCCAGATTTCGGCTATATTATGCCGTTAAGGGAAGAGCGTTATAAAAGCCTCTTTGATCTGATGAAGCGCCGTATCGACCCTAGTTTCTATGCTTTGGCTACAGCAGGGCTGCATCTTTCACACAGCTTTTTGCAACTTCACTCTCAGGGTTATTGCTATCGGGATATCTCGTTTGGCAACATTTTTTTGGAACCTGAAAATGGCGATATCGTTATCTGTGATAATGACAATATTTCGGAAAATAATATAAATGCAGCATCCAAGAGTGATGTCAAGGGAACATTGGGCTTTATGGCTCCTGAGCTTGTACGGGGTGACTCACTTCCAAGCACAGAGACTGATCTCTTCTCTCTGGCAGTGCTATTGTTCTATATGTTCATGGTGCATCACCCATTACAAGGTAAAAGAGAAGCAGATATCAGATGCCTTGATCAAGCGGCGATGACAAAACTTTACGGAGAGGAACCTTTGTTCATCTTTGATCCATACGATCCGTCCAATCGACCGGTAAAGGGTTATCAGGACAACCCTTTACTATACTGGCCAATCTATCCACAATTCTTGCGTGATCTTTTCACCAGGGCATTCACCGATGGCATCAAAGATCCCCAAAATGGGCGTATACGTGAGAGCCAATGGCGGGCCGCAATGGTCCATCTACGTGACTCGATAGTGTATTGCTCTTCATGTAATAAAGAGAATTTCTACGGTAACGATGCATCAGGACAATCCAACAGTATGCATACTCCTTGTTGGTCTTGTGAAAGCAACATTACACTGCCATTTCGTATTCGCATAGATAAAGATGTAATTATGCTCAATTCCAATACCAGGCTTTTCCCACATCATATTGACGTGGAAAAAATGTACGATTTCTCTCAACCTGTTGCTGAAGTAATTCGTCATCCAACAAACCCGAATCTTTGGGGACTCAAGAACATTACTACAGAAAAATGGTCTATCACCAAATTAGATGGTACAGTTCAGGATGTACTTCCTGGTAAAAGTGTTCCCCTCGCATCAGGGACAAAAGTGCTTTTTGGAAGCAGACAAGGGGAGATTCGCTATTAATTTCAGGCCTATCCCCGACTCCAGTATTACACGAAATGTGGCACAACCGTCGCCACAAATCGTTCCAGCGATTCAATGTCCAAAAACCTGAACATAAAATGCGTCATCCCTACCGCATGAATGCGTTCCAACTCCTGGATCACTTCCGCGCTGCTTCCAGCAACGAAGTGCTTCTGTGGGCTGCGCACCACCTGATCCAGGTTATCTGAAACACTTGCTGTACCCAGGTAGGCCAGCTTGATCTCCTCCGGGTCTCTACCACATGCGCCCAATGGCTTTTCAGAATGGCAAGCTTACAAGCGTACTCCTCAACCATACATGAATTGAAATTCCACCAGCCCGCCCGGCGAGCCACAATTGCCAGTCTTATTCACTCTCATTGTCTTTTTCTACCCTGCGTAAATGATGCCACTTGCATCGCGATTACACTTACCACAATCAGGCCCAGACCGAGCCACTGAAGAACGTTCATCACTCGTCCTAAAATAAGGAGGGCCAGCAGCGTGGTCATTACCGGTTCGAGGGTATGAAAGATACTGGCGACCGAAGCAGAAAGATATTGCAGGCTGACCGTAAATAAAAGGTAGCCAAAGAGCGTCGGACCCAACGAGAGGATAAGCAGGAGCGTCCAGCCGGTTCCGTCCAGGGAAATGCTCAGGCTATGCGGCCCCTGCGTGATGAAGCCCCAGACTACAAGAGAAGCGTACCGAACAGGTACGTGTAGAAGAGAATACTCCTCGTAAAAATAATAGTACCGCAAAAAGATGACCGGGGGAACAGCCATTGACACGCGGAGGATAGGCCAAACAATCAACCATCTCTTCAATACATGTATTAATCGCTGGCTAATCTTTCACATTGTTGCTTAATGCCAGCAAAGGGTTGGCTTAGACCTGGCTGAGAGAAAGTTTTTTGGCACTTTTACGTGCTTTATACGATACCCTCATCGCTATTGCTACGTGTCTATCTCATAGAGTGCTTCTTTACACGTTATTGGTTGACGTGAAGCGGCCCATGAGAGTCGCACATCGAAGGAAAGTACCGGGGTAGATAGACATGCAAGCTGTTCTCGATCAGACAGAGCAAACGCTTCAAACAGAATTTCATATCGGCCCATACCGGTTGGTCAAGCACCTGCAGCAGGGAGGCATGGCCTCGGTCTACCTGGGATACCATCTCACTACTGGCTCATACGTGGCGATCAAAGTGTTTGACACGTTAACCGCCGACTTGAAGTTGCTGTATCGCGAAAAAGAAATCATGCAGGCGCTCGAACATGAGCATATCGTTCCCTGTCTCGATGCTGGCCAGGACGGAAGATATTATTACATAGCTATGCCCTATTTGCGAGGCGGAACGCTGGAGGACATGCTCATTGAAAAGCCCCTCTCTCTGCAAGAAACCAGTATTGTTCTCGAACAGCTCACCAGCGCCCTGACCTATCTCCATACTCTGGGTATTCTCCATCGCGATATTAAACCCACGAATATCCTATTTGACTGGAACTACAACCTTTATCTTAGCGACTTTGGCATCGCCTCATGGCTCGGCGAAAAACCACAACACAACGGGCGCGTTATGGGAACTCCCCACTACACCGCCCCCGAACTTTTTGATGGATACGTGGACGAGCGCAGCGAAGTATACTCGGTAGGCATCCTGCTGTACCAGCTGCTGACCGGCTCGCTGCCATTCGATGGGCCGAGCGATTGGAAGATTTGTATGCATCACGTAGAAACGCGCCCGCTGGCTCCTTCCTTCCTCAACCCCTCTATTCCTCGCCCGGTTGAGCGAGTGATACTCTGCGCATTGGAGAAAGATCCACGTCGTCGCTATCAATCCGTCGAAGCTTTATTGCGCGCCTATCAAAACGCGCTTGAAGCCCCAAATTTCTTCGGCTACCTCTCAACGCAACTGCAGTCCACATGCCAGAAGCTGCGCAACCGCCTCTCGCCCGAAACTCCATCCTGCCAACCCGCAAGTGAATCGGCTGCCCTGGATATACGCGCTCAACAGGTGTTATAAAGATGGCCTTGCCGCCTTCATAATTTCGATTTGCAACTTTCAATGCGATATATCGTAAATGGAATATAAAGATATATCGCATTGTTTCAATTGGTGAACGCGATATATCGCGAACGTTCTCGCAATTGAAAGGAGACAACAAACAATGTTTGGAGATTTTAACAGGCAGCCCGGCGACTCCCCGGAGCCACAGCAAGCCAACTGGCAAGGCTGGACGCCACCCTGGATGGCGCGTGAGGGAGAAGGTCCGCGCGGCCCATTTGGCCCCGGACGCGGCTTTGGCTTTGGTTTTGGTGGCCCTCGTGGTTGGCGCGGCCCATTTGGCCCCGGTTTCGGATTTGGAGGCGGCCATCACGGCGGGCATGGCCCGCACGGTCCCTTCGGCCCCGGTCGGCACTGGGGCGTTCCCGACGAGCTTCTAGCGCTGCGCTCTGAGGCCGCCGAGGTAGCGCGACTCTTCGCCATCGCCAGCAGGGGCGCGTTCGAAAACAAAGAACGCCTCTCGCAACTGCGCTCATTCCTTGATCGCTCCCACAAAGAACTCTCTGACATGATCTACGGATCAGCCCAGGGACAGAAATCCGCCGAAGGCGAAAGCGCCAGCGGTTCCAGCGATGTCGGCCAGGCGTAATCTCACGCGAGAGATGCTTCGCTGCGCGCAGGATGACACCTTTCCTGGCTGTCATCCTGCGCGCAGCGAAGTATCTCTCGCGGACGTATGGGAATCACCAGAAAAAAACTATTGACGAACCGCAAGAGGATGATGTATACTCAGTTCGTTCGCAAGAGCAACCAACATTCCTCGATAGCTCAACGGTAGAGCGGCCGGCTGTTAACCGGTAGGTTCCAGGTTCGAATCCTGGTCGAGGAGCCTTTTGTTTTCCCATCCCCCTACCTACCCCTCCAAAAACCCCAGCGCCGCCGCATTGAACTGTTCCGCCTGGTCAAACATCGCAACATGACCAGCCTTCTTCAATACAAGCAATTGCGCGCCCTTTATCTCCTGCTGCAAAATAGTGCCGAACACCGGGGGTACGAGCGTATCGTGTTCGCCCCAGACGAGCAGGGTTGGAACGGTGACATCCTTCAGGCTGTCTCGTATATCCCTGGTTAAGAGGTCCTGCGTGGCGCGCAGGATGGTAAGCGGGCCGGCGCGTAAAGCATCGGAGATCAGGATGGAGAAAAAGCCTGGCTTGAAATAGCGGAACGCCACCAGCAGCGGAATAGTATAGCCGTACACGGAGCGGACATGAGGTATGCCAGCCGGTGCGACCAGTACCAGGCGTTGTATGCGTTCAGGGTGCCGGGCCGCGATTCTAAGGCAGATATAGCCGCCCATCGAATGGCCAAACAGGTGCGCCTGTTGAATACCGAGCGCATCCATTAGCGCTACGATGCGGGAGGCTAGCTCGTCAAGCACGAAGCGCCGCCGGAAGCGCCGCATTATGCCGAAGCCGGGCAGGTCCAGCAGGTAGACCTGGTAGCGCTGCGCCAGCGCGGGAATATTGCGCACCCACCAGCGCGAGGAGGCCGACAGCCCATGCACCAGGATGACCGCTTCGCCTTTGCTCTCCCCTGCAACCTGGTAATAGACAGTCTGCTGCCCTACCTGAATTTCACGCCGGGTAATCTGAATTCTGCTCATTTTGACAAAAAAGCCCGCACAAGCTTTACAAGTTGCTCAGGCGAATTATAGTTCACCGCGTGGGCCGCGCCGCGCACTACCACGAGCTGGCTATCCGGCAGCAACCGGTCAACTTTCTCCACCCAGTCTTGTGGCACAATCGAATCGCGAGCGCCGCGCACAATCAACGTCGGAACCTGCACGCGCGGAAGATGCTCCTCCATGCCATCAGCGAAAGCATACTTCAGCGTGCGAACTGTGCGCCGCGGCCCGGCTGCCAGATATTCGCGACCCACGACGAACAAAAAGGGGAACGGCTCGTGAAACATGTTGCGTATCAAACGGAAAGCCTCCTGGTGGATGCTGCGCGCTCGCGGGTCCATCGTTGGGCCAACCAGCACAGCGTGGGTGATACGTTCAGGATATCTTAAAGCGAAATTGACGATGATCTGGCACCCCAGGGAGTTGCCCAGCAGCGTCGCCGGTGGCAGACCCATCACCTCCATCCAGCCTGCCAGCGCATCAGCCAGTTCGGGAATGGTCAGAATATGCGCTGGCTTCGCGCTTTTCCCGAAACCAGGAAGATCAGGCGCGTACACACGATAGTATGGAGCAAGCTGCAGCGCCGTCGGCACCATATACCCGCTGGAAACCGATAAGCCATGCACCAGCACCACCGTGGCTTCGCTGCCAGGCGCCGGCGTTTCCGACAGACGCGCGTGCATCAACACCCCATGTACCTTCGTCCACACACTTTTTAACTTTGCTTTATGTAAATTCGCCATATGCTCTAAGTACGGTTCAGCTAACCGGTTTGTTTCACGGGTTATAGACCCCGGGAGAGGGTGAGCGTCATTTTTTCGCGCGAGTAACCAGGGCGCGGGCAGAGCCGCCGCCCAATAGGCGTCAAGGTAACAAGCTCTCGTATGAGATTCGTGTAGGGTACGGGCGACCCTTGCGGTCGCCCTGGAAGCCGGTGACGCCTATGGGGCGGCGACTCTGTCCCCGCCCTGGTGTACCCACGTTTGATGCAAAAACTTGACGTACAGCCAGAATCATCTCTATAATTCCCACGTGACCAGTAGACGAAAGGAAGGTATGTAGCCAGTGGATCAAATGCACACACACCAATCAGTTCCAGGGGCGGTTGCGGTCATCCATTTTTTTTCTGAACGCACTGACGGTGTCTCATTACAAATACAGGAGAATGACCGCGTACTCAGGGCGGCAGGATGGAGAGTGATTGAGTGCAGCGCCGACGCGACCGGGGAAAACAGCTTTGTTATACCAGAACTTGATTATACTATCCCGCGCGTGCAGGCTTTGAAAGTAAGAGGACAGGAGAGTATTCGAGACGAAAAGGGTATCGAACAAGATTTTGCCATTCAAGTGCAGTCGATAAAAAACAGGCTGCTAGAGCTGGTTCGCCTCTACCACCCACAGGTAATGCATATACGCAACCTGCTATCATTACCCATCCACCCGGCTGCCACGGTAGCCATGGCTGAATTTATAGCTGAACACCCGGCAACCGGCTTTGTCGCGCAGCATCATGATTTTGCCTATGAAGATGATTTCCTACCGGGGGACAGGAAGCGAGCCTATGCTATTCCCTACCCTGCCATACAAGAGCGAGTTGAGAAAGCGCTGTTATACAATGCGCCCAACGTCCACCATGTAGTAATCAATTCACTTTTGCAAAAACGTCTTGCAGCGGAATATGCTATCTTTGCTGATATTATTCCCGACTCTTTCGATTTCGAGATACAGCCCGTTACAATACCCCATCTCAGGGAAAACATGGGGATACGCGATACCGATCTCATTATTGGCATGATGACAAGAATTATCCCCAGAAAAGCCATCGAAGTAGCAATACAATTTGTCGCGGAATTGCAAAAGCGCAAAAACGAGCTGCTGGGAGAGCGGCGAGGGAGGCATGGCAGAACTATCACGGAAGAGAGTCAATGTGTACTCCTACTTCCTCAAGCGGCTGGCCTGGATGAACCAGCGAATGCCCTTTATTTTGAGAAACTGCGCGCCTTTGCCGAAAGACTGGACGTAACGCTGCATTATCTCGGTGACAGGGTGATAGCGGACAGCGCCTATAGAGGCGAGCCTGGCAAAATTCCTTTTTTCAGCCTGTACAATGAGGTTGATATGCTTGCATTTCCCAGCTATCAGGAGGGATTTGGCAATCAGTACCTTGAGGCAGTAGCCCTGGGGAAGGGTGTTGTTGTGTGTCATGCATACCCGGTAATGGAGGCCGATATTCTTCCTCATATTACGCTGAATGGCATTATTTCGCTTGGGAACAATAGCGGGTATACTATTGATGAAGCTGGACTGATCTACTTGAATGAGGCTATTTTACAGGCGGCTGTAGACAGAGAAATCTATTTTCTGCTGCACCCTGAAGAAGAGAAAACCATAGCCGCGAGCGCCTTTCGTCGCTTGAAACAGGCGTTTGATGCCAGAGTAGTTGGTCGCCAGCTGTCGGATATGCTTGTAAGGGCCGCACAATTAGACTGACAGCCCGCTTGTAATAAGCGTTGAGGTACAGACGTGAACGACAAAATCGACATCGACTACCATATCTTTTTCGAGCAACTGCCGGGAGTTTTTCGCTGGCCCTTCATGATTATTGATACCGGCCTGGTGATTCACTACTTCAACACGCGCGCGCAGGCCCTGTTTGAAACGAGCGCGTCACTCGCGGGCATATCTATCGAACGCTTCATCACCAATCCCGCTATCCTCCAGCTTATCCGGCAATGCATAGAAACACGCAGCTCGCGCAGCGAAGAACATTCCGGCGGCAATGCCGGGGCAGGCGTGGAATGGAATATCACGGTGACACCTCTGGCGCACGAAAAAACGGGGAAGATGTTACGCTTCTTTGCCATTGTGATCGAAGACTTTACCGAATTGCGCCGCCTGGAACGCGCGCGCCGCGACTTCATCGCCAATATTTCGCATGAACTACGCACGCCCCTGGCTTCTGTGCGCTTGCTGGCCGAGACGCTGGAAGACGCCATCGATACCGATCCTGAGCAAGCCCAGGCCTTCGTCGAGAAAATCGAGAACGAAGTATACCATCTGACCGCCCTCGTCACGGAACTGCTTGATCTCTCGCGCATTGAATCGGGGCAGACGCTGATGAATATCGAACCGGTCGAAGCGGAACTGCTGGTGCGCGAAGTCATGGCGCGTTTGTTGCCCCAGGCGCAGCGCCACCGCGTCCAGTTAGGCACCGAGATCGAGCAGGGCAAGACGCTGGTGGCCGCCGATAGCAAGCAAATCGCGCGCGTGCTGGTAAATCTGCTACATAATGCCATCAAATTCACCCCCTCCGGCGGCTCAGTCATTATTGGCACACGGCCACACAGCGGAGATGAGAGCACATCGCAGAGCTTTTTTGTGCGCGACACCGGGCCAGGTATACCACCTGAAGAGCTGCCGCGTATCTTTGAACGCTTCTATAAAGTGAATCGCGCGCGATCGAAAGCCGATTCCAGACTACCCGGAAGCCTGGAAAGTGGGGGCAGCGGGCTGGGACTGGCTATCGCTCGTCACGTGGTGGAGGCCCACGGCGGGCGCATCAAAGTAGAAAGTACGCCCGGTCAGGGCAGCACATTCACCTTCACTTTGCCGGTAACGCGCCGTATACCTGCGCACCAGCAATAAAAGTCATTACAATTTCGACATTGTTAGAACAATATCAATAATTTTAACTACATCTTTATATCTTTGTGTTGCTTCTAGACCTTCTATATGGTACTATTTCACAGGGATCAATAAATTGAACCAGGGGCGCGTGTGTAACCTCCTGGTTTGTGCTGCTTGTATCGACTTCGTCGCGAATTAGCCCGAATCTCGATAATTTTGTGGTTATTTACAGACAAGATGGTATTCGATACACATATCGCGCTCCATTTTGTTCACGACACAGGGGCGTAATCTAACTAACGCCTGATTTCGCGGGGTGGCTGTTGGTAGTGCGAAAAGAGAAAGAGGACGAAAAGATGAGCAAACTGGTAATGATTATTGACGATTCACTCATAGTTCGGAAAATCATCGAAACCAGCCTGAAACGTGAAGGTATCCAATCAGTGAGTTACGCCGATGGCGTTGAAGCCTTACTTGCATTAAATGAACGCCGTTGCCCCGTACCCGACCTGGTTATACTCGACATCGGTCTTCCTAAGATGGACGGCTACGAAGTCGCTCGCCACCTCAAAACGAAACAGCAATTTGGCAATACCACCATTATTATGCTCTCGCGGCGCGATGGCGTCATTGACCGCCTCAAGGGGCGGCTGGCCGGCGCGAAAGATTACATCACCAAGCCATTCAGAACGCAAGAAATTATGTCGGTCGTTCGTTCATATCTGGACCTGGGCGCGCCTGCCTACTCCTAACATGGCATTTCAGGATGAAAAAGACGCGCAAAGCCTGGAGCACATGACAGATGAGGAATTCTGGCAGCACGCACACATAGAAGCCGCGAAAGCTGCTACTATTCTTTCCCCACCTGACAGCGCGGCATTGTCTCAATACCTTGAATGTGGATTACAGCGCGGCACATGTTTTGTGCCACTTCACGCGATTGAAGCAGTAATTCCCGCGTTTTCTCCGCTTGCCCGCCTGCCCTTTGCTCCTCGCTGGTTGCATGGAGTGCAGGCGTGGCGCGGCGAAATCGTCGCAGTCGTCAACCTGGATACGTATCTCTCCAACACCCATACCCCGGCCAACGGCGGAATGGTACTCATCGCTCGCCACCCCGAATGCATCATCGGCCTGCGCGTGCCGGAAGTTGGATCGACCACCACCATTGAGTTCGAGCAACTTGCGCCGGTCAGCACCTCCTCTACCCTCTACCCTCCTGCGCGGGTAGATGTAATAAAAGGACTGTATGGCGGATATCCCGTGCTCGATATAGCCAGGCTGCTCAGCGATATGACGCTCCAAATTGAAATGGCGGCGCACCATGCCTGAAGAATCAATCCCCTTTGATCACAGCAAGCTTTCCGCCAGGGATCAGGAAGTGTTACGCACCTTCCTCGCTACCGACAATTTTGAGACACTGCCACCCGATAGCAATGAGACTGCCGCGCCACTCACGCCCCTGCCCATCGACCCGGCCATCGATCTCGAAGACGAAATGCTTGTAGTTTTCGCCGCCGAGGTGGGCGAAGACCTGGCCGTCTTACGCAGTGGCCTCGAACAAGCAGAACGCGATGAAGATGTATACTCCCCCGGCTTCCTCACACTGCAACAGGTCGCCCACAAAATACGCGGAAGCGCGGCCATGATCGGCTGTGATGCCATGTCTACCATCGCCCATCGTATCGAACTGGTCGTCCACCAGATCACAGCAGGAGAAATCAGCGTGCATACCGGCCTGTATGGATTGGGACACGCCGTAGGAGCCATGGAATTAACGCTAGCGAGCGTCGTCACACAAAAACAAGAGGATTTGCACCCCCTGCTCGGTCTCGAACAAGACTTTGTCACCCTTGGTATCTCGCTCGACGATCGAAGCGACGAATCAACGATCACAACGGAAGCATCGAGAGCCAGAGCGGGAACAGAAGGGACCAGGGCGACCGCGAGGGTCGCCCGTACCCTGTACGGACCGGATTCGTCCTCTGTGCAGGGTACGGGCGACCCTCGCGGTCGCCCTGGCTCCGATTCGTCCTCCATCGATTTTGAAAATAATCGTCAGCAATTCGATCAGCTTATCCAGCACACCGAACGTTTAATCGAGCAGCAGACGGCCTTAGAACATGCTCGCAAACAGGTTGACATAGCTTTTCAGGAACTGCAAACAGCGCAGGCTCGTTTGCGGCGTATCGAAGCTTTTTTCTCAAGCATCTTTATGTCAGGAATGAATGCTGGCTCTGACCGCGCAAGGGAAGGAGCCATACCCTCTTCCTCTCTCGTGGCGCGTATCTTGCGCGAAGCCGCGCAGCTCAGCGAGCGCGCCCACCAGCTCCAGACAAACATACAACCACTTTCGCTGGAAGATGCCACGCGCTGGGATGAACTGGAGATGGACCGTTTCAGCGAAACGAACCTGCTGGTATACGCGCTCAACGAAGCTATCGGGGATATCGCCACCGCGACCGCGCAATTGCAGCGCGCCCTGGCGCATCTCGATACGCTTATGGGACACCATCTCACCACTACCCGGCAGGTACATGCTGGATTCACTATGCATTTCCCGCAAACCACCAGGCTGGCGCGGGGCCTGCTGGTACGCGTCTGGGAGCAGCAGGTGATTATTCCCTTTACGCAAGTGTTGCGCATCGATTCCCAACTCGCGGACGACTTTGCTCATTTTTACACGCTAAACGCCCTGCTGGGCTTTCCTGCCACTCCGGCCACTCCGGCATCTTCAACAACCCCGGCATCACCGCAGGTTCAGCCAGTACTGCGCTTGAATAGAGATACCCTGGTAGCAACCCGGGTAGGAGTGCAGGTCGATGAGGTAGTTGGGCAAGTTGAACTACTTGTCAAGCAGCCCCCTGCCCCTCTACAGCGACCGGGCATCACCGGCATGGCGATTGATAGCGCGGGAAACGTGCTGCTGGTACTGGATGTACCTGAACTGATCTTGTGGAATCAGTCGCGTCAAGACCAGAAGCGTGTAATCAGTGAACGCCCTGAAATATACGAAACCGCTCGTCTAACAACACCCGCGAAGCCCAAAATCCTGATTGCGGACGATTCCGTCTCTATCCGCCGCACTCTTCGCCAGACGCTCAGCCAGAAGGACTATGTGATTCTGGAAGCGAGCGATGGACGCGAGGCGCTAGAAAAAATTGAGGAAGAATCTCCCGACCTGCTTTTGCTCGACCTCGAAATGCCCCACATGAACGGCTACGACGTGCTCAATGTTCTGCGCACTCGCGCGTTGTTGCCCAATCTCAAAATCGCCCTACTCACTTCGCGCGCGTCCAACAAACACAAACAACGCGCGCAAGAACTGGGAGCCCACAAATACCTCACCAAACCCTGCTCCGATACCACCCTCTTAGA
>JADEYI010001885.1_pt1 | contig 12871 bp, 8 predicted proteins | sample 8542331 | NCBI WGS metagenome assembly JADEYI01 (sample SAMN16510988, study PRJNA670497) | mine drainage metagenome | isolation source: biofilm near Copperflume 1 | place: Germany: Marsberg coppermine Kilianstollen | collected 2018-02 | reverse complement strand
CATTTTGAAATTTCCCACATATTACGTCTATTCTGGTGGAAGGTGAAACACCATAAGCGGGCAAGAAGCCCGAAAAGGGAAAGACAAAATGGAACCCATTCTGGTTGCGCTGGTGGCCCTGTTAGTAGTTATGGGGCTAATCATCGGTGGCACACGCTTCAGCCTCTATCTCTTTTTACTAAAAACCGGGAATACCCGTCGTTACGCGCAGCGTATGCCTTATACGAAGGAACGGATGCAGCAAGATTATGAGTATGGAGTAGAGCGTCCGACGTATTATGAAACCGTAAATTCAAGCAGTAGCAGCGCGCATTATGCGCGAGGCAGTTTGATGGTGATTGCGTTCTTGATGCTGTTAGCGATCATGGCGACCATCTCTATCGTGGCGGGGTTGTTCCATTAGTCAATCAAGAGAACCAGTTCGCATCAACGCTCTAGCCTGCCGGTATGGAATAAACCGGCAGGCCATTATTTTACCTCACATTACAAGGAGGCTTCCATTTACCAGTTCCCAGCACGAACACTGATCTATAAATATTTAGCTCGCTTTCACCCATCACTAATAGCCACCACCTAACTTCCGGTGATCCCATGAGACAATCTCTACAGGTTCCACAAAGACCAGCACTCTTTTCGCTGCCTGTGCTGCAACCAGCAGGCGTGTATTTTCGTTTAATGAGCCTGTGTTTCGCTCAAAGATGGCTTCACCTATACGCTGGACGGTTTCGCGGTCATCTTTGATAATGGCCCGTCCTTTGATCTGAACGCCCTGCAATTCATCATAGCGCACTCCGGTCTCTACAAGGCAGGTAAGCCGATCATCTCGTCGCAGGTTGACGGCCTTTTGCGATTTTGCATACGTCCAGAACACTATCTGATCATTGATTAACACATACCACATCGCTATCAAGTGCGGCCATCCATCGTGATCAATGGTGGCTACCTGTAGCGTGCGCTGCTCCTGAAGAAATGCGCGTATTTCTTCATCGCTCATGCGAATCTGGTCTCGACGGCTCATGAATTTTCCTCCGTTATCACCTGTACATTCGCTGCAAATTAGCAATACGTGCAGTATCGTCTATAGGCACGGAGTTGGCAATAGCGTACACTCTACCTTCATGGCAATTACAGGTGCGCCTCAGCCGCGCTCAATTGGTGTATAAGGATACGTCAAAAGGCAAAAAATACACCGGCTTTTTGGACGATGCGCTTAACTTGACAGGTGAGTTTAAGACAGAAGTGTGAAGAGCAAAGCTTCCTCGTACTCCCCAATCACTTCAAAGCCCAACCTTTTATAGCTGGCAATCGCTGCACCATTATCAGCCTTCACATTCAGTCCGATATGTTCAACCGTGCGCAACAATTCACGGCAAAGTTGCGCGCAGACCGTCGTTCCAAGCCCTTTTCCTCGATAGGCGGGATGGGTGGTCACATTACCAACGACGCCGACCTTGTAGCGCGGTGAATAGACATGCACACCGGCCACGCTGACCAGCGTGTGATCGCGCCGGATGCCGTAGAAATGACCTGTTGCCAACATGCGCGGGTCAAAGGAGTTGCCGGGATAGCTGACGCGATACAATGTTTGCAATTCGTGCAGGTCAGTCACAGTTAGTTGTATTACCTCTGATGTATCAACCGTTTCCAGCTGTGAGGTATCTACTAACGCCATCTTGTAATGCAGGCCATGTGAGTTTACACGATAATATGCTGCCAGCAACGTTGACAGGTCGCCGCTGAGATGCGCGTAAAAGCGTGGTGGAAGCAAGTGTATGCTGGATTGCAACAAATTGCGCAGAGCGGGCAAATTTTCGCTGATTGCCAGCAGCACCGGGGGATTTATGGCGCTGTACAGCAAAAGCAGCGATTGAATGTGTTCCGCCTCTTTGAAGGCATACCACGTCGTGTGCTGCCAGAAGAAGTCGTCGAGATCGCCCAACTCATACAGGTGAATGAGCGCATTCTGGCGCAAATAGCGCTCTATTTCACCTGCATCATGCAGGCTGAGTACGCGCATATCTCCCTCTCATCTCACCTCCGTTACGAGGGCAACTCCACGACGCCGGCGATGAGACCCTTGACAAGCGGCATGCCTTTTCTGGAGCGTGAGAACATCTTGATCTCGGACGCTTTCACAACGTTGACCGATTCGTTGCCATCGCTGTTGGTAATAATCAGGAGGTGCTGGCGTTCGTTGATGATGCTGGCGCACAATACTTTATCTTTGCCGACCAGTTCGGTTGTCACAACGCCGCCCGTGGCGCGGCCCTTCGCCGGATATTGACTGAGAGGGACCTTCTTGGCAAGGCCACTTTCAGTCAGCACAAACAGGCTTAACGGATTGCTGGCTGTATTCTCCTCCTCGCTATCCAGGAAAGCCGCGCTAACCACCCTGGCATTTGGAGCAAGCGTTATGCCGGCCACACCCTGACCAACTCGTCCCTGCGCGCGTAGATTTTCGTCGCTGAAACGCAGCGTTTGCGCGTTATCGGTCGTCACAAAGTATTCGCCCTGTCCGCTCGAAATGAGAGTGGCAACAACGCCATCGCCCTCCGCAAGTTTCATATCTTGCACACCGTTGCTGTCAGCCGTTTTGTAGTCGCTCAAGGGAGATTTTTTGACTTTGCCCAACCTGCTGAACGTGACAAGATAGCGGTCTTCGTCAAAAGCCTCTAATGGCAACAACGTCAACACTTCTTCGCCCTGGGCCAGCGATAGCAATTTGCGCAGAGGTTCGCCTTTCGACGGACGAGTACCCTGCGGAATGCGATGGGCCGCAATCTGGAACACGCGCCCTGTGGAGCAGACGCACAACACATAATCCTGCGATGTGGAGAGCATAACCTGGCGCAGCTGTTCATCGCCGCGCACGGGTGTATAGGACGCATCACCATTTTTGCCTTTAGGCGTGTAGGTATCGACAGGCAGCGCCTTGATCGCTCCAGAGCGCGTATAAGCAAGCGCCATTGGTTCGCGTTCGTGCAAACGGGTAACCTCGGTAACGGGCGCGTTGGCCTGCCCCTCGATTTCGATAACGGTGCGGCGCTCATCGCCAAACTGCTTGATAAGTTGCTGCATTTCCTTCTTGAGCATAGCGATCAAAGCGTCACGATTTGCCAGGAGATGCTCCAGTTCGCTGATACGGGCCTGTAGTTCTTCTTTTTCTCTGGCGTATTTACTGGCATCCAGGCGCGTCACCTGGGCCAGCGTCATAGAAGCAATTACTTCCGATTGCGCGGGTGTCAACTTATAGGTCGTCTCAATCTTTTTACGGGCCTCGGCGCGATCTTCAGCCTGCTGGAAGATCTTCACGATACGATCAGCGTGAGTTGCGCCGATTATCAAACCCTCCACGACGTGCAGGCGTTCGCGCGCCTTACGCAGGTCAAACTGGGCGCGGCGCGTGATGACATCTACCTGATGGGTGTTCCAGTAATTGAGCAGTTCCAGCATTCCAACCTGTTTGGGGTGGCGAGCGGCCAGCATTGGCTCACCGAACAGGAAGACCATCTGGAACGATTGCGCAATCTGCAAGTCCGTTTCAGCGAAAAGCTGTGAAAGGGTCTGCGCGGCATCGGCATCTTTGCGCAATTCCAGCACGATGCGCGTTCCCTTTTCGGTATCGCTCTCGTCGCGCAGGTCAGGCAACAGACCTTCAAGCTTACGCGCATTGATGGCTTTGACAATCGAGGCTTTGACTTTATCGCGGCCAATGGGCGGGATCTGCGTCACCACCAGCGAGCGGTTGCGCGGGGTCTCTTCCAGGCGCACCTCGGCTCGCACAATGATACGCCCCTTGCCCGTTGTCAGGTAATCTTTAATGCCCTCGACACCCATGATACGCCCGCCCTGGCAGAAGTCCGGCCCCTGAATGTAGGTCATGAGTTGTTCAATGCTCATGGTTGGACGATCTAGCAGGGCGATGCAGGCGCGCAGCACTTCGGTCAGGTTATGCGGTGGGATGTTGGTGGAGAGACCGACAGCGATACCGCTCGATGGATTGACAACGGGCGGGATGCGGCCTGGCAGATAATCGGGTTCCTGCACTTTTGGGTCCTGTTTGTAGGTCGGATGCAGAGGCACCGTTTCGCGTTCCATATCCGCCATCAAGGCTTCAGCCAGGGGCGAAAGGCGCATTTCGGTATAACGATAGGCGGCTGGCGCGTCGCCATCTTCGCTGCCCATATTGCCCTGCCCCTCTATGAGCGGATACCGCAGCGTAAATGGTTGGGCCAGGCGCACGGCTGCATCATAGACCGAGGCATCGCCGTGTGGGTGATAGTTACCAAGAATAAGACCAACCACTTCCGCGCTTTTTACCGTAGTGTGAGTAGAGAGAAAGCGCGCATTGCGCATCCCGGCCAGGATGCGTCGCTGCACCGGTTTCAGGCCGTCGCGCGCGTCGGGTAAAGCGCGATCAGTCACAACTGACAGGCCATAGGTAGCAAAAGCCTGGGAGATGATGACAGAAAATTCTTCTTCGCGGATCGTGCCAACTTCCGTCGAGGTTTCTATGTTTCGAGCCATATCTTATTACACGTCCAGTTCCTTAATCTTGCGCGCATGTTCCGCCAGGAAGACCCGGCGAGCCTCGGCATTTTCGTCTTCCATTAGTTCACCGACCAGCCTGGCTGCCAGCACGCCATCTTCCATCGTAACGCGCTTGAGGGTGCGATGCGACGGCTCGAACATGGTCTCGCGCAATTCTCGCGCATTCATTTCGCCCAGACCCTTGAAGCGTTTGAACTCCAGCTCCTGGGCATCTGGCCGCGTTTTCAGGAATTGCAAACGCGCCTCATCGTCCAACAGCCAGGTCAGCTTGCCCCTGTATTTGACCGAGTATAACGGAGGGCAGGCAATGAAGACATGCCCGCGTTCTATCAGATCGCTAAACTCCTGGTAAAAGAGCGTAAGCAAGAGACACTGGATATGCAGGCCATCCACATCGGCATCGGTGGCAATAATCACGCGGTGGAACTTCAGGCGAGAGAGGTCAAAGGAGTCGCGCGTGCCGGTTCCCAGCACGTTGATGATGGTGCGTATCTCTTCATTTTCGACGATACGTTTCAAATCAGCCTTCGCCACGTTGAGCGGCTTGCCTTTGAGCTTCAAGATGGCCTGGAAATCGGAGAAACGCCCCTGACCAGCGCTACCGCCTGCGGAGTCTCCTTCAACGATGAACAGTTCGGCGCGTGAGGGATCGTTGGTATTGCAGCGCAAGAATTTCTTCGAGAGCGAGGTGTCGATCAACTCGCCGTTTTTCTTGTTGCCAGCGCGTGCCAGTTCTTCTACCAGTTGCGCCTCGTTACGCGCCTTCTGCATTTGCAGGATGCGCTTGAGCCAGTCTTTTCCGACGGCAGCATTGCGTTCAAACCACTCTTTCAGACCCTCGTCAACAACCGAACGCACGATCCCTTCGACGGGCGCATTGTTCAAACGATCTTTGGTCTGTCCCTGAAACTGCGGGTTGACGAGTTTCACCGAAATAACCACGTTCAACCCCTGCTGGATCACTTCGGGCTTGAAGCCGTCTTTCTCGCGGCTCTTAATCACGCCCCATTTGAGCGCATAATCGTTGACCACTTTGGTCAGTGCGGCCTTGAAGCCCGTCTCATGCACGCCGCCATCGCGAGTGCGCACGGCGTTGGCATAGCTGTACATGGTGATCTTGTAGCCGCTGGTGGGTTGCAGCGCAACCTCCACCTGCACGGCGTCTTTATCTTTGGCAATACCAATCACCTGTTTGAAAAGAGGCGGATTGGTGCCGGTCGCCAGTTCGCGCGCATAATCCGGCAGCCCCTCACGCGAGAAATAGACGCGCTGCACCTGCTGCTCTGCATCGTCATCCCAGGCATCCAGGTGAAAGCTCACGCCGCGATTGAGATAGGCGGAGGCCTTCAGGCGGCTTTCAATGGCTTCGAGCGTATAGTAGGCATCTGTATCAAAGATACTGCGATCATATAACCAGCGCAGGCGCGTACCATGCAGCTTCGGATCGCATAACAACAATTCATGTGGCAGCGCTGTGCCACGACTGAATACCTGCCGGAACTCCTGCCCGTCTTTCCAGATGGTCACTTCTAGCTTCTCAGAAAGCGCATTGATTACGGTTGAACCTACGCCGTGCAGTCCACCCGCCGTCTTGTAGACGCCCTCCTCAAATTTACCGCCGGAATGCGGCACTGTTAAAATGACCGTCGCGGCAGGCAAATACTCGCCCTGGTACAACATCATATCGAACGGCATCCCGCGCGCCTCGTCTCGCACCGTCACCCAGCCTTCACGGTCAAGGCTCACCCAGATATTTTTGCCATACCCGGCCACCGCTTCGTCAACAGCGTTGTCTAGCGCTTCCCAGATCAGGTGCAATAAGCCTGTGGCGGACGTTGAGCCGATATACATACCTGGACGATGCCGTATTGCCGCGATGCCCTCAAGCACCTGGATATCCGCGGCTGAATAATTTATATGAGTTGACTTCTTAGTTTTTCCCACCGGCTTAGCAGTATCATTCCTGACAGGTGCGGCTTCCTGTTTCACTGTACTTTCTACATCGGGTTTCTTCGCGCTGGCAGAGAATAACGAAAGCTGACCATTCAACTCCACATCTTCTTGCGTCACCGCGGATACCCTGGCGGACCGTGCCATACTCCTGATTCCTCTCTTCACCTGGCTATTTGTGTGTCTTCAGCATACAGTGTTCTATTCTTCCTGTCAATAGGAAATAGGGCATATGTTCTATGTACCGATGCTCACCGTTTCGCGCAATGTAAAACGAGGCACACTTCTTCTCATTTTTCTAATTCCATTTATTTATTTAATATGCTCTAGACATACAGGTGATGAAGAGGTAAAATGGCAGTACAAATACCGATAGATTTCTCTTGTTGCATGTGCTATCCTTAACAGAAACTTTTCTCATTAAAAAACAAAATGTTAAGAGCCACTTCATAACTCGGGTAAAATACATGTGGAAATTCATTTCAATTCGTTGCAACTAAGCATACGAGCAAACGTATATGACATGATAGTATTCTATGATGTGTTTTCTCTATTCAGTGTGTTTCATATGTATTATGTCAACATATACTCACTGCAAGTCCATATTCCGAGAGACGTAAAAAGCCTTTCGGACGGGAAGGTTTTTTTGAACAATGCCACGTCCACTTAAAGCGGTGTCCCCGGATACCCTGGGCGGAAGAATACGAGCCGCGCGCCAGACGCAGGGACTTTCTCTGGCCGAGGTAGCCGGTACAGAATATAGCACCAGTCTCATATCACAAATCGAGCGCAATAAAATAGAACCATCAGCAGATAGTCTCAAATATCTTGCTGAGCAATTGCACTTGCCGATGGAGGAGCTTTCACAATTAGCGCAGCTGCATCGCGAGTCCGAGGCTGAAACACAGCAATTCCAGAAGATCGAAGAGAAACGTGTACTCGCAACCCAACTTTTGGAAATGAAACATCCCCTGCGCGCGCTTGAGCAGTTGCAAAATCTACAGTTATCACATGCATCGGAAACTTTGCGCTGGCGCATCATAGCGTTAAGGGGCCAGTGCTACTTTAACATGCGCGAGTTTCTGGCAGCCCAACAAGAATTTCGCTCGGCATTTTCGATATTACCCGATTACGTACCGCCCGATCAGCAAATGGAAGCGCTTTTGCTACGCCTGCACCTGGCGGCGTCGTCGAGGGAACTCGGTCAGTATGCTACGGCTTACAAACAGTTCCAGGATGCGCGTTCATATATGAATACGGCTACTCCCTTGCGTCTGGTTGCCGAGGCGCAATGGGGCATGTCGCTTGTACTTTATGAACAGGCATATAAACTCTGGAATGAAGCAGAAAACGACAACCGGCAAGATCAAGAGGCGAAAAAAGCTTTTCTATCATTGATGCAGCAGTCTCTTAGCTACGCCGAAAATGCCTGCACCCTCTATAACACGATCAACGAACTGTCCCGCAGCGCGCTTATGAATTGTCAGATAGCGCTGATAGAGCAGGCGATGGAGAACCTCAACGCGGCCCGTGTGCGGCTCAAAAAGGTACTGGAAGACTGGTCTCCAACACTGGACGGGACTGAACAAGATAGGTCGCCCACCATCGCGGAAAAAGTGAAACGCTATAGCCTTAAAGAGCGGGCAAATATCGTCTCCGCCGCCGCGTGCTACCTGGCAAGCGTCGAATTAGATGCTAAACAGTGCGTAAGCGCAATGGAGTATATTGACACAGCATTGAAAGCTGGAGAAGCCAGTTACATTCTCAGACGCGCCGATGCCTACATGACAAAAGGACAAATACTGGCGGCGGGCAACAATCCCGAAGCAGTCGCTGCCTTTCGACAGGCGCTGGCAGAATTGGAGCGCACGGATCGCCTGGGCGCGAAAATCCGCGTCCACAAGATGCTGGGCGCGTATCTGATCAAACAGGGGGATGATCGAGCGGGGAATATAGAACTGGAAAAAGCCTTGCGGCTTGCCAATGTACCATCGCAGTTTCAAGCAACGAGCGACGAAGAGGAAAGAAACTCGAAAGAATAACTTCTCATACGTTTACAAAGGCGAACTTTTTATAAGCAACTGGTATGCGGCGATGATACGTCGCATTTCTTTTTGGTCACCACCCCGATCAGGATGATATTTTTTGGCAAGTTCGCGATAACGGCGCTTTATCTGCTGATGAGTTGCATCGGGTGGCAGACCTAACACGGCCAGCGCCTGTTGTCGTTCCACCAGAGGTCGCATGGGATTGACGCGACTGCCCCACAAGGCTTTCGCGCTCAGTCGCACTATGTCCCAGAGCAACGATGCAATGCCGGGCGTCTTAGGTGGTGGTTTTGAACTCATCCGAAGTCACAGTAGTATGCTTTACAGAAGCTTCACGTATACTCAATCGTTCGACGACCTCACATGCCGGGCCTGTCTGAAAGAGACCCCCGGCAAGTACAGCCGCGCCCAGTGCGCATTCGCATCCTGGTGTATCGGCCCCGCTGGAAGGAAACAGGTACACCTGATAGTTTTCGGCAAAATGGTCAATGAACGCATCCTGAAAGTCGCCCAGCGCGACGATATCTTCAATATGGTGGATGGCCATCAACCCGGCTATATCCTGCGTCAGCCCTTCCCATAAGGCCTTTTCGTATTCTGTCCCCATGCGCTCATCTTGCACGCCGGAAGGTACCTCAGTCGCCATACTATTGACAATACAGCCATCTTCCAACGCCTGAATACTCTTAAACTGGCGGTTGATCTGAACACAAAACAATTGCATCTCAGACCATGTTGCCTCTCGCTCTCTTAATCGAGAGAGAAGCGCGGCAACGACGCACACATCATTTGAACTTCCCGCAGAGCGGGGCGATAACCTGCGGTACAAAGGGATACCGGGCAAGTAGCGCATGGAAGGTATCAGATAACTGTGCAGGTTACTCTCTTTTATGGCGATAAGAAATTCACTGGCTTCCGAGGTTGTCCAATCGTTGAAAGGAAAAGTCAGAGTGGCCTCCCACTGCTGCTCAGTCGCGTCACCTAACGCCAGAAAAGGTGTTTCGCAAGCCAGGGAAATGGCAAGCGTCATTTCGGGATACTGGTCGCAGGTATGTGTTAGATAGGACAGGGTGTGCATCGTATTTTCAAAAGCGCGTTGCTCAACGCGCTGTCCTTGTTCCATCATACACGTTTTCCATGCTTGCCCATGGCGGGCAACGCCAATACTGAGAGCCATTGCTGCATTCCTTCTTAAGTATGCTTCATTGTGCAACCTGATTATATCACTTCACTTTTCGGGATACTATCAGGAGTCGGCATTGTACCTGAAAGTCCCTTTTAGCTTGACGTAAAGCGTACTCATCTGCTACACTTCGTGCAAGAGAAAACACAGGCTAGCAATTCCAAGAGTGATAGTAGCTTATGTACCTTCTCCAGTGATGTCTCCACTCCTACTTAACAAAGTTAGATCACCACCAGGTTTAGAGTAAATGAACTTCTCATACCGCCGGTACGCACTTACTTGCAAGCAATAACGAGGTCCAGCATATGTTAGCCGATCAACACTCCGCGCCTGATCCAGAGGAGCATATTCGCCTGCAGGACGCCTTGCGCGAAAGCGAGATATTGCGCGAACTGGCAGAACTGCTTGCGTCTTCTCTTGACCTTCAACACATATTGCAGGTGCTGGCAAAGCGCACAACCGAGGTATGCGAGGTGAAACGTTGTACCGTGTGGCTGCTGGAAGATGCGCGAGGCACCTTACGTCCGCAGACATACCACCTTGTGGCGCACTTACTGGATCATAAGACCATCAGGGCGGCTGATGCTATCTGGTACCGCAGTTCATTGCCGGTTGATGACCCGGCGGTACAGCGCCTGTTGCAATCGGGAGGCATGTTATACCTGGAGGATTTACGGGCAGAACCTACTATGAAGAATCTGGCCGAAACCTTCCTGGTGCGCTCGATGTTACTTGTCGCCCTCATTCGCGAAGGGCGGCCAGTCGGTATGCTTTCCCTGGATGATCCCGCGCAATCACGTTCGTTTACGCCAAAACAACGGCAACTGGCCCGCGCCATTGGACAGCAGGCAGCAGTCGCCATCGACAATGCGCGGTTGTACCAACAAGCGCAGGCGGAACGCCAACGAGCGGAGCGCCTCATCGAGCGCGTGCGTTCCATCTACCAGGTGGCCCTGGCTGTCAATGCCAGCGAAGACCTCGCCACTGTTTTCAGGATAGCCATGGATAACCTGGTACACGCACTGGGCGCTGACAGTGGCGCGATCGCGCTCATTGAAGGCGACGAACTGCGCCTGGTAAGCAGTGACTACGGATATACGCCGCCCAACGTGAAGGGAGAAATGCAGCTGGCGCATCTCCCCAATTGTCACCACGCCGCCATTAGCGGGCAGACATTCTATGTCAAAGAAGAAGAAATCGAAGGAGAAGAAATCCTCTTTTACCGCCAGGTAGGATTACGCAACACCATCATTGTTCCAATGATTGTAAGGGCAAGCGCACCAAATCAGCGTGTTGTCAATGAGACGCGCCCGAATACGCCAGATAGATGCATCGGATTGGCTTTCGTCAACTATGATACACATACGTTTCAGCCAACAGGAGGTCAGATAGCATATGCTCAGGATATCGCCGCTCAATGCGCCCTGGCAGTCGAAAAATTTCGACTGCTTGCCGCGGTGCGCGAGTCCGCAGTAAAGGCCACCGGGCGCGCCACCACCCTTGATGCTATCTTTCACGCTATGACCGAAGGTATTACCGTGACCGATATGCAGGGCAATGTAATGATTCTCAATAACGCCGCGTCGCACTTTCTGGGTATGCCCAAAAACTATAAGAATCACCTGAGCGCCTTTTTGAGACGCTACCCAACCTATACTGTTGACGGTCGGCCTATGGCGGATGACCAGTTCCCGCTCACGCGCGCGCTGCGCGGCGAACGCATCCGCGCCGAACGCTTCGTCACACGCCGCGCCGATGGCGACGAACGTATCCTTGAGATTAACATTGCTCCTATGTATGATAGCCAGGAAAAACAGATCGGGGTGGTGAGCGCCTTCCGCGATGTCAGTGAGCCTATACGAGCGGAACAACGCATTCGCCAGGCCCTCGATACCATGCTGCACGTGGCAGAATCTGTTTCAGGCGTCACAGATGTCAATGCCATTTTGCGCACTGTGCTGGAACGCACCTTGACCACCCTCAATTGCGAACAGGGCGCGGTGCAAATCTTCGAAGAACAACAAAAAAAATTCGTTCCCCTGTTCACCATCGGATTTAGCAAGGAAGGCGAAGAACACTGGCTGAAAGATCAGCAGGTCTGGCTTGAACCCAACCCCGACGGCTATCATGGTTTTTTCTCCCAGATTATGGATGGTCACGCAACCATGATAAGCGCAGAGCAATGGCCCGACCAACCCAATCCGTTCGGTCATATATTGGTGCTGGCTGCTCCTATCAAACATAATAAGCGAGTGCATGGTCTCATACTCCTGGACCGGTCGATGCCTCGCCCCAACGCCGATAGTAGCGCTACGCCGCCAGAAACCAGTCAGCAAGAGCGCTATGAATTTAGTATCTGGGATATCGCTGTGCTTGAAGGCATCGCGCAACTGGCAGGATTGGCGGTCGATCAGGCGCTCTGGCAACAGGAAGCCTTTGCCGCTCGTAACAGCGAAGCCGCGCTCCGCGAGGCTAACGAGAGCAAAGATGATTTCATGGCTATTACCGCGCATGAGTTTCGCACACCGCTCACTGTTATCCTGGCGCAAAGCCAGTTGATCGCGAAAAATTTGGGCCATCTTCAAAAGCAGCAAGGGGAGGCGGGCCAGGCTGTGTTATCGAAAGCGACAGCAAACCTCGGTATCATAGGAGAACAGGCACGCTATCTGACGGGTGTCGTTGAGACATTCCTCGAGGCGTCACAAATCGCAAATGGTCAGTTGACTCTAAGCTCTCCGGTTACTGTAGACCTGGCGGAAATTGCGCAGCAGGTGATTATCGAGAGTCGTTCGACCACCTCGGACCACACTATCACCTGTATCATCGAGCCGTGCGACCGTCCCTACCTGGTCAAGGGTGATAGCGCGCGTTTGCGCCAGGTCATCGCGAACCTGATCGAGAATGCCATAAAGTATAGTCCATTCGGCGGTCCCATAACTCTAGGGATGCGCCATTGTGTAAACAGCGAACGGAAACACGTCATCGAAGTGTGTGTGGATGATAAAGGTATTGGCATACCTCCCGAAGCTCTCCCTCGATTGTTCGAGCGGTTTTACCGCGCTCCTAATACCTCCCACAGTAATGCCAAAGGCGTCGGGCTGGGACTCTTCCTGGTCGCCCAGTTGCTTCAATTATATGG
>JADEYI010001884.1_pt1 | contig 12884 bp, 8 predicted proteins | sample 8542331 | NCBI WGS metagenome assembly JADEYI01 (sample SAMN16510988, study PRJNA670497) | mine drainage metagenome | isolation source: biofilm near Copperflume 1 | place: Germany: Marsberg coppermine Kilianstollen | collected 2018-02 | reverse complement strand
ATCTGGGCAGGTGGTTCGCTGCCCCCTTGCCTGAACGTGTTGGCCGTCTTTACGGCGAAGGGTACACCGAAACAACTAATCCACCCACGAACCTGGTTTCATTCAGAGCGCGACCGTACCTGATGTATCTGGCGGTACGTGGCTACGCTCGCTTCGATCTGGAATGGATCTTCGCAATACCGGTGCTGCGCGTCTGGAAGCTTTTGGACTACCTGAACATGGACCTTGGGGTGCCCGCTCTGGTTGAAGAGGCGGTAAGGCTGGGCTATGAGCGGTGTGTTCCAGTCCAGGAACTGCGGTACGTCACAAGCCGCATCTTCCTGCATACCGGCATTACTCAAGCGAAGGGTATCACCGACGAGCACGTTGCCGAATATCTGGAGGCCGTCCATAAGCTGGGAGAGCGCCCCGATATTGCCCGCTACTTCGGAACGGAGAAGCGCTACCACCAGGCAGTCGAAGTGTACACCTACAGTCTTCACATACTGAATGTGGTCCTGTACCACAGAGGCCAGGTATCCAAAGAACCGCGCAAAGCCCAGCCGAGAGGCATTGCGCCGCCAGCCTGGGCGCACAGGCCACGTATGAAGGCTGTGATTGACCGTTACATCAGGGAGCGGCGACTGGTGGACAGGCCAGCCACCATAGACAGTGCTGAACTGGCACTCAACCTGTTTATTCGCTGGCTGATGAGTACCCACCCGGAGACTGAAAGCTTCGCTCAGGTGACCAGGGAGCATCTGCTCGAGTTCGCCGAGGACCTCAACAGCATGGTAGGCGTCCGCAGCAAGAGGCCTTACTCACTGAGCGCGAAGATAGGTATCCTGTCGTCACTTAACGTGTTCTTCCGACGGGTCTCTGAGTGGTCTAAATGGGAGGGGCAGGGGCGGGAGGGGAAGCATCAGATGGAAGTACCCAACCGGCCGCTCCTAAGCAGGGGCGACCTTCCCAAACGAGCCATCTATCTACCCAGGTATATCCCTGACGATGAGCTTGAACGGATAATGGAAGTTATACGAACTATAGATTGCCCATTTCAGCGTGCTGCTCTGCTCATTGCGCGCTGGAGTGGGGCAAGGCGTGACGAGATATGCCGCCTTTCGATCGATTGCCTGGACAGCTACCCAGACGGCACGTCTCGCCTTCGCATCCCGGCGGGCAAAACCAATCGAGAGCGAATGGTGCCTCTCCATGAAGAAGCCGCCGAAGCAATCCGGTATATATTATCAATCCGCCCGAAGGTGGGTCGTGGTCTAAGAGATCCCCGCACAGGCGTGGAGACACATTACCTCTTCATGCACTATGGGAAACGATTCTCGGCGCCATACCTATTCGAGCAACCACTGCATAAGGCATGCAAGATAGCAGGTCTTATCACGCCGGATGGGAGAGCCAAGGTGACAGCCCACCGATTTCGCCACACTGTTGCTACCCAACTGGCGAGGAAAGGAGCCAAGCTGAACACGATCATGAGGGTGCTAGGTCATGAGAGTGCCAACCACACGATGGTTTACCTGCATATCAGCGACCAGGAAGTGCTCGATGACTACAGCGCGGCCCTGAGGACTGAGCTACAGCCAGGCACGCCAGTGGCAGGCCCTTTTGCGGAGATTCTTCGCACTTCGAGAGTCTCGTCATCTGATGTAGCCTGGCTGAAAGCAAAATTCATCAAGACTGAGCTTGAGCTTGGGGAGTGCCTGCGGCTACCAGAAGAGGGCCCGTGCGAGTGCGATCTATATCTCTACTGCTCACGCTTCATCACCTCGCCTGAGCGTGCCCCACGCCTGCGCGAGCGACTGCGGATAGAGCTTACCCTTGCGGAAGAGGCTCAGGCTGCTGGGAACGAGAAGGAGGCTGAGAGACACCGTCACTATGCCCTGCGGTTCGAGCGATATCTCCTGAACATGGGCGAACCACTCGAGACCCTTCAACTACCTCAGGGCGACTGAGGAAGGTGGAGCAGAGAGATAGAAGTGGTAAACCAGGATAAGCAGAGTAGGGCGCACCTGCCGTCGGTCAGCAGAGGAGTAGCCGCGCATGAATCCCTCCAAGAATCCCGTCATGATGACGGGATTCTTGGAGGGATTCAGATCGTTCGATGCATCCGCTATGCACCAGTAGGCGCTGGATACCTTTCAGCATTGTTGAGACCATCGAAAGGCAGGGAGGTTAGGGCAGGTAATAGCGTAGAGCTCGCGTTCTGCCCCGCCTCGTCAGGATGCTTCTATTGACCATATCAGTCAGGTCGCGTAGAGCCGTGCTTTCAGAAGCTCCTGTGGCTGCCTGGTACTCCCCGCTGCTGATGCTACCCCTTTGCTGCACGATTTGCAAGCCGATCAACTGGCGAGGGTTCAGAGCACCCGTCGTGCCGGGACCTGCTCCTTCTCCTGTTGTTCCGTTGCGGAATATCACCACGAACTCGTGCTGCTCCACGAACTCCGGGTCGGGCAGGCCCATGTGGCGCATCTCGTTCACCATCAGGCGAATACCTGAGCCAATCCGCTCCATATAGCCCGGTATATCTCTCAGGAAGCCTGCAATCAGGGGGTTGCGCGGGCGGGAGGAAACACGCAGGTGCGCCAGGTCGTCCGGGGTGATACCGGGCAGAAGCAGTCCTGGGCTATGCACCTCCAGGCGGTCGGCATAGTAGAAAACCCGCACGGTCTCTCCCACCTTGCTGTAATCACGATGCACCACCGCGTTGACCGCAGCCTCCCTCAGCGCTTCCAGGGGGAGCTCCGGCAGATCCTCACGCTTGAACCCGCTTATCCGTGCTCCTACCCTGGTATGCAAGGTAATAAACTCGGCGGTCTTATCTATAAGCTCAGGGATGTTGCCGGTGAAGTTCTTCCGGTCCACGTACCCACCGACACCCAGCGCGTCTGCGTAACGGATGCACACTACCTCGCTCTGGGGGATAAATAGCTGCGGGTCGTAGCCGAACATCAACATGCCGGCGTTAGTGGGACGCAATTGCTGGTTGAGTGGATCCCTTGTGGCGCATTCAAGCCCCACGAGCAGGTCCTCTCGTGAGGTGTAGCGTAGGGTGCGTCGGCTCCGCTCGGCTCGATATGACAGGTAGCGTTCCACCAGGTCGTAGTTGATGTCATCTAACGTGGATCGAGCACAGGGCATCCCCTCCCAGTGGGTGGAGCCGTAGGTGTTCAGGTGGGCCTCGATCTCTTCGCCGGTCATAGGTATCGTGTGGGTGCCCTGGCGCTTCCAGAAGACCCCTCCCGCCTGGTAGAGGGTACCGTTGTTGGGCGGTACCTGCACCACGACCAGTTGCGCGTTGCCAACCGAGTAAACTACAGGTCCGGGCGCTTGCAAGGCCACCGGCGGCTTCACGAGACGCGCAGCTCGCAACACCTGATCTATGGCCTCACCCGGCTGTTGGACGCCCACCGGCCTGCCCGTCTTGTCTTCTACACCGAACAGAATCGTCCCGCCAGCGCGGGTATTAGCCATGCCGCAGATGCGCTCCGCCAGATCGCCCAAGCGGGGTGGTCTTATCTTGAACTCGACGGTTTCGGTCTCGCCACCCGCCAGCAGATTCTTCAGTTCGTCTGCGTTCAAGGCCATATCAGCGTCTCACCATCGCAACCCTCACACGAGAAACTCTCAGACTCAACATCCCCCTCTGCTTCTGCCCTAGCTCCTGAATCGATACTTTAGGACCAGGCAATCTTCTCGACCTCTTTCTGCAAATCACTCCTGGTACCTCGGACGTAGATCATCGTAGTGTCGAGAGAGTCATGTCCCATGATCTGGGCCAGGCGGTGTAAGGGAACTGACTCCGCCATGCGATACCCAAAGCGGTGGCGGAGATCGTGTGGGCTGACATCGGTTAGATGAGCCGCTCTTGCATACTTCTTCACTAGATGTCCAAGTGCCCGCTCGGTCAAGACTTCTCCGGTCTTCCCTGAGGGGAACAGGTAAGGCGCACCTTGTGCAAGCGCGGGTAGGTATTCGGCCAGAGCGGCTCGCACTGTGACGTTGAGGGGCACTTCCCTGTACTTGTTGCGCTTGCCAACCACCTGAAGGGAGCCGCTGCGCTTGCCACGCCTCACATTGTACGGTTTGAGCGTGCAGACCTCTCTTGCCCGCAAGCCTGTGTGGAGCATCAATACGATGATCGTGCGGTCTCTGAGGTTGCCGCCTGCGGTTACTGCAGCGACCAAAGCTTCTTCCTCTGTATCGGTCAGCTGGCGTGGAGGCTGGGCTACCTGGGCCACCAGCTTGACCACGCTCGCCGGATTGCGCATCACCAGTCCGGTATCCACTGCCCAGGAGAAGTACCGCTTAAGGGTTACCAGCGCGCGATTGATGCTGGCCGGTTTGAGCCTGAGCACAGTTTGCAGATACGAGCGGTAGCGAGTGATGGTAGGCGTAGACACCCCCGGCGGAGTGAAGGACTGTCCAATGTCTTGACCCTCTTCCCATGTGGCTTCGCACCAAGCGACGAAGTGCCGTAGGTCGCTCAGATAGTTGCGCACAGTTGCGCCGCTGAGGTCCTCTTCGTTTGTCAGGTAGTATCCGTATTGATCCAGAGCATCCTGCCCGGCTGTAGAGACAGAGGGATTAACTGGTCGCACTGAACTCACTGATCTCGCCGATCTGTTCTCAACGATCTGGTTATTTTGTCGTTATGGCTCGCCAACTCTCTAATGAACTCTGCACGTGGATCTGCAGTGATGGAGTCCAAGAATCGCCTGGTAGGTAACTGATCCTTGGCGAACTGCCAGTAGAGAATACATTAGCGGACATAGCTACGTGAGGTTTTCCACAGCCTTAGCGGACATGTCCCTTGCCCACGTTGTGGTAGGATATGTCCGCTAATGGCATCTTTATCAGAAGAAGATGCTCAAGCCACAGGTCTGGGCAATTCCGCTAATGAACAGCTGGGAACCCGATGAGCTGATGGGTGACGCTGAAAAATCCGTGTCACTTCTAACTTAAGATGTCCAGGCACGATTTTGGTATGACCCATTCGCATATGAACTGTAGCTGCGTGAACTGTCGTGCGCTAACTCGTGAATAGGTCCGCTCCAGCCGCTCTACTGCGAATCTTCTTTACCATCATCTGTTGACCATGGCGCTCCTACCGGTAAAGGTCGGCCCTGGTCAGGGGCAGGCCACCGGAACCATTCTCGGTAGGTTTGCTCAGGAGCGTCTGGATGATGCCAATCCTGCCGGTGGCAAACGCCCTGGCACAGGCAGCCATGTACAGACGCCACACACGGTAAGTCTGCTCGCCGACCAACCTTACCGCTTCCTTGTGGTTGGCCTCCAGCCGCCACACCCAGTGGCGCAGCGTGTGGGCGTAGTGCTCGCGCAAGCTCTCGACATCCCGCGTCTCGAAGCGTGCGCCCTCGGCAAGCGCGATCACCTCTCCAGGCGTCACCAGCTCCCCGTCAGGGAAGACGTATCGCCAGACGAACTCTCCTGGTCGCCAGACGCGCTCCATGATACGCCCCAGCGGCTTCGAGGGTTCGTTCGAGGTCAGCACGACGATGCCATGATTGAGAAAGACCCCACCCGGCTTGAGTAGCCTGTAAGCCTGCTGGAAGTAGAGGGGTAGCTTGGCACGCCCCACGTGCTCGAACATCCCCACGCTCACTATCTTGTCGAACTTGCCAAACTCCTGCTCACCCAGGTCGCGGTAGTCACGCACCTCTATCCTGCACCGCCCGCCGAGGCCCGCCTCTTTGATCCGGCTTCGCGCCCACTCGGCCTGCGGCTCGCTCAGGGTAATGCCCACAACCTCAACACCGTAGTGTTCGGCGGCGTACTGCGCCAGGCCTCCCCACCCGCAGCCGATGTCCAGCAAGCGCTCGCCAGGTTGGAGGCGTAGCTTACAACAGATATGCTCAAGCTTGGCTGCCTGCGCCGTATCCAGCGTCTCCGTGCCCCTTTCAAAGTAGGCGCAAGAATAGACCATGCGGCTGTCGAGCCACAGGGCGTAGAAGTCGTTGCCCACATCGTAGTGAGAGCGCACCGCCGTGGCGTCGCGCCCGCGTGAGTGGCGTAACCCGGCCAGGCGGCCGGTAGGCCGGTGCTGTACCGAGCGGCCCGTGGGCAAGTCGTTAGAAGGCAACGACAGCAGATCTGACACCAGCCGCGCGAGTGACGCTGGAGAGCGCAGACGCCCGGTGAGGCTGTCGGCAAGACCTGTGGCCGCCTCCATGTCGCCCTCGATGTCGAAGTCGTCCCTCAGGTAAGCCTCGCCCAGGGCCAGTTCCGACGGAGGCAGCAGCATCCGGCGCAGCGCACCCGGTTCCTTCAGCACCAGTGTGAAATCAGGGGTTTGTCCGGTCGGCGGGCGTTCAACAGAGCCGTCCCACAGGCGCACCGCGAAGGAGCGTTGAGCGGGCGCGCCGAACAATTCCCCGAGTATGTTTCGCACCGTCTGGGCGTGGTGTACATAAGGTTTCCTCTTCATGACGGATTGACCTGTCGCTGTGCTCTCCCTGCTCGCCCCGCTGCTCTGTTGCGTATCACGTTCATGAATAGACGTAGTTGCCATTGTTCTTCTCCTATATCTTGTATCTTACACATTTGTATCGGGCCGCCCGGACCCCATAAAAGTTCCATGCGGCAACGTCCGGTCTCTGGAATGCCGTTACTCTTCGTTCCACCGCCAGTTTGTAATTTCGGGCATATCATGTCCGTGCTCCCGAATGTAGGTCCGGTGGGTGGCGAGTCGCTCTTCGAAGAGGTCAATCACGCCTCCCACTTTGGAGCGCAGCCTCGGCACACGGCGCAGGGCCTCGGCGGCCAGGTGGAAGCGGCTCATTTTGTTCGCAACTACCATATCAAACGGGGTGGTGGTAGTGCCTTCTTCGATATAGCCACGCACGTGGAAACGCTCAGGATTTGGCCGGTGGTAGATTAGCTCGTGTATGGCCTTGGGATAACCGTGGAAGGCGAAAATCACCGGCGCGTCATCCGTAAATAACTCGCGGAAACCGCTTTCGTCCAACCCGTGCGGATGGTCCCTATGCGATTCGAGGGCAAACAGGTCCACCACGTTCACCATGCGTACCCGCAGCTCTGGCACTTCGCGCCGCAGCAGCCAGGCCGCGGCCATTACCTCCTGGGTGGGCGCGTCTCCGGCAGCCGCAAGCACCACGTCGGGTGCGCCCTCGTCGTTGCTCGCCCACTCCCATACCGAGGCACCCCGCGCGCAGTGCTCCTGCGCTGCTGCCATATCGAGCCACTGGTGCATTGGCTGCTTATCCGCGATTACCAGGTTCACGTAGTTGCGGCTCCTCAGGCAGTGGTCCATCACCGATAGCAGGCAGTTGGCGTCGGGTGGCAGGTAGATGCGCACTACGGAGCTTTTCTTGGTGAGGAGCGTGTTGATGAAGCTGGGGGCCTGGTGGCTGTAGCCGTTGTGGTCCTGCCGCCAGGCGTGCGAGGTGAGAAGGTAGTTGAGCGAGGCCACCGGCTCGCGCCAGGGCACTTCCGAGGCTATTTTGAGCCATTTAGCGTACTGGTTCACCATCGAGTCGATGATAGTAATGAAGGCTTCGTAGCACGGGAAGATGCCGTGGCGGCCCGCCAGCAGGTAGCCTTCCAGCCACCCCTGGCAGGTGTGTTCGCTAAGTATCTCCATCACCCGCCCACTGCGCGATAGGTACTCGTCGGTTTCTACCAGGGGCCAGACAAAGGCTCGCCCCGTCACCTCGAAAACGTGCTCAAGGCGGTTGGAAGTGGTCTCATCGGGGCTGAAGATGCGGAAGTTGCGCTCTGCGGCGTTCTCAACGAAGACATCACGCAGAAACGTGCCCAGCTCGCGCGTCCCTTCTGCCGTCACAGCGCCGGGTGTGGGCACCGGCACGGCATACTCCGTGTAGTCCGGTAGCTTCAGGGGTACAAGGCGTGCGCCGCCGTTTGCGTAGGGGTTCTTCCCCATCCTCAGGTGCCCACGTGGAGCTATAGCCGTGACCTGGCGCGAAGGCCTGCCGAGATGATCAAATAGCTCCTCCGGACGATAGCTGCGAAGCCACTCCTCCAGAGCCTTCAGGTGCTGCGGATTGCCGGCGGCGTCATTCAGCGGGACCTGATGCGAGTGGAAAGTCCCCTCGACGGGTCTGCCGTCCACGGCTTTAGGGCCGGTCCAGCCCTTGGGCGTGCGTAGGACCAGCATGGGCCACCTCGGTCGAACCTGGAAGCCGCCGTCGCGCGCCTGCGTCTGGATCGCTTGTATCGTGGTATAGGCCTGGTCGAGAGCGTCCCACATGGCGCGGTGGGCGGCTTTCGGCTCGTCGCCCTCCACTATGATCACCTGGTAGCCGTAGCCGCTGAACAAGTCCTCCAGTTCCCTGTTGCTCATGCGCCCGAATATAGTCGGGCCGGAGAGCTTGTACCCGTTCAGGTGCAAAATCGGCAGCACTGCGCCGTCCGTGGCGGGGTTGAGAAACTTGTTCGAGTGCCAGGCAGCGGCAAGCGGGCCTGTCTCGGCCTCGCCGTCCCCTACAACGCAGGCCACAATGAGGTCGGGGTTGTCAAGGGCAGCGCCGTAGGCGTGCGCCAGGCTGTAGCCCAATTCGCCTCCCTCATGGATGGCCCCCGGCGTCAGCGGCGTTACGTGGCTCGGCACCCCTCCCGGCCAGGAGAACTGTTTTGCCAGCAGGGTCACGCCGGCCAGGTCCAAACTCAGGTCAGGATAGTATTCGCTCAACGTCCCCTCAAGATAGAGGCTCGCCAGTACCCCCGGCGCTCCGTGTCCGGGCCCGACCATGAAAAGGACGCTCGCGCTCGTCTCCTGGATGAGCCGGTTCAGGTGGGCATAGACGAAGGTCAGCCCCGGCACGGTGCCCCAGTGGCCCAGCAGTCTGGGCTTGATATGCTCAACTCGTAGCGGCTCGCGAAGCAGAGCGTTCGCCCGCAGATATAGCTGAGCCGCGCCGAGGTAGTTGGCGGCGCGCCAGAATGCATGAATCTGCTCCATGCGCTCGTCGATCTCTTTCTCGGTCATTTTGACAATCTCTTCGGATTGCTCGCTCACTTCAGATAGTAATGTCTGTGACATGGTAGACATGGTATTTGCCTCCTAGATTTGTTACTTGTATCCTGCTATCGCCCCTTCAGGCGATAGCGATTGGTTGCTGTAAATTTGTGCCGCGGTCATGCGCTCTTGTATCGCACCGGACCTTGCTCAACGGCTCCCCGTTTGACATCAGGACACACTCAGCCGCCTGGCGCGCTATCAGCGCCGCCTCGTCTACCGGCACTATGTATACCTGGATACTCGAATCGCTTGCGCTGATGCGCCCCTCGGTCGTAACGTCGTTTAGACCGGCGTCGAGGCGCAGACCGCACCACTCCATCTCGTTGCAGATGCGGGCACGTACGGCGGGTGCGTGCTCACCTATACCACCGCCGAATACGACGGCTTGTGCGCCTCCCAGCGCGGCTAGATATGACCCCAAATATTTCTTCGCCCTGTAGCAAAAGACTTCCACCGCCAGGGCCGCTCGCGCATCCCGTGCCGAAGCCTCCAGCACGTCGCGCATATCAGCCGACAAACCCGATATGCCCAGCAGCCCGGACTGCCGGTTGAGCATCTCGTTCACGCGCTCTATGTCCATGCCGTCCTCGCGGGCCAGGTACTCCAGCAGGCCCGGGTCAACATCTCCGGAGCGCGTGCCCATGACCAGCCCTTCCATAGGTGTAAAACCCATCGAGGTGTCGACGGAGCGCCCGTTGCGGATAGCTGCTGCGGAGCACCCGCTCCCCAGCTGGAAGGTGATAATGGTGGCGTCGCGTTCGGGCACGCCTGATAGCTGCGAGTATCGTCGCAGCATGGAGTGGTGGGCGATACCGTGGTAGCCGTAGCGGCGTATCTCGTGGCGCTCTACCAGGTCATGCGGGATAGCATAAGTAGCTGCGATATCAGGGATGGTGCTGTGGAAAGCAGTGTCAAATACGGCCACCGAGGGTACATCGAGACCCAACGTATCCTTTGCCGCTTCTATCCCTTGCAGCGCGGCGGGGTTGTGAAGTGGGGCCAGGTCGGCCAGGGCTTGCAGGTCTCGGGTAGTGTTGTCGTCCAGGAGTGCAGGCTCCACGAAGCGGCGTCCGCCCGCGACAATCCTGTGCCCCACGACATCTACTTTCGATTCGCGCCCACTGTCTTGTCCGACCCTGGTGGAGAGGAACTGCCGGATGGCCTGTGAGACCGTCGCCCGCTGAGGGGTGGTGTCCACTTGCCAGGGGGTGATATTGTGCTCTAGCCTATGGGCGGTCAACCCTTCCAGCGGTGCGTAGCATATCTCTATCAGATCGAGCTTCAGGGTGGCGCTGCCACTATTGACTACAAGTACTCTCATTTTTCTCTGCCTCTTGTCCTCTCCGAGATCGTTGTGCCTAAGCATCGGGTAGTCCTGTAAGGCCACGCGAGCCTGGGCGGATGGGAACCACGTTGTCCACTCACCCGCTTCAGGCCCGCGTGACGCCTGTCATAAAGAGTGTAAGCGACCTGGCTGAACCCCATATGAGGTCTTGCTGAATAGTCGCTGAGGAATAGAGGGAATCAACAAACAAGGAGATTAGCTGGAAGTCATCAGGAGTGGGGAAGCGTTGCCCGAGTTGCGGTGGGGGAATTGCTGCCACGCAGCAGCTTGCTTTGCAGGGAGAGGAGGCCGAGCACGGGGTCCTTGAACTGCGCGCCAGCAAGCACGTCACGCCCCTCAAGCAGCCGTTGCTGTATGAAGTCCATGCAGTGGGTAAGAGAGACGGTATGTATGCCCCCTGAGGATGCCCCGCCCTGGCCTGCAAAAGCCACCAGCCTGACCATACAAGACGTGCCACCGGGCATGACGAGGCTGCGTGCCCCCTCGACTGCTACCGCCCGCGCTTCCTCCTCAACCATCTCCTCTGGGCAGCTGCCCGTTCGGCGCAATGCGAACGCCACCGTTTGCGCGCGCCTCAGGGCAGGGTTCACGCGGCCTTGCCCCTCTTTCACCTCTCCGACTATTATGTCCAGCCCCTGTGTGAAGCTCCCCAGCACCGGGTCAGCGCCCAGGAACACCTCCAGTTGCCGCTCATCTCTCCCCGAGTATTCGTGCCGAGCGTGGGGAAAGCGCACGGCTATTACGTCCAGGTCGGTGAGGTCGCGGTACCCCTTGCCGGCCTCGTCGTGCACTCTCACAGGTAGTTCTGCAAGCACGAAGTAACCGCACAGCTCCAGATAAGTTTTCACGAGTCCCACTGCGGTGTCCATTTCAAGTCTCTCCTTCGTCCATTGCCGATAGGACTGAATAGCGCCGCTCGCCTTCAAGTCTCGCCGACGCACAAAGGGCAGCAACCTGTAAGCTGTTACCCCTTGCGCCGCAGCTTACGTACCTTGTTTACCGGTACGAGCGGTGCTCCAGCCGAGACGACGATAGAGCGGGCAGTATCCGGTGATGCCGGTTACCGCAAAGTCCAGGCCCAGCAGAGCAACCGCTATATAGGCTACACTCCAGAGGAGCGAAGCAGGCCCGGCGAGCAGAAGGACCAGGCCCACAATGGCCGCCAGGCTTCCCCCGACCAAGCGTATCCAGCGCTCAGCTGTTCCAACATTCTGATCACGTTGCGATTTCATTTCTTTTCCTCCATATCCTTGAGTTAGAGGTTCAGAGAACTCGTCATATACTTCGAACCTTGAGCCTCCACTTGCTTATTTTGCTACCTTGCGCCCCATACACCGAGGAGCGCTAGCACCAGGAGCACTATCATCGGGAGGCAACAAAGGGCCATCATCGCCCAGTGCTGCCACCCATGTTCGTGTTCATCTACTTCCGTAGGCTGGGCATCAATAGCCGAGCCGCCAGGCGGTCTGTCATCATATTGCCGTTCCATTTCCGACCTCTCTAACTTACGTAGGGCCACTCCTGGCCAGGAGTGGCCCTACTTTATGTCGTTACTCGACTATCAGTTTGCCGCGCAGCATACCCATCTGGCAGCTGAACTCGTACTCCCCAGGCTTCTCCGGCAGGAACTCCACGGGCACGATCTCACCCTGTGGCAGCATCGCGCTCTTGCCGAAATCGCTGAGCACCACCATCTCCGAGCACGATGCCGTCTCTTCGCGGCGGAAATTGAGCCTCACCGGCTTGCCATGCTCCACCACGATCACATCGGGCGTGTAGCCGCCCTTCACCAGCACCATCGCCTCCTGGTAGCCCCTCGATGTGACCGGGGCTCGGAAGCCGCCCTTGCGCGGTCCCCAGAAGAACCAGGCGATGCCGCTTATTAAAACCAACCCCACCAGGGTGACAACTATCTGTGATGTGTTCATTTCATTACCTCCTATGTTTCCTGAACTTTTCCGTTTTGTGGTGAGTAGCGAGTCGCCAGGTTCGCCAGGTCAACTCGCTACTCGTTATTACTATCTCACGTTACGCAGTTACGCACGATTCGGGCAGGACGTTGCTCATGATTCAGGCACAAGATTGGCAGCAACTGCATAAGGTGAGTTAATACTCACCTTATGCAGAGACCGCACGGCGGTTGAAACCGCGTGCTACGATTACAAAGTCCGCCTGCGCGGACTATTCAGGCAGGGATCGTGCCTGCCATCAAGTATGATCTTGGGGCAAGCAGTCCGCGCAGGCGGACTTTGTAATCGTAGCACGCGGTTTCAACCGCCGTGCGGTCTCTGCGGGCCATCAATCTGCGTAACGTGAGTTACTATGCTTCCTTTAGCTTCCAGCCTCTGAGCCGGTTGGCGTTGCTTATCACCGTTACCGAGCTGAAGCTCATGGCGAGAGCGGCGAGTAGAGGCGAAAGGAGCAGTCCGATGAAGGGGTATAGCAATCCCAGAGCTATTGGGATGCCTAGCGCGTTGTAGATAAAGGCCCCCACCAGGTTCTGGTAGACGTTTCGCATGGTGG
>JADEYI010001883.1_pt1 | contig 12889 bp, 12 predicted proteins | sample 8542331 | NCBI WGS metagenome assembly JADEYI01 (sample SAMN16510988, study PRJNA670497) | mine drainage metagenome | isolation source: biofilm near Copperflume 1 | place: Germany: Marsberg coppermine Kilianstollen | collected 2018-02 | reverse complement strand
CCCTGGTCAACGCAAAAGGAGAACATTCATGCCAAAGTATTATCCCATCATGCTTGATGTGCGGGGACGGGAAGCCATCGTGGTTGGAGGAAACAGGGTAGCGGCGGAGAAGGCCGCGTCGCTCTCGGCAAGCGGAGCGCGTGTGACGGTACTCAGTCCGACGTTTTGCGCCGAGTTGTTGATCCAGGCCGAGTCTAAACAGGTCACATTGCAGCGTAAAGCGTATGAATCAGGTGATCTGGCGGGGGCATTTGTGGTGGTGGCAGTGGCAGAAAATCCTGAGCTGGTAGAGGCTATCCGGGCTGAGACGCAGGAGCGGGGGCAACTGGTCAATATCGTAGATGTGCCGGCGTATTGCACATTTATCCTGCCATCCATCCTGCGTCGCGAGCAACTGACTATCGCGGTTTCAACCGAGGGGGCAAGTCCGGGACTAGCCAAACGCATTCGCCAGGAACTGGAGGCGCATTTTCCGCTCGCTTACGGCCCATATTTGCGTTTAGCGGCTCTGGCACGCGCCTGTTTGCGCGACAATGGCGTCTCTTATGAGCAGCGCGACTCCTTTTTCGAGGACTACTTCACCGCGGATGTGCTGGCGCAACTGGTCAAGGGTAATACCGTGGAAGCTGTAACCATCACTGCCGACCTGCTGCGGCGTTATGGCGTCGCTATTGCGGCTAGCACGCTTCATGAGGGTCTTGAGGATGAAGATGAGAAGGAGTATGGCTATCGTGGCGCGTGAAGATAGTTTATACGGTACGGTCTACCTGGTTGGCGCGGGTCCCGGCGACCCGGATTTGATCACACGCAAGGGCTTGCGCTGCCTGGGAATGGCTGATGTGGTGATCTACGATCGCCTGGTCAGCCCGGAACTGCTAGATGAAGCGCCAGGGCGGGCCAGACGCATCTTTGTTGGCAAAGAGCCGGGATGTCATGCCATAAAACAGGAGGAGATTTCAGCTTTACTCATTCATTACGCGCGCCTGGGATGCTGCGTTGTCCGGCTGAAAGGAGGCGATCCCTTCGTCTTTGGCAGGGGCGGCGAAGAAGCGTTAGCCCTTAGCTCGGCAGGCATTGCTTTTGAAGTGGTACCCGGTGTGAGTTCGGCGATAGCTGTCCCGGCTTATGCCGGCATACCCGTCACCCAGCGCGACTACAGTGGCTCGGTCACTCTAGTGACGGGGCATGAGCAGCAAACGCAGGCTTCGACTGCTGTCAACTGGGATGCGCTGGCAAAAACAGGGGGAACGCTGGTCATTTTGATGGGGGTGGAAGGTCTTTCACAGATCACCCGCCGCTTGCTAGATGGGGGTCTTGCCCCGGAGATGGCGGCGGCGGTTATCCAGCAAGGAACAATGCCTCAACAGCGCGTAGTGAAAGGCACGCTGGCGAATATCGCGCAACGCGCCATAGCTGAGCGTATTCAATCCCCGGCCATTACCGTAATTGGCGCTGTCGTTGCGCTCAGCGATGCGCTTAACTGGTTTGACACGCCTTCCCCCCGCGGCGCTGAAGAGCTTGCAATTATATCAACCAGTTTTGGAGAGTCAAGAGAAGTATTTCGCGGAAAGGTTTCAGAGGTCATCAAATGAGATTGTTACTCAGTTCCATTTCAACTAAACATTCAACCCTCAAAAAGCACTGGTCTGAGACGGGCCAGGCGGCTCAATGTCCCCTGACGGTGCTGGGGAGCATTGAAAAGCCCAGGGAAGACACTGGCGGTCTCTTATGTCTCATTGATGATTTTGGTTTCTCACAAAAGACGATTGATCTGAAAATGGCGGCGGGGATGGTCAATACGGAGAATGGCGTGTTGATCACGACGTTTGGCAGCATTCACGAGGCGGATGCTGACCTGGGGACGCTCAAGCGAGATATTGTGAGTTCACCTCTTTTTAACGCGCTGCACTCGATCTCGCGTACTGAACGCGGTTATCTCGTGGCAAGCACAGGATTAGACCTGCTGCTGGAATTCAATCGCAAAGGCGATATCCTGTGGAGTTGGTGGGCTACCGATCACGGCTTTGAGTTCACACCCACCGGCAGCCGCAGGGAACTGGATAAATCCGCCGATTACCGGGATGTCCAATTCGGGACGCTCGCGCAGACGACGCATATCAATTCTGCCGCCGAATTGCCCGGCGGGCGCGTACTGGCGTCGCTCTTTCACCAGGGCATGGTGATCGCCATTGATCGCGCAAGCGGCGATTGGCGCCCTGTCCTGGAAGGCTTAAATCACCCTCATGCCGTGCGTATCCTGGACAAAAGCCATTTTACGGTTGCGGATACCGTGCATGGTAAAGCGCTGCTGGTGCGCATTGACGAACAGAGCGGGCGCGGCGTAGTCGAGCAGTCTATAGATGCTGGAACAAGCTGGCTGCAGGATTGTCGTTACGATGCCGAGTACAATTCGTGGATTCTGGTGGATGGCAAAAATTCTCGTCTGATCTTGCGCGGCAGCCGTGCGGGAGACAAGAGCGTTGCCCGGATTGACCTTGATCCTGAATGGCGTCTCTACGAGGCGCATGTGATGTAACTGCGCTGCGCGAGCGCTATTGCCCTGCCATGAGAGCTTGATCCTTTGAAAGAGGAGAGGCGCTAGCTTCTGCCATCAATGGCCTCCTGATCGAATAACGCCGATACGTTCGAGATCGCGTAATACTGCCTGTACATCTTGCTCATTTTTCGCCGATAGGCGAGCTAATTCTTGTGTGGTACGTTGTCCATCAATGAGGAGAAAGAGTTGCCGGTGCGAGCGCGAAAGCCTGTTTTGCTCGATCTCGCGCAATGCTGCTGCAAGTGGCTGTATCGGATAGAAAATAAAAGTTGTAGAGGATGGCGCAGGAGGAGGTCTCCTCTCCCAGGTTGAACCGGAAGAGGGAGGAAGTGGTTCCGATTGCCCTCTCGCAGGCAAAACAGGTGTACTCGATTGGAGGTCTCTGGTAATAGGGCGCGTATTACCTGTACCAGCCGGGGGAAGAGCGTTGAGTTGCTGCATTTGCCATTCATTGAGTGGAGCAAAAGTATAGCGGCACTGACCCCAGGTACTCAACCAGTTTAAGGCAATTGCCCCACTGCGCATACCAACGGTTGTTTGTTTGACCTGGCCGTTGACAAAGACAATACTGCCCTCTTCAAAAGTGCTGCCCTCTCCACGCCGGACGGTAAGCACACCATTACCCTGGCTCATCTGGATCGATTGTATTACGCCAACCAGGCGGTCTGTCTCCGTTTCCTGTTGCGACATGTGTCCATTCCCTCAAGCTGTCAACCAGGCCCATGCAAACAAAAAACACAGATTCCGAGTACGAAACGGCCATAAAGAGGAACGAAGATACGAACCGGGTGAAACGAGTTGGACTGAATCGAAGTATATCATTCTAGCGTGCTGTGTATTAAAATACAGCTTTTCGTTAGTACTTTTGGGGCGTATAAAGAGAAAAACTATACTTTGTGAGCGTAGCATGTTGAAATATATGTAACTTGTAGTAGTATTATTTTGATGCGTTTTGTTGACGTGCGGAAAGGGCCTCTTCCCATGATGACTCTCCACGATCGTTTTAGAACCACCAGGAAATAATGGAAAACGAAGAGTTAGACTTCAACGGAACGGCTGATGAAGAAACGGGCAGCGACGAACTGCTCGCGGATGATAATTTGCGCCTGCCGGAAAGCGCGAACGTGCTGGTGCGCGTACACGCTGTACGCGCCTGGCTTGCGCGCCGCCATGAAGAGGCGACTATCGAGGCAGGTATGGCGGCGCTGACCTTCCAGCGGGCTATGAGCAATCCGGTCGAGGAAACTCGCCCGCGCCGCCGCGTTCCTCAACCGCCCGGTACGACCCTGGCGCAGCAGCAACTGGCGAACGCGCGCCAGCGCATAGACGCTTTTGAAGTGGCGCAGACGCTTTTGGAGGATTGTATTGCGCATACCAACGGCGAACGTGTCCTGGTTGAATACTACCTCGCAGTAGAGCAGCTTATTATCGATAATGGATATGCTCTATCCAGCGAGGCCCCCATTCAGCGTACTCCCTGGCTCGATGCGATGCTGGAAGTGATGCAACGTGTCGAGCATGTAGGCACGCCGCCGGAAGAGTAGCTCATGTGGAATACCGGGTGTCATGACCGTGAAGAGCTGGGCTATAAAGCCCGCAGAATCGTCACGAAAACGGCACGGACGATCCACTGCCCAGGCGCAGGGCGAGGCTTGACAGGGTGACGGAGGCATCTACGGGAAAGTCGATGAAGCCGCTATAGGTTCGATTGGGCAAAATACTGGGCGACATATTGACCAGTTTCGGCGTGATTAGCTGCCCATTCGCCAGTTGCAAACGCGCAATGGTGGCGTAGTCGATGCCGGCGGGAGATTGCTGCCCTGTAACGGTCTGCGCTATGAGACGGACGCGAATGGTATAGACACCGGCGCGCTTGCGGTCGTCTGAAAACTTGCTGGCCTGCTGCACAGTGGTAACTGTGATATGGACCTGGTTGTAGTCAGCGCCGCGATTCACGGCCATAGAAGCGACAAGGTTGGTGACAGTGAGCGTAGCCGGTATGGTATCCGCTGTGATGTTACTCGAATCACCCTCAGGCGGCGCGAAAAAGGCGAGCACTACCGCTACGCCTATGATAACCAGAGCGATAATAACTTTTGTCCTGTGCGACAGTCTGGGCCGTTTTTTGACCGGCCCCGGCGATTGTATTTCTGTTGAAGATGGCATGGTGCCTGTATGCTTGCTCCTGGTCAGATTCGTTACCAGAACATATTATAGCATGAAAGTTCAACTGGTCACGTGTGTTGGGTCTCTATCATTCCGGGTGAGAAAACATCGTTTGTAGGGACGCGATGTAGCGCGTCCGTCCACCGCGACAGTCAGCCGGAGCGGACGCGCTACATCGCGTCCCTACAAATCACCCGGAAGGACGGAGACCCCGTGTGTTTCCCAACGCGCAGGAGGTGCGTCTCATGCATATACCTTTGGAGGAGGAAGGGGTTCGCCGTTTTGGGTTGCATCTTTCACGAGCATTTCGAGTACCTCTAGCCCGTGCTGTACCGCTTCACTATAGGTACTTCCGTGTGTCGCGGGCATAAGAATGCTGTTCGCCCACTCTGGCAGAATGACGAGATAAGCCTGATCTTCATCTGACCATTCAATGATCATTGAGTAGTGAAGGTGGCGTTGGCTCATAGCTAAGTACTCCGTTTTCCTTTTGCTATATGTAGTAGGAATTCACGTACAGCTTTTTCTTGATAAGGTTTGGCATCGTCTCCATCATGACCAGACAAAATTACGGTAATCTTTGGAGCAGAGGGGTGTTTCCACCTGGAATGACTTCCCTCTTGTGATACCTGATATGCTCCTACCTGTCGTAAGTTTGCCTTTAATTGACGTATCTTACGAGGCATACTATCCTCACACTTCACCGATTTGTTCAATCATAACATAGAAAGGTGCTTTTGTTAAGATAGATGATTTACTCAAACAGGGCTTCTCGCAGCGAGAAGCCCTGTTTGAGTAAATTTTGATAGGTTTTTGCAGTGCTCTAGCATCTCACGGCTGCGGCAAGAAGCCCTGCGCGCCGAAACCCGCGCCGAGGACATCTTTTGAGGATGCGCCCATCCAGCGATCAAGCACGGTGGCATAGACGGAACGGAAATCGACGGTGTATTTCAGGTTGCCGTTCTGGTCGAGGCTGCTCAGGCTGGGCGGCTCGCCAAAGATGCCCTTGTTGATGGGAGTGCCCAGCACGAACATGGGCGCGGCGGTGCCGTGATCGGTTCCCAGGCTGCCGTTTTCTTCGACGCGACGACCGAACTCCGACCAGGTCATGATAACCACTTTATCGGCTTTGCCATGACCGGCGAGGTCGTTGTAAAAGGCGGAGAGGCCGTTGGCAAGCGTGGTCATCAAGGCATCGTGGGTGGCAGATTGACCGGCGTGCGTATCAAAGCCGCCGAGCGTGACGTAGCCTACACGCAAGCCCAGGTCCTGCACGATGGCCTCGGCCAGGATTTTAAGCCCGGCGGCGAATGGCCCGGTGGGATAGGTCACGGCAGGACGATAGGTGGTATCAGCCTGGCGCAACTGGCGCGAACCATCCTGCGCGCTCAAGGCGGTAGTATCGAGCAAGGCCGCGTATGGAGCCGTTTTAGGGTAGGAGTTATAGAGGTTCATGAGCGCCTGCAAGCGCGCGTTACCGCCATCGCTGTCAGCCGGGTCGGGCGCGATGGCATAGGCTTTGACGCTGGAAACGGTCGGCACCTGCGTGCTGATCGATTGCAGCGCCTGGGCGGTCTGCACGCCAATATCGAGCGACTTAAAGGGGTGCCCCTGCTGGTCAACCAGCCCGGCCACAAGTTTGCCCAGCCAGCCATCGCTGCCATTGCCGTTCAAATCCAGCGTTTGCCAGATGTCCATAGCCTGGAAGTGCGAAAGGCTCTGGTTGGGATAGCCCACACCCTCGACAACAGCCAGGTGTCCGGCATCCCACAATTTCTTCAAGGGGGCCAGGTTGGGATGCAGCCCCAGGCGTGTATCGAGCGACAGCACTTTCGACTGCGCGATACCCAGCGTGGGGCGCATTTTTCTATAAAGCGGATCGGTATATGGCACAACGGTATTGAGGCCATCGTTGCCACCGGCCATCTGTACGACGATCAGGGTGCGATCAGTGGCCGTCTGCGCGATACGCGAGCCATCCAGCGATTGAGACATGGCCGAGGCCACACCGCGACTGAAGATAGCCGGCATGACCATACCAGCCGATACTGCTAACATGCCATCTTTTATCATTGCCCTGCGTGAGAGTTTCATAGAAAATGCTCCTTTAATTGAGATGATATTCAGGCGCTGCCATCATAAGGTAGAGTGTGCCGCGCACGCGATTGATCGGATAGCTCTGGCCACCGCTCAAGGCAATTTGAGAAGCGCTTTTACCGCTGTCTCTGGCGGTGAAGTAGTTAATCAACTGAGTCCGGCGGTTGCTATCGAGCGTGCCATCATATAAGAACGAGGCGAAGTAATCAACAAAGTTTTCGGGCGAAGCGATTTTGTTTGCATTGACGATGGCTTGCAGGTCCACTGAAGACGTTGACGCCGCGCGCGCGGCGCGGCCGCGCACTAAGAGCAGGTCCAGGTAGTTGAGGCGCGTCATCCAGGTGCCGCTATTGAGCCACAGCGCGCTCACCTTATCGCCCGGCCAGCCGGCAACATTGGGTGGATCAAACACGGTCTGTCCCATCAGGGTAGTAATTTGCGGCAGGCCAGTACCGTCGCCCTGCATACCCACCAGCGAACGGTACGCGCCAACGGTGAACTCCACGGGCGACTTGACGCGGCCCCGGTAGGCCTGAGCCGACGAGAACTGCGGCGAAAGCAGCAGGGTGCGCATGACCGCGCCCATATTGTGACCGCTCTTCACGTAACTATCGACGAGCGGTTGCAAATCCGCTGCCGAAGGATTTTCATACGAGAAGAAGGTGAAAAGCTTGCGCGCAATAAAAGCGGGAGTGGCTGGATGGTTGGCAAGAATGTTCACAACATCCTTGTAATCCAGGTTGCCGGTACGACCCAGGTACGTTTTAGTCAGGGTATTGTGATCGGCGGGATTATATTTAGATGCGAGGCCCTTGACATGCCAACCGGTCAGCGCGGCGGCTCCCTCGTAGACATCCACCTGTGAATAATGACCGAGACCAAGCGTGAATAACTCCATCAGCTCGCGAGCATAGTTCTCATTGGGCGAGTTCTTACTGCTTTTGGTCAGGTCCAGGTAGAACAGCATGGCGGGGTCAGACGTAATGCCCAGCAATATATTATCGAAGGTATCGAAGGCATGAGCGCGTAAGAAATTGTTCTGGATAATCATGCGCATATAGGCGTTTTTGCCGCCAACCTTGCGAAAGCTGCTGGTCAGGACGCCATGCCAGAAAAGCGTCATTTTCTCCAAAAGCGGGCGCTGCGTCCAGGCCATGCGCAACAACCACCAGCGCTGCTGGTCGACAGGCAAGTTGAGGTTGAGGTTCAGAGCTTTCAGGCGGTTCTCCATCGCGTCATCGGGAACCTGCGAGTAGTTGAGCAGGCGATCTACCGCGCCGCTATAGCCCAGGTTCCTGTACAGGGCCAGTTCGTCAGAAGTGGCCCCAAATCCGGCGCGCCGCAACAGATGTCCGATCTGCACCTCGCTTGCCATGGGGCCATGAATTACGCCGGCTAACCCGCCACGTGCTATCCATTGTTCAAACGCAACGCCGCCTGCCGCCGCGGCAATGCCAATGCCACTCAGCGCAGCGATACCCGCGAGTGACTTACCCATAAAGCGGCGGCGCGAAGGCACACGCCCGGCATTTGGGCTAGCAGGCAACGGCGACGCGGCAGCAGGCTGCATGGGTACAGTTGGCTCACCCACTTGCCCGCTAGCCGGTGTATTGTCGAGCAAGGCAGATGGAGCGGTAGCAGGTTGCATGGGTACAGTTGGTTCACCCGCGTCTGGTTGATGAACAGACGGTTGATAGAATGAGCCTTGCGGCTCAGTTGGCAGGTTAGAAAGTGGCGAATCCATTTGTAGTTACTCCAGCGTATGCTAATTTCATCTATTCGTGACCTATGAACATTCCATTTCGTCTTAGTGCATTATACAGTCATGAGAGACTATCTCTGGATGGTATTGTAACAGACAAACGTCAAGAATTTCTCAAGACATACTCTCTATTTCCTCAACGGCGTTGATTTGGGGGGTTGAACGCGATCAGTCGGACGCGATAGATCGCGTCCCTATCGATGCAGTTGAATTTCATAAAAGGCGAGCAACATTCGGTTATCATGTGGAACCTGTTGCTTGTGAACGCATGAAAATAACTATCGCACGCCCAGAAGATCGAGATATAGTAGCGGCGCAAGACATGGCACACGCGGGTAAGCAGAAACGTCCCCCTGGCGAAACGCCTCCCCGTTTATTTTTTGTTGCTCGTATGCTCATTGCGATGGTGGCTGCTGTGCTGTTTTTAGATGCTGTCCTCCCACTGCGCAATCTGTGGTTCCATGATGCGCTGCTGACGCAAATGGGAGCGTGGCCCGTTTTGCCCTCGTTGTTGATATTTCCTGGCAGAGCGATTCTTCCCCACCTGCCATTCCAGTATGCCACTGTAACGCCCGGACTGCTGGATGGCTGGTTTTCTATTTCGATGCTGTTTGTGGCATTTCTGACGGTTTTTGTAGTCTATTTGCTGGCATTGCACCGCCTCCCTGGCTCCATTTCCTGGCGTTTCATCAAGCGTTCAACGTTGTTGATCGGCTGCCTGTACGTGCTGATACCTGTCGTCACGTCGCCGGATCTCTTTTCATACATCGGGTATGCGCGCATGGCTGTTTTGCATAACCTCAATCCATTGACGACCATCCCGACGGCTATACGAAGCGATCCCGTTTACAGATATATATTCTGGGTAGACCAGCCATCAGCCTACGGCCCCACCTGGGCTATCGTTACCAGCTTCTTGCAATGGTTGCTTGCCATCTTCGGGAATACATACGTCATGCCGATGGTGCTGGCCCTGCGCGTGACGGGCCTGGCCATGCACCTGATCTCGACGCGCCTGATATGGCTCATCTCCGGTCAGTTGCAGCAAATAAATGGGCAGCCAGTGCTTGCCACGCGCAAACGCATACGCGCCACGCTGGCCTTTGCCTGGAATCCCCTGCTGCTCGTAGAGTCAAGTGTCAATGCGCATAACGATGCGATGCTCGTGGTCTTCGTGTTGCTCATGATCTGGGTTCTGGCGAAAGAGAAGATTCGGAAAATGCAGGTCGACACGGGCGAAATGGGTATCGAATCGCCTGGGCTTGTAGGCGAAGCGGGCGGAACGCTTTGGGGAACGAGGGCGGCGCAAGCGCCCCCACTGTCAACAGGCACCAACTTTTTACTCGAGATTAGAAGCTTGCTCGCACCAATCTTTGAGCTTTCCATGCGCCCCTTCAAGCAGGTAATGGCGCGCATACCGCTTGATTGGCGCGCGCCGATAGCGGCAGCGTGTTTGCTGGCGCTGGGGACATGTTTGAAAATCAATGTCGCGCTGTTCTTGCCGGCGCTGCTTTTCTATATCTGGATGCAGGCACCCGCGAAACAGAGAGTAAAGCAGACAGGCGCGGCAATCGCGAGTTATATAGCGGTAATTGTGCTATCCTACGCTCCTTTCTGGCAAGGAGGAGCCATTTTCAACGTGTTTCGCGTAAATCCAGCTACGTATCGAACTATCAATACGTTCGCCGATTTCCTGGCACATATCTATAATAGCATCGCTGGTTTGTTTGGCAATCTATCAGGCGCGCCGGTTGGCTCACCCGCTGAGCGTTTTATGCGCACTTTCAGTATAGGTATTTTTGTGCTGCTCTTCCTCGTTATGCTCTGGCGTATGATACGCGCCCCCTGGAAATTGCGCTCGCTGCGCGGGCTAATTTACTGGATGGCGGTGGCATGGATAGTGTATAGCGCGATTGGCTCGCCCTGGTTCTGGCCCTGGTACCTTGCCACATTCCTGGGACTATTCGCGCTTCTCGAAGCTTCAGATACAGAAACACAGGACGAAAACCAGCGCGAGATCTTCCCCTGGCGTCTGTGGTTCATGCGCACTCCCTGGACCGCGCGCTTGCTCAGCTTCAGTATGCTGACGATCTACTGTGTGATTACGGGTGCATCGCGCAGTTTCGTGCGTGGACTGCCGGGCTTCCAGTGGTCGGACTTCGCGGGAGCGTGGGCATGGCTAGTGCCACTGGCAGGAAGCGCGCTTTTGATGAAATACTTGCCCCGTAAAAAGGCCCTGCGTAGCGACGACACCGCTTCATAAACGCAAAATAGAGTAGCTTTCTCTATGGGTTGTGGAAATCAGAAAGGCGCTTATTAGTTTTATGAGTACTGAAAAGGCAAGTTTAACTATACCAACTGATACTACTGCCTCTTTTTCTACACCTGCGCAAGAGCGCTGGCGCTGGTTGCGGTTTCTGCGCTCGCCTTTATGGATATGCCTGTTGATTGCCCTGCTCATTCGTGTGTGGCTGCTCGTGCATACGCGGGGCGTGATTGCCGGGGATGAGGCGATGGTCGGCTTGCAGGCCGAGTATATTTTGCGCGGTCAGCATCCCGCCTACTATTATGGACAGCCCTATATGGGCAGTCTGGAGGCTTATTTCGCGGCCCTGCTCTTTGCCATCGCGGGGATTTCCGTCTGGACGCTGCGGGCTGTTTCGATAGTGCTTTCGGTATTTCTGGTCTTTCTCACCTGGCGACTGGCGGGCGCGGTGGCCGGTACAACAAGCTTGCCGGCGTATGCCAGGCGACGCTTTATGGTGATTGCGGCGCTGGTGGCCGCGCTGCCGCCTGTCTACGACGCGGTGATCGAGATGCGCATGATGGGTGGCTATATCGAAGCCTTTGTCATTATCGCGTGGCTGTTATTGGCGGGTTTCCGTCTGACACAACGCTGGTCCGCAGGAGCTTCGCTGCGCGAACTGGCCCTGCGCTGGGCCGGTATTGGCTTTCTCATCGGACTGGGTATGTGGGTTGATCCGCTGATCGTCTCTGCTGTCGCCGCCATTGCGGTCTGGATCGCGGGTTATTGCTTCGTCCAATTATACAAATTAAGCCTTGTGACTATGGACGAGGCGAAGCCCGGCCTCTTTTACCTGCTGAAGGGCCTGCTGCTAGTGGTGGCGACCATTCCAGCGTTCCTTGCCGGTTTTGCGCCCGCGATTTACTGGGGAGCTAAAAACCAGTGGCAGAACATCGCCTATATCTTCAGTCATGGCGGCAACAATTCACTCAAAACCATACTGGGCGTACAGGGGTACTACAACTCTTGTATTGCGCCGCGCATCATCGGTGGGGCGCTGCCATCACAGGGCAACGTGAGCTATGCAAACCCGCGCTTGCTGACCTTTAGCCTGCTGGTAGGGGGATTCTGCCTCTTCGCCTCGATAGCGGCCATCGGGGTATCTTTCTTCTGGCGCGCTCCGCTGCTGGTAAACACGCGGCGGCTCACCGGCTATGCCTTGCTCTTTGCGGTCTGTTCAACCGCAGTTTTTTCGATTTCCGCGGTCTCTATTCGCGCGCTTGAGGTTGGCTGCGGCCCCTGGGACCTGGTTGGTCGTTACGCAACGCCCTTATTAGTGGCCCTGCCTTTCTTTGTCGCCGCTATCTTCACAATCATTAGCGTGTATGTGCAGGAAAGGGGCACAGGGCGTACCCTGACTCAAAGCGAGAACGGTACGGAGCCAACTACACATGCTCAACCGATTCGCGCTACGACGCGCTCTCCTTTCACAACGGTGGCGCTGGGCGGCTTGCTGGTCGTGCTGCTCGTCTACCTTGGTCTACAGAGCTATGCTTACTTCACGGCGGACCCGGGCTATACCTTCCAGACATCCGCCTGCGCCATGGCTCCGGCCAATAATGATCCAATAATTGCGTACCTGCAAAGCCAGCATATCAAGTATGTCTGGTCGCATGGCTGGATGGGCGACCCGATCGCGTTTAAGACAGACGGCGCGATTGTTACGGCTGATGCGCGCTTCTTGACGGGGTATCAACCGTATCTTGGACGCATCCAGGCATATACGCTGGCCGTGTGGCGCGCCGACCGTCCCAGCGTGCTGATCCTGGTTCATCACAATGATTCAACTAAGTTACAACTACTGACAAGCTGGAATATTACATATCGCGTAGCGAGCTTCACATCAGAACCGGGCTATGATGTACTGGTTGTCACGCCCTTGAATCGTTCGCTTACGCCAACCGAAGTAACCAATGTGACAGGATCGTTCCCTGGCGCATTTTGCTAGGGACGGGCATCAATCGCGAGCGACAAGGGCATGGACAAGCTCCAGAGGCGTTCA
>JADEYI010001882.1_pt1 | contig 12902 bp, 10 predicted proteins | sample 8542331 | NCBI WGS metagenome assembly JADEYI01 (sample SAMN16510988, study PRJNA670497) | mine drainage metagenome | isolation source: biofilm near Copperflume 1 | place: Germany: Marsberg coppermine Kilianstollen | collected 2018-02 | reverse complement strand
TTATACTATAGACTGATGGGCTGCCGTATTGCAATGGCTTGAAATAGTAGATTTACAGAGTATTTAGTACCGGTCTACTCCTAAACTGATTCCAAGCTGGGATCTACATGTTTCGCGTGCAGCCCTGCGTGGGTCTCATCCTGGAATCAGTTTAGTACGTTGGTGTGGTATCGTGCGGTCGTCTCCTGGCAGCAGAGAGGCGTTACATGGCGGCTTCGGCAGGAAGGGTGGAAATGATACGTGTGCCTCGGCCCAGCGCGCTCTCGATTGATATGCGGCCGCCGAACATCTCCACGCGTTGGCGCATGGTGGTAAGTCCTCTAAACTTGGGGTCGCTCAGCTTGTTATCATCGGTATTGAAGCCCGCGCCGTCGTCTTCAACTGTGACTGCTACAGCGTCTCCATTTACTTCCATTGTGATCTGCGCATGATTGGCATGGGCATGTTCGGAGACGTTGGTCAGCGCTTCCTGCACGATGCGGAAGATGGCTACCTCAAGCTGGTTGGGTAGCCTGCCGTTCATGCCGTTTATAGTAACGCCAACTTCTATTTTGTACTTATCGGTAAATTGCTGCACATAGCGGCGCAGCGTCGGCTCAAGGCCCAGGTCATCGAGGATCATAGGCCGAAGGTCAAATATAAAGCGGCGGGTGTCTTGCAAGGTGGTGTTTACCACGCTCTTAAGCCCTGATAGCTCGACTTTTGCGCGTGCCGGATCCATGTCAAGGAGGCGCTCGCATATCTCTGCGCGCAGGACCAGGTTAGTCATAGTTTGGGCGGGGCCATCATGTATCTGGCGAGAGACACGGAAGCGCTCATCTTCCTGAGCCTGTATAATCTGTCCGATCAGTTGCTTGCCGTCGATCTCGTCAGTAGCGCCATCGCCCGGTGGAGTGAGGGGCGCGGACACTATAGGCCGGTTCTGGTTCAAGCCTGGATTATAGCCTTCGGGCGCACTGAGGAGCACGCTTGTTACGCGTTGCAGGCGGTGCTGGAGGGTTTTCATGCTGTTGCGTTTTGCTTCTAATTGCTCGACTTGCGCACGCATCATGAAAAGGCGCATCTGAATCTCGTGCGCCGAGTTGTAGATAGTTTTCATGTCTGTGCGGCTATAGTTATCGAGGTTTAGCTCCATGTCGCGCACCCGATTGGTGATACCAAGCTCGCGGTTTGCCAGCTTCTCGACTTCGAGATTAGTTTGCTTGAGGAGCATTTCGATCTCGGCGCTTTCGCGGCCCAGAGCGTCCAGCTCAACGCGCAGCTCGCCCATAAGCTGGCTAACTTTGTTTGTAAATTCGTCTGTGCCTCCACGTGCGGAGGGATCGCGCATACCCCCTGTTGGACCCTGTGGGGAATTATTCATCTAGAGTTTTCTCCTGCCGTATAGCATGGTAGACTTTTATGCTCACACCAGGAGCATTAGCGCCAGTTTAACACGGCTATAAGGCACAAGCAATGAGCCGTTTGTACCCTTTGAGGCAGGTTAATAGTCCTATACAAGATCGGTGTGCGCACAGATCTATGGCATAGAGCATGCCTATATTGATTGACAGAGTTGTTATATACTGAGGTCTATCTTTCTGTTGCGGCAAATATGCAGGTTGGAAGCGGAATCTAAGAGGAGATGTTGCTATGCCAGAGTCTGAATTGGACTGGGATGCGGAGGAAGCCCGGCGTATTGGGCCACCCGTATCCGCGCAGGACCTGATGCCTACAATGGGTGGGCAGGCACGGCGCACACCGCGCTGGGTTTGGGCATGGACGCTGCCTCTGGTCCTCGTGATCTTTCTTTATCTGGCGCGAGGCATCCTTGGGCCCTTCGTTATTGCTGCTGTGCTGGCTTATATTTTCAGTATGGTTGTGGACCAGATACAAGATCGATTGAAGTGGCCGCGCGCTTTGATAGTTACGCTTATGTATGTGGTAGCGCTTGGTGCGATAGGCGTAGGTCTCTATTTCAGCGCCGAAGCCCTTTACCAGCAGACGCGGGATTTCGTGGCGCGCGGGCCGAACATTATTGAGCAAGCCTTGAGGCAGTTCATCGGCAACAACAGCTACAGTTTTGGCGGCGACACCTTTGACGCGCGTACTATATCCCAGAAGGCGACTGCGGCCCTTGGCGCCTACTTTGGCAATGGGGGCGGGGGTGATGCGCTGCACCTGGCGCAGATAGTGGTAGGGCGACTGCTCGATGCGCTGCTGGTGATTATCGTCAGCTTTTACTTGCTGCTCAGTGGCAAGCAGATGGGGTCTTATTTCTTGAAGTTCGTGCCTTCTGATTCGAGGGCACGCACAGGGTACGTTGCGGGGCGGATTCACACCGTATTAGGCGCGTATCTGCGTGGGCAGCTTTTGCTTATAGTTCTCATGTCTGCTGTGTCGTTTCTGGTGTTACACTTCGTCTTCAATGTGCCTTATGCGCTGCCTCTTGGCATAATCACAGGATTTCTGGAGATTTTGCCGCTGATAGGGCCTGCGATGGCGGCTGCGCTTGCTTCAGGGGTGGCGTTATCGGCGCACGGTGCAGGCGCTGCGGTGGGGGTGCTCATCGCTTATTTGATACTGCGCGAGCTTGAAGACAATCTTGTGATGCCATTCGTGGTCGGGCGTGCGGTGGAGATCCACCCGGTAGCAACTATCTTCGCTGTGCTGGCGGGTGGGGCAGTAGCGGGTGTGATAGGCATGCTGCTCGCGGTGCCTGCGGCTGCTATGGTCAAGGTCATACTCGACTTCCTCTACCCGACGGACCCCGACAAGGCGCTCGCGCAAGCCCGCCCTGGAATGAAGATAGCCGAGAAGGAGGCAGAAGCGCGGGACGAGCCTGCGCCAAAAGTACCGTCGGAGGCTAAGAGCTAGTGGATTGTGGGTTCCATTTGTGGTTGTTGAGTAGCTTAGATGCGCGACTCTTGGACCTCTATCTGTAAGGGGTAGCGAATACATAGCTGGAGACCCACTTTACGTTGGCTACCGAGTGTAAACGACCGCGTTCTTGTCCTCGTAGGCTTTGTGCCATGCAGTGCTTTGGGCTACGAAGGGTATGAGCTCGGCCTGGTAGTCTTTGTTGAGGACCAGGGTCTTTACGCCGTAGCTGTCGAGGGTTTGCTGCCAGTCGGCGCGGCCTTTCGATACCGAAAGGTAGTCTTTCCAGACCTGTATCTGGCGAGCCTCGAAGCGGCCATCTATGAACATCTGGTAACGTGGGTAGAGCGCCCACTCAAGGTATCCGCCCCATTCCATATAGTTGAAGATAGGCGCGGGCACGTTCGCTTTCGCCAGGAAGTCACCCAGCTTGGTGGGGCTGTTTGGGGCGAGCGCCGACTTCGCTGTGTCGGGGACCAGAGGGTTATCGGGCCGCCAGAGTGGGGTGAAGAGCAATGGCACACCGAGTATCACAGCTGCTATTAGCCAGTTGAAAGCTGCGATCTCTTTCCTGGGGGTGAGGGATGGGCGACGGGTGGTGAGGGCCTCCGCGCCCGCAGCGTTTGCATCAGGCGCGGCATGGTTCTCAGCTTTAGCGACGCGGCTTGCGCGGCGATTCTGCGCCCAGGCTGCGAAGTTGGCGGCCATGATTGGGGCGACGATCCAGCCCCACCACATCACATTACGCAGCGAGGTGAGCGACAGATAGCCAAAGGCGACAACCAGCAGTAGCTCAGTAGGGTGCATTCGCCTCTTGCTGAAGTAGGCAGAAGCGAGGAAGATGAGCACGTTGGCGTAGAATAGCTGGCCTGTACCGTCCGAGAGGGAGGGCGGCTGCCACTCTATGTTGAGGGCGCGGGCAATAGGGTCGTTGGTGGCGATGAAGAAGTAGCTGTATATGCCTTGTAGGTATGGGTTGACCAGGGTGGCTAATGCCGCGACCCCAAGCCAAAGCGCCTGCCAGAGGGCTATTTTCGATAGCAGCCACCTTCGCCCTTCCGCGCTTCCTATCTTCTCAAGGAGGGTGCCGAAGGCGTAGATGCCCATGAGGGCCACGCCGAGGAAGAAAGAGCCATGTATGTTCACCCAGAAGAGGATGATTGGTGCGAGTAGCGGCAGCCAGCGGGGGTGGGTATCTTTGCGCTCAAGAATGAAGTAGCAGGCAATGAAAGGAAGGAAAGCAAATAGCTGGGGCCTCATGCCGTAGTTGGTCAATGCGGTGGCGTAAGCAATTGTTGTGGTGAGCGCGGCCAGCTTGATGGAGTTGGCCTTGCCTATGCACAGCCTGAAGATTATGCCTACGGTAGCTACAATGATGAGCGTGCGCACAGTGAGGAGGAAGTAGGGCGAGAGGTTGTATAGCCAGTAGGAAAGTAGTTGTGACCCCCACTGGGGGTTGGAGTAGGGGAGGCGCACAGGCGACCACACCAGCACGTCCGTGCCGAGGAAGCGACCTGTCTGGGCCATGATCTGGCCGCTCCTGGCATTCCACCAGAAGTCAAAAGGCTCGATAGAGTCTATGCTTGCCAGGTACCAGGCAATGGCGAAGGGGATGAAAGCCCAGAGGTGGGCAAGGCGTAGAGTGCGCGTTGCTGTGCTTGTATTCTCAATGTGTTGCTCAACACTCTGTTTGGAGGCAGGCGCAGCCGGGGTCAGGATCGTGCTCATAAGCTGATTCTAGCATGGGCTTCTTGCATGCACAATAGGATTTTAGGGGGTAAGGCCGTAGTACCGACACTGGGCGGGCTGCACAGGTTGCGCAGGCTGGGCAGTTAGAACTGGAACTTCTCCGGTTTGGAGGCGGCTGTGTTGTTTTCGCCCGCGCTGCCGTTGGCGTCTTCGATGTCGTTTTGTACGTCTACCTTTTTGAGCGTTATGCTGAGCCCGTTGTGATCGCCGGAGAGCGCGGATTTGAGGATTGAGGAGGCGAGGGCTGTGAAGTCATCGGGTGCGGGCTGATCGCCCTCGATATATATGAGCGCAGAGAGATAGATGCCTTTGCGTATTGTGGGTTCGACTTTCGTTGCGCTTGCAGCTTGCTGCTGGGGTGCGGGTACTGGGCTTTGCGCGGGCTGCGCTGCATCAGCCGTATGCTCCTGGGGCGCAGGTTCGATTATCGGGGCGTTCCCCTTTTTAGTTGAGCTTGTCCCCCTATTTTTTGTTGCCATATACATACCTCGACACTAGCTCTTTATCTGAGTCATACAAGGTGGCGACGTCGCCGCTATTGCCCCATATGGCACGGCCCGAATTGAAGGAGAAGCCGCCACTCTCCGGGTTTACTTCGTTGGTGTAGACACGTATGGTGTTGCCCGGTGGCAGGGTAAAGCTCTCCCACTTGAAGACGTTCTGTGCGGAGCTATCTTGCAGCGTCCAATCAGTTATATCAACGGGCTGGGCGCCGTTGTTCTTTATCTCGACGTATTCGTCCGGTTCCTGACTGCCCTTTACGCCATTATAGAAGATATTTGTTATCTGCACACTATCGTTCTGTTGCACATTGCTATTGCCGACGAGGGGTTGTGTAGCCGTAGCTACTGGGGTTACGGGAGGCATGATTTGCGCCTGGGCTGGGGCGGAACCTACGCCCGTTGAGCCGTTGTCGAGAGGCCGCCAGGAGTTACCCTCCAGCGTTTCGATCTGCATGATGGGGTGTATTTCCCAGATGGTGCCCCGGGTCTTGGCTATCTGGTCAGGGTGTTCAGGGTCCATCATTAGCCAGCCGCTTATGCGTACCCTGGTCTTGCTGGAGGCTATTTGCGAGATGCGTGTGATAGTCCAGGCTGGGTGTACCGCCAGCACCCTGGGCGTGGCCTCGACTACCACCGACTGGTCGCGCGCCTTGGTAGGATCGTCTACCAGCCAGATGTGGTAATCCAAGAGCTTCACCGAGTGGCAGTTAACCGACTCAGGGCTTTCCTTGCGGGCGAGCGCCAGGTAGCCTTCTACCTGTAGGGGTGTGCCTTCGTACTGAGCAATAGCTGCCTGGTCCTGAGGTGACCATTTGGCTCTTGGCTGTTGCTCTATGGATTTAGGCCAGGTAAGGGCAAGTATGGATGCAACGATAGCAGGCTGCCATTGGCCTTCGTCTATGCGGTTCTTCAGCGTATTAAGGACGGGGTCGCCCCCATCACCCGAAGGCGGACAGCCCTGAAAAGTCCGGTCTATGGGCTGAGGCTTGCCTGCGGCCTGTGGTATTCCTGGTTGGTTGGTGGTAGTGATTGCGCTAGTGGTAGTAATAGTGACGGTGGTGACAGTAGTAGTCGCAAGGCCGTTTGTGCATGCAGCGCTGATCAGCCCAACCAGGAGCAGCATTATAGTTGTTATGAATAGTTTCAGTTTCCGTCGCATGCGTAACTCCTCACTATCCTCTGATCCCCGACCTCTCTGTCCAGGGTTTGCCTGCACGCTTGCAGCACAGGCTGCGCAGAAAGAGCTGTCAGGCACGGGCGGGGTCCGCAGCCCTCTCGCAGGCCGAGTGTGTGGCCTCTGTAGAAGCAGGGCATACACGGCAAGTCTCGCGCCACGATTGTGTGAACGTTTGCTTCTCCGGGGGGCGTGTATGGCCCCCACGCCTGCTGGTTTGATGGGCCAAAGACCGCTACAACGGGCGTTTGCATCGCGGCGGCTATATGCATCGGCCCGCTATCGTTGCCGAGGAAAAGATCGCACCTTTCCATAAAGGCTGCCGTCTCGTGTATGCCGGTGCGTCCAGCCAGATTATATACATGCTTGCCGCAGCCAATAAGCTTTTCTAGCTCTGAGGCAAGGGCGATTTCATCGGGACCGCCCAGGATTGTAATAGTTGCGTTGTGCGACTTTATTAGCCCCTTTGCTACCTGGGCAAAACCTTCTGTGGGCCAGATGCGCGCCAGGCTGTATGCCCCGGCTCCGGGGTGTATGGCTACCAACGGCCTGGCATGGGTCATGCCTGATGCTAATATTAACTGCGCGACTCTTTCCCGGTCCGCATCGTCTAAAGGTATACAAGGTCGCCATGCCCCTGATGCATCCGCCCCCAGCAAAGCGGCAACCTGGAGCCAGTATTCAACCTCGTGCATAGCGCCGAAGCCGCGATCCGGCGCATGCCTGGTGAGGAAGCGCACCTGCCCGTTATCAAGCCCGGCCACTGTGCCCGCGCCTGTGGCGAATGAGAGGGTATGAAACTTGATTATACCGAAGCGCAAGGTGAAGTGGTGAAATATAATGACAGCATCGTATCCGGCTCGTCTGAGGCTGATGAGGAAGCGAGTGGTGCGTATCAGGCTAGGAAGGTCGAGGAGACCGCCGAGCGTATCAAAGGCGAACTTGTCGAAGGTGATAATCTTGTCTATGAAGCTCGCCCCGCGCAACAGCTTGGCAGAGCCTGGGGGCACAAGTAAATCTATCCGGGCGTGGGGTTGGGCGGCTCGTAAAGCCTGCAAAGCCGGAGTGACGGCCAGAAGATCGCCCAGATCGGCCAGCTTAATAGCCAGTATGTGCTTGAAGTGAGCGCTAACGACTGAGGCCGGAAGTTGATGGGACATGGCTATATTATACATCGGATTGGTTGGAAGCTTGTGGAGAGGCGTGAAATGTGAGGGGTTATGGAAAGAGTATTTTTATCTGTACAACACGCAGTACGCAGTACTCTTCGCTTCACGAGTCCATTGCGAATATAAGTAGGATTTGGTAAAATCCTCTGGTGCATAGGCACATTACGGAGCATCAGGATGCGGGCAGAGACAATACTGGTTATACCATTCGCTGATGGCATTGGCGATTTCATTAATGTACAACCGCTGCTGGCGGCGCTCAAGCGCCGTTTCCCGGAGGCCGACTTTACTGTCGCCGCCTCTGAGCATGGCAACCAGCTTATCAACGACCCGACGATAGAGGTGTTAAAGCCTTCGGGCTTCAATTATGAGCCAGGGCGCATGGCTGTCGCGCTGCGGCCTCTTTTGCCGCAGAAGTTGCTGGCGTGGATGGCCGGGCCTATGTTCGACCGTGAGCTTGGGCCTTTTGATCTGGTTATCAACTTCTTTTATGCCTGGGAGCGGGGCATGGACTTTCGCACTTACTGGACGCCCCAATTGCCCCTTGTGCCCGGCGCAGTGCATTCTCTGGACTATCTTGCCAACGAGATTGAGCGTGAGCTTGACCTGGTTATCACCCAGGAGCAGCGCAAGCCACGCCTGGTGCTGCACCCTTCCGCGACGCGCTGGGCCTCACGCTTCTGGTTCGAGAAAGAGCTTGAAGAAGAACATGTAGTTGCGCTCGTGCCGTCGTCCAACATGGCGATAAAGCGTTGGCCCCTCTCCGCGTGGAGCAAGCTGGAGACACATCTCAGCGAGATGGGCTACCGCATGCTTCTATTTTGCGAGCGGCCAGACAGCCCTATAAGCCGCGCTTTTGCGGAGTCTTCGGCTATTCCTGTTTTCACTTCTCTTGATAACGTAGCCGGCTTGCTGGCAAAGTGCGACCTTGTTGTAGGAGTAGATACAGGGCTGCTGCATATGGCGGGTGCGCTGGATGTGCCCTGGGTGGGCCTCTTTGGGCCTACTAACCCGCAGGTGACAGGGCCATACGACCCGCGTGGCGGCACCGGGCTGGTAGCGCCTTTCGACAAAGTAGCTTCCTGTGGTGGGTGCTGGAAGCACTTTAAGTACGAGGATGACACATGTCGCACTCTCAAGCATGGCTCGTGCATGGGCCACCTCCAGGAAGCCGAGGTGTTACAAGCCTGCCTGAAGCTGTTGCAGGCACCCAGGACTTTGACACCTCGCCCTTATAGTTACCCCGCCCCCGGTGTGCTCGTGCCCGATTGGGCAGGGGTACAGATAGCGTAGGCGTGAAGCGGGAAACGCGAGGGATAATGGATAGAGTATCTTTATTCTCTAAGCATCACGCAATACGCAATGCTCGTCACGTTTCACGTAACGATAGAGAGGTATTACAGTGAGCGCTATCGCTATTCACGGCTTCGGCAGGATCGGCAGGTCGGCAACGAAGGCTGCTCTCAAGAATAAACTCTTCGCCCCTTTCTCTGTCTCAGATATCAGCGACCCCTCAACACTGGCCGCTCTTTTCGCGTATGATACCAACTACGGGAGTTGGCCCCAGCCTGTACACGAGGAGAATGGCAAGCTGATTATCGGCGATAAAGAGATCGTCTTCTTCGATACCTCCAACAGCTTGCCGGAGTGGGGAGACCTGGGGGTGGAGGTGGTGGTTGATTGCACGGGTAGGGCTGTCACCCGCGCGGGAGCAGGGGAGCACCTGAAGCATGGAGCTAAAAAGGTGCTGGTGAGCGCTCCAAGCAAGACGTTGCAGGACTGCGATGCGGTGCTGCTGCCGGGCATCAACCTCGACGTGTACAACCCCGAAAGGGATCACATTATCAGCATGGCAAGCTGCACAACCAATGCTCTCGCGCCTATGGTGAAGGTGCTCTTGGAGAAGTTTGGGATTGAGGCGGGTTTCTTCTCAACGGTACACGCTTACACGAATAGCCAATCGCTTACCGACCAGCCGATGCGCGACAGGCGCGACTCCTGGGCAGCCGCCGAGAATATCATTCCCTCTCCGTCGGGGGCCGCCAAAGCCCTCAAACTTATCTGGCCTGATTTGCAGATTACCGGCAAGGCGTATCGCGTTCCTGTGCGTACAGGCAGTATTGTGGAGCTAGACGTGCTACTTGGCCGCGATACCTCGGTTGATGAGGTGAAAGATATTTTCCGCATGGCCGCTGCTGAGAAGCCGCTTGCGGGGGTCATGGGAGTGCTCGAAGAGGAGTACGCATCGAGCCGCATCGTTGGCGAGTCGATCTCGTCGTATGTAGACTTGCCATTGGTACAGGTGATAGGTAGCCGGATGCTCTCGATAGCTACGTGGTACGATAACGAGATGGGTTATGCCACTCGGTTAGCGGAAACAGCCCTCATGCTGGCGGAGCGTCCTGTGCCGCCCGCGTCTGTGTTGGCCGGGAAGAACACATAGGTGCTGAGTTAGCTATTCGGAAGTAAGGGTTAGGGGTTCGGGAGTTAGTAGCCGCAAGCCCTCAGTCCTGATTGATCAGCACCCGCAGCGTCTGTCTGGCGCAGCGTTCCCAGGTAAATTGGGCTGCTCTTTCTACGCCCCGGCGTGATAGCTCTGCTCTAAGTGGTTGGTCCTCAGCCAGGCGTTGTACGGCGCTTGCCCAGGCTTGTGGGTCATGAGGGTTGAGCAGGATGCCTGCGCCGCCCACTACTTCAGGAACAGAGGAAGCGGTTGACGCCAGCACAGGCGTGCCGCAGGACATCGCCTCCAGCACAGGCAGCCCAAAGCCCTCGTAGAGAGATGGGAAAGTGAGGGCTACGGCCCCTGAGTAGAGGGCAGGCAGGTCGTCGCGCTCCACGTAATCGGCTAGCTTGACGAGATTGCCAAGCCCTGCTGCTTCTATTTGCTGCAAGAGGCTGTTGTATAGCCAGCCTCGTTTGCCTACCAGCAGAAGTTGCGGCGGGTTCTCCATTTGAGCGGACAGCTTGCCCCAGGCTTGCGCAAGCATAGCCAGGTTCTTGCGCGGTTGCAACGTGCCCACGTGGATGCAGTATGGCCGGTTTATGCCGTATCGCGCTGCTGTCCCTTTGATTTTGCGCTCGTCTCTTACAGGCGCGAAGATAGGGTCGCGGCCATGATAGATCACCGTTATTTTGCCGGGTGCTATTTTGTACCTGTCTATCAGGTCGTGTTTGGTGGCTTCGGAGATAGCGATTACTTTGCTGGCTGCGCGTGCGCTAAAGATAGTCGAGAGATGCAGGTAGAGGCGAGATGCGAGCGTGTGCGCCTGTGGGTATCGCAGGTATCCAAGGTCGTGTATGGTAACTACGGTGCGGCGTGGGTGCCATAGTGGTACAACGTGCGAGGGGACGAAGAGCACGCGCGGTGGCTTCGTCGCCATCTCCCATGACAGCCTGACGTGAGTCCAGAGGCGCGGGAAAGGAATAGCCCTGACGTGCCAGTTGCCGGGCAAAGCGAACCCCAGCCTGCTACGTGCTTCGAGCGCGGAGGGGCTGTTGGCGTAGAGGGCGAAGGGGTAACGCTCGGCCTCCGGCAACTCTGTGAGGGCGCGGAGCAAGCTGGAGGAGTAGTGCTCGGTGCCTGTGCGCTGCGAGACGAGGGCCCTGCTGGCGTCTATGCCTATGGTGGGTGGATGAGTGTGGTTCTTCACTCCGGCTACTTTCCTGCTGCTCTGCTAATCTTGCAGATTGCGCGCTAGCTCATCAATCTCGCACAGCACCATTGCAGGCGTGATTGCCTGCATTTCAGGGCCACCTTCGAGGGATAGGGAGCCAACTTCCAGATGCATTGTGGGGTGGGTGCCGGGGGCGCGGAATGCCCGGTGTTTGTGAGGGTTGCCCCAGGGACCCCATATCTGCTCATCGCTGGGGCCGTAAAGGTGCAGGGTAGGCTTGCACAGGGCATCAGCTATGTGGAGCGGGCCGCTATCCACCCCCAGCACCACCTGCGCGTGGCCCAACACCCAGACTAGCTGCGCGATGCCTGCGGTTTGCCCTGCTATATTCATTATCGCGTGCCTTTCTCTTTTGCCTGGTGCGGCTATTTCCGCCATTATAGCCTCTGCCAGTGCCTTTTCGCCGGGTGAGCCTGTGATTGCTACCGACCAGCCGCGCTCCGTTAGCTGTATGGCGGTCTCTGCCCAGCCTGGTATTGTCCAGAGCTTGTTGGCAGCGGCTGTGCCGGGGTGTATTACTGCCCGGCGGGGGGTATCGAGCCAGCCTGAAAGCAGGCCCTCCGGTAGCGGTGCCGCGCCCGGTGTGCGGAGCGGAGGCTCGCCATCGTCGCGGCTCACCCTTACTCTCTGAATATCGCCGGGGTGATTTATTCCTGCAATGACTGCCTGTGCCAGCATTAAGTCTTGCTCAACTTCGTGCCTGCCGTGTATGTAGGGCACTTTGTTTGTGAGCCAGGGCGCTGTGCCGGGCGTGTCATATCCCCATCTGCGCGGAATGCCTGCTGCCCAGAGGAGAGCCGCCCCCCACCAGTGGTCGAACCTGAGCACGATGCCGAGGTCGTATTGGCCGTGTGCCAGCTTTCGCGCGTATTCGCCCAGGAGGTTGTAAGGGTGTAAAGGCGTGGTACTGATTTTTACTATACCTGGGAACGGGATCACTTCAAGGTTATAGAGGTTGGGGTTATCGGCCCACATCGCCCTGCCCCAGGGTCCGACAGCGCCTGTGATCTGCGCTTGCGGAAAGGCTTGTCTGATAGATTGCAGGGCAGGTGTGGCGAATAGGAGGTCGCCCAGATGGTCGGGGCGCAGCACTAATATCCGTTGTATGGCGCTCCCTCTTTGCCGTCTGCGTCCGGCGTTGCGAGCCGCCAGCCTGCCGTGCATCGCCCGAACAAGCGCATGCCGTGCCTCTCTCTTGCCCCTGTTTAGCAAGGCTAGCCGACCTTCCCGCCCAGCGGTATCTCTGCCCAGGTGTCCCACACCTCATCGCTCATCCTGGCTTTTACCAGCACACGCTCTACATCGAAGCCGATATAGAGGCGCTGGACGGATAACTCATCGTAGACGGCTGCCAACTCTTGCGGGTCCGAGAAGACGCCAACCGTCAGATGCGGCACGAAGCCGTCGGCGTACTTGCCGCCGTAAGCGGGATATTCGGGGAACTCGGCCAGGATAGCACGGTAGAGAGAGTGGACGCGCTCGTTATCTGCCAGACGCAGGTAGAGGATACCCGAATCGCGGAAGGTGCTGAAGCCCCTGAAGGACAAACGCCTCGGCGGGCATTTTGCCAGTAGTTGCCTCAGCCGAGGCTCGGCTTCCGCAAGGCTGTCATAAGGGACGAACGGGTAGGTGACGGTCACGTGTGGCTCTATGTGGTGTATGGTGCCGGCCATGTAGAGGCGGCGATAATGATCGGCGTAGCCGCAAACGTCGGGTGGCGGCACGATCACGATAGAGGTTTCTCCGGTTGGATGGTACTGCTCGGTCATGC
>JADEYI010001881.1_pt1 | contig 12906 bp, 15 predicted proteins | sample 8542331 | NCBI WGS metagenome assembly JADEYI01 (sample SAMN16510988, study PRJNA670497) | mine drainage metagenome | isolation source: biofilm near Copperflume 1 | place: Germany: Marsberg coppermine Kilianstollen | collected 2018-02 | reverse complement strand
GACAGGGACAGGGACAGGGACAGGGACAGGGACAGGGACAGGGACAGGGACAGGGACAGGGGCTGATAATGAGTTGTGCCTGCTGCAATGCAGCTCGAGCTGGACCGAGTGGTGTCGCTGCACCTGAACAGCGGGGTGCTGGACACGAACAATTGCACGGCTGACACTGCGCAGCTCTTCGGAGCAATCCTCTCCTTCCTCAAGAATCAGAGAACTCAGACCCCTCCTGAAAGCCGTTCTGGTGCGCCCCTTTCATTTGACTATTGTTAAGTACTTGAGGCAGTGCACGTGGGGAAATTCACTTTAGCACCTCAAGAGTGACATAAGCTTGTACTACCATCAAGATTCAAAAAATAGCCGTTGTCACTACCATAACCCAGCAAAGCAAAATCCAACACCAGGCCTTCAACATGATTCTCCCAGTTCAAACGGCACCCAAGGTGTCGCTGCGATAGATGCTCTGGGAGTCTTTGAGACTTTAGACCATAGCACAGCTGCCTAATCCCCTGTAGGACCTCCTTCTGCAGGCACGGATCAGGACAGACGCAGACAGATAATGATGCTGAGTGATATGCGTCTGAGCTTTATGGTGCTATGCTGCAGGGCCTGACCAGCTCAGAGAGCCAGTTGCCGTCACTTCCGCAATCGTGAAAAGCATTAGATCCCACCAGAGGGGCTTTGATGAAAACGCTCTGTCCCAGATCATCAGGCTGGGACATCTTGCAGCCGCTGTCGAGGCAAGGAACCCTTACTTGCAGAGATCAATGACAAGTTGCATTATTAAAATTAGACACACTTGTTTCAGCCCTCAGGGCTACGTGCGTTGCAGCAGCCTCTCAAGCTGCATGCAAGGTTTGAATTCAAAATGAGGTCAAACAATCAGGGTTTTGAGTGTGGAATGCTGCTCAGGCGGTCCACAAGCTTGCCAGCTCCTCAAGGTCAGGCTCACCGGAGGCTGTCAACTCCACATTGTCTCTCCCATCCAGCTCAGGGCCAATCCACCAACAGTCTGCGCGGCCATCATTCACCCTGTTGCAGGTGCATCTCCCTCTTATCTTATATTTCACACTCGTCATATTGCCCTGAGGACATCAATTTGATGTCCTCAGGGTCAAGTATACCCTGAGCTTGTGCATCTTTGCAATCCCGAATTCCCATCCCACAAATCAGATTATATCTCGAGCTACAGCATTGTTTAGACGATCTACCCATTTCTGGCTTCGTCAGAGCAGCGCTGTTGCAACACACCCGGGCCCATGATAGACGTGTAATAGCGCATGATGAGTATTTCATGTCCTTTGAAGGCTGGTTGAATTGTGCCTGCCTGATGCACTGTGCAGAGGACGGATGTGGGCGCCACGGAGGGCATTGCCTCCCAGCTGCTGCAGGAGCTAGCGGACGCTGCAGCCCTTATCAGCGCTCGCAAAGGCAGCCAGGCACGGCGCACGTTCAAAAGGGAGCATCTCACAAGGACTTGGGGCCGCCAGCCTCCACCCACACCCGTCAACCCGCCAACAAGCCTCAGAGGTGACCCAGCAACTTGTGAATATTTGTGGTGTAGGAGAATTACATGATTCTTGAGATGCAGTCTATCTTGCCGAGTTCATAGCGGTGCAATCTCTCCTGCGTCAATTTTGTGTGTGACAAGTCCGTCCTGCTTGACTGCTGGCAAGTCAACCCTTTGCAAGCAGCATGTACTGGTGCATGCGGGTTTACAACATGGATGAGGAAGCAAGCAGGCAGCGATGCATTGAATAATAAATTTCTCGCCAAAAGCAGACCTTGTGACTGCATCAGGGTCGGCAGCTGCAGATGGCAGCAATGCAAACCGGGGGGTCCAGGGGCAGAAGAGGTGGAGCTGGTGGGGGGACCCGGAGCAGCTGCCAGCCAGGAAACAGAAGAACAGGCGCCAGTTCTTGCAAGAGGAAGAAGAGCCAGTGCTGCGCGCTGAAGACTTTGTGGTTGCCATTGCCACCCATAAGGCCCGGGAACCGATCCTGGCTGCAGGCAGGCCTTCCAGACAGGTGCATTTGCGCTCTATTTTGCGCCGATTTCCCTGTCATCAGTTCAAGTGCAGCAATGGCATGGCCCATAGGTGGCATGCAAGGGACGGTAAATATCTTCACTGCAGATGCAGTCGTGCCTGCTTGAAGGTGTGAGTGGGTTTCGACAGCAGTGATTGTTCATTGCAGGGAGCACAGACATTTTATGCGACCAACAATGAGGGGCCCCGGCCAAATGACTCCGTTCTCTTTGGTGAGAACTGGGGCTACTACCCGGATGCTGAGCCCCTGCGCTCCTTCTTTGCTGGGGACCCCCGGGCCGCCATCGTCCCCTTCCTGGCCTACAAGTGTGCACACCTTCCATTTTTTTCCATCCAGTGTATTATTCTTATCATTTGGCTGTTTTCCCCTTCTCTTGTAGCTCAGCTTAGCTCAATGCTCAGTGCTCGGAGTGCTCAGCTGGAAGCAGCATAGAGTTGTCATGATGGCTGGCATATTAGGGGATGGTCCGCACGTAGGCGCTTGCTTGATCATTTGCAACCTTCTGTTGGTCATCAATCTGTAATATGATTTGAATCAGCCTCTTTCTGCAGCTCAAATTGGTTTTGGGCAGGCCACATTCTGGCGCACCACTTTTAGCGGGCACCTCCCAAATGTTTGCGCAAATGTCCTGCGTTGCCAGGGGTCATGATGTTGGTGTTGTGGGAGACAGGGATTTGAATGACACCTTCAAGTGGCTCTTCTACGGCGATGACGACACCGTCTTCTTTTTGGAGGGCGCCATGAATGTTGTCAAATACTTGGATCCCAACATGCCCTACTTCCTCACAGGTCTGCCCTTGCACCAGCATGTAGTAATCTTCCGGAAATGGCATTCTAACAAATTTGCTTGGAAAACAAGTTTGCTTGAATTTTGCAGCTTTGGATGGATACATTTTTCCTGGCAGCGAGATTTTCCCGCTGTCATTCTTGAAGCACTGAATGTTTTGTACGTGCAAAATCACATGGGTTTCATGCGTCAGCAGCAACTTGTGGGAGGGGCAAGGGTATGAATTATTGTATGTGGTGACTTGCAGACAACATGTGGTTCTCGAAAGAGATGGGCAAGGGCTCGTACCACCCCCACCAGGGCGCTCCCCAATGCACACCATGCGGGTAAGCGTGACAAATCCATAACTAAGCACCTCCAAAATCATTACATCATTACCATGGCAGACCCTCAAGACACTGTTGCCCCACTAACCAGCCTCACTTTGACGCAAACTACTATAAAGTGGCCCCGGCTGGCGGGGGGCTGTTCAAGTACAGAGCACCGTGCCCACGGTTGATTTGGTCTTGCTTGGATCTGGCGAGTCCAACAAGGGGTAGGATGTTGGCTGCCTTCACATGCAGCTTGTCTGCATACACACCTTGCCTCTGGCAGGAAAAGCTTGTATGATAATATAAAGTGGCTCCCATTATTGTAGGTACTCAAAGGACACTTCTGGACTGCCCTATTCTCTGCCGCCGGGCTGCCCGTGCCGAGTGGAAGAGCTGTGCCGCGCTGACAATTCAGGCGTCCTCAACAAGCCGCCCAAGGCCTGTGGCGTGCCCAGGTGAGCCGCAACCCTACTGCTAGTTTACATAGCACTGACGTTCAGGGCTTCATAATAGAGATCTACTGATGATTTGTGTCTTTAGCACAGCCCAAATGCAAGTGAACGCTGCAAAGACTGCACACTTATGCTTGTTACTATTACCCGGCTTTCCAATCTATGCCTCTTTTAATAATCCGTAAAGACTGCGCAGTCTTGGATTCTGTACAGCCTTTTAGTTGCAAGCAGGGCTCTGCTAGGAGAGCCTTTTCAGCTCCTAATGCGGTGCACCCAAGAGAGATAACGATGAACGCATTTGTCATGTTGGGAAGGAAAATTTCAATGTGAGCAGGGTGCCGGCGCGCACGTTTTCCATGCATGGGGGAGCGGGAGCGCTCATCAGCGTGGGCTTGCTGAGGAGCGTGTCATATGACCACATGCACCGCTGTGTGCATGGTGCGTACTCGTCCGGCGGCGATGCCTTCATCACGGAGTGCCTGTGGGAGGTGCGTAGTTTCTCCTTGCCTTACAAGCAGGCACAAAGTCAATACGTACGAAGACCTGCCTGTATGGACTGGGAAGGTTGGTGAGTTTGAAGCCTTCTGAGATCATCAGGTCGCTTGCTGGACAAAGTTAGCTGGTCAAATGCTACTGTGCATTCAAGCAGGGCATTGCGGTGATTTGGTGGGGGATCTCTGGATCCCTGAGAGTCTATAACAGAGAGGCCTTGAGCTGGCAGATGAAAGTTGTTTTTGTGTCTTCTTTACAGGCTGGGTATGGGATGACTAATCCAGACCCGCTGTGGCACCCCCGCAACCTCAGCATGTTCGACCCCTGCCCGGCCGGGCCGCACCCGGACGATGACATCCTGCCCAAGGCTGCCCACACTCTGGGCAACCTCCTTTCCGCAGCCGCCCGCACCTGCCACGGCCTCTGCAAGGTGCTTGTTTCACCTTCCTTTATTTCAAAAGCACATTTTCTTCCGCGAACGGTTTGGGATATGTGGCAGCCTTTTCTTGCAGCTTGTCTGCGGACGCACCGTGACTCGGGCAATCATGTATCATGTAACAAGATTGTTAAAATGCACACAACCTACATTTTTTCCTGGCACGTGCCTCCAAAATTAGGGACAATGAGAGAGAAAGAAAACAAGGCTGTGCATGTGTTCGCAGCTGGAGGTGGAGCACACAGTAGCGCTGCACCTGCGCTCGCGCAGAGTGGGATCCGACGAGGCGGTCTACCAGGTCACAGACCTCTTTTCCACCCTGCTGGCGCGGCTGGCAAGCAGGGAGGCTACCATTGATCCGCGGCTGCATGCCGGCCACCGGCATGCTGCCATAGCGGAGCACATCGACACCGCTGTGTCTGTGCTGCGCGCCACCTCGCTGGCAAGCCTGGTACTGCAATTCATTCCTTCTATGTCTCTCAAATAAATTCTTTTCTGCAAATTATGGACGTGTTTCTGGTGTTCTAGAAGTCTGGAGCCCTTCCAAAACCGGCCCTGTGCCAGAGCCTAAGGCGCACGCATCAGAGTGCCCAAGGCATAAGATATTATTATTATTATTATTATTACACGCTTTTCCAGCCAGAAGCAAGGTGCGTCTGCAGACAAGCTGCAGTAAAGGCTGCCAAAATCCTACCCCTTGATGGACTTGCCAGATCCAAGCAAGACCCAATCAACCGTGGGCACGGTGCTCAGTATTTATACCGCCCCCCGCCAGCCGGGGCATAAGATATAGCATGCGCGAAATTCTTCATGTCAGTGCTTGCAAAGCATGTCAAGTATGCAGCATTTGTTTGAAGTTCGTTGGGGAGAATGCAGTTTGCGTATCGCCACAGGGTGACATAGAGGGTGAGTCTCCAGAGCTGCGAGCCATGTTGAGCAGCGCGGGCACCGGTGCGGCCACAGTTGTGGCGCGAAAGCTGCTGGACACAGTGGTCAGGGAAGCTCGGGACTGGGAGCTCGAGCTGGAGGCACGCAAGAGACAGGCAGAGGGCCCTGCACCTCAGACGGCGCCAAATGAGAAGGATGCTGGCTGCCACGAGGCGGCACATCTATGCAATAAGCCTGACAGGCCCACATGGAGATGAAGGTGTCACAGAAAAACTCTAGCACACCACACCACACCACACTAGTGCACCAGAGAGGGTGAATTGTCATGGGTGAATAGGTGGACAGAAGAGGTCCCTGCAGCTCTAAGCGAAGATCCCCAATCCAATCAGGAGCGGCCTTGTGTTGCGCAAGCAGACTGCGCAGCAAATAAGATCATTGTCATTGCTTTTGAGGACAAGTATGATCGTGCGCGTGCCCATGTCTCAGCGATTGCGCGTCTGTTTATATTTTGTTGGGCCGCCAAGTGCACATTTGAGCGCCGGCTGCTTGGTAGCAAAACAGCCTACCGGTATGCTCTCTGGGTTATTACCCCGAGGAGAAATGCCTAGCTTAGATAGTATGTCTAGATCCTGGCTGTGGGAAAAAGCCGAGGGAGAAAAGCGAAAAAGAACTACTTACTCGGAGACTCGAATCAGTGATTACTGACTCGAGAGGGGATCGGCCTACGATCGTATCCGCTCTCCCTTCCTCGCCCTGCTGCATCGTATTCGCCACTCTAGCACCAAGTTTATGATCCTGGCTGTATACATAGTGTTACATCAAGGGGAGAAGAATAGCGCAGTAAAATAGTGTAGAGATAATGTAGGTTCTACTCCCCTTGGATGCATCAGATATATATCCATGTCGATTGCATAGGATCAGTTTCTGCAAATTTCGTACTGGTTTGACATCCATATTCCTAGATGAGACTATGTGCCCAAGGCCAGAATATGGCCAACATGCCATTGCCAAGATGGGCGGCATGGTCACCAATATGAACGGGCGTGTAGCATGCATGGACGAGGGCTTGCCTCTCCACCGGGCCGGCCATGGCCTCATTGCTGCCATTGTGCAGAGCGCAAGGCCCGCATACGCCATGGTGACAAAGTGCGGCATGTCGGCCCCGCATGTCGGCGGCGGGACCGGCTCCTCCTAGCCTTTGCAGCTCCGGCAATTCGCCGGTGGCAATTGCAGAGACTGGCGAGGCGCCAGCAGCCGAGGACAGCTGGAGATCGTGTGTGCTTGATTCGGTCATGGAGACGCCCAGGCCCTCTGTGTCGTCTATTGGCTTTATGTGCAGCTTATGACGTTGGCGTTGACGTATCCTTGGGATGCATGACGAACTTTGATGTGGAAGTTGCCCAGCAGCTACCCAGCTTGGGCAGCTCTTTGGGCATCCTCAGATTCACATCTCATGTCTGCTCAACAGCATCTACCCACTTCTGTCAGGGCACGGAAACAAGACACGGACAATAAATCCGTATGAAGGCCTCAAGTGGCTTTTCAGGAATCATGGGAGGTCCTTAAAAGCAAAGATGTTTGAGGGAACCAGCTTGGACGATCTGAAGAATTTGTGGCTGGGCACAGAGGAAGAGAATCCGGAGATAAGATGGATCTATATTATAATATGTATTGGTGAGTTTGATTGCGTCGGAGTCTGTTTCGCTCGATCCTGTTTATTTCAAGCTGCAAGTGCATGTGCTCAAGGCGCGCCTCGGACGAGCTTCCGTGCTCGTGTTCTGACAAAGCTACATTACAAAACAAACAATTCCTAAATTAATCTCCAGGACTGGTCCTGTTGGCTGGCCTGATGAGCGGACTGACGCTGGGACTCATGTCAATGGACAGCATCGATTTGGAGGTACAGTGGCTCCTCATAAAGGCATCCTCATAGAATCGTATTCTAGCCATCAAATGCTCACACGAGGAATTTTCTAAATTGTGGAAAGTCCTTTGTTTTCGAGAAGAAGCCATCAGCGCAGAGCCGATCCTGACCACAGACCACAGACCTGTATGTGCTGTTTTCGTCAGCCAGACTTTGTTTGTAAATGTGCTGGAAGACCTCACGAGCTCATTCTCCTTGCTGGCAGGTGCTCATACGCAGCGGGACACCCAGGGAGCAGAAATATGCCAATAGAATCGCAACCAGTGAGGGTCCATCCTTTGTCGAATCTCCAGGCCAATGCTGCTGGCATTGGCCAGCATGCACAATAAAGTGCTGTATTAAGGCCTGCCACCTACAGTACATCCAAGGATGCTAGCAGTACATTACATGCAGGCATTGCGGTGGTGGAGTTCTGGAGATCAAATGCGTGTGCATGGTGCTCAGGTGCTCAGCAGGCCGCACCTGCTGCTGGTCACGCTGCTGCTGGTGAATGCAGCTGCCATGGAGGCGCTGCCAATCTTCCTGGATCGGCTCCTCAGCCCAGTTGCCGCCATCGTTCTGTCAGTGACTGCTGTCCTGTTCTTTGGTGCGCCCTGACATCCCTTCTCTGGACCTCTGTACTTGCACGCGCTTAGTCAACTAATCACCGTTCACATCAAGACTGCCCCAAGCCGACCAAGCCCAACAAGGTACACAGCTGATTCATCAAAGTGAACACCAGACTTGTCAGCGCCGCTAGTTTGATGAGGTACCTTGGAATACTTGGAGCCTGTATTCACAAATTAAAGGGGGGCGTGTGTGTGTTCTTTGGCAGGTGAGATAATTCCTCAGGCGCTGTGCACCAGGTATGGGTTGGCGATCGGGGCATACTCGGCCTGGTTTGTGCGCGCCCTGATATTTGCAGTGGGCATCATCTCCTACCCCATCTCCAAGGTCCTGGACTATCTTCTGGGCAGCGAGCATGGGGTGAAAACCCTCTCTTGAACACCAGGAGGTTTTGAGACGCAGACATACCTGGATGTCGTGTATTGTATCATGTACTCTCCAGAGTGCCAACATGTGCCTTTCAAGACAAGTTGGGACTTGAGACAAACATAACAGTGCACTATTCCTGTGTCTGGGAAACGGCAGCAAAAGTTGAAATTTGCTCTGGTGAATGAGATGATGTTGAGTGTCATTCTCTTGTGACAAGCTTGATCTGTGCAAGCAACACACTGCACTGCAGCAAAAGTTGACACACCATAGCCTAGCATGGTGTCAGGAGACGCCTCACAACAGCCACTGTGCAGGCGCTGTTCCGGCGTGGGCAGCTGAAGGCGCTGGTGGACATTCACAGCGAGGTGGACGGCATAGGTGGCGGTTACCTGAGCGCTGAAGAGATCAACATCATTCGGGGCGCCCTCGACATGACCGAGAAGAAGGCTGTTGTCGGCATGACACCCCTTGACAAGGTGGGGTTTCCCACTAACCTTGATCTAACAGGATCGCCAGCACTGGTACTGCCAAACACCCGGCACTGTTAACCGGTACCATACTGTCCCGGCTCTGCTGTGGAGATCACATGTCCGCAAGCATAAAAGCACTCAGGTTTTTTATGGATTTACACATGCATCCATATGCTATGGCATGTCCTTGCAAGAGCAGAGAGTTCTGCTATGACGTGGCAGCAATCACGCTGCATCCTAAAGAAATCTCACCTCCATTAAAATGTGATGATGCCCCTGTCGCAGCATTGTTTTCTTGGCCCTTGGCTGCCTCTCTTGCAGCTCAGGCTGCTGTCAGCATCAGCGTGGCTTTATGGGCCATTTACATATACAGACGGAGGCTTTACATAAAGTCTATCCAATGCTGTCACAGCGCATACTGTTGGATTAGTAAACTGTTGCAGGAAAGAGCGGGGATATTCTGATCGTTGGTGGTGTGTGCGCCTTTTTAGGTGTTCATGCTGTCGGCTGACACGGAGCTCAATGTGGCCACAATGCGCTCAGTGCTGGGCTCCGGCCACAGCCGCGTCCCCGTGCACCGCCCGGGAAACAGGCACGCCCCTTGCCTCCCCGTATTCCTGCAACCGTTACTGCTCTGTACTCTTTCTCGGCTTCGGTCAGAGCCACAACGGCTCGAGGAACATGCCATCATGGACCTTGCTTATCTCGCCATAGACGTATGCTTCTGGCGGGATTATCAGTGTCTCTCTCCCATTCTCGCGCCCAGAAATAAGCAAATTGGTTCAAATTTGCGCGGCGAAGAGATAAATAAGGGTAGTGCATGTGGAGTGCAGGCGCGATGTTTTGGGGCTGATCATAGTGAAGGAGCTGGCATTGTTGGATCTGGAGGCGGGTACGCGCGTCAGCGATGTCAAGATGCGGCCGCTGCCCATGCTGCGCGCAGACACCGCCATGTACGCACTTCCCTTCCTCCTTACACAGCTAATTTGGCATAGCCCGTGGACACAATCCTTTATCCTTTTCTCAGGGGATTACACCAGCACACAGTGCAAGCATAGACATCAGTGCTATCGACAACCCGTCTCGATCACCAAGCCTGGTTATTCTTTGTGCCTAGCCTCTACAACACATGTGATACCCATCGCACATCAGGGGGAGCACAAGATGCCTGAGAATATCGGTACTTTGGACCCGATGTGATGATGGACACTTGAAAATTCTGCCAAGGAGGACACTTTCCCCAATGGTTGTGAATCGAAGGTCTTCTTGGCCCTGGTGTGGCTGTTGCTGCAAGAGCGTGCTGCTGAGAAGTTTCCCAGACACCAGGCCTTTTCTTCTGAAATGCTTTTGACAATGGAGGGTGATTGTTTGCAATGAGTTCACAGCATGTTTTTTGCTGCGCAGGTACGATCTGCTGACCCTGTTCCAGACGGGGCGCAGCCACATGGTGGTGCTGACAGCGCCCCCCGCGCCCCCCCAGACGGTGGTGGGGGTCCCGGTCGGCGGTGGTGAGGACACTCCGATGGTGGTGGGAACGCCCCCGCGCGACCTTTCGGAGTCCATCCACCAGATCAAGGCCGCGCGCACACCGCCACGCCGGGCAAAAGAAGACGATGTCACTCTTCTCGGGCCGCAGTCAGACTGCGTCTGTGCCGCAAATGGCAGTCACGTGCGTACCTTGACCCTTTCCTTTCTCTTGTGCCAGTCTGTCTGTGTGCCACACAGGTCAGTATATATAACACAAGTATGCTGCTAGACCTCTCAGGCTGCAAGCAGGTCAACCATGCGTTTGGCTGGTCTCGCCTGTCTCGCCTTAGTCACGCCACAGGCTTTACGAGGGCATCGTATGTTGTTGTTTTGCAGTGGCTTAAGCTCAGTGATCGCATGGTGCAGGAGGGGGTCTCAGAGGCAGCTCCTGGGACGCCGGCCGCGGCGGCGGCGGCTGTGGCGGCGACTTTGGGGCAGCCAGCGCCGGATGACCCGGTGGGCATCATCACCATAGAGGACGTGCTGGAAGAGTTGCTGCAGCAGGAGATTGTGGACGAGACCGACCAGTTCGTCGACAACATGCGCATGCAGAAGGTGCCGCGACATGTCCCCTTTGCTAGCAAGGATCTGCAGTGTGCCTTACATGCTTGTTACTTGGCCGCTCCATGGAGGTGTCGAGCCTTGCCTTGACACAAAAGTTGGAAGCAGCAACTCACATGGCAGGAATGGCAGGAAAGTCCCTCTTTGACGTCCTGAGTCAGCCTGCTGCATCTTGCTGTTAATCTTGTTAGTCTGCCCAGTCTAAAAGAGCACCTGAGAAACCAAAAAGGACAACCTCCTTATGGCCTGCCCATTTCAAATTAGAGCTGCAAAAATTAGGGGCTGGGGAGCTCGAAACGACAGCAGATTCACAGATAATTCAGAGTAGAGACTAGGGATCCTCTGAGCGAGGTCCTATGTGCGGACAACTTTACAGAAGAATCCAGGATCAAGGACGTTGCCGCAGACAAGACATGGTTTTATTGTGCGTAGGTGAATGCTGCGGTACTGCTGAAGGCGCTGCCGCCGCACCTACGCAACTTGATGGTCACGCGCAACTCGGCCAACGTCACCGGCGGCTCCGGCTCCGCGGCAGCCGCGCGAGCCGCCTTCAATCAACAGGCCCAAAACACCAACCTGCAGGCAAATTACTTGCCCCACATTCCCAACCTGTAGATCCCTACAGTCGTGATGCTGTTGATGTGCAATCCAGATGATCAGTGTGATGACTCAGAGAAGCCAGAGAAGCGACAAGCGATTCGTCAGCACAAGGCCCTTCATTATGGCCTTCATCAGCTGCTTTGCTGGCAGGCACTGGAGGTTACACTTGATACCTGGAAGTAGTGTAATTCTGCATGCTTGACTGACTGTACTTTTCCGGGGTGCAGGGGCTTCACAGCGTGCGCAGCGCTGACCTGGACAACATGACACCGGGGCAGCGGGTGACTCAGATGCAGCGCTCCAGGACAACTGGCAGACCCATGCCAGCCATCCAACAACCCCTCCTAGTGCGTTGCCCTTGAACTTTGTCAGTGACAACTTGTCACATGGGGATGACAAACATGCACCAGTGCCACCGTGTTCTGAGGCAAGAAGAAGTCAAGTGATACGAAGGCACTACGCATGAATCTGCAGAACTCTGCATGTCATCAGAAGAAGGCAATGCGAGGCAGATGCGCTTGCGTACGTGAGAGCATGAGGCTTGCGGCCCTTTCTTGCTCACTAGTTGTGTGTTTCTGCTGCAGGGGAATGGTGGTGCACAGACGACGGATGATCTTCCAGTGTAGTGAGTCATGCATGCGGCACGGTGGCTTGGGGGCTGTAGCCAGCGCCTGAGAAGAGTGAAGACTTTCAGGATTGACCTAGTGACCTGGTAGATAGCATATGACCCCCTGATTTGTATATTTAAAATTGAATCATTCTTTCAATCTTGATTACCGTAGGCTTGGCCGAGACGACGGTAGTGTGTCAGAAGATGTGGTGAATGGAAATGTCATGTGTCCAATTTTGGGTCCTTCTGTGGGCTAGTGTTGGTGCAAATGGCTGTGGGACAGCGTCTATGTCAATTTCCAAGCTGGCATCAACGATACTGCTCCCCTCACCCTATCCTTCCAACCCTGGAATACGATCGAATTAATATACAAGAGGAAGAGGTACTAGAAATAGTCTTCGTTTCTGCGCCCAACTCCTGAAGATTCCAGACGGTCGACCGCCTGTCTATAAAATCTTCATGGCGGATTCTCCTGATGGCTGCCAACTCATGAGCCAACACATGTGCCTTTCAATACCTTAAAGCGCTCAATTTGAAGGGCCATTCTATCAATGAGGTGTAGTGAGCTCATGCAGTCTAATTAGGTGAAATGAGTTCTGTCTATTGCAGCATTGCCTTGCAGCAACGTGACATACCTCATTATTCCCTGCATGTTAAAAGCAACTGAGCCGCCTCTGGCTTCTCAGATTGGTGCGTGCTCAGTTCCCATCTCAGACTGCATGAGCTTGTAAAACGTTCAAAAGCCTGCAGAATTTCCATTACTAGGACCAAACGAGAAGTGTGCATCGGCTAGTACGCTGGCACTAACTCCTTCAACGGCAACGGCTC
>JADEYI010001880.1_pt1 | contig 12917 bp, 12 predicted proteins | sample 8542331 | NCBI WGS metagenome assembly JADEYI01 (sample SAMN16510988, study PRJNA670497) | mine drainage metagenome | isolation source: biofilm near Copperflume 1 | place: Germany: Marsberg coppermine Kilianstollen | collected 2018-02 | reverse complement strand
TACAGCATTGGCAAGCTGCGCGAGTACTACCCGAAGCCGTCAGTAGCCCCCAGCAACGGCTGGTTCCTCAACAATTAAGCTTTAGCAAAGAGCATACAAAAGCAAACCCCTGCTGCCTCTAGAAGGAGCAGGGGTTTGCTTAAGAAGGAGGAAGGAACGGGCACACAAGCTTTCTGCCTTGTTCACGTTCAATATAGCTTACGGATGGTAGCAGTAATCGGATCTCGGCGGGCGTCAGGTAACGCCAGCCGCCCCTGCCAGCGCGTCCCGCGTATTCGCCGTGTCGAGGGCCATTTGCTTGATGAGCGGTTCCATCCCTTCGTAGCGTATCTGAGGGCGGAGGAACTTTACGAAATGGGCTGTGAGCACTTCGCCGTATAGATCGGCGTCATAGTCGAGTATGTAGACTTCTACGAGGCGAGCGTCATCGTCGAAGGTGGGGCGAGTACCGATACTGGTAACAGAGGGTAAGACCTCACACGTGGCGTGGCGCACGCACCAGGTAGCGTAGATACCGTCGGCGGGGAGCGCTAGGTTGGGCGGCAGCGCCAGATTAGCGGTGGGATAGCCCATCTCCCGGCCCCGCCTGGAGCCGGGCACCACGGTTCCGGGCACGGTCTGATAGTGCCCCAGCATGGCGGTAGCCGCTTCCATATCACCCGACATCACAGCCCCTCTGATGCGCGTGCTGCTCACAGGCTCTCCATTTACCTCGACGAGAGGGGCTATACGCGATGTGTAGCCTAGCTCCTGTCCGAGCCGCGCAAGGACCTCGGTGTTGCCGGTGCGTCCATGCCCCAGCGCGAAGCCTTCGCCCTCCCACAATTCGACAAATGGCAGATACTGCCGCACCCAGGCTATGAAGTCGGGCGCTTCTACTTGCGAAAGCTCCTTTGTAAAGGGCACCACAACCGTCTCGTCGAGCCTCGTTTTACTCAGCAGTTCCAGCTTCTGCGGCAGCCGAGTGAGATAAGCTAGAGGCCGGCCCGGCCTCAACACTTCTCTGGGCGAAGGCTCAAAGGTGAGCGCAACCGCCGCTACGCCCTTCTGCATGGCACTCTCCACAACCACAGCTATAAGCGCCTGGTGCCCCAAATGCACGCCATCAAACGAGCCGATAGTCAGCACAGCAGGTGTGGGTTGTCTCTGTGTAAGGTCAGTTATAGTTTGCATTTTTTAGGGTTCTGGGCTGTAAACGGTCCAAAAGGTTAGCCAGGGTGGAGCGATAGAAGTAAAATGGTCCCATGTGCCCGGCTCCGCCTTGGGGTTGGGAGTGAAATCAGTAGAGTCGGATAAGTGGCGAATGGAGAAGCCTTGCTCAATCAGGCCATTTACTAACGTGCTCAACGTGTGGCAATATTCCCTCGGCCCTGGTATGGGCTTGCCCCGCGTAGAGGCACGATCATAAACCCACTCCTGGTCATTGTAACTTACTTCAGTCCCGTCTATGTAAGGCTGCTTCAGAGTGTAGCCCGCGCCGTTCCAGCATTCTTCGCTGAGGCCCATGAAAAATGGATTGGCGCAATTGAAATAGTACATACCATCATGACGTAAGACTCGAGCTACTTCACGGAACACCTGGCGCGCATCAGGCACAAAGTTCAAAGAGTAAGGCTGCCAGACGACATCAAATGCTGCTTGTCCAAAACCTGAAAGATCAGGCATGTCACTCTGCATTGTTTCAATCTTAAGATTGTAAAGTGCGGCCACTTTGTGGTCCCTCTGCAACTGCGATTCTGAAAGGTCAACTGCGGTTACATTAGCTCCAAGCAATCCAAAAGCAACCGATTGCTTTCCACCGCCACCAGCCAGGCAAAGAACATTCCTGCCCGTAACTTCTCCTAACCTTCCATCAGGATCAAGCAACTCACGTGCAGAAGATGCATCAAGATCCAGCGCGGGGCGAGTGAACAACGCGTTAGCGTCGGCCAACCTCTTCCATCGCTCGATATTATACTTCGCAGTTTCGTCCATGATCAGATGCTTTACCCTCGATCTTCGCAGAGTTGCTACTTGGCCACGCCGAAAACCTTCTTCGGCTGCCAGAAGCCTCTCGCGCTCTCCCAGTACATTATAGCTAACAACTCGCCTGCCTGAGTAGTGGCTTTCAGCATTGGTTTTTCACCCGGCTGAGGCGCAGGTAACCACAGAGGCTTGCCCTGGATTATACCGCGCTCCTCTTCGGGTGTGGTTTTGTGGGCCTTCCAGCCTGCCAGTATATAGTCCGGTGGATATATTACATCCTGCCATGTATCGCTCTTGAAGATGGCTTCCAGTCTGTCCAGGGTAACTGCGCCTTCCAGGGTGAAAGGGCCGTGCCGTGTGCGCTCAAGGGCACTGAGGTAGGCTCCCGTGCCCAGCATGCCTCCCAGGTCGTGCGCCAGCGAGCGGATATAAGTGCCTTTGCTGCACTCAACAAAGATATGGAGCATGGGCGGGTCGTACTCCTCTAACTCCAGCCGGGTGATAGTCACCTGCCGCGCCTGCCGCTCTATCTCTATCCCTGCTCGCGCAAGCTCATAGAGTTTCTTGCCCCCAACCTTTATTGCCGAGTGCATCGGTGGTAGCTGCTTGCTCTCTCCCCTGAAGCTTGCAAGGGCCTCCTCTATTGCCTCGACAGAAGGCATTTCAGCGCCAGCTGTGGGAATTATCTCTCCTTCGGCGTCGTAAGTGTCGGTGGTAGCCCCCAGCGTCAATGTGGCCCGGTAAGCCTTATCCGCGTCCGACAGGTACTCTACAAGGCGTGTGGCTTTGCCAAGCACCACAGGGAGCACACCCGTAGCCATAGGGTCCAGTGTGCCCGCGTGCCCCGTCTTGCGCTGCCCGCTGATGCGCCGCACCCGCGCCACGACATCGTGTGAGCTCATGCCCCTGGACTTGTTTATGTTGAAGATGCCGTCCATTTGTGGCATATTGAGAGTGATATGACATTTCTATGACATAAAATCGCGCACGATGTGCCATCAGAACGCACCAGGGCATCATGAGCAGGGTTTGATAGAAGCCAAAGGGAAAAGTTGATGAGAGTATTACTGAGCACGGAGCTAATAAATCGCGATCCTGAGATCATGGGCGGAACTCCAACCTTTGCAGGTACACGTGTGCCTGTAAAAACCTTTTTCGACTACCTGGAAGGAGGATATACTCTCGACGAGTTCCTGAGAAACTTCCCAAGCGTCCGGCGCGATCAGATTACAGATCTGCTTGAGATGTACAAAGAGATGTTGCTGGCTGAGGTTAGATGAAAATCCTCCTCGACGAGTGCCTGCCAGAAGATCTCAAGTACGACATCACAGATCACGAAGTGGCGGCAGTTGCGGGCATAGGCTGGGCAGGTATGAAGAATGGCCAGCTACTTGCACTTGCTGATCAGAGTTTTGATGCATTCCTCACTGCCGACCGCAATATTGAGTACCAACAGAATCTGCGGAATCGGCACATCCTCCTTATAGTATTGATCTGTCCTGACACCAAATTAGAGACTCTTCGCCCGCTGATGCCCGGGTTTCACGAGACCTTACAAACCGCAAAGCCGGGAACTGTTTCTCACGTAGAAGAATAAAGTTCTCTCCACTTGGTGAACAGATAACCTATGCACCGGCCTGTGCGTCCAGCACCTTCTCGCAGGCTTGCAGGAACAGCTTTTCTGCTTCCTTACCTATCGCCGGGATGGTAGCTCCCGCGGCTTGAGTGTGGCCACCGCCACCGAAGCGGCGCGCTATAGAGGCAACGTCCATGCCTGGGTTGCTCCTGAAGGAGACGCGGGTGGTGCCATCCTCTCGCTCTTTGAGCACGGCGGCTACCTTGACTTTGCCGCGCACAGAGGTAAGAAAGTTAGCCAGACCCTCTATCTCGTCCTCTTTGGCCCCCGATTCTTCCAGCATTTGCGGCGTGACGCGCACGTAAATTACGCGGCGTTTAGCGCCCAGGCTTACACTGCCCAGCGCCTTGCTCCATAACATGAGGGTTGAGAGAGGGCGCGTGTTGAAGACGGTATCCATAATCTTGAAGAGATCAGCCCCACGCTCCATCATGTGAGAGGCGACCCGCAACGTGCGTGATGTGGTGGACGAGGTGCGGAAGCCAAGGGTGTCAGTGACCACTCCGAGCAGTATATATCGAGCTATCTCGGCATCTACAGGCCATTCCAGGTCGTTCAGGGCCACAGCGACCTGCTCGGCGCAGGCAGGTGCGCTGGTGTCGAGGAGTTGCAGGTCGCCGAATTGCAGATTAGTGGCGTGGTGGTCGAGGTTGAGTATCTTGATCGCTGTTTTGCCTGCGAACGCCTTTTTGTTCGCCTCGTAAAAGCCACCCGTTCGCGCCGGGTCACTGATGTCCAGGCAAGCTATATGCGTGGCGGGTGGCCCCGGCGGTACAGCGCCAATGAAGACACCACCGGCATCGTAGAGGGGAGCATATATCTCAGGAATAGGGTCCGATGATACGACCGTACAGCTATAGCCGTGCGTGCGCAGCGCCCGCGCAAAGGCCATGCAAGAGCCAATGCAATCGCCGTCAGGGGAGACATGCAGAGGCAGCCAAATTTCGCCCGCTCCTTCGAGCCACTGGCTAATCCTGGCATATTCGGGCATTGTCCAGGCGGGTACGCGCTCATCAGCTACTTTGTCGCTGAGCGCGGCCTGGCTTATAGAGGGGTTATTCAACGCGCCTCCTTGTCCTCGACGTCTTCTTCAATCATGCCTTTTTGCTCATCAGGCTGCGCGTCCGGTGCACTTTCTTCCGTGGCCGTAGCGGCTTCGGCTTGCCCACGCTGCCCATCTGCCTCTTTCAGGTCGTTCAGCAGGCGAGCTATTTTGTCGCTGTAGGCAGCGGAAGTATCGAGCTTGAACTGGAGATCGGGGACGAAGCGAATGTCCATACGATTAGCAAGCTCGCGGCGTATGAAGCCCTTGCCGCTCGTCATGGCTTGCATTGTCTCTCGCTGCTCCTCAGGCGTGCCCATGACGCTGACGTAGACGCGCGCGTACTTCAGGTCGCCCGTCACCTCTACGCCGGTGATCGTCGCAAACCCGATGCGCGGGTCTTTTAGCTCCCGCTGTAGCAGATAAGAAATATGCTGCTGTATAGCGTTAGCAACCTGTATCTGACGTCGTGTTGCCATGTGCCGCCTTGGGCGGAATTACTTACCGCTTCGCGGAATTATGAATTACAGCTTACCGCCAATTCATAACTCATAATTACTGCTTGACTTGCTCTTTCTTGTAGAACTCCAGAGTGTCGCCTTCCTGGAAGTCGTGGAAGTTAGCCAGCGAGATGCCGCACTCATACCCCTGGGCTACTTCGCGCACATCATCCTTGAAGCGCTTGAGGGCAGAGATTGTGCCATCGTACATGACTGTGCCGTTGCGCAGCAGGCGTACTTGCGAGTTGCGGGTGACATGTCCCTCGGTGATTATCAAGCCTGCTGCCTGCTCGTTCTTTGGCAGGCGGAAGACCGCTCGCACTTCGGCGTAGCCTTCTGTCACATCGTGATAAGTCGGGTCGAGCATGCCCGCCATCGCCTTCTCGATATCCTCAGAGAGCTTGTATATGATGTCATAGAACCTTATATCTATGCGGCTCTTATCGGCAGCTCTCTTGGCTGCCGCATCAGGGCGCACGTTAAAGCCGACAATAATTGCGCCTGATGCGGCGGCGAGCGTCACGTCAGACTCTGTGATGCCGCCGGTTGCTCTGTGCAATACGTTCACTTTTACCTGGTCAGTGGGCAGCTTGCCCAGGGTCTGAGTAATAGCTTCAATTGAGCCTTGCACGTCAGCTTTCAGGATTATCTGTAGCTCCTTGACCCGGCCCGACTGTATTTGCGAGAAGAGGTCGTCAAGGCTAACAGCTTTTATCCCCTGCGAAGCCTCCTCGAAGCGGCGCAAGCGTGCGCGTTGGTCGGCTATCTGCTTGGCTGTAGCTTCGTCCGGCGCGACGAGCAACGTATCGCCCGCCTGAGGAACTGCCGCCAGCCCCAGTATCTCCGCCGGAGTAGAAGGTTCGGCCTTGCGAAGCTTACGGCCCTTGTCGTCCTGCATAGCCTTGACTCGGCCCCAGGTCGCCCCCGCCACCACGTAGTCGCGTACATTGAGGGTGCCATTCTGGATGAGCACAGTGGCGATTGGCCCCCGGTTGCGATCCATCTCAGCCTCAATAATGGTGCCGGTGGCGCGCCGCTCAGGGCTGGCCTTAAGCTCGGCAAGCTCAGCCACCAGAAGAAGCGTCTCAAGGAGGTTCTGGATGCCTTCGCCGGAGCGTGCAGATAGGGGTATAAACTCTGTGTCGCCGCCCCACTGCGTAGGCACAAGCCCCTGCTCGGAAAGCTGGTTCATCACCCGGTCGGGGTTGGCGTCTTCTTTGTCCATCTTGTTGATAGCCACCACCACAGGCACATCGGCGGCCTTGGCGTGCGATAGAGCTTCCAGCGTCTGAGGCATCACGCCATCGTCGGCTGCAACCACCAGGATAGCTATGTCTGTCACCTGCGCCCCGCGTGCTCGCATGGCTGTAAAGGCTTCGTGGCCCGGAGTGTCGAGGAAGGTGATCCTCTTCCCCTGTAAGTCCACCTGATAAGCGCCAATGTGCTGGGTAATGCCGCCTGCCTCGGTCGCTATGACGTTGGCCGAGCGAATAGAGTCGAGCAGCTTGGTTTTACCATGATCTACGTGGCCCATGATGGTAACCACCGGCGGCCTGGGCGCGAGGCGGGTGCTATCGGCTGCTTCCTGCTGGGCAGTAAGAGCCTCACCGAGGTCCTCTTCTATGTCTGGCTTGGCCTCCGTAACCTCATAGCCAAGTCCGATAGAAACGATTGCTGCTGTGTCGTAGTCTATCTGCTGGTTGATAGTGGCGAGAACCTGGTGCTTCATCATCTCCTGTATGACTTTGGTAGCGTTTACGTGCAACAGGTCGGCCAGTTCTTTGACTGTCATGAAAGGAGGCAGCGCGGCCTTGCGGATAGGACGCTCCATAGGAGCCAGACGAGAGCCACCACCGAAGCCGCGACCTCCACCTATACCTCTGCCCTGAGTACCACCGCCGGTGCGTGCGCCACCTCTGCCGCCGGAGCGGCCTCCTGGGCCACGATAACCGCCTGTGCTACCCGGCCTGCCGGGGCCGCCGGGTCTACTGCCACCTGGCCTCCCCGGTGCTCCGGGCCTGCCTGCCCCTGGACGCGCGGGCCGCCCTGGCCCGCCCGGACCACCAGGCGCCACAGCGGTAACACCTGGAACGTAACTCTCTTCTTCTTCTGTATCTGACTCCCCGTTGTGGGAGCTAGCTGGTGTTAATACAACGTAATCTATTTTCTTCGGCATATTATATGTACCTCCTCTATGTACGAACTATGAGAACTGAGGACTGAGTAGCGCTGGCTACTAACCCCGTATCCCTACCTGCTCATTTACTCTTCTGCGCTCTCTACCCTGGCGGCGTAAGCCTGTAAGGACGCTTTGTCCTCAGCGGTTATGGCCGTTTTCAGGGCATATTCGAGCGCTCTACCTTTGAGGGCGGTTGCCCAGCACTCCTGGCTCTTGCACAGGTAGGCTCCCCGCCCTGGTTTCTTGCCCGTTTCGTCTACCTCGACCTTACCCTCGGCGGCACGCACCACGCGCACCAGCCCACGCTTGGGACCGGTGGTCTTGCACACCACACAGGTGCGCTGCGGCACATGCTTAGGCCTGGGGCCTTTGTTTGCTTTAGTTGCTGCGTTCATGGACTCGTGAAACGCTCTACTCCTCTTCCTCCGAAGTCTCGCCTTCTGCTACTTGAATAGGGAAGGTAGCCACCACTCGGCCTGAGTCGGCGCGGATTTCTATCTGGTCCTCTGTAGCTCGCAGGCGTACTGTTTCGCCTTCCATATCTTCCGGCAAGGGACCATATGCTGCGCTCTGGTAAACCACTGTATTGTTAGAACGCACCTTGCGGCGCTCCTCCCTGGGTGTTACTTCCTCAACACCATTAGTAGCGCCATTAGCAGATATCTCATACTCATCGCCATCGTTTGCTGTGGCGGCTTCAGCTCTCAATGCCGCTACCGCTCGCCTGGTTAGCTCATCATCATCGAAGGTTTCTTCCTCAAAGTCGGCGGCTTCGGGGCTGACTGCGCTTCTGATATCTATGCGCCAGCCTGTTAACTTGGCGGCGAGTCGGGCATTCTGCCCTTCCTTACCTATCGCCAGCGACAGCATCTTCTCAGGCACAACCACTGAAGCAGTCTTTTGCCCATCATCAAGGTCCACCGACAGCACCTGGGCGGGTGAAAGGGCGTTGGCAATGTATACTGACATATCGGGGTCCCAAAGCACCACGTCTATCTTCTCTCCGCCCAACTCGTCCACAATCTTCTGGATGCGCTGGCCCTTCATCCCCACGCAGGAGCCTACAGGGTCCACGTTCATCTGGCGAGCAGTCACTGCCACTTTGGAGCGCATACCCGGCTCGCGGGCTATACTCTTTAGCTCGACTGAGCCGCTATGTATCTCAGGCACCTCAAGCTCAAAGAGGCGGCGCAAGAAGGCTCGATCTCCCCTTGAGACGATCAGCTGCGGGCCTTTAGGGTTCTTCTGCACCTCCATCAGCAATACGCGCATGCGATTGCCAGGGCGGTACCTCTCGGTTTTGACCTGATGGTTCGGCGGCAAAACAGCCTCGGCCCGCCCCACCTCAAGTATCCAGTTGCCGTTTTGGTCCTGGCGCTGTATATTCGCCAGCACTATGTCGCCTTCGCGGTCGCTGAATTCGCCGTAGACACGGTCGCGTTCAGCCTCGCGAATCCGCTGCATCACTACCTGCTTGGCTGTTTGGGCTGCTATGCGCCCGAAGTCTGCCGGTGTAGTCTCTTTCTCCAGCATGTCGCCCGGCATAGCATCAGGGTTTGTGCTCTGCGCTTCTTTCAGCGACACCTCAAGCGCCGGGTCTTCCACTTCTTCTACAATTGTGCGACGCTCGAAGACACGCGTGTCGCCCGACTGCAAGTCGAGCTTGACGGCTACGTTCTGGTCGGTGCCGGCTACGCGGCGGTATGCTGTGATAATGGCATCTTCAATACCGCGCAAAATAGCCTCGCGCGGTATATTTCGTTCGGCTGCTATTTGGTTAATAGCTGCATACAAGTCACTTTTCATTGGGTGTTTGCTCCTCGCTATTCAGTTATAAATCATGAAGTAAAGAGTATCAGTCCGAGATCATATCTCACAGGCCATGCAGCATCGCTACTTCACAATCTTACCCATGCGACAAAAAAAGTGGGGGACTCCCACTTCAGAAGCGTTGCACGGATTGTATCTAAATTATACTACTTTCGTGCGCTTAGTTCAAGAGATGCCCTGTGCTTCTATCAGGGCTTCGTCAAAGTCAGCTTAGGGCGTGCCGTCTCGGTTTTGTCAGTCTGATACGCAGTGGAGAATGACAAAGTAAAGTTCGTTTGCCAAACACCGACTTTGCATCAGCCCTGCTTCCACAGCTACGTAAGCGTTCAGAGTAGGGGTGCAGGGGTGTCCCCTGATACTCACCAGGAAGCAAGCCCCCTCTCCCTTCATGGGAGAGGGGGTTGGGGGTGAGGGCGCACCCGCGCAGGATACCTCTTGAAGATTGTTCTACCCCATCTCTGAACATTTACGATTTGCTGTAAGTGCTCACAGTTGGGGAAGAGGAAAGCTCGGGGACACCCCCTGCACCCCCACCTAACTGCACCCCTTTGTTCCATGAGCGGAGCAAACTATCGGTCCAGGGTGCTGCACCCAGATTTACGCATTTGGTGTTGCAGGTATAATGGGAAGTGTAGAATGCAAGACTGAATATCTGGTTAGAAAAGAAGTTCGCCAAGCATGAATAACAATTTATCAAGTCCGCTCCCTTATGTCCCAACTGCACCCCTGACGGCGATCATGCAGGCGATTGCCGCCAGCCTGGACGTCTCACTGATCTTCACCATCGTTGCCCAACAGGTTGAGCATGTGCTGGCCCATGACGCACTCGCCGTGCTGTTACGTCCGGATGCCAGGAACGACGGGGACGCAGACGATGCCCATGAGATCACCGTTGCCTTTTGTCATCCCCCAATTGTGGAGGCGGGCCGGTCGTGGCCGCTCACCGACTTCTCATTCGGTCACGTCCTGCTCGCCAATCAACCGGCGGTCGTCACAGACTTCGCGGGTACCGCGGCCCAGCACGCTGGCGACCAGATCCTGCTGGAGCAGGCCGGACACGCAGGGGTGATTGTGCCCATTCAGGTGGCCCCTCACGTCCTGGGTGGGCTTGTTCTCATTAGCAGCGCGCCAGGCGTCTATAGCGCTGAAGACGCATTTCTGGTGGAGCCTATCGCCAACCTGCTTGCCCTGGCTCTGGAACATCAACGCCTGGACGAACAGGCCAGGGCCCTGGCCGTCGTGGAGGAGCGAAATCGCATGGCGCGAGAAATCCACGACACACTGGCTCAGTCGCTTGCGGGCATTATCATCAATCTGGAATCCCTCAAACCGTACAGAGCCGGGCGAAGCCGGGGCGACGCCGATGTTCTGGCCGAAACTGAGACACTGGCGCGTGGCGCGTTGGAAGAAGCCCGGCGTTCCGTTCTGGGCCTGCACCCAACGCCCTTGCAGCATCAGTCGTTGCGTGATGCCATGGCTCTTGAGCTATCAGGACTTGCTAAACGGGCTGGCCTGACAACCCAGTTTTATGTCCACGGCGCTGAACGTCCTCTTACGCCCGATCTGGCAACAGCCCTCTTCCGTGTAGCCCAGGAGGCCTTTCAGAATGTCTACAAGCACGCCGCTGCACGCCACGTCATCATGGGGCTGGAGTTCAGGGAGGAAGACATACTCCTCACCGTCGAAGACGACGGGGTTGGCTTTGTTCAGGCTGCTCCGAGCGCTATCGAATCTACACCAAACGATAGAAACGGCGGTTCTGCTACGCATTCAGGCCTTCTGAGCATGGCGGCTCGGGCGCATATTCTGGGAGGGGAACTCTTTGTCACCAGCCATCCTGGACGTGGCACTACTGTACGCACCACTATACCTTACGTCCGCCCAGGCATGACCACCGACGCTGTTATACTGCTTGATCCACGTACCCCAGCCCGGTCGCTGAGAGAGCCTTCCCCTCTTGATCTAATAAATCTTCCTCAGCAGGGCACTAGCCCTATTCGCGTCCTGGTGGTGGACGATCACCCCATAGTTAGGCAAGGCATCCGACACATCCTGGAAGAGCAGCCGGACATAGAGGTTGTAGGAGAGGCAGGAGACGGCCTGGCGGCAGTTGAGCAGGTAGGCATTTTGCAGCCTGACATCGTTCTCCTCGATTTGCAACTACCCGGGCTGTCGGGCATCAGAGCGATACCCCTGTTGCGCGCCGCGCACCCGACGGTTGAAGTGGTCATATTGACCGTGTTCGACCAGGATGAGGAGGTCTTTGCCGCATTCAAGGCGGGGGCGCGGGGCTACTTGCTCAAGGACGCAACGCCTGCGACGGTTATAGCCGCTGTGCGTGCTGCCTGCGACGGAGAGTCATCACTCGCTCTCGCACTGATGACCAGGGTGATGGACCGCTTTGGCGTGCTGGCCCGGCGGGAAGTGGACCCTGACGCGCTGACCGAGCGCGAGGTGGAGATACTGGGGTTCATGGCTCAAGGTATGCCCTACAAGCAGATAGGCGGGCAACTGGACATTACAGCCAAAACGGTTCAATACCACGTGAGGAACCTCCTGCAGAAGCTCCACGCCGGTAGCCGAGGTGAGGCGGTGGCTATAGCAACTGAGAGGGGTCTATTGAGCCAGACGTAAGCACCAGGAGGTCCAGACCGCAGGCAAGGGGCTCAGCGCCGCCGGCAGATAATATACACACATACGCACACAAATACCCTGGTCTTGGACCAGGGTATTTGTGTGCCCGCAGACTAGCCGTATCACCGGGGCGCTAGGCGCGCAGCAGAGCCATAATATGGAAGTACACTACTATGATTCACAAACCTGAGGAAGAGCATAACTAACATTTAGAATTAACCCGTCACTCCATCAGGTTCCATGCCCCAACCGCGAGCCTCACTCGCACTCGGGTTCCAAATGTGTATGAAACAGTCTGACCGCCTGCGCTCGTGATTCTTCTCAGTTTCCAATGCGGCACAATCAGCGAGCGTACAGCGCCCTCCAAGGAGATACGATGATTACTGATACAAGAAGGCAGAGCAATCCGCTGGACCTGGGCAAAGCCGACAGGAAAGGAGATGCGGGAGATTGGGCACGCACATCTGAAACAAATGCGAGCTCAGACGAGCTGCGTGGGAAACCTAGCCTGGCCATGATCGGATTGCTGCTTGTAACGATGATCATTGGGTACGAGTGGTTCGTTTCCGGTATCGCCAAGGTTGTTCGAGGCGGGTTTCCAGCCGGGCTGGCGGACGAGTTGGCGGGGAAATCTGCGGGCGTGCCGGCGTGGTACCTCAGTCTCATGCAAAGTGCTTTTATACCTAACGCTGAGGCTTTCGGCTATGTCATCGAAGTAGCCGAGATCCTTGCTGGGGTCGCGCTCATTGTCGGACCCCTCATCTGGATTTTCGCCTGGGAGCGTATCTCCGACCGCTTACGAAAGGCTATCCTCCTCTTCATCGCCGTCTCCGCAATCGGCGCAACATTCCTGGCGATCAACCTCCATCTTGCTAACGGCGGATCTCACCCCTGGCTCATTCCGGGTAATGCTTTTGATGAAGGTATTGACCTCGATAGCGTTCTACCGGCGACTCAGAGCGTGATCACGGCGGTCAGTATAATCCTCCTTCAACGCCTCCACCGTGAGAGGACCGGTAGTGTTGCTCCACCTGCCGGAGGTTAAGCATAGAGGCATAAACAGTGAGTAGCGAGTAGCGGGGGCGGCAGTGGGACTCTACCTGCTCTATTACATCGTGACCCGCCCGGTGG
>JADEYI010001879.1_pt1 | contig 12941 bp, 13 predicted proteins | sample 8542331 | NCBI WGS metagenome assembly JADEYI01 (sample SAMN16510988, study PRJNA670497) | mine drainage metagenome | isolation source: biofilm near Copperflume 1 | place: Germany: Marsberg coppermine Kilianstollen | collected 2018-02 | reverse complement strand
TGACATCTGGCATAGTGTTGATAATATCAAAGAATTTACGTATTCCAGAGGGTTTCACCTGGCGCACACGTTGTGATAGCACCTCTCGTTTAAGCGTATCCATGGTTGCATTTACCCCTTCTTATGGTGTGGAGATAGGCGCTAAAATAGAGCAACATTCGCTATTGCCTATTCCTACTCTCTATGATAGTCTATGGAACAGAAAAGTAGCGTAGGCGATAAAGCCGCCTCAGATAGTTAACCACTTGCTTATCCAATGTAACACATTTGAGGATGAATTGACAATGCAACAACTGCCCATGCGGCCCGATGCAGAGGTCAGCCAATCCCACATCCTCAAACAGAGCGTTCTGATTGACACTGATATCGGCGATGATATAGATGATGCGCTAGCTCTTGCCCTGGCATTACAATCTCCTGAGCTTGCTGTGAAAGGAATCAGCACCGTTTTTGGCGATACACAACGCCGTGGGCAACTGGCACAATACCTGCTCAAGGTATTTGGGCGTGAAGACATACCGGTAGCTGCTGGCATAGGAAATCCTATTCAATACCACCATCGCCCCTCCGGTGTACCACAGGCCGCCATCATAGATCAACGTCTACCGTTACCTGCCCTCAGCTCGCTTTCTGGTCCAGAACTCATTGTAGAAACTGCCCTGGCCGCTCATGGTAAGCTCACCCTGCTCTGCCTTGGGCCACTGACGAATGTGGCTACCGCCTTGAGTCTTGAGCCGCGCCTTTTCATGGCGATAGAACGTCTTGTGGTGATGGGTGGTTCCAGCCAGTATCCTTTTCCTGAATGGAATGTGCGTAGCGATGCCAGGGCGGCGCAGATAGTGCTGGGTGCGGGCGTTCCTGTGACAATGCTAGGCTGGAATATAACCACACGTTGCCAACTGCAAGCCAGCGATATACAACGTTTGCGTTGCCATCATACACCTCAAACACAGCTATTGAGTACATTACTGGCCATCTGGCAGAGACATCGACCACGCTGGCACCCAGCTCTCCCCTATCTACACGACCCACTGACAGTGGTAACGCTCTGTGCGCCTGAACTGCTAGAATTCCGAGAGATAACGGCACGGGTAATCTCTCGTGGGCCACTAGCAGGCTTTATGGTGCCACAGCTATTGAATGGGCCATTGGTACACGGTGCAGTCAAGATAGAGGCAGAGCGGGCGCGGGAGTGGATCATGGAGAGGCTGTTGGCTCCATCACCCGCGTAGACCACGTAGCTTCTCGATGATACCCGGTACAGTGGAGAGGATCATGGCGATATCCGCGTCGGTATTGCCTTTGCCCAGCGTCAGGCGCAGACTGCCATGCACAGCATCAGGAGACAGTCCCATCGCCATCAGGACGTGCGATGGATCGACTGAACCAGAGGTGCAAGCGGAGCCGGTGGAAGCGGCAACACCCAGCATGTCAAGATTCAAAAGGATAGATTCGCCCTCAACGCCATCGAAGCAGAAGCTCGCGTTGTTTGGGAGACGGTCGGTTGGATGCCCCGTCAGTTGGCTGCCAGGAATGGTCAATAATCCATCGATCAGACGGTTGCGCAGCGCGGTAATGCGTGGCGTTACCTGCGGTAGTTCCTCGTAAGCAAGGCGCAGAGCTGTGGCGGCCCCGGCGATACCTGCAACGTTCTCTGTCCCTGCACGGCGTCCGCGCTCCTGTGAGCCACCTTGCAATTGTGGCAGGAGGCGCATACCCTGGCGCACGTAGAGTATACCAACTCCTTTGGGGCCATAAAACTTGTGCGCCGAGAGCGAGAGTAGGTCTGTATTGAGAGCCGCTACATCTATTGGAAGCGCACCACCTGCCTGTACAGCATCAATATGAAAGGGAATCTTCCTGGCACGACAGATACGACCAATCTCGGCCACGGGTTCGATGGTGCCAACCTCATTGTTGGCATACATCACTGAAACAAGGATGGTCTGGTCTGTGATGGCTCGTTCCACCGCGGCGGGATCGACGCTAGCATAGCTATCCACGGGCAGATATGTCGTTTTGAAGCCAAAGCGTTCGAGATACTGGCAGGTATGGAGCACAGCATGATGCTCGATAGACGAGGTAATCAGGTGATTGCCCTTCTTCTGAGCGGCATAGGCCATCCCTTTAATAGCCAGGTTATCGCTTTCAGAGCCACAACCAGTAAAAGAGATTTCAGTGGGACGGCAGCCGAGAATATCGGCAACCTGTTCACGAGCGCGATCAATCGCTTGCATAGCATGGCGACCAAGCGTGTAGATGCTGCTGGCATTGCCATACTCCGTCATGAAGTATGGCAACATAGCATCTAAAACCCGTGGGTCAAGTGCGGTGGTAGCAGCATGGTCGAGATAGATTGTGCGCTCTGGCATAATGGTTTCCTTCTATTGTGCCAGGCCAGCGGCCTTCCAATCATAGAAGGTGTCGGGTTTGGCATTGGGAGAGTTATACATGATAGTAATCAAGTTATGCGATAAGAGCGGAATTTTACGGTAATCCCCCTGATAGAGTTTACCATTGAGATAGGCAGTCCAGCCACTCACGTCCAGCTGAGATGGATAGTTCAAACTCGAGAACTGCGTCGATGACCACTCATCGAAGAAATTGCCCACTACAAAGGAATGTCCTGCTGGTGCTTCGATATGAATGGCACCGGTAGTATCGTGTGTATGGAGCCAGTAGAAGCAAGATGAATCACTGGCAATACCAACACCCTGGGAAAGTGGTACAGATTGACCATTAATAAAGATAGATAAATGAGCATGGATGTGGAAAGCTGTCTGCTCCTGCTTATCACAATAGATACCGCTAACGGGCTGATAGGCCGCGTTTACAATAGCCTCTGTCTGCGGTTGCCCATTCCTATAAATGGCATAGGCGGCAATCGTCCCCACCAGGACTACTGCCGCGACAATGATACCAATCAGCGTAAAACGCTGCCTTCGAGCGGCCTGCTTTTGTTCAGCTTCACGACGTAGCTGTTCTTCCCGGCGTTCCTGACGCCGATCTAGCTTCTTAGGGCGTCGAGTAGTTTGTTTGTTCATCTAAAACTCCACCAACTCTCAAAAATTGTGGCTCTCAGGCTTTTTTCTGCTTGTAGAAGCCTTCGTTCATGCTGCCACTGCGAAATCCCATCAGATCAAGTGTAACATAGACGTAGCCTATTTTGCGTAGCCCATCCGTCACTACCCGATTAATATCTTCCTCAAGTAGTCGAGGCATCTCGGCACGCTCTACTTCGATACGGGCGATTTTTCCATGATGGCGCACACGCAGATTATGGAAGCCCAGGTCGTGGAGCAGTTTTTCTGCCCGGTAGACCATTTGCAATGAAGCTACATCAACCTTCATGCCATAAGCAATGCGCGAAGAGAAACAAGCCATGGCAGGCTTATTCCAAACCGGTACCCCCAGCAAGCGGGCCACGGCGCGAATCTCGCGCTTACCCATACCCGCCTCTTTCAATGGCCCGCGCACGTTAAATTCACGCGCCGCTCGTTGTCCTGGCCGAAAATCGCCATCATCGTCTTTATTCACTCCATATGCAATATAGCGGAGTTTGTGCTCTTGTGCAAGTGGCTCTAGTTCCGTAAAAAGTTCATTTTTACAAAAGTAGCAGCGATTCACATCGTTGGCGGTGTAGCGTTCGTCTTCCAATTCGTGAGTTTGCAGCGTCAGCAAGGGGAGGTTCAGTTGGTTCGCTACAGCAATAGCCTCGTTTGTCTCTTCAGGTGCATAGGCTGGCGAAGCGGCGATGGCACCAATGGCATGTTCGCCCAGCACATCGTGTGCGACTTTCAATAACAATGCGCTATCGACCCCACCCGAATAGGCCACCAGCACCGATTCCATTTCGCGCAGAATCGTTTGCAGATGCTCATATTTGGCTTGTGTCTCGGCATCTAAGGCCTCGACATTATCACTATAGACGGAATGGGTATCAAGCATGGTAAAGTATTCTCCTGGTAACGGTGTATACGCCTGTGATTACACTGTGGTATGTTCGTTTTCAACAGTATGTGCTTTCAATGGCACCCTGTCTGTAATTATATCACTTGTGTACAAGACTAAATGCAGGGTGTATGAATGGTCTGTAGGGGCCGAGTTACCGTACCCACCGCCGATTCATCGGCCAACGGGTACGGTAACTCGGCCCCCTACGCCTGCTTGCTTATGCCCCTGTGCGCTTTTTGGGCTGTTCCTCGGCCTCTTTATGCAGTGCGACCCCACCTGCAACGAGGAGAACACCTGCAACCTCGATCAATGTTGGGATCTGATGCAAAACAACGATCCCAATGATGGCGGCAGATGCTGGCAGTAGAGAGAGCAAGAGCGCAAACGTTGCTCGTGGCAACCGCGCCATGGTGAGCTGATCGCTCACATACGGGATAACTGACGAGCACACGCCAACGCCAAAGCCAGCGAGGAGCAGGAGTGGCTGTGTCATCGCGGGCAAGGCTCCGGTGATCCCAATCGGGGTAATCGTGATGAGCGCGATGAGCATCGCGGCACCCAACCGATCGATGCCGGCAGCACCGCCATCCTCGGCGATGCGATGACCGAGTATCACATAGAGCATAAAGAAGGCACAGTTGGCAAATGCGAACAAGAAGCCAAGTGGTTCTCCCCCAAAGCGTACATCCGTGAGGAGCCAGCCACCACCCGCGGCCAGCAATAGTGCGCCGATGTTGCGCAGCGTCCGTGCGCCGAGGGCGGCAAGCGTGATGGGGCCAAGGAACTCGATGGCTCCCACCGTTCCCACCTGAAACATATCGTCTCCTAACGCTATTTCTTCCTCTCTTATGGTACAATAGAGATTAGTGAAAATACATGACAAGTTTAAGGAGATGGTGACTATATGGCTCAAGTCATAAAGGAAAAACGAATATTTACTTATAAGACTTTGTATGAGCAGATTGACGCCGTCAATAGACGGGTACTGGAGGAATTGCAGCAAGACCCTCGATTGACCATGTCCGAACTGGGTCGCCGCATTGGGATGTCGTCGCCTGCCGTCACGGAACGCGTCCGTCGCTTGGAGGAAACCGGCGTGATTCGCGGGTACCGTCTGGAGTTGGACCCTGTCGCACTTGGGCTACCGATTGCAGCCTACGTCCGTATCCGTCCGAACCCTGGGCAGTTGCCCAGAATAGCAGAACTAGCGCGACAGATTCCTGAAGTTGTGGAATGTCATCGCGTCACCGGCGAGGACTGCTTCATTCTCAAGGTGTATATCCCTGCCATCGACCAGTTGGATCGGCTCCTCGATGGCTTCCTTTTGTATGGTTCAACGACTACCACCATTATCCAGTCCTCACCTGTTCCTCTGCGTCCTCCACCTTTACCAGAAAAGGCAGAGACCTGAGTGGAAGAGAATATTCTAATGCAACAAAAACATTCCACAGCCGCCATTATCCTGGCGGCAGGTAGCTCCAGCCGCATGGGTGGTGGCCATCATAAACTCCTTTTACCATTGGAGGGTCGCCCGGTGCTGGCGCATGTCATTGATGCAACCCTGGCATCGCAAGCATGTCCCATTGTGATTGTCCTGGGACACCAGGCTGAGCAAGTGCGCACACAGCTTACCGCTTATACAGCAATCCCTGAAATTATCATCGTCGAGAATCCTGATTACTTGCAAGGCATGAGTATATCTATGTATGTTGGAATACAAGAAATTATATCCTATGGCTATAGGAAACATAAGCGGAGAGCGAAAATTGATAGCGTGCTGATTCTGCTTGGTGACCAGCCTTTGATTACTCCGCAGAACATTGACGCGTTGATTACAGCAAGGTACACAAGCGGGAAACGCATTATGGCTCCCCTTTATGCCGGAAAACGTGGCAACCCCCTCATCTTTGACGCCAGTCTCTTCCCTGAATTGATGGCTGTAACAGGTGACGAGGGCGGGCGGAGCGTGGTAGAGCGACACAAACAAGAACTGGCAACCATTGAATTGGGCGATGTAATAGCAAATTATGATGTAGATACCTGGGAAGCCTATCAACAAGTTGTTGAGGCCTGGCAGCACAAAGCAGAACAAAAAAGCAACTGACACTTAATAATGAAGGATAAAGGATGATGAAGCAAGATGGCAGCAAACGAGGATGAGCAGCGTAAAAAGCAGGCGGCTTTCTGGTTAGAATATAGCCAAACGTTGTCTACAACTATTCGCTATACCGAGGCTCTTGCCGCGGCGGAACGAGCCGTTGCGCTGGATGAGCAGAACGCGGAGGCATGGTATGTTAAAGGGACATGCCAGGCTATGCTGGCCCAGTATGAACAGGCTTTGGCGGACTTTGAACAGGCTTTATCTCTAGACGAGAAATATGTTCCGGCGTGGGACGGCAAGGCCTGGGTGCTGGGCATTCTGGACAGGAAGGCTGAGGCATTGGCAGCAATTGATAAGGCTTTAGAACTTGATCCAGATTATTTTGAGGCGTTGAAACGCAAGAAACGTTTGTTGGCAATGTAATGGCTTGATACTTTCTTTCTTGAATCCTCGCCACCTACGGTGGCTCGCAAAGGTTTTTAATAAGTTGTGTACGATTTTTGCTGCCATTGGCAGCAAAAATCGTACACAACTTATTAATAGAGGAGCCGCCATTGGCGGCGAAAACCTACATACGGGATTAACAGTTTATAATAACGGCTTCACCAAGGCGATGATTTCCTGGTGGATCTCTTCTGGAGGGCGAGACGCGTCCAGCACTTTGATACGCGCTGGACTGATACGGGCAAGCACGAGGAATGCTTCACGTACTTTGCGATGAAATTGCTCCTCTTCCACGTCAAAACGTGTCTGCTCCCCACGCAGTCCGCTAACATCATTGGCGGCATCGGTACGGGTATGGACCTGGGCCGGATTGAGATCAAGCAAGATTGTCAGGTTGGGGAGATGGCCCTGTGTCGCTATGAGGGAAATCCGCGTGACCATTTCTATCCCTACGTTGCGGGCATGGCCCTGGTAGGCGATGCTGGCATCCAGACAGCGATCAGTAACTACCAACAGTCCTTCTTCCAGGGCGGGCAGCACAACCTGTATGAAATGTTGTGCGCGGTCAGCTTGAAACAGGAAGGCCTCGGCCAGGGGCGTGATGGCAAGGTCGGGACGATTGAGTACGAGTTGGCGTATCTCGACACCTAATGCGGTACCGCCCGGTTCGCGAGTACGGAGATAGGGAACCCGCTGCTCTTCGAGCCAGCGTTCCAATAGTTCCATTTGTGTGGTTTTGCCGGCTCCATCCAGTCCCTCGAACGAAATTAACTTCCCAGGACTCATACTTTTGCGCCCCTATCTGTGCGGTAGACATCGTAGTCCCAGTCAAAATAGGGCTTGGGCAACATATCTTCTGGTGTCCACTGCCGCTGATCCTTACCATATTTCCCCCGATACTCTTTCAGCGTCTCACCGACATATTCAAAGGTCAACTGACAAATGCGGAACCCGACCGGAACCCAGATGGCGGTCTGTGTGTGGTTGCTGATTTCCATCGTCCAACGGCTGATATAGCCTACGTCGCCAACGCCAGCGCAGCGACACACTGACAAGCCAGAACGAGCTACGGTGCTGCGCGAATACATTTTTGCCAGGTATCCGTTATGGCCGCCGATGATTTCCTGGGTGTGGGCCAGGATGGTGGTGCCGGGGCGGATAGCAATTTTTCCATCTTGAGCCTTGCGAGCCGCTCCCCAGTACAGCCGAATCTCGTCAGGGTTATCCAAATGCATCACTTCAATGTTGGCATCGCCTTGAAAATACCATTCGCCAAGACGACAATCGTAGGAATTGGTACCCAGGTGCCGTTGATCAAATGGCTCAATGACAAGATTGCCGTGAGCCAACTCTTCCAAAATCCGCTTGTCAGAAAGTAACATGTATAGAGGTCTCCTTGAAATATGCACAAGTAGTTTGCCTAAGTAGTGCATCCGAAAATAAGGTCTCCCTATGGGTCTCAAGTGTATCACATATTTTCGTGGTATCAACAGTATCCAAAGTTGTTGAACAAACCTGGACACCGCGTTCTCGCCGCCCTGAATCAGTCCGCCATCATCAGCGTTCCTGCCCCATTCCGAGATGGTATCGACTCAGGTATATCCCAAAAGAGCATGGAGACTGGGACGTGCCCCGTTGGGATCAACGATAGCCCTACCGCATTGCGTGCCGATTGCTCGGCGGGCCTGGCCTGCCAGTCTTTGCCGGGGTGTCCCTCTGGCAGGCGACTCCCATCTGCCCTTTAGCCAGACGGGGCGGGATCTGCGCGCCTCTTATCACGCCATTGCCAATGCAGCTTGTGATAAAAGCTGTGATGCATATTTTTCGATGCATTGGAGTCGGCATTCGCCTCATAGTGACAGGTGGGACAGAAGAACAATTTCCCCCACTTCTCCGCAATGCGCTTGCCGCCTCGCGAGGAAAACCTTTCCCCTTTCGCGCCGCATCGGGAGCAGTACTGTGAGGTGCCGTGTGGATTGACTTCGACGGTCACCGTGCTTTTGTCAGCATAGGCTTTGTTTTTCGTGTACTGATTGATTTTGCCTCGCAACTGGTTCGCCTGGCGGCGCTTCATTCGCCTGGATTTGCCGCCGCCTTTGGGTCTGATCTTACGCAACCGCTCAAAGAGCAGAATGCAACCGGGGTATTTCGCGCAGATCTCGGCGATCTGGTGGGCAATTTTGTGGGCCGCATCCTCATTCATCCGCCTGACATGCCGCCAAAGCTGTTGGTTGCTCTGTTCTCCTTTGATGGGTTTACCGGACTGCCATTGTTTCCTGGCGATTTTTTTGAGGTGTCGATAGCGCGCCTGGTCCAGACCGTGATCCGCCAGGAAGACTGTCTCAATGATCCGCTCATCCTGTCTGACCGTCACCACCGCCAGATTTTTGACATTCAGATCGACCCCGACGGTCACCAGATGCGGATCTTCTTTGCTCTCTTTGACCCGCTTGGCCGAAACCTGCTTCACCTGTGGGAAGTGCAGAGCCGCGCCATTTTTGCGCACGATCAGTTTGGGACTTTGATGTTTCCAAGCCGGATCACGCCAGCACGCTTCAAAGTAGCGGCTCAATTTGACGGGATAGTTGTGCCATTGCCAAATCGTTCCTGTGTACACCTTGAGGCGAACGAAGCAGGTGTGTGGGCCAGGACGCAGGTCCGGCGCGTCCAGGTCCAAGCAGAACGCTTCGTCGTAGAGGGTAGGATGATTGCTGACTCCTGGGTTCCCAGGTTGTCCCTTGTTCTTGCCTCTTGTCTTCCAGTTCGCCAGATTCGAGAGGTAGGAGCGCGCTTTTCCCACAGCGTCTTTGATCACTGAACGGCGATAGATGAAAGGGAAATCAGGGAACTGCTGGCTAAAGTTGTCAGAAGGCAACACAGAGGGATGCGCTGCTGTTTCGACGGTGAGAGCCTCGGCCCAACTCAGCAGTTCATGAGGGAAAATCAGCCGTTCCCGTTCCTGCTGGAGTTTCTCAGAGAAATATCTCACGCGCTCGGTCAGTTTGTCGGGATGCGCCAGAAAAAAAGCCAGGTAGAAAGCACGGGCCGCATTCAGGATCTTGACCATCTCTTCCAGATAGGCGCGCTTGGCTGTATTGGCTCCTCCGATCGATCGGTCATCCAGATCAAGGAGCAGCTTGGTTGTTCTGCTGGCTTGTCCCATGTGCTGGTTCCGTTTCACATTCTTTCAGGGCCGTTTGCACCAGCTTACGGACCCCTTTCGCCCGGTGGCCGTAGAGTCTGCCTGCAAACACGGTCACGATGGTGAGCAAATCCTGCACCAATTCTTCTGTCGGCTCAAGTTGCTTGGGCGGCTCACACACCTCCAGGCGCACACCTTGCCAACTAAAAGCCTCTTCCAGATAACGAAATCCAAAGCGCACGAGGCGATCAGGATCTTCGATCAAAATCACCTCAACCGCTTGCTCTTTGATAAGCGAGAGCAGCTTCCTCATGCCCTTGCGCTTCTCGTTGAGGGAGGACGCTTGCTCAGCAAACTGTGCCACCACCTCATAGCCTCGTGCTTCAGCCGCTTGCTTGAGGTGCTCCATTTGCCGGCTCAGGTTGCCATCCTGCTCTTGCCGCACGCTCGAAACTCGCGCATAAAGCGCACACCGCTCGACTCCCGATTGCCCACGGCCCAGCCTGCGCAGCCGGGAAATCTCCTCGATGGGAATACGCCTCTGGTTGCCAATTGTGCGAACCGTGTGCAATTTGTCCGCTTCTTCCCATCGATAGAGCGTCCTGATGGAAATGCCTAATTCTGCCGCTGCTTCCGATGGGGTGAGCAAACGTTTGTTCTTCATAGAGGAAGTATACGGTCATTGGCAAGCTTTGTCAAGGTTTTTGGATGGTCGTCAGCACTCGACTCCATGGGCAGGATAGGCAGTGTGCGCACAGCATCGACCTCAACCCAGATGCGTTGTGCCAGCCTTTGCTGTTCATCTATATCCGTCAGCGCGGATTGGAGCGGGAAGAAGGCGCGATCATCGCTGTGTCGATGAATCCAACGACTAATAATGTTGATTTGGTCTACTTCGGCCTTCCCCACAATGCTCGGAGCATCTCCAAGCGAGGTCGCTATCGTGAGCAGTTCATGCACTGCCGCTTTCATCACCTCTGGCTCATGAGGCACACAGTTTTGTTGCACCAGGCGACCGTGGCGCACCAGGAACAATTCGTTGTGCGCTTCCTTCGCCGAGGGGTAGACGATAAAGAGGTTATTGGCCTCGATAGCTCCCGTGATTAAACGTTGACCGATCAAGACCTCGTCGGCACTGCGAATGGTATCGCGCAACCAGGCGGCGCGTTCAAAGTTCAATTGTTGTGAAGCTTCGAGCATCTGCCGTCGCAACTTATCCATCAGGTCTTCACGCTCACCACCCAAAAAGGCACATACTTGCTCAATAACTTTGCTATACGCCTCTGCATCAGCATTGCCCTGGCACGGGCCGGGACAGCGATCCAGGTGTAAACGGAGGCATGGGTCAGAGGGTTTGGCGAGCGGCGGTAACGAACGAATGCAGGTGCGTACAGGGAAAACTTTCTGGATCAATTCGATGGTGACATCGACAATGCGCCGACTGCGGAATGGGCCAAAATAACGCGCTCCATCGGCGGCGACTTCGCGGGTCGCATACACGCGTGGGAAGGGATGATGAATGTCAATTTTGATAAAGGGATAGAGTTCGTAGTTGCGCAACTGCACGTTGTAGGCTGGTTGCAACTGCTTAATCAGTTGGGACTCAACCAGCAATGCTTCAAGCTCAGAACCAAGCACGCGGGTTTCGATCTCGCTCACGCTCTGTAGCAGGCCATCCATCTTGCGCGTATAACCCAGAGGTTGACTGTAATAGGAGGCAAGGCGATCTTTGAGACATTTTGCCTTCCCCACGTAGATCACCTGCCCATGCTCATCCTTCATAAGATACACCCCTGGCTTACTGGGAAAGTCTCTTTTCCAGGCTTGATTGAGCAAGAGACCGCCATTGGGACGAGGCGCGGCGGATTTGGCAGAGAGTTTGCCATCGGCGCGGTAATATTCAACCTGCTTTGTCAGGGAGGCATCGGTGATGTCGCCGCTCCATGCCACCGGCAACTGTAAACGGCGGCGTAAATGGCCCAGCGTGACAATACCTTGCTGTTGCGCATAGCCCAATAATTTCAGAAAGACGGCGGCGGTGACTTTGGCGTCGCCCATAGCACGGTGACGATTGGCGGTAGGTATCTTGAGATATTCCGCGACAACATCAAGCTTGAAACGGCGCAAGCCCGGCAAGAAACGCCGTGCGAAGGGGATTGTATCGAGGCCGTCAATGGGAAAGGCGTAGCCCAACAATTGTGCTTCATAGGAGAGGAAGCCAATGTCAAAACCGACATTATGCCCAACAAGGGTGGCATCCGCGCTAAATTGGAGAAAATCGGGGAAAATTTGCTCAGCGATAGGGGCCTTGTTCACCATCTCCTGATTAATACCGGTGAATTGTACGATGAATGGTGGCAAGCGACGCTTCGGGTTTAGCAACGTTTGAAACGAGTCGATGACTTCGCCACCGCGCAACCGGATACCAGCAATCTCGATTACACGGTCATGTCCGGGACGTAGCCCCGTTGTTTCTGTGTCAATCACGACATATTCGACTTCATCGAGGGCAAGTTGTGTGCTCTGCCACGCTGTGAGTACCCATGCATTGTCATCAACCTGCGCGAAGAGGGACGAACTTTTGAGCGTCTGGCGCAGCAGCATCGTCCAGACAGCAGATTTGCTCGCGGCCCCTTCGCCTGCCCCAAAAAGATGCTGGATCAGCAGGTCTTCGGCAGTAGGGCGTCCGAAGCTCTCTAATAGTTCGTGTGCGCGTCGCAGCAACGTCCCGCGTTGGGGAGTGCCTGCCCCCTCAATAGCTTCCTGTACCATATAGTTGTCTCCCTGACCCCTATATTCAACGGAAATCGTACATATGTACGAGAATAGCACGTAGAACAGAGGTTTGCAAGAGAAATTGGACATTTGGCTATTTTCAGTTAATCAGTGCTGTGATACTATCATTATGCAATAGCAAAACTATAAAATGGATGTGTGAAAAGATCATGGCAGAGAAAAATTATGAAGCCTTCCAATGACGGGCCGATAACAAGAGGAAAGATGCAACGCCGTTCACTCTTTCTCACCGCACCAAAACAATTAAAGTGGATCACTGAAACGCTGCCATCGCTTCAACCCAACGAAGTAATGGTGCAGACTACGGCTGGAGCTATTAGCATTGGAGCTGAGCTTCCACAATATCGGGGAATGGCCCGTAGCAGTGCATCGCCAACGTATCCTCGTATGACAGGATATGAAAGTGTTGGCATTATCATATCCTGTGGGTCAGCAGTACATCGTCTGCGCATAGGTGATCGTGTTGTAGCTTTTTATGGGCATCGCACTCATGGCATCGTTGCA
>JADEYI010001878.1_pt1 | contig 12944 bp, 9 predicted proteins | sample 8542331 | NCBI WGS metagenome assembly JADEYI01 (sample SAMN16510988, study PRJNA670497) | mine drainage metagenome | isolation source: biofilm near Copperflume 1 | place: Germany: Marsberg coppermine Kilianstollen | collected 2018-02 | reverse complement strand
TCGACGGAGAAGCGTTGCCCGCGCAGAAACAGGCACATCTGGATCAATGTGACCTCTGCCAACAGCGCCTGGCCGGATACAAACAGGTCAATGCCTCGCTCGTTTCACACCTCTATCGTCGCTTCTGCCCCGATGGCTTACAACTCAGCCTCTATTGTGAGAACCTACTGCCAGACCACGAGAAGATACGCATCGCGGCCCACGTAGTTGACTGCCCCCTCTGCACAAAAGAAGTGGCCGAAACGCGCCGCTTCATGCGCGCCGCGCCGCTACATACTTCCCATGCACCTTCACTGGTGGAAGCTGGTCGTCGTTTCGTAGAAGAGTTACTGGCGTCGTCGCCAGCGCGACGCATTTTTGCCACCCTGGTTCGCCAGCAGGCGCAACTGGTCGTGCGCAATGGGAACAATAGCGCGAATAAAGGCTGGCCGCGCCAATACCGGGCCGAGTCTATCGACATTTCGCTGCACCTCTCGCGTGCCAGCAATGGCGCATACATGTTGCTCGGCATACTCACCAGCGCGGACAATGCTGAAACGGTCGATGCATTCGAGGGAGCGCGAGCAGAGTTGTATCTCGCGCCTTTTGAGCGCGGCAACGCGGAAGGACTGGTCAAAACACCCCTGTGCGAGGCCACCGTAGACGACCTGGGGAATATTGTATTTAACGCTGTACCCATCGGTGAATATATCCTGATTATTCATCTACCCAACCAGAATATCGTCATCGAAGGTATCACCATCGAGCACGGCTAACGATCTATGTATTTGTCTCACCTATCTATGCGTTCGTCTTATTAAGCGTGAGTGCGTGTGTCTGTGGCCTGTGCGTGTGGGCATGTGGGCATTGGCCACCGGAGCAACAATCCACTATGGATACTGACCTGTTCTTACAACAGCTACGCGAACTCCCTCTGGAAGAGGGCCGTGACTATCTCCGCACCCATGTCGCCGCCATCGCCGACCATGGGTCATTCGGCGTCCTCCTGGCGGACGAGGCCCTGGATAAGCTCTTTACCCCCTTCGTCTCGCTCAAAATCGCGGAATGGCTCATCTTCTTTGGAGCATGCGTAGAGCACCTTTCGTCTCGTGCGCTCGGCCTGAAAGCCAAAGGCGATGCCCTGGTACAGATTGGGCATTATCAAGCTGCCCTGGAATGCTTGAATACTGCCGGCGAGATCTTTCTGGAATTGGGCGATGAGGAGAATTGGGCACGCTCGCGTATTAGCTGGATTATTGCTGCAGCTTGGTTGGGTTATGTTGATGAGGCGTTACAGGAGGCAGCTCGTGCCCGTGAAGTGTTTATGCGAGCGCAAGGATATGTATGGGTCTGTTCTATCGATCTGAATACAGCGATAATCTACGGTGATGTTGGACGGCATCAAGAGGCGATTACTCTTTATGAACAAATGCAGACGTACCCTTTTGCCGCAGATCAACAGGACATTCTCATCCAGCGCGTCAAGGCGATGGCACTGGGTTATCAAGCAATAAAAGTGGCTGCGCTTGGCGATTTTGAGAAAGCCCATCGTCTTTTACAACAAGCACAGGAACGCTTTATCGATTTGAAAGAGACGGCCTTGATCATTAACGTAGAGGTTGATTTAGCTGATCTCGATTATACTCAGGGCTACTACGGCTCGGCCTTGCGAAGATACTTCCAGGCTCGTGATGGACTGTTGCTGCATGGCCTTAATAGCCCCGTACTGCTGGCGGAAATCAAGATACGTATCGCCAACTGCTTGGTAAAGCTTAATCGGGCGCAGGAAGCCTGCTTGTTGGCGGGTGAAGCCGTTGAGTTGTACAGGCAGATAGGTATGTCGCTCAGCACAGGTAATGCCTTGTGCGAATACGCGACGACGCTCGTTGCTTCTGGCAGATTAACGGAAGCTCTCGCGGCCCTTGCTGAGGCGGGAGCACTGCTAAACAATGGACAATTTGCATCCTTTGCCTTCACAACAAAACTGCAGCAAGCTGAGCTTCTCCTTGAAATAGGCCACATTGCGGAAGCGTATGAACAGGCGCGACTTGTTCGAGAGTACTTTGCCGCGAAAGGCCTCGTATTTCGTGCTGCTCGTGCTAGCCTGCTGATGGCTGGAGCCTTAATAGAAAAAATCCAACGCATGGACAGGCACGAAGATCCATCATACATTATACTGCTGCAAGAGGCAGAACATCTCTGTAAACAGGTGGCTTTACAGGCACATCAGTATAACCTGCAAGAGGTAGTCCATAAAAGCCATTATCTCCTGGGGCGGCTCTATACCTTGCAGGGCAATACTATCAGGGCCGCAAGGCACTATAGCGCGGCCATCGCACAGATCGAGCGCATTCTCGATAATCTTGCTTATGACCTCTCACCTTCATTTCTGCGTACCACCTGGGCAGTCTATGAAGATATGATTGCCCTCTGTTTACAACAAGGGTACAGCGAACGCGCTTTTAATTACCTTGAACAGGCTCGTTCAATGGCCTTGCGCCAGTATATCAACAAATCAAGTATGGGGCAAAATACAACAGAGAGCAAGAGTACCTCTCCGCTATCCATGTCCATGTCGCAAATGAACAGCGCGACGACGCTACGCATCCAGCGCGAACTGCGGGATGTCCAGGAAGAGTATCGACACTTTAGTGTATTGCTGGCTGAATCCGCGACATTTCCTTCCGTAGATCAGGAAATTATCCAGGCGGAACTGCAACGTTGCGAAGTAAAATTGAGCGAACTCTTTGAGCGTCTCTCTCTTTACCAGGCCAACACGGATTTCTCTGTGCGACCGAAGAGAAAAGTGACGCGCCAGATCAAGCGTATCGATAGTGCTCAACTGCGCCAGAAACTCGCCCCCGGACAGGTGCTGCTTGCCTATTTCCTCTCAAAAGGAAAACTGGTGAATTTTGTCATCTCGTCAGAACGATTGATCACTCGTGAGCAAACGAACGGTGTTGCACGATTAGAATTGCTTCTATTACAGCTCTATGCCCACTTGCAACCTGGTGGTTGGCCCAACCCACAGCAACCTCCGCAGCCAATTGTGCGCCGTCTGCTTAATAAGCTCTATAACATATTAATAGCTCCCATTGTGGACCTACTACCTCAGGACAATGGTCATCTTACCATCGTACCCTACGGCCTTTTACACGAACTGCCATTCGAAGCTTTGTATGATGGCATACAGTTCCTCATCGAAAAATTCCAGATCAACTACCTTCCTGCCAGCAATATGCTCATTCACCTGGAAAATCGGAAGATCGGGCAGAACATTGAACCGCAGGATGGTATTTCCATATGTAAGACACCGTTGGTCTTTGGCTACTCTGGCAATGGACACTTACAGCGTACCATCGACGAGGCCCAAATGGTAGCAAACTTGCTAGAAGGGCAGTGTTACCTGGAAAACGATGCCACGATAGCGCAACTCATTCAGCAGGCGAAGGGTAGTCCCGTCATCCATATCGCAACCCATGGTCATAGCAGACTGGATGCTCCTAACTTTTCCTCCGTTCTGCTGGCTGATGGACAACTCAATGCTATTGACGCTTTCAGCCTGGACTTGAAACAATGCGAACTGGTGACGTTGAGTGGTTGCGAGACGGGGAAAGCGTTCATCGGCGGTGGCGATGAACAGTTGGGTTTGGGACGTGCGTTTCTGGCCGCTGGCGTCGAATCGTTGGTAATGAGTCTTTGGCCTGTAGAGGATAATGCCACCAATGAATTGATGCAGCGTTTTTACCAAAATCTATTGAGGGGCGATACCAAAGTGCAAGCATTGCGGGCGGCACAGTGTAGTATGCTACAGCCTTCTTCGCCCAATTACGCGTATAGCCATCCATATTTCTGGGCGGCTTTTCGCCTCGTGGGCGACGTCGGTCCCCTCAAGTACAGAAAAGCGCAGGCTAATACGTTTCTATTGACAATCGGCGATACTAGCACGCTAAAAAAAAGGTTCATAAACGTTACATAAGTCAAAGCATGTTTGTAGCTTTGCTTTAACAACCCCACTTCTACTTGTATAATAGAGAGGCATGGAGGACACATACATGGACAAGACAAATCCTATGTTGCCTATGCACAACGCGTGGTGGCAAGAGAACCAGGTAACAATTACCTTTGAGACTACCACTCCCATTGTTACAGAATCAAGGGACGGCATCATTAGTAACAAACCAGTTATTGTCAATTCTTTGAAAATCGAAAATCTTACTCGCTTCCTTGCGCAAAATGGTTTCTCAATTAGCTCGATAAATGTGCAAGATACGCTGCGTTCCCAGGTCGGGCAACAGGCAGAGCAGGACCCCAATCTTATTGGCAAGTACCTCTTCAGGACGGTGACTGCCGACCGACAGGTAGTTACTTCAGCGGTTTGCTTTTTCAATTTTGACGATGCAAATTCTCAATCTATGTCTTCCTCTATGAACACAGGATCGGGCATGGACATGCCTCCTGCTAAAACAGGGGATGCCGAAGGCAATGATAAGCGTGATAATGGAGATAACGATGCCGATGATCCCCCACAAAAGAGTGGCAATGGCGGTACGCCACCTGCGAAGTCGGCTGTACCACGCCTCGTCGATTTGATCAATGCCAATCTGAAGACCTTGCAAGCAGCCCCTTACAATATTCCCATCACCGCGGCCTGCCCAACATGGTATAGTGCGGGCAATCCTATATTACCGACAGGCTGTCCGGCTATTCCACCTATTCCGATATCAGAGAATCTCTCCTGCGCTTCCTCTCCCGGTCTCTGGCCAATCTCGTTTCCTACGCTTTCATCTGATATGCAGGAGATGACGGGTGATGGTGCGACAGTATTTGTCCTGGATACCTTGCCAAAGCCAGGGGATATGTCGCGAGCGGCGGAGGCTGCTGAAGAGCATAACCTGTTGATGCTGGATGTGCTCAATAATGTGACGTTCAATTATCAACTTTTGCCAGACTCATTAGATGTTCCCGGACCCAATCAGCCCACGACGGGCAAGGATATCGGTGGATACTTGATCGGCTTTCACATTCCGGATCATGGCCTCTATATCGCGGGGATTGTACGTGATATTGCCCCTGGCGCACACGTTGAATGCGTCCGCGTGCTCAATGATATGTGCGTGGGGAATATGGCGACGGTAGCCAAGGCTCTGGAAACTATCCAGTATCGCATGTCAGAGATAAACCCTGATACAAAAATGCAAGGGGACCTCTATCAAAAACCAGTAGTGATTAACCTCAGCATGGTGATCTCGCCCAGTGACAAGAATATACAGCAGCAACAAGTCGCGTCAGACCTTGATCTGATTCGAAAAAACTTACTCATCCCGATACAAACCCTGATCCAGCTTGGGGCGGTCTTTATTGCCTCTGCGGGGAATGAAGCAGATCTGCGGGCCGATGCCGCAGCTATGAACCCCTCGGGGAAACGTCCAAAAGCCCTCTATCCGGCAGCTTTTGCCTATGATACCGTATTGGGTAACGCATTGCCATTCAATCCCATCGAGATTATTCCCGTTGGTGCAGTCGATAGTAAAGGCAATACTACCACCTATAGCTGCTATCCAGGTCCCAAAGGTATCGCCACCTACGGTGGTGAAGTTCCTAAAGCTGCGGCTACTCCCGGCCCTGGTGGTATGACCCAGGCAATAGATATCGATGCTGTGATTGGTCTCTATAGTAATTTGTGGTATCCTGCCCTTTCACATACTGACCCACACCCAAGGTATCCTGTTCCCAATGCCCATGGCTGGGCCTACTGGGTCGGCACGTCGTTCGCGGCACCGATTATCACTGGCCTGGCAGCGCGTGTCATAGAGGCAAAACTGCGTGGGCAAATCCCGCTCACAGCCAGCGTGTCACACACTATTCTCAATACCGTCGCCAATCAACAGACGACTTGGACACGGGTAACGCCAGATGTAAGCACCGATGGTAATATTGTCGGTCAGATGATTATGGCGGTACAGCAATGTCCAGACGACTCAACACCTGGCAAGGCCCACAAGCATGAGACCGAAGACGAGGATGAAATAGAGGTGAATATTAATGAGGTAAACATTACCTATGTAACAGAGAGCGGATTGCAGTAGTTCTGGTGAATAGACAAAAAAGTTGGGCGACCCACCAAGAGGATCGCCCAACTTTTTATTTGGTCTATGCCAACTACTATAAAGTGCCGCCACGGCGATAGCGCGTGCCGGTAACGGCGCGGACAATCGCGATCAGGATACATGCGCCGATGATGGCGAACAGCAGACTGCCCCAGAAGCCAAAGGTCGTTCCAAACAAGGCTCCCGCGATAATCCCACCAATAATGGCACCGAGAATACCAACGACGATGTCGCCAATAATACCGAAACCACTACCGCGCATCAAGAAACCAGCAATTAAGCCAGCCAACAAGCCCACGATAAGCCACATAAGAAAACCACCGGGCTGCAACGCAAATCCAAGTACTAATGTCGCTAATGCCATAATTTTTTCTCCTTTTATTCCTTCAACTGATTCAATATCTCAACGCAAATGCATCGTTTATCATATGTAACTTCCATTCAGTTCGACATCCCCGCTCGGAGAAGTCATTCCGCATTTGCTTCTAACAGCTTAACCTAAATACTCACACAATACAAGTGAACAATAGTTCTCTAAGTGTATTCCAATCATCTCCCAATATTCCTAATAATATATAAATACTATACTTCCTCTGTAGGGGCCGATTGATCGTGCCCATCGCCGATTGATCGGCCCGTTCTTACTAGCGGATAGGCAAATGCATTCGTGACCCCTCTCTCCCCGACAGAAACTTTGTTCTAGGAAAAAAGGGGGGGGTAAGAAGGGAGAAGAGCCTTTGGAAAAGGAAAGATCGTCCAATCTAAGAGAATGAAAAGTATCTTAGGAGGACGCTCATGAATGCATCCGACCTATTATTAGACCAATGGAGCCAGCAAGTCAAGGAGATTTTTCCCAAGTTACACCACTATCAACAACAGGCGTTGGCGTTCAGCGTTCAAGGCATCATCCAGTCAGGCCATGCGGTGATGCAGCGAGTAGCAGAAACGGCATGGGAGTATCTGAGCAGCGCGACCAAGATGGTGAGTCATGAGCGACGATTGCAACGGTTCGTGGCGAATGATCGGATAGATGTCGAAGTGTGTTGGAAGGAATTTCTCCAGCACGTCTTACCGTTCTGGCACAACAAGCCCGTCACGCTGATCCTGGATCTGACTCCTTATACGCAGGAAGCGACTATTGTGTATGTGGGGATGGTGGTGCAATCACGGGTGCTGCCGCTCGCTTGGTGCGTGATGCCACAGCAAGAGAGCTGGGAAGAGGGACAATGGGAGATCGTGGGACGGCTCTTTGAGCAGGTTGCCTCGTCTCTCACGAGTGCTGACTGCACGCTGCTGGCTGATCGCGGACTCAGTTGCTTGACCTTGAGCAAGCTGTGTCAGAAGGTCGGGTGGCATTACGTCTTGCGCATCAAACAGGAGGAGTGGATGCGACGGAAATTTCGCCATTTCTCGCGCGATTGGGCGCAAGGCAAACAGGTGGTGAAGAAAGACTCTCTATGTCAAGCCTTTTGGGGACTAATTTGAGAGCAAGAGAAAAAATCAGAAGAAACGAGAGAGGGAGAAATGACTTCAACAAGGCATGAACCAGTCTACCACGCCACTCACGGCTGTCAAGGAAAGCGAAGCGGCTTGACAGCCGCTCGCTGGCGTGGTCTGTTTTGGGCATGCCAAGTTGAAAGCCAAAAAAATGCAGGGTTTTTGGCTCATGTCGAGCGTGATCAGCACAACCTGGAGCCGTTAAGCGGCTTTGCGTGCATGCTGCCGTTGCGCTTGCTCAAAGGTGGTGGTCTGATAGCAGCTGCGATGGGACCACAGGGCAAAGATGATCCTGACCCACACATTGGCAAGTGCCCGCACGGCAACGGTATGGCTTTTGCCTTCCGCTCGTTTGCGTTGATAATAGTCTTTGGCCCAGGCTTCGCATTGCGTCGTTTGCCAGGCGAACTGATAAAGCGCGTTGCGCAAGGGTTTCACGCAGCCCAATCGGCGATGCGCTTTGGAGGACATGCCGCTTTGATAGAGCACGGGGGCGGTTCCCCCCAGGGCTTGCAGACTGCTAGCCGCCTGATAGCGCGTCCGGTCATCGCCGATCTCGGCAAGCAACCGTGGAGCCAGGCGGCTTCCTGCACGTGGCAAGCTCTCAAAGATGGCGTGATCCTCATGGGTCAAAAAAAGGGTGGTGATCTCCTTGTCATACTGAGCGATTTGTTCCATGAGCGGCACCAATTGGCTCACCAAGGCTTGCAGCAAGCGCGATTTCGCACGGATCGTGGCGGCATCAGCTTGCAATTGAGGCTGACGCACCTGCTCGGCTATCTGGCGTGCGACCTTCGCCGCCTGAGGGTGCTTGGCCTGCCGAAGCAGTTCTTGGCTCTGCGAAGGGGAGGCAGAAGCCGCTGCAGTGGGGGTTGGATACGTCTGCAAGAAGCGCAAGGTGCTCTTCTGCTGCAGTTTTCCAAACAGCTCCAATGCCACCGGATAATAGGCTTTCAGACAAGCCGTGAGCTGATTGATCAGGCGGGTTTGCATCTGCACCAGCGCGTCCTGCTCGCGCGTGAGCAGCTTGAGTTCAGCGATCTTTTCACTATCGGGGATCAGGCGATGCAAATCCGCCAGCTCTGCACGTCCCGTTTTCGCCAACAAGTACGCATCAATGAGATCGGTCGCGGGCTCCCGAGGCCGAGCGCTTGCGATCAACGGTGCGAGGATTGACCGGATAGACTGGCCATCCTGCCTCCAACAGATGGGCGATCAACAGCCCATGAGTGGTCTCGATGATGCAAGCCATCTGCTCTTTGGGGGCCGTCGCAATGATGCTCTGCAAGAACGTGTTCAACTTGGCCAACCCGGCGGGGGTGTGATTGACCCGCAGAGTTCCCACCTGATGACCCGTTTCGTCAATGACCAGGACGTCATGGTGGTCATTGGCCCAGTCAATACCGACATACCACATGCAAAACGCTCCTCTCGGTGTGAGATCGTTCCTGTGCCGACGTGCTCTTATACTGTGGCGCTCAAAGCGCGACTCTCTCATGATCGCTTTGGCTCAGGAACCATGCCAGGAAAGGACGGGCTTTCCTAATCGATCAAGTCGGGTGAAGGAGATAGCCTTTTCCTGGCGTGTTCAACTATTGGATAGACCGAGTTTACACTCGTTCCGGCCCCAAGTCGAGGGGCTTGTTCTTAGTTTAATGTATAAGAAGGAGAGCAGTGGTATGGAAAGGTGTTGCTGTGGCAAGAGCATCAGTTTGAAACCTGGCTCAGTGCGTGTTGGGAACCGGGCTACGAAGAAGCCTGGTTGGTGATCTCTGATCGGAAAGCCTCGCACAAACGCGTGGGTGAGTATGCCAAACGCATGAGAGTTGAAGCAACGTTTCAGGATACCAAGAGCCGCGGATGCCTGATTGAGTGCAGCCGCTTTTCCAAGCGAGAGCATCTCAATCGCTGGCTCTTTGCCGTGTTTCTCGCCATCTGGTGGATGGCCCATTTAGGAAGCAGTTGTATGCATCATGGGCATCGAGAGCAGGTTGATCGCCACGATCGACGCGACAAAGGACTGTTCCGTATTGGTCGCTTGTGGCTCAAAGCGATTCTCAAGAAGGCCAATCGTGATCTGTGTCCCATGACCCTCAGTCGGGTCAAGGCGCAACTGGCCAATTGCTTACCCTTTTCGCATCGAAGCCAACGCCTGTATTTCTCCATGTACCGGCATTGATCTTCTTACCAAACTAGAACAAAGTTTCTGTCGGGGAGAGAGATTCGTGACCCACCCCCGTTCTTACTGCATTTAGATACGTGGATGTAGAACGCTTAATCCTTAAAGGTAATCCGAACGCTTTTGTAGGCGTAATTACTTACATAAAGGGAAGAGAAGTTAATATCGCACGAAATCATCCTCCCTCGCTTAAATAACTACTTTTTCAACACGCCTAGTTAAGCTCCAATGCATGCGAAATGTAGTGTCAGTATGATGCTGTTTATTTCTCATGCGCTAAAGCAAAGGAAGAAGGAAATCATGACCGATCAGTTTCAATCGTCACAAGACAACGATGGCGAAAATGCTTCCATTAAGCCATCTAGCCTGTTAACGGATGCAGCATCACGGCGCACCTTTCTGCGCCGTACAGTGGTAAGTGCCGCGGTAGTAGCACCTCTAGGGCTACTAGCGGCTTGCGGTGGCGCAACAACAGGTAGCACAAGCACGCCAACGACTGCTCCAACCGCCACGGCCACAACAGCAGCATTGTCGATCCCGGCTCTCTCTAATAGCAAAGTAGCTTTCACCGAGATTATGAACGACGAAACCGCCCACGTCTCGTTCTTGCAAGCGGCCCTCACCAAGGCCGGTGCCACCCCACGACCAAAACCAACCTTCAAGGGCATCAAACAGACAGATATCATGGCCTTCGCAAATCTTGCACAAGTCTTTGAAAACGTGGGCGTAGGGGCATACTTGGTAGCAGCACCCGCCATTGTCAGCAAAGCATACCTGGCTGCCGCTGGCTCGATTCTCACCATTGAAGCTCGCCACGCTGGTTTCCTGGATGTCCTCCTGGGCAAACCTATTAGTGCCAATGGTGCCTTCGACAAGCCCCTCACACAGGCAGAAATTGTGCAGGACGTCTCACCATTCATTGTCAGTTTGAACGGCGGCAGCGATCCTTCGGGCGCATTGAAGAACGACGCCGATATTCTCAACTTTGCTCTGCTTCTGGAATTCCTCGAAGCCGAGTTCTATACCTCCAACGTGCCAACCCTTTTCCCGTAGAGACTCTCTTCACGTTAAGGAAACAAAGATGCCGACGTCTCTGACGTTGGCATCTTTGTTCTCTTCACAGTGGTGGACTGCTGCTACTGGCACGTCCATTCGCGCCAGCTATAGCCATCGCGCACAAAGATGGCGTGTGCGGCCAGAATATTCGCCGATGCATTGTAAGGCGAACTGGCAGCTTGCGGTGTACCGCTCCAGGTGCTGGGATAAAGAATCTGGAAGACTCCCGCGGCATGACTCCCACCAATAGAGATAGGATTGTAAGCATTGGGGTTCAGGCCAGATTCACACTGAGCGATACGCAATGCCTGCGGCGCATTGGACCCGAAAACCTGGGAAATCATCGTCGCAACGGAACCCGTGGGTTGGCTTGTTGTCCCCTGTCCCGATGCTGTTTTCGTCGGCGTCGTTGTGACAGGTGACGTTTGGTGCGACGTGGGAATACAGAATGTCTCGCCTGGGAAGATCAGGTTGACATTCGCTATGTGATTCACCGCCGCGATATCCTGGACTGTCGAGTGATAAGCTTGCCCTATATAGCTCAGCGTATCTCCCGCTTTCACCGTGTAGTAGCGGCAGCCGGAAGCAGCGTAGGCCGCTGCTGGCCGCAATAAGACGCTCCCTCCTCCTACCAACCCGAACATGAATAATGCGAGCAATGCCACTGTAAACTTGTGCTGGAAAACTCTACGGAACGTTAATAAGCGGAGCGTTACAAGGATTTGTTTCATCGTACTCTCTTCTAGTGATGTGTTCCAGTTTGCCTGTAAACCACCCTGGTTTACAACCCCTGTCTGCCTGATTGGCAAACAGACAGGATGGTCAGTGTAACATACACAAAATGAAACACGAAAATACACGATGAAACGTAGGACAAATGGGCTAACAAATATGATATAGTGTTATTATAGCCGCATGGATGTTTCTCGTAGTAGCAATAGATCATTCCTTCCCTTTATGAAAGACAGTACAACTATGACAACAACAGATAGGCTACCCATGGTTACTCCTGCTGACTGGGTTGCTGGTCCCCAGCAAGGGCAATGGACGTATAGCTCCTACGCGGCCCTTACAGGTGAAGGGCAACACTATGAAATTGTAGATGGAGTTTTGTATATGACGCCTTCCCCCAGTTGGTCGCACCAAGAAATCGTTGGTCGGCTTTTTCGCTATCTGTCTACCTATATTGAAACTGCCAATCTGGGTGGAGTGTTTGTGGCTCCTATTGATGTTGAACTTTCACCTGATAATGTGTTTCAACCAGATGTTGTTGTGTTGCTCAAAAATGGCCGCGAAAAGTTGAAAGGACGTCATATTGTAGGTTCTCCTGACGTGATTGTCGAAGTAGTGTCACCGGGTAGTGCGACGATGGACCGGCACGATAAGTACCAGGCATATGCAAAGGCGAAAGTACCGGAATATTGGATTGTAGAACCGGGGACGCAAACGGTTGAGCTATTGGTGCTTACGGGGGAGCGATACAGGTCATTAGGAGTCTTTCAAGGAAAAGCTACCCTGCCATCATCAGTGTTACCGGGTTTTGAGGTGCAGGTCGATCAGTTTTTTGTCTCAGCTTGGACATGAATCTTGGCAAGCGCAATGAAAGGGCGACCATGTGGTCGCCCTTTCATTGCGCTTGCCAACAATTAATCTACATCGCCCGCTTGGTGAAAGAAAGAGTAGAGATTGTAGCAGGGTGTAATATAAGTGAAATAGGCATATTTTCTTTGCAATATTCTTTATCACGTCCTAAAAATGTATACTTTTCTTGACACTTGTTCGTCACACCTTATAATAGGAAATAGAACATTCTTATACATATTTGTAAGCTCATGTTGTTGAGGATGTGCGAGCTGTAGGGATGGGCAAGTTGTAGGGGTGGGCAAGCTGGGGGAGGGAATGGAACAAAAATGCTACTGCTATTTGTTTTCTTCTATAGAGGTAGAAAAATTCGTAGGCAAATAATTCGAGGTATCCCATGATGGCAATCGATCCTGAAGAGTCAATAGAGTCAATAGGCTCTATAGCACCCATAGCACCCACTCCTGTGATGGTATCGGTGCCGGGTAGCACATTACAAGATCTCCTGGCAGAGACCTGTCAATATCTCACTCCATTAGATA
>JADEYI010001877.1_pt1 | contig 12953 bp, 10 predicted proteins | sample 8542331 | NCBI WGS metagenome assembly JADEYI01 (sample SAMN16510988, study PRJNA670497) | mine drainage metagenome | isolation source: biofilm near Copperflume 1 | place: Germany: Marsberg coppermine Kilianstollen | collected 2018-02 | reverse complement strand
CATACCATTCTTGTACAGTTACTGTTCTGCTTCCACTCTTCAATTGTCAAGGTACACCGTAGAGCAAGTAAATTGCTCGCTGTCGTTGCTTATGAGACAGAGATAAAACACCAGAGTCTCTTTCCTTTATCAGGTGCATGAGAACCCTGGGTTCGTTAATTCCTTGAGAGTAAACCTTTAAGAGGTTCGCTTACCAGAAGTTGTTCCCTGTCGTTGTGACAACATCGGTATTATGCCACAGTGTTAAGGCCTTGTCAAGAGGATTTTGCGCAATTTTTTACAATTGTATAAAACTCGTTTTTTGAAAAATTAGATAATCCAGTGTCCTGTGAGAAACTGAAGCAGCAGGAAAGCCAGCAGTGGGACAGAGAGCATAAGATAATAGAGATTCGCCTGGGGTTTCTTGCCAATTGCAGCCAGCAAGATAAAGGCAGGGAAGACTTCGAGCATGTAGCGTGAAAATGCCCCCAGCGGAACGCCGCCGTTGATGGGGAAAATGAGGCTGAACAGGTAGATTGTAACCGCGTAGAGGCCATACACGCGGTATGCGCCGGAAAATTTCCACGGCCCGATGAACGCGAGTATCACCAGCGCGAGAATGAAGAGGCTCGCGCTCAGGTCAATGACGTTGTGAATCGAATCGAAGGAAAGCACAGCCCGGCGCAGGATGATGACTGCGGCATCGATTAAGCCATGCCAGGGGCCGTGCATGGAGCGGCTCCAAACGACCTGGGCGTGAGAGAAGGCTAGCAGATCGTGAAAGCGATAATAACAATACAGGGCAATGATGCCGATGCCAACGGCTGCTCCCGTGCAGGCAAGCGCGTCTACACGCATTTTTTTCAGTGAGAAGTCATGCTGGCGCAGGTATTCATAACAGAATGGCAGTAGTAAACTGATACCGGCTGAACGAGTAAGGCTTGCCAGCAGGCCGAACAGCCCTGCCAGCCACCATGAACCCCGGCGCATATAATAAAAACTGAGCAAGGTGAGCAGCAGGAAAAGTGATTCGTTATACGCCGCCGCAAAGAAAAACGCCGTCGGGAATATGGCGAGATAGAGAACGGAATTCCAGGCCTGAGCGCGATCAAAGTCTTCCAGCACAAGCCGGTAGAATACAGCGAGCATCAACAGGCCAGCCACATTGGAAATAATCAGGCCCGCCACAAAAGGGTTGCCTGTCAAGAAAGCCAGCAGGTGTTCGAGCAAAGGGAATAATGGAAAAAAGGCCGTGCGCCACGCTGTGGTATAGCCATTACTGGCAATGTACGTAAAATGAGAGCTATCCCAGCGATCCCAGGAGGTGAACAGGGTAGTGAGCGGCAGGCTTTTCGTCGAGAAGTTGCCAAGCGAGAAAAGCGCCGCGCTATAGGTCAGGATAAGCAAGGCCAGGTGAGTGGCAAGATAGATGGGGAACACACATCGTAACGCTGCAAACCACCCGCGCCAACGGGTCGCTGTGTCTCCAGTTCCATCCACCGTCTGATGAGGCACAGGGCTGCTTTCAAGCACACCGGGTTCAGCGACGGAGGAGGCATTGCCTTCTAATAAAGCAATTTCACTTACTGTCATTCCGGCGGTCTGTAGTTCTCGCGTACCTTCTGAGAAATCGCTGGATGATTGCATAAAAAATCCTATGGGGATACACCTGTTTTTTGTGATCTCGCATCGCTTTTCGCGCTATAACATAGGACGTTCGCTCTTGCCAAAGGTAACGCGGTATACATGATGAGGGAGATGGTGCCGGCGCACAACGCCGGCACCATCTCCCTCATCATTGCAGGTTCTATGAGAGAGACTATCTATTGCAAGTTAACTGGTCAGTATTCCAGGGTAATTGGATGGCAGAGAGCAGCCTGAGTAGAGTTTTGCTAAAAGCTGTTCCTGGTTGACGACGCTGAACTGGCCGTTAGAACACTGCATGTTCAGCGTGCGCGCCCCCATGCCGAGGTCCTGACGAATGGGCTTGGGATGCCCCAGCCTATCGAGGATACCAATGGGCCAGTACTCTCCATTCTGGACAAAATCGCGGTCGCTGAAGAAAAAGTAAGGAACCTTATAGCGCATGGTGGTCTGGGCATCGCTGATAAGCGTCAGGATATGGGAAACCGCTACCTGGTACTGGCTATACTGGTTAATGCCGCAGCTCTTGAAGCAGCCTGTACCCTCAACGACCCACAGGTGTTTTCCCAGCTCGCCATTGTTCAGATCGACGCCGAACTGCTGCGCCCAGAATGCAAAGAGCGCATAGAGGTTATTAACATACTGGCTGGGGTAGCCGTTGTGCCAGCTATCGATGAGGCCCACGATCTGGGCGCGCCAGGACCAGGTGCCGCCCGGATGCACCTGCGAGTTCATGGCGCTTTGCATCTGATTCAGGTAGCTCACCTGGTAGTACAGCCCACCGTTATCTCCCCCGACGACCTGGGGATCGAGCGCGCCCAGAATTATGGGTGTGTTCGGTTGCACCGCGCGGACCGAGCGGGTACACATATCGAAGAAGCGCGCAAAATCTGACGGGGTAACGTAATTGGTCAGAGCATTCTGCTTCATCTCCTCGTTACCGCACTGGATGGCATCGGCTCCGCTCTGCGCGATGTCGGCGAAGAGCTGCGGGTCAAACAGGCGCGCTCCAGATTTGCCGGGTTGGCATACGATCAACAAGACGCGCAATCCCAGGTTGTGATAGTTTTGCATGGTCGTTTGCAAATGCGCGCCGTTCAAATAGCCAAATCCGCAGGTTGGATACCCCAGGCGTACCCATTTTATGCCTGGGAAATATTGCCCTGGATTCGAATCAACCCCCAGCACACTGGCCGGATCGGGGGCGGATAACAGGGCGGGCGTAGGGGTAGCGCCCACCGGCGTCTGTAGCGGCGTGGGAGCAGTTGTCCTGACAGCAGTCGGGCTAGATGGTATAACTGTCGTGGAAAGTTGCTTAAGAGGCGGATTTGCCTGCGCCTGGGGCGTTGCAAAACGATAGGTAATAGTGACGATAACTACGCTAATTACCAGCACAAGGAAGGCAAGTAGCGCCAATCTTCTTCTTTTTGTATTTCTGGGCAACATAGCGTCTCCTCAGATGTTGTATTTGTTTCATAATTCATTATACTAACGCTCATACCTGCCTATTTACCGATGCAAAATTCGTGAAAAATTCTTTCCAGCAAATCTTCGCTGGCCGTTTCCCCGGTGACTTCGCCCAGCGCATCATAGGCGGCTCGGAGATCAATTGAAACGAAATCCAGAGGTAATCCCTCGCGCAGGGGGAGAAGCGAAGCCCGGATATGATCGGAAGCGCGGCGCAAACTCTCCTGGTGGCGCGTGCTGGTAATCAAGGCGCTCTCGCTTTGCAACGTTTTTCCCGCCAGCACCAGGTTCGCGATATGCTCCTCCAGTTCGGCGATACCCGCGTTGGTGAGCATGGATGTATGAATCAACGGAGCGCCGGGCCACGTTTGCCGGAGTTGAGCGACTTCTACCAGTTGGCGACAATCCGATTTGTTGACGATGAGGATAACAGGGCGTCTTGCCATGTCTTGCAATGCAACCGCCGGGGGGTCGCTTTGCCCATCGTCCCTTCTCCTGATCTCACCCTCACCCCCAAAGCCCATCGCCCATAGTTCTTCAGATACGCGGTGGTCTTGCGCGGTCAATGGTTCCGAACCGTCAACAACGAGCAAGATCAGGTCGGCGCTTTCAGCGGCTGCGCGGCTGCGCTCGACACCAATCTGCTCCACCGGGTCGCTGGTGGGCATGATGCCGGCTGTGTCGATCAGATGTAAAGGAATGCCGCGCAGATTGGCTACTTCTTCAACGGTGTCGCGGGTAGTGCCGGCGATAGGCGTGACGATGGCGCGTTCGGAACGCAGCAGCGCATTGAGCAGGCTAGATTTGCCCACGTTGGGACGCCCGATGATGGCGGTGCGCAACCCCTGGCGATAGAGCCGCCCCTGCCCGGCACCGGCCAGCAAGCGATCAACTTGCCGCTGCGCCTCAAGTATCGATGGGGATAGCTCGGCTGCCTGTGGCGTGGGGACATCTTCTTCGGGAAAGTCGATGCTGGCCTCGATACGCGCAATAACGCCGAGCAGGGAATGGCGGGCGTGCTGCACCTGCTCGGAAATGCGCCCGCGCAACTGCTGCATGGCGAGTCGCTGCCCCACCTCGGTCTGCGAGCTAATCAGGTCCATCACAGCCTCGGCCTGGGCCAGGTCAAGCCGTCCATTCAGAAAGGCGCGTAAGGTAAACTCGCCGGGATTCGCCATACGCGCACCCCGTGCCAGCGCCAGGCGCGCAATACGCTGGAGAATGAGCGGGCCACCATGTCCCTGAATCTCGACAACATCCTCGCGCGTGTAGGTGTGCGGTGCGCGCATAAAGGCGACCAGCGTTTCGTCCAGTATTTCCTGCGTATCCGGTGCCACGATATGACCATAGGTGAGCATATGAGACGGCGGTAATGCCGTCTCGCCGCCCGGCCTGCGCAGCAGGGGCAGCACAATAGCAAAGGCATCCGGGCCGCTGATGCGCACTATACCAATGCCGCCATAGCCCGGCGGCGTGGCAATCGCTGCAATCGTATCACTCAAATTGTTTTGCATAGGCGGATTATATCGGAGTATGCAGAATGTGACAAGAGTGTATAAGCGACCAGGGCGGGGACAGGCCCGCGCCCTGGTCGCTCGTACAAAAAAGTGCAGGACACCATTATAGTACCTCTGGCTTCTCTGCTCGCTTGATGTGACAAAATGACATACTGCAACGTTGTATTAGTACAAAAGAACTCATCGGGTCTGAGCTACTATTTGTGGGGTTACGTCTTGGAGCCTGGGGCGCGTTTCGTGTGTCAATGTCGGGTGTGGCGCGACCTATCGTGTCCTCGTGTTGGGCAATCGTCCAGGTAGGTGAGAAGAGTTACATATGAGCCAGTGTTTGCGTTGTAGCAAGCCTTGTGAAACGTCCGCCGTATTTTGTGACGAATGTCGATCCCTGCTGCGAAACGAGTTTCACCAGGGGTCTGTTTCGCGTTCCTTTGACTCTGGCGGTATCGTCTCCGCTGTAGGGACGCGATTTATCGCGTCCTCATTGGCGTCAACGTCGGCACCCTCGTTGGTTGCGCAGGAGCCGGACGAGGACGAGCTACAGAAGGACCTGCTCCATTCTAGCGCAACGCCACCGGCCATCCTCGAACCCCCGCGCTCACCAGTCGCTCCCATAACACCTCATCCACCTGTACTAGATAGCTTCACCTACCCGGATAGCGCGGAACAGACGATGTCGCGCTTGAGCGCGGCTGCGCAATTCATCTCTGAAGTTGAGCCTTCCAACCGTCGTTTGCCCCGCGCTTCGCGCCTGTCTCCCATTCGCGATATTTCCGCCGATATCCGGCGCGAAAGCACTCCCCTGCCCAAATTTCCTAAGATGCCCGCGAGCACAGACGCTTCTGAAAAGGTCAGCGCATCCGGCCCTCTGCCGGCGGTACGGGAGAATACGCCGGAACGTGATTTTGTTCTACACGACAGTAATGGAGGCTTGCCAGACTTCTGGCCCTGGCTTGATAACGAAGTCGAGGAAAAAGAGAACGAGGATATCTGGGCAAACAGCACAGATCCCCTGATCTCCCGCCATATCCCCAATAGCGTCGAATCCGCGCGTATCGAGGAAGAGGATATTAAACGCGCCCTGGCGGAAGGTATTCCAACCATCCACGACCTGCGCCTGGTCAGGCCGCGCCGTGCTTTCTCGCTGCGCATCGTGTTTACGGTTCTGGCAATTCTGGCTGCGCTCGCGCTTATCGTGGATGGTATCCTATTTTCAGTCGTGGTAGTCCATCCCAGGCGCGCCAGTACTCTGCCCACTGGCCCGGCGGTGGCAGCTCTGACACTTTCGCCGAGCGTGGTGACTGTAACGCGCGACTCGCCGCAAGCGAAGGTGCAGGTTCGCATCGTGAATTTTCCGGCGGGCCACAGCGTGCAATTGTCGCATGATGTGCAGGAAGCCGTGACGACGGTCGACGGTTCCAATATAGTCACGATCAGGAAAGATGGTTCGGCAGAAGCCACACTCATCGTAGATAACAAATGGGCAGTGGGCTTAGACCTGGTGTACGCCGAAGATATTACGACCCATTATATTGCCAGCGCTCAGCTACAGGTTATCGGAAGTGCCCCTTCCAGGCCCGCGCGCCTGGAACTGCTAGATCAGAGTGGGAACCCTGTCAAGTCGCTCGATTTTGGTCAAATTATCAAGGGGTCTAATAAAATACTTCCTCTGACCCTGAAGAATAGTGGCAGTGGCTCTATAACATGGTCTGCCAGCAGCAACCAGCCGTGGTTACTCGTCGCTCCCGGTCAGGGCACGTTTAGCCAGAGCCAGAAAATCGATGTTGCCGCGCAGAGTAGCAGCTTGAATCCAGGGAAGCTTACGGGGACGCTCACTCTCTCCTCGAACGTAAGCACGCAGCCGCAAATCATCCCGGTAACGGTGACGGTGCGCCCGTCGATTCCAGGTCCTGTGCTGGCCCCGACTCCTGCCGTCCTCTCGTTTACTGCTACCGATGGCTCACCGGCTCCGCCGGCGCTGCCGCTTATATTGAATAATCCGGGAACGCAGGCGTTGAGCTGGTCACTGACCATTACTACCTCCGCCTCATCATCAAATCAGTTGGCTCTCGCGCATATGCCTGGAATCAGCAGCAACTGGTTATCCGTCGATCAAACTTTTGGTACTATTCTGAAAGGTTCGAGCCAAAAAATAAATGTGTCGGTGAATAGTAATAGCCTGCTGCCAGGAGCGTACCTGGGATACCTGGTGTTTAGCGCGCCGGGAGCTGTCGATAGCAGTCAAATGGTCGCTGTCTCGCTCACGGTGCAGCCACACTGCGGCCTTGTGACGAACTCAGGGTCTCTTTCCTTTACAGCCGTGCAGGGGCAACCGAATCCCGGTAACCAATCGCTGGGTTTGAACGCTACCGCGAGCTGCGCGGGCGCGCAAATTAAATGGAAAGCGGCGCTATCGTCTACTTTTAACTGGCTCAGCGCCACTCCCACCAGTGGCACGCTCACGGGGACAACCGGCGAGTTTATTTCGGTAGGAGCGAACGCAACGGGGCTACCGCCCAGATCTTACCCCGGCTTCATTGCCTTGACCACGCAGAATAGTACGCAAACAGTGATGGTTACGCTAAGGGTGCAGCCGCCCCCGGCACCCAACGCGCCGGTGATGAGCGCCGCGCCGCTCAATCTCAATTTCAGTAACACACAGGGGCAGCCGAATCCAAAGGGCCAGGTCGTGACTATTACCAATACGGGTGGTAGCACGCTCAAGTGGAGTACCAATGTTCTGCCATTGGGTAGATGCTGGTTATGCGCGTTTCCATCTGGCGGTAGTATACAACCCAATTCTACAGGACAACTGGTCGTCTCTGTAGATACTTCGCGCCTTACACCAGGTACTTATGCCGGGCAGATAATACTTAATGGCGCCGATAGCACTGGTAAGACTGCCAGTGGTAGCGGGCAAGTCGTTTCTATCAATCTTGTTGTGCAGCCGGCCTGCACTCTGACGCAGCCCTCGTCCAGTTCTCTCGCCTTTAGCGGAGTGCAGAATGGATTTAATCCTATCAGCCAGTCATTGTTAATTACCGGGACGGGCAACTGCGCGTGGCCTCTGACCCTGACCCTGACCGCCAGCGCTCCCTGGCTTAACGTCCAGTTTCCAACGGGCAATACTGTCAGGGGGAGCGGTCAATCAGTCGTTTTCGTGGTCGGCGTTAGCATGAGTGGATTGGTGAGCGGCCCTCCCATCAGCACCAGTTTTACCATTTCTGCCACCGATAGCGCGGGTACCATCGCTACCGGCAGCCCACAACAGGTCTCTGCTACCCTGACCGTATTACCTCCCTGTCAGCCTGTTGTAGCTCCCACTTCTTTGACCTTCACAGCGGCTCAGGGGCAGAGTTCTCCAACCCCGCAGAGCGTCTCACTCAAAGAAACGGGTACCTGTTCTCACCCTATAACCTGGATGGCAAGTGGAGACCTAAACAGCAACGCATGGCTGGCGCTCTCTTCACTACCGCAGGATACCGGAAGTGGCAGCGCTTTGACCGCCAGTGTCAATAGCACAGGCCTGGCAGCAAACACATATGTGGGAACAATCAAACTCACAGCAACAGATAGCAACGGTTATACTATTGGCGCTTTCCAGACTATTACCGTCACCCTGATTGTAACCCCAACCTATATCATAAGCGGCACTGTCATAGCCTGCCAGCCGGGTCCCTCCCCAATTTGCACTATGCCCGCTCCTTTGCCGGGAGCAACATTGACGCTCTCTAACGGCTCTACTGTGATCGCAACCACTACGGCGGACGCATCCGGCAATTATATCTTTGCTACCCTGTCGCCCGGCAGCTATAGCGTTACCATCACCGGAACCGATGCTGGTAGCATACATTATTTGACCGCTAACCTGTCTCTCGCTGTGGCAGGCAATGCGTCTGGTATCAACTTCAATGTGTTTCCAGGGTAGCGGTTATCATGCGTGATGTCGTTCTACTTTGCTCGATGATGGAAAACTCTCCCTGGTAGCTCTCTAATCGAAGCATAGTTAGATGTCACGCTTTATACGCCACAAAATACCCCTTGAGTGAGCGTGGGATGCGCCCCACGAGCAGGGTGCCAGTGGGCATATGTTCCTCGTGTTCGACATGACCCCGGCGGTGAAAAAGTTCGACCAGTTCGCTTTTGTCAAAGGGAACCAGGACTCGCAGGGCTTCCATGCTGGCGGCCAGCGCCCCGGCGATTTTTTCGCGCAGCGCGTCCAGACCCGTTTTTTGTAGCGCGGAGATAGGAACGGCGTTGGGATAGAGAGTGGTATCAAGCTCGGATGCGTCGTCGAGCAGGTCGATTTTGTTGAGGGCGGTCACACGCGGCTTATCGCGCGCTTCCAGTTCGCCCAGCACGTCGCTGACCGTTTCGCTCTGCTCGATGGCGTTTTCGTGGCTCACATCGACCACTTCCAGCAGCATATCGGCATCGATGACCTCTTCGAGCGTGGCGCGGAAGGACGCGATCAGCTTTGTGGGCAGCTTCTGGATGAAGCCGACGGTATCGGTGAGCAGCGCTTCCTGGTTATTGGGTAACAGGACGTGGCGCGTGGTGGGATCGAGCGTGGCGAACAGTTTGTTTTCGGCCACCACTTCGGCCTCGGTTAGCGCGTTGAAAAGGGTGGACTTGCCGGCGTTGGTATAGCCAACCACCGCTACGACGGGCATCGACTGCGCGGTTCGCTGCATCCGGTGGATTTTACGCTGCTCGCGCACCCCTTCGATCTCTTCGCGCAATTCAGAGATGCGGCTGCGAATGCGGCGGCGGTCGATTTCGAGCTTTGTTTCACCGGGGCCGCGCACGCCAATAGCGCCGCCCGCGCCAGCAGCTCCCGCGCTCGCGCTGCGCGAACCGCCGGACTGCCGCGAAAGATCCACGCCGCGACCAGCCAGGCGAGGCAGGCGGTATTCGAGTTGCGCCAGTTCAACCTGTAAACGGCCTTCGCGTGTGCGCGCGTGTTGCGCGAAAATGTCAAGAATGAGCGCGGTACGATCCAGCACGCGCGCGTTGAGCAACTTTTCCAGGTTGCGCTGTTGCGAAGGGGAAAGCTCATCGTCAAAGATCACCAGGTCAAGGTGCAATTGTTTTTCGGTGTCGCATAGTTCCTGGGCGCGGCCCTTTCCGATGTAAGTGGTTACGTCGGGGTGGCGCAAACGCTGGACCATGCTGCCCACCACTTCTGCCCCCGCCGTGCGAGCCAGCGTTCCCAGTTCGCTCAGCGAATCCTCCACGCTCCATAAACTATCGCTCTCTTCGTGATCTACCGCTACCAGGAAGGCTTGTTCGTGCTTCCCTCGCGAGCCGTTTTCAATCAGTTGTTTTGGCGTAGTCGTCCTCCGCTCGTATTTGTGATGGGCGTGTTACATGTCACCCTCTCCTATTGTACCATCTATCGTCTGCTTACAACCCGCTACTTTTTCAGGGCGGGCAACCTGGAGAGGATAAAACCGTTGACTTGAGCAAACAGGCTATTGGTCAACGCCTGGTTATAAGTATCATGCCAGTTCGTGTATTGGACTAAGGGAATATTAAAGCCGGGGATGATATTTGAACCAGCTATAATGGCTTGCTGCACGCTGTTCAGGAATCCACCAATGACCAGCAGGATGATCACCCACAATAGCCACGCCTCGATAAACCCGACCAGTGCGCCGATGAGCACATCTCCCAGGCCAATCAGCGGTACTGCGCGAATCACGCCGCGCAGCATTGTGCCGATGATGTGGATGATAAGGACCGCGGCGAAAAACAACACGATATAGGCGAACAATGGCGAGATGGAGAGGCCATTCGAGGCCAGGAAGAGTGTGAACGGCTTGCCCAGGAAAATGGCTACCCCCAGCGCGATAGGGATACTGAGCAGGTTGACTATACTAAAAATCGCGCCGTTGCGAATGCCATTAAAGACGAGTAGCACGATAGTGATGAGAAAAAGCAGGTCAATCCAGTTAAAAGGCCCGATCATTGCGAATTTCCTCCGATAACGTCATAATATATTTTTAGCAGATGCGCAATTATACCCTACAATATCCCATATGCATAGACGTTATGAGGAACTTTGTTGTAACAGAGAGTATGTAACGCGCCGAGCCTGACCCTTGCCGCCTGCAGGGGTCAGGCTCGGCGCGTCTTTTCATAACCACTCCTTCTTCTCAGCCTTTGCCATGCTGCTTTTCTCAATGGCTTCCGCGAACGATTGCTTCCTGGCCGGTCGCTGTTCGCTTTCACGCGCGGCCTGGGCTGACTGGCGGCGATTGAGCGTAGGAACGGGCGCACTGTTCTGTAACAATGCGCCAAATTCCTCCGCGCTGACCTGGAAGAACTGCGCCAGGCGACCAGTCTGGCGTTCGCTCAGGCTGAGAAGATCGATTACGCCATCCTCGAACTTTTTCCACACATCCGCTCCCAGGCGCAGCCCGCGCGCGGCCTGGGTCAGGCTCAGCCCCATGCGAGCGCGCAGCGAGCGCAGGTCGGCGCTGGCAAGCGGGCTGCCGAAAACGCGCTGCATGGCGCGCTGCGTGGCGCGTTCCGTCAGGGGCAACAGCGCCTCGCTTTCCGGCGGAGCCATTTCGGTCATGTGGTAGGCCGCGATGAAGTCGGTCAGTTCGTCCTGCGCGTCCGGGTAGTCGCGCAGCAGCGCGACCTGGGTAGCTCTGTCACCGCTCTCTTCGGCAGCGAGCCAGGCCATTTTAATGTGTTGCATATCTAAGGTATTCATGCTACTTATCCTCCCGCCGGCTATGTTGTGGCGCTTTGCGAATAGTGGTTTGCTCTTCACTGACAAGTCGTATCTTCAATACACTGCACGCTTTTTCGTAGCGCAGGCGGATGGTGCGTTCGTTGCGCTTACACGCCTGCGCGATCTCATCCCATTTCCAGGCCCGAAGCACGCGCAGCACCATAATCGTGCGATCCAGCGGATCATCCAGCATATTCAGGATGCGCAAGCTTTCCTCGCGCGCGTGTAATTGTTCATATTGGTCGAGCGGATCGGCCACATCGGCGGCTGGCGGCGCATCGCTATCGATGGGCGTAGGGTGGAGCGGCTCCATCATCGAGCGCGGCACGTGATGCGGGCGTCCGCCTGGCCGCCCCTCGCTATCGCGCCGGTAGAGCAGACCCTCCTGGCGCAGCGTGCGCTTGAACTCATCGATGCAGAGCATACGCAGCGCGTGGATAAAGTTCTGGGTAATGAAGACTTCTCCGGGGTTCCGCGCTTCGCGCAAAAGACGCTCGACCATATTTGCCTCGGCCTCTTCGCGCAAATCTGGCCGGTGGCTCAGTCCCCTGGCGCAATGCTGGACCGTCGATTTGCTGCGCTCTACCAGCGCTTCGCAAAGCATACGCGACCCATCCATATTCCCGCTGGCATCGCACGCGCGAATAGCCAGCACCAGTTCAATTTCACTGATCTCGTAGCGACCCTCCGGCGCGCGCCGCCGCAGCCGCTGCTGTAAGGTGGGGTCTTGCAGATCGATCATACATTCACACTCCCAATCGAAATAAGGCAAGCTTTGTATTTTGTTCATTGGTTAGTGGCAAAATCCTATTATTCCAATGTGGGTAGATCTCAGCTTCGTTCCAGTATTCTTGACGTATGCTGCTGGCAATACCTACTTTACTACCATTTTGTCTCAGTGTTTCGATAATTCTCTTTCCATCAAATAAAAATACTGACTCAATAATTAAAGGACGGACTCCCTCACGAGATGAGGTTAACGTATCCCGTGGCCCTGTAAGTACCAGATAATAGTCGGGAGGATTTACAGGGTTCAAATCAAGTATACTTTCGTGTTTAAGATAAAATTTGATATCAACATTGCGTCCTGCAAGTGGCCCACTTGCGAATTCACCATCACTGCTCCCATGTGAAGCGGATGGGTGAAGTTTGATTCCAAAAATAGCAGCGGCGATATACTCACCAACATGTCCAGGCTGTGCTGGACGCCTGATAAGTCTAGCGATTTGTTCATCAATGGTGTTTCTCTTCTTCAGAAGGTCGGCAAGCAAGGTTAGATCATCCATGTGAGACCTCCAGATAGTAAATGTGCATTCCTGAATAATGCACTACCCAAAATAGTATGGGAAGGTAAGGTTGTCCTGAATGGTTTCCAATAACCTTATTCTTTTTACAAAAGAAAAACCGGAAGCGGAGTCCAGGGCGACCCGCCCGTCGGCTGTCATCCTGAGCGCAGCGAAGGATCTGCGGCCTGCCACGCGAGAGATCCTTCGCTGCGCTCAGGATGACAGCCGTGTGTAAGTTCACGCCTATGAGGATCGCCCCTACCATACAATACACGAACGGCAAAGGCAAATATGTGGTATTGTAGAGACGACCCTTGC
>JADEYI010001876.1_pt1 | contig 12965 bp, 8 predicted proteins | sample 8542331 | NCBI WGS metagenome assembly JADEYI01 (sample SAMN16510988, study PRJNA670497) | mine drainage metagenome | isolation source: biofilm near Copperflume 1 | place: Germany: Marsberg coppermine Kilianstollen | collected 2018-02 | reverse complement strand
TAGATGTCGTTCACCAGGCCATTCTTGATAGCCCAGGCTGCTATCTGCCCCCGTGAGGTGAAGCCTAGTTTCGAGAGGATATTACCGATGTGGGTCTCCACAGTTCGCTTGGTGATGACCATCGCCTCGGCTATTTCGGCATTCGATTTGCTTTCAGCAATTAGGATGGCTATCTCGCGCTCGCGCCTGGTGAGACCGACGGTGTCGTTCGCTGTTGAAGGTGGTCGGGGTCTGGCTACCTTGGATTCCAGCGCATAAGCTATGGCCTGCTCCAAATTTGGATCGCTCAACACCGTGATGCGGCCTGCCTCCCACACTGCTGAGAACGTTTCCTCACCTAACTCTGCGTTAATTGCCTCTGTAGTGCGTTCATGATCTGGCTGGTCTGCTGCATCCACAACCGACCCGGCGCTGTCGCGCAGCGCTTTGGCTGTTCCCAGCAGGCGACCAGCCCGCTCCCAGTCCCCATGCACCATGGCTATTTCGGCCAATTTCTCCAGACACCAGGCGAGGCCGCCTTTGTCTCCTATCTCCTTCCTTATCAGCATACTCTCCATGAGCAACTCTGTTGCCTGCACGTAATTAGCTTGGAGCAAAGCTACCCATGCCAGAGTGCCCGCGCAAGCAGCGATTCCCCATTTGTTGCCCAGCCCCCGTGCGATGGTTATGCTTTCTTGGAGCAATGAGGTTGCCCCGGTATAATCGCCCTGGCGTACCCTGACCTCTCCAAGTAAGCGGAGCGCTTCCGCTACGCGATAGCTGATGCCTACTTGCCGAGAGATAGCCAAAGCCTCTTCAAGCCGTGCAACCGGGAGAGCATAGTCACCCATGCGTAATTCTGCGTACCCTATATATAACAAGGCATCTGCAATGCCCTGTATATCTTCTAGTTCTCTGCTAACAGAGAGCCACTCCTCATAGAGCGAGATTGCTCTTTTGTAGTCACCTTCGTAATGCGCTATTTCCCCCAGGCCATCAAGAGCATAGGCAACACCCTGTTTATACCCTTGCTCTCTAAGGACCGCCAAACTCTCCTCGAAAAGGGTGCGGGCTGTGGCATAATCGCTTTGGAAATAGGCGAGGAATCCGGCCCAGATGAGAGCCTTGCCAAGTGCCAACGTTCGCTCTCGGCTATCAACCTTCGATAAGACCACCGACAGCCACTCTCGCCCTTCACGCATATAACCGCGTATACTCCAGAAACGCCCGAGTGCCGCCACCATATCCAGTCCGAGCTTCCCGCCGCCGTCTTTGCTTTGATCCCACTGTAGAGCGGCTCGCAGGTTATCGTACTCTTCTTCGAGGCGATCTAACCATATGGTCTGATCTGGAATCGACAGGTGTGGCTCTGCTTCCTGGGCCAATCGCAGGAAGTAGAGGGCATGGCATTGTCTTAGCTCTGTTGCTTCGTGGCTCTCCTCTAATTGCTCCAGCGCAAATTCCTTGATGGTTTCGAGCATCACGAAGCGCGGTTGTCCACCTGCACCTTCTTCTTGCCGCAAGAGGCTCTTGTCTACCAGTGAGGAAACGCTATCGAAGCCATCAGGGCCAATGCTGCCGTCGGCGTTGCATACCGCCTCAATTGCTTCCAAAGAGGGCGCACCAACGAAGACGGACAGCCTCCTAAAGAGAAGCCTGTCAGCGCTGTTCAGCAGGTCGTAACTCCATGCGATGGCGCTGTGTAACGTGCGCTGGCGCGCGGGCAGGTCATGTGCTCCCCCGGTCAGCACCCCAGTTCGTAGTTGTAACCCGCCATGCAATCTAAGTAGCATCGCCTGGGCAGGAAGGATCTTTACGCGGGCTGCGGCCAGTTCTATAGCTAAAGGCAAACCGTCAAGGCGGTGGCATATCTCGGTCACGGCTGATGCGCTTCGGTCCGTTACCACAAAGTCACTCTTGATCGCGGTTGCGCGCTCAATGAAGAGGCGTATAGCCTCGTATTTTACCAACTCATCGATCGGCGGTAGGTGATCAAGCGGAGGCATAGCGAGCGGAAGTACCTGCAACTCATGCTCCCCACGCAGTTGCAGCCGCATGCGGCTCGTCACCAGAAGCTTGACACCAGAAGAGGCTTGAGCAAGCTCCGCTACTACCGGGGCTGCCTCTATCACCTGCTCGAAGTTGTCGAGCACCAGCAGCAGCCTCTTGTCTCGCAAGAAGGCTTTGAGATTGTCCAGGGAGGATTGGCCGGAGGCTTCGCGCACATCCAGGCCACGGGCGATTTCGAAAGCTACAAGGCTGTGGTCATATATAGGCGCGAGATCGATAAAGAAAACACCGTCGGGGAAGCTACTGAGAAGGGAAGAGGCCACGTGCAGGCTGAGACGGGTCTTACCAACGCCTGGCGGCCCAGTGAGGGTGAACAAGCGCACATCCGGGCTGAGCAGCAACTGGCGTACCCTCTCAGCTTCCTGCTTGCGCCCGATAAGGGGAGTAGGCTGCAAGGGTAGATTGTTATGTGTAGTAGTGGGTTGGGGCAGTTTGGGTTGCCCCGTGGGAATCGCAAAGATGCTTTGAGACATAGCTAACCTCTCAATATGTGCCCTGTGTTGGCCTTCGCCGACTTGGGATCCCCCGAGTAAGTGGGCATGAGAGAAACTGTGATCCACAATTCGGAAGAAGAACAACATGATGCCTAAGAAGTCACTATAACAACCTACACAACTCAGACGCAACAGATGCTACCGAAGAAAGTATACATCCAAGAGTTCAAGCTTGAAACACTCAGTTGCTTGGCGCTCACAAGATCATTGCGAGCATGAGCAGAAAGGGGGGCTGCTACGATGATGCCGAAATGGAAAGTTTCTTGTCGCCGCTCAACGTTGAATGCACAACCGGCCTCTACAACTCACGAGCTGAGGCACGCCAGCGCATCTTCGGATACGTAGAGGTGTGATACAATCGGCGGAGAAGACAGTCAGCGCTTGGTTATGTCTGCCCCAAAGCTTGCTAATCATCACATCATCGAAATGTCACCGAGCCATCTCTATAGAGGTAATCCTATGTTTGCGACCAAAGCAATGGACAACTCGATGAGCGAGAAGCTTTCTGTACAGAATAACTCATGACCCTTCGGGCCACCAACGGCCAATGAAAATACGCCTTCAGCAGGCTATTTTCAGAAGAAAGTGTGAATAGCTATATATCACGAGGTTCGCCCCGGCTGTGCGCATCTACAGCCACCCCATGACGCGATGTACCTATAGCCGCGATTGTAATGAGTAATAACGCGGCAGACTCCTGCCAGTTTAGAGCCTCACCAAGGATCAGGAACCCTGATAAGGCCGCGATTGCTGGCTCTGTGCTCAAAAGCACCCCAAAGACATGGGAGGGCAGCTTTCTAAGAGCCTCAATCTCGAGTGAGTAGGGAACGACGGACGAGAGGAAGGCCACGCATGCTCCTACCAGCAAGAGATGCGGGTCTAGAAGCGCTTCCCCACCTTGCCAGATGCCTGAGGGCGCAAGAAGCGCAGCAGCCAGTGTCATAGATAGCGCCAACCCCGATCCTCCCGGGAACGCCCGGCCAACTCTTGCACTCAGCAGGATGTACGCGGCCCAGCAAGCGCCTGCAAGAAGGGCCAACAATATGCCGACCGGATCGATCACTACGGCTTCGCCGGTGGGCACAAGCAGCAGTATTCCGCCCGCTGCCAGTGTTGCCCATAACAAGTCGAGCAGCCGCCGCGAGCCGATGACCGCAACGGAGAGCGGGCCAACAAACTCCACGGCAACAGCTATACCGAGGGGAATGCGCGAGAGCGCAACATAGAAAGCTGAGTTCATGCCCGCAAGGGTCAGCGCGAACAGGACAACCGCCCTATAGTCGGAGCGGGTGTAACCCCGCATTCGGACGCGAGGCCGCCAGACAAGCAACAGCACAATTGCTGCGAAACCCACGCGCAGAAAGACGGTGCCTGCCGCGCCAAGAGACGGAAACAAGCCCTTAGCAAACGCTGCCCCCACCTGAACTGAGATCACAGCCAACAACACAAGCCCGACAGGAGGAGCGGAGCCAGGCAACGCCCGCAGCGTCCGCAGGCGTGAGGCATAGCTCGCCATGGGAAAAAGGCTTCTCATATGCCTCATTATAAGACACTGAGCTGGGATTTGCTGTTAGCCTCCTGTAACAATAGTGATTGTATCTAAATTGGGGCACGAACAACATGCAAAGGCGCAAAGACGTAAGTGTTCAGAGTTAGGGTGCAGGGGCCTTGCCCCTGAGGGGGTTGCAGGGGTGTCCCCTGAACTCACCAGGAAGCAAGCCCCCCCTCCCGCGTGTGGGAGGGGGTTAGGGGGTGGGCCTTGCCCTTGTACAATGCTAGTACCCTGCTTTGCTCAACCCCTATTCTGAACAGTTACGTGGAAAAGTGGCCTTGACCCCTTTCCAACTGCTAGGATACGTTTGACTTGAAACTCGCTCGGTGGACGCCGGTAGCCTCAGGGTAGTGGCCCGCCAGCTTTCAAATCGTTCAGAATTAACTCACAGTAGTTGACAGTGAGGTATCCATTTATTAGAATGGTCCAAACGCTGATCGCTCCCCCGCTAGGCAATGTGAGGCACGTGCAACTACTAGTCGCAGAGGATAACCCGCCAACCCTCAAGATGTTGGCCTTCTTGCTTCGCAACGAGGGCTATTCGGTGTATGCAGTTTCTGATGGGGCTACTGCCCTGGAACTGCTGAAAAATGAGTTCATTGATCTGTTGGTGCTCGACTTGATGCTACCTGATATCAACGGCATACAGATATGCCGCGAAATTCGCAAAGAAGGGATGATGCTGCCGGTGCTGATCATATCGGCGATGGACAGCCGTGAGGACAAGGTGGCAGCCTTGAACGAAGGGGCCGACGACTATATGACCAAGCCCTTTGACCCTGCCGAAGTTGTGGCTCGCGTGCATTCTCTGGTCAGGCGCACCCAACCCGTCATGGCCCCCCAGCTGCAAACAATGTTATGCGCAAGTGGCGTTTGCCTGGATGTGCGGAATCAAGCACTGAAGAACGAAGAAACAGGACGCATCACCGAACTGACCAAGATGGAAGCTCAACTGCTTCACGTGCTAATGCGCAACGCCGGGCAGGTGGTCTCCTACGACAGGCTGATCACCGAAGCATGGGGCAACGACTACGAGGCAGCTAGCAATCAGCTAGAGGTTTACGTGCATCGCCTTCGCAGCAAGCTGCGGCAAGAGATACCGGGTACCGAGGTGATCAGGACCCTGCATGGGCGTGGTTACGAGTTTTTCGGCTGAGCAAAGCTACAACACTTGGGCGGTTGCTAAGACACTACAATAGCATTGCCGAGAGCATGACGCCTGTGCGCCGTAAAGCTCTCCCAGATCCAATCAACGAAAATAGGCGCGATGTGCCTGTTGGCGTCCAGGTTTGGGTGCGAGTCCAGCCCCAACCTGCCACTCCGGTATTGCGCTCGCAACGTGTCGGGCCGCAGGCGGGAATCGGCCGGCTGTGCCAGCATATCAAAGAAGTCGAACGTGGTCACGTTGGGCAGCCCTGCAAGGAATTCACCGGAAGCGAGCCACAGCGAGAACTCCCGTGCCCTCTTCGCCTCGACTTGACCGGTCGCCTCCAGTGGCGACCGGAGCATCTTGTGCATAAGTTGTCGGGGAACCAGAGGCGGAGGCGTCATGATCATGAAGAGTATCTGTGGATGCCGGGCGAATGCCTCGCCTATCAAGAGATAGTGCCACTTGTACTGATCAAGTTGAGCCTGGCTGTGAATGGCGGATGCCGAAAAGCACGACTTTAGAATCACAGCATCAAACATCAGTAGATGGCTTAAAGCATTATCGGGCGGGTCATGGATAGGTTGGCTGAAAAGCTTCTCCAGGCCGTCGGGGTCGGTGTTGTCGTTCGGAATGTCGAACGAGACGCCCATGTTCTCACCTGCCGGTCCCTTCAATCCAATGCTGTTATAGTCGTGATCCCAGAGTTCGTAATGAGTGCCATCGTGGTCGTTGCGTCTGGCTATCAGATCACGGACACCGCCCTGCCATAGCAAGTTCCTGCCCGTCGAGTGGTGCAAGAAGATTATACGTGCGCGGCCAGGCTGCTTTTCCATAATTGGTTCGTGTATAGTCATCATATTGGCTGCCAATCTTCGAGCTAAGACAGACAAAAAGTTGGCGGAATAGCCGCAAGCCACAGACTAAACCGCGTTAGGCGAAACCGCTGCGGTCACCTCGCGCCGGTTGATCTTGCCGTTTTCTGAGCGTGGCAACTCTGGCACGAAGTCTATATATTTAGGCACCATATAGTCCTCAAGGTTGCGGGCGCAATAGCTGCGCACTTCTCTTTCTGTGACGGCGCTTCCCTCTTCGCGCACCACCACTAGCCGGACGGCCTCGCCCAGCAAAGGATCGGGTATACCCACAGCCACCGCCTGGCTAACACCTTCCATCTCACAAACGATGTTCTCGATCTCCAGAGGGCTTACCTTTTCGCCTCTAGATTTGATGATGTCGTCTTTGCGTGACACGAAGTAGAGATAGCCCTCCTCGTCCATTTTGAACAAGTCACCTGTGTGCAGGGCCATCTGCCCTGAGAGCGGGTCAAGGCGGAAGCGCTGCGCCGTGAGTTCCGGCGACCGCCAGTATCCCTTCATTATATGTGGGCCACATACCACAAGTTCGCCTACTTCTCCTGGCGGCACCCGCCTGCCCGTCTCATCTATGATATAGACGCGGCTGTTTGGTATGGCGACCCCCACCGATGAGGGTCGCCGGTCAAGCTCCTCTGGAGGCAAGTAGCAAACGCGCTTGCATTCGGTTTGACCATACATTGAGTAGAAGAGGGCATGTGGAAAGGCAGCGCGAATCTTCGCGAGATGGCTCGTGGGGAGGGCTGCGGCGGCATTTGTGATATAGCGTAGCTTCGGAAAGTCGCGCTTGAGAAGATCAGGGTATTGGAGCAACAGGGCGAAGAAGGTGGGCACCCCTGGCAGCGCAGTGATCCCTTCTTCATCGAGTAGAGAGATACTGCGGGCGGGAAAAGCAAAACCTCTTTCGAGCACGACGCGTGCCCCAACCTGGAAGGCTAGAAACAACTGGTAGAGGCCATAGCCGAATGAGAGGGGCAGCACGTTCAAGATCACGTCGCTGGCATCATTGCGCAAATAAGCGTTGACCGACTCGGTTGCGGCGATCATACTGACGTGCGGACACATAACGCCTTTGGGCTGACCGGTACTACCGGATGTGTACAATATCATCGCCAGGTCGCTTTCGAGCGATTGGCACGACGGGACGACAGACGGATAAAGATCGAGATCGGACCACTTTACAGCACGTATGCCCCTGCTGAAGGGCTGTGCCTGGTTATCACTCCATACCACGCAGACCAGCGAAGGCGCCTGGGCAACCACGCCTGCGTTTTCTCTCATTCTTACCCGGTCGGTGATCAGAGCCGCAGGTTCCGCGTCGGCCAGTATCGTCGCCAGCCGTCCGTGCTTCATACTCGGGTGTAGCGCCATAAATACAGCGCCTGCTTTGAGCGCCGCAAAGACCCCCACAGCAACCTCAATGCTGTTCTCGAGCAAGATTGCCACCCTATCCCCCTGCTTCACTCCGGACGCGATCAAGAGATGAGCAAGACGATTGGCATCGGCATTCAGATCACTGTATGTAACTCGCCTGCCGCCACATACCAACGCTATCTTATCAGGCCAGCGGGCGGCGCCTATCTCGAGAAGGTGTTGTACCAGCATCTGTCGCCTCGAAAATATGAGCGGTCGGAAGAAGCCGCACAAACGATCAGGAAACCGCAGCCATGTCAGCCTTGAGCTTGCGGTGGACGTAATTTGTCAAAGAGTCCACTGCGTCGAGGTTCTCGGGCAGCACCTCGTTATCTTCGACGGTAATATCGAAGTGCGTCTCCAGCCACATGATTAGCTCAAGAACCCCTGTCGAGTCTATGATCCCGTTCTCCATCAGCGAGTCGTTTGACCCGATTTGAAAGGCCGGGTCAAAGATAAAGTTGTTTGTAAGGAATTCACGCATCTGAGCTTCGATTTCAATTGTGGTCATTATGTAAACCTCCAGTGACTAACGTAGAGATGGCGCTTGAATTACGATGCAGATCCATCAGATCGGCCTAGCGTGCACTCTTGTATCTCGGTACTCCCAGGCGATCCGTGACAAAGTTGACAACCTTCTCACTGGGCATCTCGTTGATGCGGGAAATCGCCTCCGCACGCTCCATGCGCCCTTCGCGAACCAGGCCCGCCAACTCGGCCACATAGGGGTGGAAGCGTGCCTGGTCCAGATGGATATTAATAGCATAGCTGTTGAGAAGGCAGTTGGTCGAGTTGGCATCAGTGTCTTTGGGCCGCTTCCACCCCAGGGCTTCCACGTATTCGTACACTTTCGTTTCATCGTAGACCATGAAGGCGAGAGGCGAAATATTGTACGGGAACCGCTCAGGACGCTCGTAGTGCTCCTCTTCGAGGAAATAGGGGCGCACAACCTCGTCACCCACCAGACGGCGCATCGGGCCGGACGCGGCCTCTTGCATCTTGCGGATCATTTGCGGGTTGCTCTTAAAGATGCCTGACGCGAGAGGAACCTGGCCGGGGGTCCAGCCGAACGCGGTCATCGGGATATTCTTCTCGATACACAGGCGCAACGCCAGGCTTTTGGCCAGGCCCATACATGAGGTACAAATGTTGCTTGCGCGTCCCAGCGCCGACTTGGGGTACAGCTCGTCGCCCAGCGCGGACGCATTGAATACCTGCTTCATCACATCGAACCGCCCCTTGTAGATGATGTGATCTACCCCCAGGCTGTCCGATAACTTTTCCATGTTGCGAAAGGCCTGCTTGGAGACAAACCCGTTATCGAAAGTGAAGGCGAGCACTCGCACGCTGTATTCTTTCAGCAAGCGCGCCAGTATGTATGTGCTATCCTTCCCACCACTCCAGCCGACCAGAACATCATAAGTGCCTCGGCCACGCACTTCTTCGAGGAGCTGGTCAAACCTTGCTCGCGCCACTTCACGCTGCGCGGCCAGCTTCTGCTCCACCAGAGCGCGATGGCAGTAGTTGCATACCCCCTCGTCGTCGAAGATAATGCCGGGGAAAGTATCCGGCAGAACACACCTGCTGCATAATCTTGCTTCTCTGGTCGCTACCGTAGCTTGTGTTGCGTCCTTGGCTGTATCTATCACATTGTTCGTCCTTTCTCTATTAGCTATGGTACTCATGGAGTATATGTCGCCTGGTTCGACCGTACCCGTCAAGCCACAAAGGCTGCCATCGCCGACCTATCGTGGGCCTCCGGGCCGACCTGCACAACGGAGAATGTGCCAGAGTCCACCAATCTTGCCGCCTCCGCAGTCCGATTTTGCTTCACGAACTGCTGGTGCAACAATTGTGTGGAGAGAACCCCTACCAGGGCCATACTGTCCATCTCACCAACCGCAGGCGCTGTGAGGCACTTCTTCACAAGCATCTCTACGACTACCGGGTCGAAGATGCAAGCTTGGCTCACCGCTGAGCGGGAAAGCAGGTCGCGCACATACTCTGGCGCAGCCGGTCCAAGGAAGGCATCACGTATCGGTGCGCGGTAAGGCCTCTTGGTGCGGCCAAGTAGTTGAGACGGCAACAGGTCTGACACAGCGCGCTTCAGAATGTACTTTTCATTGAAGCCGCGCAGGCGCAGATGCGGTGGTATACTGGCCGCAAACTCCACAAGCCTGTGGTCTAGGAAGGGGAAACGGCCTTCCACGGCATGCGCCATCGCCATGCGGTCCCCCTGGGAGGAGAGAAGGTACTGTGACATAAACAGTGAGCTTTCAATGTACTGGGCCTTGGACAGAGAATCCCAGCCCTGGTGCAATCCGCCCAGAGCTTTATCGAGCAGGCTGCTTCCGTCGTACCCTCCAAGTGCGGCCTTTGTATCAGCGGAGAACAGTCGTTTGAGGTGGGCCGTGCTGCGCCAGCGTACCAGGTGGCTATAATACGGGTTGTTCGTCTCCGTTAAACCGTTCTTGAAGAAAGCCTGTAGGTAGGCTTGCGATGTGCTGTCCATGCCTCGCACGTCCCCGTACAGCTTCCTCAGCAGGAGCGGCCTGAATGCGGACGCGGGATTGGCCGCCCAGAAGCGGCGCGCTTTGGCCTCCTTGAAAATGTCGTAGCCACCCAGCGCCTCGTCCGATCCCTCACCTGTGAGCACCACCTTGAGGCCTTCCTGGTGCGCAAGCTTCGACAGCATGAACATAGGGGCCGGGGCCGTACGCAGGAGCGGCACCTCGGTGTGCCACACAACCTCCGGGAAAACCGCAGCTATGTCCTCAGCGGTGCATTCCATGCTAACGTGTTCGGTCCCCAGATGATCAGCCATCCTCTGCTGGTGCGACCGTTCGTCGAAGTGCTTATCGTGGAAGGCTATAGAGAAGGTCTTGAGGTGGTTGGAGGTGTAGCGCCGGACGATGGCCGCAATCGCAGATGAGTCTAGGCCTCCGCTCAGGTAAGCTCCTACAGGCACATCAGCCCTAAGTCGCAGCCGGGTGGCATCAACAAGCAGCTCCAGGAGACAATCCGCGTAATATTGCTCGCTTTGGAAGGCTCGCTCACTTCCCGCGGAGAAGTCTAGGGACCAGTACCTATGCAGGGAGTTAGACCTCCCAGCCTCAACGACCATATAATGTGCGGGTGGTAGCTCCGACACGTCTTCAAAGGAGGTGAAGCCTGGCAGAGGGCACCAGTAGGTGAAAATTTGGTCGAGCACCCTGCGGTCGAGCTTCGCCTCGATGAGGCCGCTCGCTAACAGACCCTTTATCTCGGAAGCAAAGATGAGAGTGTCGCCGCGGAGAGCATAGAAAAGGGGGCGCACTCCAAAGCGGTCTCTGGCTAGCACCAACCTTCGCTTGCGGCCGTCCCAGATAGCAAAAGCGTACTGGCCGATAATGCTCTGAAGACATTCCGGCCCTATCTCCTCGTAGAGATGGACGATAACCTCGCTGTCCGAGTTTGTGCGGAAAATGTGCCCTCGATCTGATAGCTCTTTGCGCAACTCGATATGGTTGAATATCTCACCGTTGCAGACCACCCAGATGGAGCCATCTTCGTTCGATATAGGCTGCAAACCGCCGTCGAGGTCAATAATGCTCAGGCGGTCATGCCCCAGACCCACCTGGTCGCCCAGATAGACACCTGAGACCTCAGGGCCACGATGCCGGATAGCCGCTAGCATCCGGTTCAAAACGACCGGGCACACGTGCTCTCCCTTAGAGTAGTTGAAAATGCCTGCTATTCCGCACATTGTATGCAATACCTGCCACGCGCCACGTCGGTTGAGTTGCTATAGCGCAGGGTGAAAGGCAGAGTTGATGTAACAGTTGGCGCTACAGATCATCTACTGCGCGGTGTTCCTCCCTTGCTAAACGCATCTATAGTGTAAAGAAGCAAGGTTAATGGGAACTGAAAGAGACACTACGTGGAATGGTCCAAATGTTACAGAATTGACGGCAATCCCCCTGCTCCTTTTTTCAGACGAGCAATGTCGAGGGGAAGAGAACTGCGCGTTCTACTCTGATTGATTACCGGCGCGCACACATAGTTCCATTCATTTTTTGTAACTGCTACTCTATTACATTCTGTTAATACTTCGTTAAGAGAAATGTGTTACAATTCTTTTTACCGCAACTCTTAGCTGGCGGGGAAAGTTGCACGTCCCAGTTGAAGGTGGCACCCTTAGCCTTGTTCCGGCTGATACACGGCCAACAGAGCACACGGAGGCTTACTTGAGCATTGCAGTTGGAACCCGAAAAGGTCAAAGTGAAGGGATTTCCGTGATGAAAATATTGATCATTGACGACGATCCGACCCATGTGAAAATGATAAGCTTTCTGCTGAAGGACGAGGGCTACGACGTAGCAACGGCTTCTACGGGCGCTGAAGCTCTCAGGTACCTCAAACAGCAGTGGATAGATATGCTGATCCTGGATGTTATGCTGCCCGATATACCCGGCTTTGAGATATGCCGCCAGGTGCGCGAGACCAACAGAGTTCCAATTATTATGCTTTCGGCGCGCGGCGCAACTGAAGACCGCGTTCGAGGGCTGCTTGATGGAGCAGACGATTATATGCCCAAGCCTTGCGAGCCTGCTGAGTTGATGGCTCGTGTCAAAGCTCTGGCTCGCCGTTCAGAAGCACAGCCTACCACCGAAGTGCGTATGCTCACTGCGGGAGGTGTGCAGCTCGACCCCATGCGACATACAGTGACTCTGCCGAACGGCAAGAAGACAGAGCTTACACCCACAGAGAGCCAGCTCCTCTACTGCCTCATGCGTAACGCCAGCAAGATCCTCACCCGCGAAGTGCTCATTGCCCATGCCTGGGGCGATAGCGAGGGGAGGGAAAACGGCCAGGTGGACGTATATATCCGCCGCCTGAGACGGAAAATCGAGGCGGATCCCTCCAATCCGGCACTGATCAGCACAGTCTGGGGGTTGGGCTACAAATTCGACGCGGGCGAAGAGAATGCATGACCATCCCGGTCACGGCGTCCGGCCAGCCGTCTTCGGCGTGGTGTAGTTACGGCAGAAGGGGATGTAAACATCCTCCCCTTCTGCCTTATCTCCCGACAGACCAGGCACGAGCGTGTGGAGTCTATTAGTAGCCTGTCACAGCGGTGTAAATGATCTTGGCTAGCTGACCTCTGGTGGCCGAGTTGTTCGGCCTGAAGTAGGGGCGGCGCTGCGTGTCGCACGGCTCCGAAGCGCCCCCACATGGATAGCCGGATAACAGGCCATGCTGGACCGCTGTTTCAACGTACTGGTAGAAGGTCGAGCCGGGCGCCACATCGGTGAATGTGTTACTGGAAGGATTCGCGGGCGTCCAGCCTTGCGCTAACGTCATGATCTTGGCTACCTGGCCTCTGGTGACGTTATTAGCAGGCCTGAAGTAGGGGCGGCGCTGCGTGTCGCACGGCTCCGAAGCGCCCCCACATG
>JADEYI010001875.1_pt1 | contig 12973 bp, 10 predicted proteins | sample 8542331 | NCBI WGS metagenome assembly JADEYI01 (sample SAMN16510988, study PRJNA670497) | mine drainage metagenome | isolation source: biofilm near Copperflume 1 | place: Germany: Marsberg coppermine Kilianstollen | collected 2018-02 | reverse complement strand
TCCTCTCTCTGCGTCCTGTCCTCTCTCTGTTTTCTGTCTATAGGGAAGACGAACCTGTACCTGCGTTCCATGTTCAATGCTGGTATGCGCTTCAAGCGAACCGCCGAGCATTCCCGCGCGATTGCGCAATCTGGCAAGCATATCATCACCGGGACCACTGCTATGCTGCCCTTCTTGCGCCGTGAATGGAGGAACCAGCATAGATTGCGCATCGCTGGCAAACAAACTCGAAAGAGCGCGCTCCACCGGCACCCCGTCATCTTCGACGTTCATAACTATCTCGTTGCTCTCATAATGCAACGTGAAACGAAGTTTGCGCGCCCCGTTATGCAGGCGTACCTGGGAAAGCGCGGTAAGCGCGATATGGTACAACAGGTGCTCGACCTCACCACTCACAGAACGTTCCTCGCCCGAAAAAGCTACCCGGCTGGAAATCTGCATCGCTTCAGCCGTCTCATCCACCACGCGCGCCAGCGCCTCAGCTAATGGCACATCCGGCAAGCTATGAAGAGAGAGCATATCTTCAGCCGAACGCGCCTCGTAAAGCATTTCGCGCGCCATCTGCTCCAACATCACCAGCCCATCACGCAGCGCCGCCACATCAGCCGGCGAAAGCGTCTCGTTGCCCTCCAGTCGCGCAATGCTTTGCAGCACGCCCAATTGCGCCAGCATCGCGCTCAATTCGCCAATAAGCTGCGCTCGTTCAATCCGCTGCTCCTCAAGTATATGTATCGTTTGCATGGGAAAACTCCCCCGTAATAATGAAACAGCTAACCCCACCCGTACAGGGTAGGGGCGACCCTTGTGGTCGCCCTGGCTTCCTGCCTCACCCGTACAGGGTAGGGGCGACCCTTGTGGTCGCCCTGGCTTCCTGGCTACGCCAACTATACTGTATTATGTCACACCACATTTCATCCAGATACTTCCAGAGCCAACTCGCCATCTCTCACATCAATCTCTACAGTAGCCCCATCCTGCACTCTTCCTTCAAGAATTGCCATCGCCACCCTGTTCTGCACCTCGCGCTGGATGACTCGCTTGAGCGGGCGCGCCCCGTATTGTGGATCATAGCCCATATCCGCCAGCGCAGCTCTGGCCGCATCGCTCAGGTTCAGCGTAATATGACGCTCCGCCAGGCGTTTGCGCAGCAGGTTAACCTGAATATCCACAATGCGTACCATCTGGCTGTGCTTAATCTGGTGGAACACCACCACCTCGTCGATGCGGTTGATAAACTCTGGCCGGAAACCCTCCTCGCGCAGGCGCACGCGCACCACGCGCTGCACTGCGTCTTCGTCCATACCCTCAAATTCGCCCAGCCATGCCACACCGACATTGCTGGTCATAATAATTACGCAGTTCTTGAAATCGACTGTGCGGCCCTGTCCATCCGTCAGGCGACCATCGTCGAGCATTTGCAGCAGAACATTGAAAACTTCCGGCGCGGCCTTCTCGATTTCATCGAAGAGTACCACGCAGTAAGGGCGGCGGCGCACAATCTCTGTCAATTGCCCACCCTCGTCATAGCCCACATAGCCGGGAGGCGCGCCGATCAAACGCGAAACGCTGTGCTTCTCCATGTACTCCGACATGTCGATACGCACCATGGCCTGCTCATCGTCAAACAGGAACTCCGCCAGCGCGCGCGCCAGCTCGGTTTTGCCCACGCCCGTCGGCCCCAGGAAAATGAAGCTCGCCAGTGGCCGGTTGGGGTCCTGCAATCCGGCGCGCGAGCGGCGAATGGCATCCGCCGCCACCTGCAAAGCTTGATCCTGCCCCACCACGCGCTCGCGCAGGCGATCTTCCATCGTCAGCAGCTTCGAAATTTCACCCTGCATCAAGCGCGTAACGGGAATATGCGTCCACTTCGAGACCACCTCGGCGATATCTTCAGCCGTTACATCTTCGCGCAGCATACGCTCGCTTTTGAGACTGGCCGACTTCGCCTCCATCCCCGAGATGCGCTGCTCCAACTGCTCGATGTTTGTCTTTAACAGGTTGGCCTTCTCAAAATTCGCGCTGCCGCGTTCGGCGTACTCCAGTTCAATTTCGCGCCGGATTCTCTCGCCTTCGCCCCGCTTCTGCTCCAACTCTTTCTTCAGATTCGCCAGCGATTCTACCAGTGTGCGCTCGCTATCCAGCGCAAGCTTCAGAGGATGCAACTGCTCGGTCAGATTCGCTATCTCTTGCTCCACCTTTGCCAGGCGTTCGTGACTGGCCGCGTCCTTCTCCTTCTTCAGCGCCTCCTGCTCCATCTTTAGTTGCAGGATGCGCCGGTCCAGCGCGTCGATCTGGCCGGGCGTGCTATCAAGTTCCACGCGGCGGCGACTGGCCGCCTCGTCAATCAGATCAATAGCCTTATCCGGCAGGAAGCGATCTGTAATATAGCGATTAGAGAGTACAGCGGCAGCGACCAGCGCGCTATCCTGAATACTGACGCCGTGATGCACCTCGTAACGCTGTTTCAGCCCGCGCAAAATGCTGATAGTATCCTCAACCGTTGGCTGATTGACGATCACCGGCTGGAAGCGCCGTTCAAGCGCGGCATCCTTTTCGATATGCTTGCGGTACTCGTCCAGCGTTGTCGCTCCAATGCAATGCAGTTCGCCACGCGCCAGCATCGGCTTGAGCATATTAGATGCGTCCATCGCCCCCTCGGCTGCTCCCGCCCCAACTAATGTATGCAATTCGTCGATAAAGAGAATAATGTTACCCTCGGCGCTGGTTACTTCCTTGAGTACCGCCTTCAAACGTTCCTCGAACTCACCGCGAAACTTCGCGCCCGCCACCAGCGAACCCAGGTCAAGCGTCACCACCTGCTTATTGGCAAGCGACTTTGGCACGTCGTTATTGATAATACGCTGGGCCAGCCCCTCGACAATAGCAGTCTTGCCCACACCCGGTTCGCCAATCAGCACAGGATTATTTTTGGTGCGGCGGCTGAGCACCTGGATTACCCGCCGGATCTCCTCATCGCGTCCAATCACGGGGTCAAGTTTTTCCTGCGCCGCCAACCTCGTCAGGTTGCGGCCATATTTCTCCAGCGCCTGGTACTTGCCCTCCGGGTTCTGATCGGTCACGCGCTGCGCTCCACGAATCGAGGTCAACGCCTTCAGCACAACATCGCGGTTCAGTTTCGCCGCTTTGAGCACGCGCTGAGCCGCGCCATCGCCAATATCAAACATAGCCAGCAGCAAATGCTCGACGCTGATAAAATCGTCCTTGAAGTTCTGCATCTCCTGCCGCGCCTGCTCAAGCAGCCCCTCCATACGCGGCGAAAGATGCGGATTGCTTCCTCCAAACACGCGCGGCAACCGTTCCATGTCAGCATTCAGCATACGTTGCGCCGCCCTCACATCGCTGCCCGTCTTCTGTATAATTTGCGGGACAACGCCGCCCTCCTGCGCAAGCAGCACGCTCAACAAATGTTCCACATCTATCTGGCTATGCCTGGATTCTTTAGCGAGTGCATTCGCCTCGCTGATCGCCTCCAGCGCTTTTTCAGTAAACTGTTCCGGCTTCATATGCAATCCTCCGCCATCAGAAGTGTTATTTTTATTTCCCCCAGTATAGCATTTTGAGCATGTCATTGCAAGAAACTTTGAGTGTAATGTTATCAAAGTCTTGAAGGTTGCCATTATCCACATCTATTCGTAAAATCATAGCAAATTTGGTATCTTCATTAAAATGGACCCAGGAAGATACATTTACTGCTATTGCGCCTTAAAATATCTTGCTTAATCGCTGTAGTCAATGTATGATTGCCCGCAGATGGTATTTTTCCCGTTTATTTTAACAGTACCCTGTATCCAGGATAAGAAAAAGAAGTGGAAAAAGAGATTACTTGATACCGGAGAGTAGGTTTTTAGTTATTTCAACTACTCTCTGCTTATCTGTAGTGCCATCCAATACCCTTCCCGAAATACTGTTGTAGGTGTAGGATAAGATGGAAAATGCAAAGTTCAGTTTTATTGATTTATTTGCTGGCATTGGAGGATTTCGCCTCGCTCTCACCCATTGGGGGGGACAATGTATATTCGCTTCTGAATGGGATAAATATGCTCAGTTGACTTATGAAAGAAATTTTGGGCATACACTAGAAGGCGATATTACAAAAATACATGAAGACTGTATCCCAGATCATGATATTTTAACTGCCGGTTTCCCCTGTCAACCATTTAGTATCGCTGGAGTCACGAAACATAATGCACTCGGCAACAGCCATGGTCTGCTTCATGCTACTCAGGGAACCTTGTTTTTTGATGTAGCACGAATCATCAAACGTAAGCGACCAAAGGCATTTATCCTGGAAAATGTGAAAAACTTACTAAGTCATGATCGGGGTAAAACTTTTAAGGTCATCAGGCACACTCTCGAAAATGACTTGGGATATCATATTTATTTCAAGATTATCGATGCCCGTACAGAAGTACCTCAACACAGAGAGCGCATTTACATCGTCGGATTTGAAAAAAACCCCACATGCTTCACCTTTCCCTTTATGCCAGATTCGCATCCGAAACTTCGTGATATTCTCGTCGATGAAGTAGAAGATAAATACACACTTACAGATCATCTCTGGGCATATTTACAGCAGTACGCAGCCAAACATAAAGCCAGAGGGAATGGATTTGGGTATGGCCTTGCGGACTTAGATGGTGTTACTCGCACTTTAAGTGCCAGATATTATAAAGATGGAGCTGAAATACTAATACCCCAGGAGAATAAAAATCCACGTCGCCTCACTCCCAGAGAATGTGCCAGATTGATGGGATATCGTGATAATTATCAAATTGTTTGTAGTGATACAAGAGCATATAAACAGTTTGGTAATTCAGTAGTCGTCCCTGTAATAACTCGTGTAGCGCGAGAAGTGGTTAAAACACTGGGCTATGAAGTGGAAGCTGAATGCGAGAACCAGATACCAATTTTTCAGAAACACTTTCAGATGCAATTATTGGAGAAATCAGAGACATACTGCTGACATGGGAAAAAGAGCACTATAAAGAGTTCCCCTGGAGAACAACGGATCAGCAGTGGAAAAGTCTGATAGCAGAGATTTTGCTTCAACGAACAAAAGCGAATAACGTCGTTCCTGTTTATGAAGCGTTTTTTGAGCATTTCTCCTCTCCCGAAAAACTTGCACAGGCATCAGAAGAAGAAATACAGAGTGTTATTTACCCGTTAGGATTACGCTGGCGAACTCCACTTCTGAAAAAATTGGGCGAGCAACTTGTACAAAATCAGGGCGAATTGCCACGAACCTTAGAAGAACTACTTGAACTTCATGGAGTCGGTCCTTATGTTGCGGCAGCCTGGCTGGGTTTTCATGGCGGCAAGAGAAGTGTCATTATTGATGCCAATGTTGTCCGATGGATATGCCGACTGGTTGACCGACCAATGGATGGCGAGACACGCCGCAAGAAATGGTTAATTGAACTTACCGGTAAATTGACCCCCGAAAAGAATTGGAAAGAGTATAATTATGCGGTTCTGGACTTCTCAATGGAAATCTGCACAAAGAAACCGCAATGTACGCGATGTCCTTTAGGTCCTGCTATATGCCTTTACAGACGTAAACAAATTGGAGAGAAATATGGAAATGACTGATCTTGAAGCATGGATGGAGAAAGTATCCTCAAAGGGCTGGTACTGGTATGTGAAACGACTATCTGGCAACGATACATTGCTTAATAATACTCATCAAGCAGGCCCATATATACCAAAAGACGTAACGAGGATTCTTGTGCCACAAGTGATGCAGTCTACAGGAACGAATCCGCGCAAAGATTTGTATCTGAATATTGCTTCACACTCAGTCACTCAAGTTGTCACTGCAATCTGGTATAATAATAAACTTATCGGTGGAACAAGAAATGAGTGCAGGATCACCAACTGGGGAGGCTCAAATTCACCGATTCTTGATCCCGATGCTACAGGTTCAATACTTATCCTTGCTTTCCATTCAGCAGAAAATCAGGATGCGGATAAGCTTGAGGCGTGGTTGTGCAGGACTGTTACAGAAGAATATACAGTAGAAGACAGAATTGGCCGTTCTATTGAACCAGGTATGACTATCTTCCAGACATTTACGCATGATGAGATACCCAGAGTTTTACAAGAACAACTTCCCACCATAGCTTCCTGTCAATTAAAACCAGAAGAAATGCCTCCAAGTTGGTTAGAGGCATTCCCTCCTGCAATTGATATTACCAGGAAGGCCGTTTCTTTAAGACCTGCTACAGGAACTTCTGCTGATGAGCGTTTAATATTGCGAAGAGATTGTGAGTTTACTATTTTTCGTGCTGTAGAAGAGATTCATGTTCTATCACAAATTCAAGCAGGTTTCACAAATGTTGATGAATTTTTAGAATTTTCCAAAACGGTTGATAACAGAAGGAAGTCTCGATCAGGCAGATCGTTTGAACTTCAAACAAAAATGATCTTCGATGAAGAAAGTATAGCTTACTCTCATGGCGAATTTTCAGAGTCAAATAAACGTCCTGACTTCCTTTTTCCATCGGCTGAAGCCTATCAAAGAGGCACTATCCCTGAAGATCGCCTTCGAATGCTAGCATTAAAAACGACCTGCAAGGACCGATGGCGCCAGATACTCAATGAAGCTGATAAAATCAGGAACAAACATCTTTTGACTTTACAACAAGGCGTTTCGGAAAACCAGTTTAATGAAATGCTGGCTGCCAACGTTATTCTTGTAGTTCCAGAAAGCCTGCACAGCTTTTATAGCGAAAAAGTTAAATCACAACTATTGAGCCTTGAAGATTTTCTTCGAGAAGTTCGTGGTTGAATTGAACGCCTGTGAAGTCCGCACAGCATACGGATGATGATTATGATCTTTATAAGCTGACAGGGTAACTTTTTGGTGCTGTAAAAATTGTCAGGTACCGATGGCGAAAAAATGCACTCGACAGTCAATAACCATTATGTTACACTCTCCGAAGAACAATGTAGCATAATACATTGTTAGTCATAAGGAGTTCTACCGTGCTCGATGAAATTCTTGAGGAGTCCTGGACTTATCAGGAAATCTTTCAAAAAGGGTATTTGAAAGGACTTGAACTGGCGAGACAATTGGAAGGCCACCACTGGGTAGAACAAGAACGCGAAACCATAATCAAGCTGGTTCAGATACGCTTTCCAGAGATTGTCTTATTTACGCAATCTCATATTGAGTCGCTAAATGACAGAATTGCGCTACATGCTCTTCTCAACAAGTTGCTCGAAGTTACTTATAAGGCTTCTGATGAGGCCAAACAGGCCATCATTGATGCCAGCACAGCAGAAACCGCAGAATAAATACGTTATGTGGAGTGTATGACTCAAATACAGGAAAAACCATCGACAACCAGTATCGCGGCGGCCATCGAGAGTATCCTGTTTGTCTCTGGCCGCCCTTTAGAATACGACGAACTTCGCAAACTGCTTGATATCGACGCCACCATGCTGGATGATGGCTTGCAGGCCCTGGCGCATCAACTGGAGAGCCACGAGCGCGGCATCCGCCTGCAGCGCCTCGGAACCCAGGTGCAACTCGTGACCGCGCCGGAGAACGCCCGTTACATCGCCGCGCTGCTCGGATTACCCATGACCGCCAGGCTCACCACCGCCGCTATGGAGACACTGGCCGTCATCGGCTATCGCCAGCCGATCACTCGCGCGCAAATCGAAGCAGTGCGCGGCGTCAACAGCGATCGCGCCCTCGCCAGCCTCATTCAGCATGGCTTAGTAATGGAAATCGGACGAGCGCACACGATTGGACGCCCCGCGCTCTTCTCGACCACCCCCGAATTTCTCCAACAATTTGGCCTGACCAGCCTGAATGAATTGCCGCGCACAGCCATGCACGACGGTACTCTGGAAGAGGGAGAGTAGGCCATGCGTCTTGGTCGCCATATGCCCTTGCACTCTAACGCCGTGAAAGCGGTAGAGATCGCCCGCGCTATCGGCTGCGACGCCATCCAGATTTTCGCCAGCAATCCCACAGGCTGGCGACCAACCGAAAGCAACGGCGCAAGCGCAACCGCCTTCGCCCGCGCCACCCGCGAATTTGACCTGCAGCCAGTCGTAATTCACGCCCCCTATCTGATAAACCTGGCCTCGCCCGGTGAACTCATCTGGGAGAAATCTATCGGACTCCTGCAATGGACATTGCAACGCGGCGCGCTGCTGGGCGCGAATTACGTCGTCTTCCACACCGGCAGCCATCGCGGTTCCGGCGTAGACGCCGGTATAGCCCGTATCGCCCAGGCCATCGAGCGCATCCTGCCGGAGACGCCGCCGGAAGTCATGTTGCTATTAGAAAATGACGTGGGCGCGGGCAACTCGCTGGGTCACAGCTTTGAGCAACTTGGCGCGACCCTCGCCCTGCTGCCGCACTATAGCCAACGCCTGGGCGTATGCATCGACACCGCCCACCTGTGGGGCGCGGGACACGATATTGCAACGGCCCTCTCCACCCAACTGGTGCTTGCGCATATCGACTCTGCCATCGGATTAAACCGTCTGAAAATCATTCACCTCAACGACACCGAAAAAGCGCTGGGCAGCCATCGCGACGTTCACGCCCGCCTGGGCGAAGGCATCATTGGCGAAGAAGGCATCCGCGCACTATTGAGCGACCCGCGCCTCGCACACGCCTCCATAATATTAGAAACTCCCATCAAAACAGACGCACATGACAAAGAAGACTGGGAACACGATAAACAACAAATCGCAAAGGCCAGAAGCTTCATAATGAACGAGCCTGGAGAGCCACTTCCGTAGTCATTGTAAGGGCGGGAGTGGAGTGGATGTGGGGTGGAGACCCTTGCGGTCGCCCTGCGGCCTCACCACATCCATGTTTGGCATACATCGCCAAATCGTAGTGCATGGGTGGATGTGGGGTGGAGACCCTTGCGGTTTTTCACTGGTAGATTTCTTGAAATGCGCCGGTCGCCAGAGGCTGTCATCCTGAGCGCAGCGAAGGATCTCTCGTCGGCAGCACGCAGATCCTTCGCTGCGCTCAGGATGACACAACATGACTGGTGTTGGTCGTCATTATCCCTACAACCTGGGGCGAACGTTTCGTACAATTACCGTTTTCAGTGGTATACTACGATATGATATTGTACACTTGCATCCAGCATATTTTTCGAGGAGCTACACAGAACATGCCAGAGAGCTACCAGCATATTTTAGTCGAACGAGATGAAAACGTCGGAATAGTAACCCTTAATCGTCCACATGCGCTGAACGCGCTCAACTTCGAGCTGGTGAGCGAACTGGCCGAAGCGCTGGCGGAATTTGATCGCGATAGCGCCATTCGCTGCATGGTAATAACCGGCGCGGGCGGCAAGGCTTTTGCCGCCGGAGCGGACATCAAGGAAATGTCGGGCAAATCTCCCATCGACATGATGATGGGCGGTTTTGAGGCGTGGCAGCTCATCAAACGCCTGCGCAAACCCATCATCGCGGCTGTCGGCGGCTACGCGCTGGGCGGCGGCTGCGAGCTTGCCTTGCATTGCGATATGATCGTCGCATCCGAGAACGCCCGTTTCGGCCAACCCGAAATCCTGCTGGGCGTCATCCCCGGCGCGGGTGGCACCCAACGCCTGGCCCGCACCCTGGGCAAGTTCCGCGCTATGGAAATGGTCTTGACGGGCGCGCAGATTTCCGCCCAGGAAATGGCGGATCACGGGCTGGTCAATCGCGTCGTGCCAGAGGGCGAACACCTGGTGGAAGCCCTCAAGCTGGCAAAAAAAGTAGCCGCGCAGGCTCCCATCGCCATACGCCTGGCGAAGGAAGCGGTCAACGCCGCCTTTGAAACCTCGCTTGAAGAAGGGCTGGATATCGAGCGCAAAAACTTCTTCCTGCTCTTCGCCACCGAAGACATGCGCGAGGGAATGCAGGCATTCATCGAAAAGCGTAAACCAGACTTTAAGGGGAAATAATACATGTAGGGACACCCCTCGTGGGTGTCCGGCTCGACAACCCTGGGGGACACGATTATGCAAGAAGCAGTTATCCTCTCAGCAGTACGCACGCCCATCGGACGGTACGCGGGCAGCCTCAAAGACGCGCGCCCCGACGACCTGGCCGCTCTTGTCATCGCTGAAGCCGCGCGACGCGCCAATATCGATCCCGCCAGTATCGAAGATGTGCTGCTCGGCTGCGCCAATCAGGCCGGCGAAGATAATCGCAACGTGGCCCGTATGGCCCTGTTGCTGGCAGGATTGCCCGTCGAAGTCGCCGGCCAGACCATCAATCGCCTGTGTGGATCGGGCTTGCAGGCTGTCAACAGCGCGGCCCAGGCCATTGCCACTGGAGCAGGTGATACCTTCGTTGCTGGCGGCGTTGAAAGCATGACCCGCGCCCCCTTTGTGCTTGGCAAGACCGACAGCGCCTTCAGCCGCGCCATGAACCTGCAAGATACCACGCTGGGCTGGCGCTTCATCAACCCCAGGCTGGCGAGTATGCACCACCCCTACAGCATGGGCGAAACCGCCGAAAATGTCGCGGAACGCGCAAAAATCAGCCGCGCGGACCAGGACGCCTTCGCCCTGCGCAGCCACCAACGCGCCGTCGCCGCGCAACAGGCCGGACGCTTCAAAGATGAGATCATACCTGTAAGCATCCCCCAGAAGAAAGGCGACGCTACCATCGTGGCTCTCGATGAACAGCCACGCGCCGATACCACTCTCGAAAAGCTGGCCGCCCTCAAACCAGCGTTCCGCAAAGACGGCAGCGTCACGGCTGGCAACTCCTCCAGCATCAACGACGGCGCGGCAGCCCTCGTCCTCATGTCCCAGCAACGCGCCAGTGAACTGGGCCTGCGCCCCCGCGCCCGTATCGTCGCCTCAGCCGTAGCAGGCGTCGATCCCGCCTATATGGGCCTGGGACCCATCCCCGCCACCCGCAAAGTCCTGCAACGCGCCGGACTGCGCATCCAGGACATCGACCTGGTAGAACTCAACGAAGCCTTCGCCATACAATCCCTGCAATGCCAGCGCGAACTGGCAATCGACGAAGAAAAACTCAACGTCAACGGCGGAGCCATCGCCCTCGGCCACCCACTGGGTTGCAGCGGCGCGCGGCTAATCGTCACCTTACTCCACGAACTGGAACGCCGCGACGGTCGTTACGGCCTGGCAACCATGTGCATCGGCGTCGGGCAGGGCATCGCCACCATTATCGAACGCATTCAGTAGCGACGCCCCTTGTGGGTGTCCCGTCCGTCCACAGCCCCATTTGACGAGACACCCACAAGGGGCGTCGCTACCGGGCGATATGAGCAATTATCTCTATACAAAATGTCCTTATTTTTGTATGTATGCCTTTGTATCTATGTTATAATGCAAACCATAACAACACCAGTGATTCGTAAATAAGATTGACGAGGAGAGGAAGACGTGGTTTATGTCGATTATCCCAGGATCAAGCAGTCGCTGGGGGTTGCGGCTTTGCGAGATGCCTATCCCACCTCATTTCTCAACATGCGAGGGAATATCTGTGGCGTCAACCCCCTCAGCTTGTGGTTGTCAGGCGCATTGAAAGTAGGCGAACCGTTTCACCCCGAACGCCTCCTCGGCGCTAACGCATTTACCATGACGGCTCAACAAATTCATCGCATTCCGGCTGACCTGAACAGGGAATTTTATACGACACGTTCCGCCATTGTGAAGCGACAGGACGCACGCAGCCAGCTCAAAATCTACGCCCCTTTTATCGCGGCCATGCGCGCTGACCCTGTGCTAGCGGAAATTTACGAGTCCGCGCCGCAATACCCTGAACATGAGTGGGAATACCCCTTCACCATTACGCACCCGGAACAGCCAGAAATTATGCTCGAATTTCAGGCAAGTATCTATCGCCTCGAAGAAAATGGCGGTTTTCTGCTCGTCTATTATCCCATAAAGGGAACCTTACCCATCATTGAAGAAATCAATACCAGACTGATTGAAAGTTTGGGAAAAGTGGTTTCTGTACAAATCAAAAAGCAAGAGCAAGAGCTTCCTGAAAAGATGCTCAACGATACTGGCTATCACACGTTTTATCGCGATTACTACCCACGTATCATCCAGGACCCGCTCTGGTATCTGATTGAAGAAAACCAGGCGCATCGTTTAATGATGAACATGTCGGTCGCCGGTATGCATTTCTTTGAGCTTTTTCTCGCGCCACTTGTGCGTCACTTTCTGGGCGCGATCCAGGATAGCACCGCTCCCCGCGCCCTGAAATACTTTATGAATTTTACCACCCCCTATATGCGCGAAGAACATGATCTGCATGAAAAATACATACAGACTATGCAGCGTCTTTCCCAGTTAGAAGAGTTCAACAGCGTAGTTGAACGCTCCCGCTTCTGGCAGATTAACCTCAATCCCATCGCCAGGATAAACCTCGTAGCCGCATCGGATGAGCCGTTTTATACCTGCCGCGTCATCCTGCCCTGGCGTTTTGAGCCTGACGTACATTTACAATTCAAATCGATGGTGCGTTTCCTCTTCGAGGAAGGCATGCTGCCACAAGGCGACAGGCGCAACTACGAGGTAACACTCATCCCGGAAAACCACGAGACGGATGTCGCTATGCTCCTGCTGCCCCTGCTTGAGTTTCCGCCACCAGACATCGAGAAAACGAGCGCCTTCCACCAGTTTCTCTGGCTGCTGGCCCTGCTGAAAGTGGTGGATGAGGCGATGGCGACAACCGAAGAGAATACAGAGTGGGAGCCGGAGGAACCTTTTGAACGCATCTATAGCAACCTCAAATCCCGCCCTGCTATGTCTCTTCAGGGACAATCAGAGGAAACCATGCTCATGACCGAAATGCGCGTCACCATCGAACTGCTGGAACGCAGGGGCAAAATAACCAGAGCAAGCCTGCTCACCCTGCTCCATACCTGCGCGCTCAGCCGCCCCCGGCTCAAGCCGCTCAGCGACTTCCTCGCCCAGGAACTGACAACATAATCAAATGC
>JADEYI010001874.1_pt1 | contig 12974 bp, 15 predicted proteins | sample 8542331 | NCBI WGS metagenome assembly JADEYI01 (sample SAMN16510988, study PRJNA670497) | mine drainage metagenome | isolation source: biofilm near Copperflume 1 | place: Germany: Marsberg coppermine Kilianstollen | collected 2018-02 | reverse complement strand
ATGCTTCCACACGCAGAGTCTACATCGCGCGGATTAACCTATGGTGGACCCTAACTGATTCTTTGGCTCACCCTTCGTCGGGAGCGTTACGCCGCAGCCAAGAAGTGACCGAACCTTTGCTGCAGCAAACTTACCGCGGCGTCGCCCCTCCGTTTCGACCATGATGGTGGGGTAAATCTCGCGTGTAGCGCGAAGAGCGGTACCCCATCACTGGTACCCACTACGGAGAGGGCAAGCAACAGATGCGACTCGGATTGATCGGCCTCGGCAGAATGGGTGCCAACATGTCCCAGCGTTGGCTGCGTGCCGGACACACCGTTGTCGGCTACGCCCGAACCGCCGACACGGTCGATACCCTGGCCGGGAACGGAACCATCAGCGCAGGCGCCACATCGCTCGAAGATCTCGTCGCCCAGCTTCCGGCCCCCCGGACCATCTGGTTGATGGTGCCGGCTGCATCGGTGGATGCCAGCCTCAACCGACTCGTCCCACTCCTGTCCGCCGGCGACACGATCGTCGACGGCGGCAACTCCTACTACCACGACGACATCCGCCGCTCGACGGAGCTCGCTTCCCAACGAATCGACTATCTCGACTGCGGCACGAGCGGCGGGGTCTGGGGGCTCGAACGCGGATACTGCCTGATGATCGGTGGTCCGGACAACGCTGTCGAGCGCCTCGACCCGCTGTTCCTGGCTCTGGCGCCGGGAGTCGACGCCGCACCGCGCACCGGCAACCGAACCGGCGAGCCAACTCGGTTCGAACAGGGCTATCTCCACTGCGGTCCGTCCGGTTCGGGGCACTTCGTGAAGATGGTCCACAACGGCATCGAATACGGCCTCATGGCCGCCTTCGCAGAGGGTCTGAACATCCTCCACCACGCAAGCGCCGGCTTCACTCCGCCGGACATCGACGCCGAGACAGCGCCCCTTCGCGACCCCGAGCTCTACCAGTACCGGCTCGACCTGCCCGCCATTGCCGAGGTGTGGCGGCGCGGGAGCGTGATCTCGTCGTGGTTGCTCGACCTTACGGCCGAAGCGTTCGAGCAAAGCCCGGACCTCTCGGACTTCGCGGGCCATGTATCTGATTCAGGAGAGGGACGTTGGACGAGCATCGCGGCCATCGATGTCTCGGTGCCGGCCCCGGTACTGACCGCCGCCCTCTACGCCCGCTTCTCGTCCCGGGGCGAGGCGGACTTCGCCGCAAAAGCTCTCTCGGCGATGCGATTCGGCTTCGGCGGTCACCTCGAGGCGGGGAAATAGCTCGATGGGCGCTGATTCGTCCGACGCGTTCGTCTTCTTCGGAGCGACGGGCGACCTAGCCTTCAAGCAGATCTTCCCGGCACTTCACGGCCTCATCCGAGACGAGGGCTTCGACCTTCCAATCATCGGTGTGGCGCGCTCCGGCAACCTCGACACCCTCCGCGAACGGGCTCGCCACAGCGTCGACGCTCACGGCGGCGCCGACCCGAAGGCATTTCAGCGGCTGCTCGAACGGCTCCACTACGTCAAAGGCTCCGACGACGACCCCGACACCTTCCACGCCTTACGTCGTGAGCTCGGCGGCTCGGTCCACCCGCTTCACTACCTGGCGATCCCGTCTGCCCTCTTCGGCCGAGTCGTTGCCAATCTCGACGCCTCCGGCTGCGCCGACGGAGCTCGAGTGATCCTCGAGAAGCCCTTCGGACGCGACCTTGCTAGTGCTGTCGCCCTCAGTGCCACTGTCCGCGCTGTCTTTCCGGAGTCGGAAATCTTCCGGATCGACCACTTCCTGGGCAAGGAACCGGTCCAGAACATCCTGTACTTCCGGTTCGCCAACGCCTTCCTAGAACCAATTTGGAATCGCGACCGGATCGCCAGCGTCGAGATCACCATGGCCGAGACGTTCGACGTGGGCGGTCGGGGCGCGTTCTACAACCAGACCGGGGCCATTCGCGATGTGGTCCAGAACCACCTGCTCCAGGTGCTCAGCCTGGTTGCGATGGAGCCGCCGTCCGGTCAGGCTCCGGAAGCGACGGCGAACGAGAAGTTCAAGGTCTTGGACTCGATCAGGCCGCTCCGCCCAAACGATGTCGTGCGCGGCCAGTACTGCCACTACCGAGACGCCGATGGCGTCCCCCCCGACTCGACCGTCGAAACGTTCGCTGCCGTCCGCCTCGAGCTGGACACGTGGCGCTGGGCCGGCGTGCCGTTCTATATCCGGACCGGAAAGAGTCTCCCGGTGACGGCGACCGAGATCCTCGTCACGTTGAAGGGACCACCGCAAGCGGTGTTCGAGGAGCGAGATCCGCCCGCGGGTGACTACCTCCGCTTCCAGTTGACGCCGGCCATGTCTATCTCCCTCGGGACCCGATCAAAGCGGCCCGGGGAGGCAATGATTGGCGAAGCCCTCGAGCTGTACGCATGCCATCAGAGCGACACGGTAACGCCGCCCTACCAGCGCCTGATCGGCGACGCGGCCAAGGGCGACCAGTCGCTCTTCGCCCGACAAGACTCAGTCGAGGCGGCCTGGCGGGTGGTTGACGGCGTGCTCAATGACCGCACCCCCGTGAACGACTACGAGCCGGGGAGTTGGGGCCCGTCGGAGGCCGACCAAGTGCTCGTCCACGGCGACCAGTGGCACGCGCCGAGACCGCTCACCCGACCACCTGCTATTCGAGAAAGGTGAGTCGAACCTCCGGGACCCACCGTTGAGCCCGGCGATCGGGGCTCCAGTACCAACCTTTTGCTGTCGTCACCTCACAGTCGCTTCCCGTGCTCTCCTTGCCGATGCGGGCGCCGTGCTCTGCCAGAACCTCATTGTGCATCCGGTCAGCCATCGGGAACAGTGCGGTTAGGTCGTGCCTGAGGCCGGAGATACCACGTCGGATACGGGCGACGGCATAGTCCCAACCCACGTGAACGGTACTGATTGGCCTAACCGCTACGGGTGATCACCGACCGGCGTTGTGTGAGCCGCACTCCCGATGCTCGGTTACTGGGTCTGCTGGCCAATGTCGCCCCGACTGGGTGCGACACTTATGCCGGCGCGTCGATTGAGGTCACGCGGATCAGCTTCTTGTTGACGAACTCCTGAATGCCCATGCTTGAGAGCTCGCGTCCGTAGCCGGAGTTCTTGATGCCGCCGAATGGCAGGTCCGGGGTGGTCCAGGTTGGGTGATTGACGAACACCATGCCCGTGTCTACCCGGCTCGCCACGCGCTTGCCGCGCTCAACATCCTCGGTGAAGACCGAGCCTCCCAACCCGAATTCCGAGTCATTGGCGAGCGCTACTGCCTCGTCCTCGTTCTTGACTCGGAAGAACAGCGCGACCGGCCCGAAGAATTCCTCCCGAAAGGCAGGATTGTTGGGCTCGATATTGGCAAGGATCGTGGGTTGCATAAACGCACCCGGTCGATCGATTCGCCCGCCACCCATCACCAGGGTCGCTCCCTTGGCCACGGCTCGATCCACCTGGTCCAGCAGTTTTACTAGGGCTGCTTCCGTCGACAAGGGCGCGAGCGTCGTCGCCTTGTCCATCGGGTCCCCTGGCTCGAGAGCCATCAACGCTGCCTGGAATCCGTCGAGGAAGCGGTCGGCGAGTTCTTCGACGACGACGAAACGTTTCGCTGCGACGCAGCACTGCCCTGTATTGTTCATCTTGCCCCAGACCGCCCACTTCACCGCCTTGTCGAGGTCCGCATCCTCGAGAACGATGAAGGCGTCGCTGCCTCCAAGCTCCATCGTCGATTTCTTGAGATTCTGTCCTGCTCTCGCCGCCACAACCTTTCCGGCATCCGTGCTGCCGGTCAATGCCACACCCTTTATCCGGGGATCGTCGATCACCTGGTTCACCTGGTCATAGGAGATCAGCAGATTGGTGTACGCGCCTGTAGGAGCACCGGCGTCCAGCCACAGCTGTTCAAAGGCAATAGCGCATTGCGGAACGCACGCCGCGTGTTTCACCATGACGACATTGCCCGCCATCAAGTTCGGAGCGGCAAAACGAACGAGCTGGTAGTAAGGAAAGTTCCAAGGCTCGACTCCGAAAAGCACGCCGATCGGATTGCTTTCGACCTGTGCTCCGCCCGAGCTCGGCTTGAGTTGTTCTGGTGCCAGGAAGCGCTCGGCGTTCTGGGCGTAGTAGTCGATGATGTCTGCGCTGAGCTCCACCTCCCCCCGGGCCTCGTCGATGAGTTTGCCCATCTCGAGCGTCACCAACCGAGCGAGCTCGTCAGAACGCTCGCGCATGAGGGCGGCGGCTTTGGCGACGACGGCCGCTCGGTCGACGAACGTGGTGTGCTTCCAGTTCTCGAAGCAGGTGTTGGCCGTTCGAAGCGCCGACTCGAGCTGCTCATCGGTTAGTTCCTCGAACGTTTCGAGGATGCTGCCGCTATAGGGGTTGACGCTCTGGTAGGCCATGGCTTCATAATTCCTTCACAGTTGTCGTGTGGTCGCCGCTGGGTCTCGCGGGCTGCGGGGCCCAACTCAAGTGTGAAGGTCTCCTTCCCCGGAGGATAGGGACCTTTGACCCTTTCTTGGGATCCGTCTGTTCGATGGGCCCGGGCTGCTCACTGTCCGGGCCCACCCCAACAGAGCGTGGCGGCGCATCGACGCGGTTCTGTCCGGTGTAGTACGGCCGGCGCAGAGTGCTGCGACAGGGGACTTTCGGCCCTATCGTTATCCCGCTTGGCGGCGCATACTCCAGATGAGACACCCACAAGGCACCTGGGTTGATGCCAGTGAATCCAAGGTCGGAACGAAACCGTAAGGAGCGAGACGATGACAACACTTCACGATACTGACCACGAGGATGGGCCAGCCAAGAGCGGTGCCCGTATTGCGACACAAACGCCAAGTGGGCGACGGCCGACGGTCAACATCACGGCCGCCGAGCGCATCGGCCGAGTGGCGATGGGTCTGGTTGCCATTGTGGCCGGAGCACTATTGCTGGCCGGAGCGGGATCGGCTCTGGCCGTGGTGCTCGAGGTGCTGCTCGTCCTCGCCGGTCTGGATCTCGCGGTGACCGGTGCCATCGGCCACTGCCCGCTGTACCGCAAGCTGGGTTATGTGCCCCGGTCTCTGCGGAGGTCATCGTGAACCATCGTCGGGTCCGGCTCGATCGCCGGGAGCCGGCCCGGATTGGCCCTCCGACGACGTCCTCTTCGACCACCACCATCAGGCTCAATGCCTGACTTTCTAGATAGGAGGGCGACATGTTGAACTTTCTCACATCCAACTGGATTTGGATCTTGCTTATCGGGGGGATGCTGGTCATGCATCTGCGGCACGGGCATGGTGGGCACGGCGGAGGCGGAGGTCACATGGGCCACAGCGCCAGCGACACCGTCGACCACCAACCGGCCAATCAGCACAGCGGTCACGACCAGGCGACAGGTAAAGGCCCCACGGAGCCGGCGCAGGGCCGACGTCACGGAGGCTGCTGATGAGCGGGACCGAGACCTACGACGCCGTTATCGTGGGTGCCAGCTTCGCTGGCCTCGCCGCGGCCGGTCAGCTCGCGGGAGCAGGGCGAGTGCTCCTGGTTGACCGAGAACCGGTGGGGATAGGTGAGACCTCGGCATGCGCAACGCCGCTGGCGGTCTTGGAGCGACTCGACGCCGGGGACGCCCTCGAACAGGTGCACCCGGAGGTGGTGATCAACGTGGCTGGAAGGCGGGTGGCGTTCGAGGCCACCTACCCGTTTGCTACCTTCGACTACCGGACCCTGTGCGAACTCCTCGCAGACCGCCTCGATGGGGTCGAGATCGCCGTAGCCAAGTTCGGCGGGGTCGAGCCTGACGGCACGCTCCTCCTGGGTGATCGGCGGGTGAATGCCAAAGTAGTGATCGACGCGTCTGGGTGGAGGCGGGTGGTGGCCCATGCCTTGGGTTTCCCCCCAGCCGACCGAGCCCACCTGTCCACCGGGGTGGAGACTCGCAGTGATCACACCGGTGGGGTTCTCGAGTTCTGGTTCCGTACCCGAGACCGTCCCGACGGGATCTACTGGGCCTTCCCGGCCGGCGATCACGTGCGGGAGGGATCCGCCTCATACCTGGGCAATGCCAAGGGTCTGCGCGAGGACCTCGCTCGGTTTGTGCACATCGACCAGTTTCCGGCCCGGGCCGTGCATGGAGGTTGGTTCCCTTCCCAGTTGGGCGAGCCGGTGGCCGGTCGGGTCTTCGTCGTGGGTGACGCGGCCGGCCACTGCCTCCCATTCACCGCCGAAGGGATCCGGCCCGCGCTGGTGTTCGGCCAAGCCGCCGGCCGGGAAGCTCGAGAAGTACTACTCGGCAACCAGGACTTAGACATTGCGTTGGCCCGCTACCGAGCGACGGTGGAACGGTCCCGTCGTGCTTTCCGGATCCTCGAAGTTTTTCAAAACTGGTCCTTCCGCCTCCCCGTCTCGGTCGTCACACCCATCATCCGGACGTCTTCGTGGGGTCCGCTGTCTCGCATCCTCCAAAAGGTGTACTGGGCTGCAGCAGATCCGGACACGTTGGAAGTCGCCCCCGGTAGACGATCAGGGACATCGCTCTCGGACAGGCAGGGCGCGATATCGCCAGCGATTGCCCGCCGCCGCGAAGTGGCTGAAACAATGGTGGCTCTTGGCGACTGATCACGAACTTCCCCTGGACAAGTGGCACCTGGCTGGATGCTCCGGGCGATGGCCTGAAGGAGTGACCACCGTCCGGCAATTTCTTCCAACGCCGGACGTCGGTGAACGGGGCGCGTGTCACGGAGACCCCGCCTCCACCACCTCGTACTCGGACGGAGCCAACAGCATCGTCTTCCAAACCAACAGCGAATACGGGATTGGCGTGCCCTCGTGGCATCGCCGGATCGCGAGTTGATATTTTGGCAACTCGGAACCAGCCGCTGGCGCGTCGAACGCCGCGAGTTTGCGGTAGTAGCCAAGCGAGAGCGACGCCCTTTGAACCAAGAAACATCACCCACACAAATGGAGATCCCTGATGGTTACCAGAGAATCGAATGTGCCGAGCACGTCAACCTTGCCGGGGACTGATGTCCGCCAGGACCCCCTGGTCACCTACCCGGGAAACGGACTGCCCCGCACGGGTGGCGATCAATCCCGTAGTCCATCACCCCGCAGTGCCGCAGCCGCCTTGGCCCCCCTGTTGTCGCTACTGGTGGGCACCTCGCTTCCGGTCCGCTTTGAGTTCTGGGACGGCAGCGGTACGGGCCCAGCCGAGAGCGTGGGGGTGGTGCGCGTGGAGTCGGTCGACGCCCTGCGCCGCATCCTGTGGGCTCCCGGTGAACTGGGAGTGGCCCGCGCTTTTGTTTCCGGCGATCTGTCGATCGATGGTGATCTCTACGCCACCTTGCGGGCGCTACGCAACGCTGCGCCACGCGATCTAGGGGCATTGCGCTTGCGAATGATTCCGAGAGTCATTGATGCCGCTCGTCGATTGGGCGCCCTCGGACCGCCGCTCCCGCCCCCACCCGAGGAATGTCTGCCTGTAGGGAAGCTGCACTCGCCATCTCGGGATGCCGAGGTGATCAGCCATCATTATGACGTAGGCAACGAGTTTTACCAGATGGTGCTAGGTCCGAGCATGACCTACTCGTGCGCCCGATTCGAATCGTGTAACACCACCCTCGAGGAGGCACAGGCTGCCAAACACGAACTGATCTGTCGCAAATTGGCCATCGATCAACAGCCGGGTGCCAGGCTCCTCGATGTGGGGTGTGGGTGGGGATCGATGGCCATGCATGCGGCGCGTCATCATCAGGCCACCGTGGTGGGCGTAGCCCTGAGCAGTGAGCAGGTCGACTTTGCTCGCCAGCGGGTAGCAGAGGCTGGGCTCGACGACCGAGTCGAGATCCGACTGCAGGACTATCGTGACCTGCGAAATGAGCAATTCGACGCGATCTCGTCAATCGGGATGTTCGAGCACGTCGGAACCTCATTGATGCTCCGCTACTTCGAGACGCTCCGGCAGTTGCTGAAGCCCACCGGCAGGTTACTCAACCACGCCATTTCGACGCCCGGCGGATCAGTACTCGGTCGCCGATCCTTCGTCGGACGATATGTGTTCCCCGACGGGGAACTCCTCGACGTTGCCCAGGTCATTATGGCCATGCAGCAGACGGGGTTCGAAGTCAGAGATGTCGAATCGCTACGCGAGCACTACTCGCGCACCCTGCACTCCTGGGTAACCAATCTGGAGGAGCACTGGGAAGAGGCGGTGTCGCTGGTGGGACGGCCCCGAGCCAATATTTGGCGTTTGTACATGGCCGCGTCGGCCAACGGATTCGACGATGGGGGCCTGGCCATTCACCAGGTCCTCGGCGTGCTCCCCGAAGACGGCCGCAGTGGAATGCCGCCCAACCGACTGGGATGGGGTTGACGGCAGGAGTGAACTCGGAAAGTAGAGCGAACCCGGCGCGCCGCGGTATGGCTGCAATGGCCAAAGTGACAACCTACCTTCACCGACTCGCCGCCATCGTACAGTCCGCCTCGTCATCTCCCGGGCCGCGATCAAGGGTGGTGGTTGAGGTGGGCCGGAGTGCCTCACCGGGCACCATCTGTACGGGCCCCCAGGCACGCGGCGGTTGCCGTGGCTACCGTGGTAGAAGGAGCGGCCTAGCTGAGTTGCGGTCTTGCGAGACTGGAACCGGGCGGCCGGTCGAATGGGACCTTTGCCCCTGTTCCGAGATGCGAAGGCAGAAGAGGATTGCTTGCAGAAGAGCATTTCGAAGGTCGGTGCTGAGGCAGTGGACGCACTGGACTTCACTTCTGGCGAGACACCGCCACGACGAATCGAGTTGTTATGGGATGGAGAGTGCGGAGATGGACCCTCTAGGCGCATTGAGGGACGACGTATTTGCCATTCTGAATACAAGCAGGATCGTGCCCCTCGGATTCAAAACAGCGCTTGGGCGTGGTGCCCCAAGTCGACCACTCGTGGCAATCTCCGTGAACCAGCGGGCTGCGGTTACAAATGCCGGGTCTTGGGTCGAGTGCGGTGGGCAAAGTGGAGAGAGTCATTCCGTCAAGCTCCGTACCCACCATCTCGATAGGAACATATCATGAGGCACCTACTTTCAGGGTCTTGTGATCTGGGTCGCGCTTGCCGGCGTGGTGCTAGTGCTGCACTTCAGGCGACACAGCCACCGGGGTCACAGCGGTCATCGTGGGAGAGGTCAGTCCGACAAAGTTGATGCCGATGTCCACGACTTCACTGACCGTCAGCCAGATGATCAGCCCAGCAGCCAACCCAGCGTGGCTGTGGCAATCACGGCGCACGTACGGCCACCCGGCGCGATTGCTGCTGATGCGCAGACGAATCCGGGGCCGACTCGTGAGCCAGACTCGGGCAGGCTCCCACGAGAGGCGAGTTGACCGATGTCTGATCAAGAGTCCCCCTCGGACCCAGCAGTACCCGTGCCGCGCACTGTAGGTCGTCCGTGGTTAGACGCTACGAGCGAGGGACTCCAAGAGTTGACGCCACGTTCGCGGACCTCGCCCGAAGAGCTAGCCCGCGAGCGGGGTGCGGTGTTGCGGCTTCCCGAAAGCCATAGCCTTGACAGCCCCGACATCGATGTCGAGTCGGGCGAGGACCAGACCACGATCATCAATATGGGCCCGCAGCATCCGTCGACTCATGGGGTATTGCGGATGATGCTCGAGCTTTCAGGAGAGTCGGTGTTACGGATGAAGCCGGTCATCGGCTATCTGCATACCGGAATGGAGAAGACCGCCGAGGAGCTCACCTACGTCCAAGGTGCCACCAACGTCACCCGTATGGACTACTGCGCTCCATTGAGCAACGAACTGTGCTTCGCTCTGGCGACCGAGGCTCTCCTGGGCGTTGAACTCCCGCCCCGGGCGACCTGGATCAGGATGCTGCTGGCCGAGTTGCAACGCATTTCGTCCCACGTCCTGTGGTTGGCTACCAACGGTATGGATCTCGGATCAACCTCCATGATGATCTACGGCTTCCGCGAACGCGAGTTGGTTCTCGCCTTCTTCGAGAAGGTCACCGGGTTGCGGATGAACCACAATTTCATCCGTCCAGGTGGAGTGGCGGCCGATCTTCCCGACGGCTGGGAGGACGACGTGGAGGTGATCTGCGACACTTTGGCCAGGAGACTCGACGAGTACGACGAACTGCTGACCGGTCAGCCCATCTTCCGGGCTCGCACCGAAGGGGTGGGGAACATCACCGCAGAGGAGGCCCTCGCGTTGTCGGCGACTGGACCTCTCCTGCGCTCGACGGGTGTTCCCTGGGACTTGCGCCGCTCCATGCCGTACCTGGCTTACGACCAGGTTGAGTTCGACGTCATTGTGGGCACCTTCGGCGACTGTTTCGACCGCTATGCCGTGCGTCTCAACGAAACGCGCGAGTCGATCCGCATCGTCCGGCAGGTCTTGGCGAGAATGCCGGGCGGAGACTACCGGGTACAGGACAAAAAGGTCACTCCACCGCCCCGCGCTCGAATCGACGAGTCCATGGAGGCCTTGATCCATCACTTCAAAATCTTCACCGAGGGCTTTGAAGTACCCGAGGGGGAGGTCTATGTGGCAATCGAGTCACCGAGAGGCGAAGTCGGCTGCTACCTCGTATCCGACGGGTCGTCCAAGCCTTACCGGATGCACTGGCGCGCACCGAGCTTCGTCAATCTCCAAAGCCTTCCCACCATGATGCGAGGCTGCCTCCTCGCCGACTGTGTCGCTGTGACGTCATCGGTGGATCCGGTGATGGGTGAGGTCGACCGATGAGTCGACAATCGCCGGGTGCACGCCAACTACCCCGGAGAGGTGAACTCGAGAGTCCGTGGTCAAGGCGGTGCCGATGGCTTTTCCCTCTGGGGGATGCGATCGGCGACAGGAGTCTCGATAGTGGCGGATCGAGCAGTTAGCGTGACCGCTGGTCGGGTGGTCGTGGGTGTCGATGACTCCGAAGGCAGCCGCGCCGCACTCCGCGTGGCCGCCGACGAAGCGAGCCTTCGGGGTGCCGAACTCCATGTGATTCATGCGTGGACGTTCCCTGGGGGACACACTGGCCACGCCGTGGTAGACGGCCCGCTGCGTGACTCCGTCATGGAGGAAGCGCACGCCTTGCTGACCCAGGTGACTCAAGAGGTACTCGGAGTCGACGCCTCTTGCGTCCTGATGGTCGGCAATCCGCCAGCGGCTCGGGCACTCATTGAAGCAAGCCGCAACGCCGATTTGGTGGTTGTCGGATCGAGAGGGCGAGGCGGCTTTGCCGGTCTGCTCCTCGGCTCAGTCAGTGCCCAGGTTGTCCATCACGCTCACTGCCCGGTGCTCGTCGTTCGGTCGATTGCCGACCTGGCTGAGGGCGTGTCAGTGAAAACCGATGACGCATCGGGACCCAAGAGAGAGGTAACCCGATGACCAAGCAGGCAGCCCCTCCACCGCCGGTCGATCCGCCGCCCCCGACTCCCCCGGTTCCACCCCTGGATGGCGCCATTTCCTCATCCCGGTGGCAGTGATATTTTCCCTGGCCTTGTGGCTCTTGCTTCCGGCGTTGAACGCGAAGAGCGTCCCACAGCACACGCTCACCTATTCGCAGTTCCTCCGTGACGCCGGGGCCCACCAGCTGAAGTCTGTCACTATCCAGACCAACGGGAATGCCGCAGGGACGCTGACTAATGGGCACGACTACACCACGGTGATCCCGGTCCAGTTGGCCGGTTCCTCGCTGCTCAATCGGTTGCAGGCGGACAAGGTGTCAATCGTGGCGTCGACGCCAGGGACCTCGTCGGGGTCTCAGGTGCTGTCCTGGCTGTTCTTACTCCTGCCGCTCCTATTCTTCGGATGAATCTGGCACCGAATGTCCAAGGGTGGTGGGATGCTCCAGGGGGCAATGGGGGTGGGCAAATCGAAGGCTAAGGTGTTCGACGCCGAGCGGCCGGATACCACCTTCGCCAACGTTGCTGGCTATGAGGGAGTCAAAGCCGAGATCGCTGAAGTGGTCGACTTTCTCCGCCAGCCCGAGCGCTACCGTCGGGCCGGGGCGACAGCCCCACGAGGGGTGCTCATGATCGGGCCACCAGGGACGGGCAAGACCCTCCTCGCCCGGGCCGTCGCCGGTGAGGCAGCGGTGCCGTTCTTCTCGGTGGCGGGGTCGAGCTTCGTCGAGATGTTTGTCGGAGTAGGAGCAGCTCGTGTGCGCGATCTGTTCGCCGAGGCTCGGAAAATCGCACCTGCGATCGTGTTCATCGACGAGATAGACGCTATAGGTGGGCGCCGTGCCGGCTCTGGGATGGTCGTTGCCAACGACGAGCGTGAGCAGACCCTCAATCAATTGTTGTCTGAAATGGATGGGTTCGACCCCGCTTTGGGCATCGTGATCCTTGCTGCAACCAACCGTCCCGAAGTGCTCGATCCAGCCCTCCTGCGTCCGGGCCGCTTCGATCGTCAGGTGACGATTCCACTCCCAGCTCTGGCCGAGCGCGCCGCCATCGTCAAAGTGCACTGCGAGGACAAGCGCCTCGGTCCCGACGTTGACTTGAACGTCGTTGCCCGAGGCACCCCGGGGTTTTCGGGGGCAGACCTCGCCAATCTCGCCAACGAGGCGGCGATCGTCGCCGTTCGCGATGGTCGCGAAGAGATCGCGGCAGCAGACTTCGCCCAGGCGCGCGATCGGATACTTCTCGGCCGACGGGAGGACTCTAACGTGCTCCTTCCCGAGGAGAAGCACGCCGTGGCCATTCACGAGGCTGGCCACGCTCTGGTTGCTGCCCTCTCGACCCACGCTGACCCGGTGGCCAAGGTAACGATCCTCCCTGCCGGACAGACCCTCGGGGTGACTGAACAGCTCCCGTTGGTAGAGCGTCACCTCTACGGCGAGGACTACCTCCAAGACGCCCTTGCGGTCCGGCTCGCAGGTCGCGCTGCGGAGCTCGTGGAGCTTGGACAAGGTTCGACCGGTGCAGCCAACGATCTCGCCCAGGCGTAATTGGATAGCGGGGTCCACCGCCTGGTCGGGTTCCGCGCGTACCGTG
>JADEYI010001873.1_pt1 | contig 12987 bp, 10 predicted proteins | sample 8542331 | NCBI WGS metagenome assembly JADEYI01 (sample SAMN16510988, study PRJNA670497) | mine drainage metagenome | isolation source: biofilm near Copperflume 1 | place: Germany: Marsberg coppermine Kilianstollen | collected 2018-02 | reverse complement strand
GCTGGCTCCTTTATGCCGATCACGAAGTGGCTCCAATATGCCGGTCGGTGACACCGATCTTGGCGTGCAGCGCCTTCAGATCCGGCGCCGGCTCGCGCTTGTCGGCCGCCGAGGCGAAGATCTCGGCGGCGCGCTGCAACAGCTCGTCCTTCCACTGCGAGACCTGGTTGGGGTGCACATCGAATCGCTGGGCCAGCTCCGCCAACGTCTGTTCGCTCTTGAGCGCTGCCAGCGCCACCTTCGCCTTAAACGTCGCCGAGTGGTTGCGGCGGGGTCGTTTCATCTGCCTTGCTCCTATTCATGCGGCTCGCGCCGCGAATTAGAGCAGAATCTTCACTTAACCCGCTGTCCGATTTCTTGGGGCCACCTCTGAGCAATGTCCGCTGTAGGTTGGATTGAGCCAGGGGGACAGGAACGCGCTCGGTCCGAGGAATGGCGCTGAAGACTAGCCGGTACGCGGTGCGTTGTGGACGTTCCAGGCGACGCGGTCATATGGCAGCAACGGCCGAGGAGCAGACCCTGGCGTCAATTGGGCCGACCGTCTCAAAGGGGTCGCTAGCAGCCATTGCAACGGCCAAAAACCGAGCCTCAAGACCTCGCTGCGGGGGCAAGCCTCAACTCGGTCAGTCCACTTCTCAGGACTCTGACCGAGGACCGCAGCAGCCACGCCGAGAGCAGCAGGCCGACGAGCAGATCGGGCCACCGGGTCCCTGTCAGCCAGACCGCGCCGGCTGCGACGAAGACGGCGACGTTGCCGGCGATATCGTTGCGCGAGCACTCCCAGACCGAGCTCATGTTCACGTCCGCCGTGCGGTGCTTCCACAGCAGCGCGAGGCAGGTCGAATTGGCTATCAGAGCAAGCAGGCTGACGAGTCCCATCGCTTCGAACAGAGGCGTGGCGCCGTAAACGGAACGATAGCCGACCTGCAGCAGGACGAACAACGCGGCGGCCAGGATCAGCACTCCCTTGAACACTGCCACTCTGGCCTTTGAGCGAGCGCCTTTCGAAATGGCGTAGATGCTCAGGCCGTAGGTCAACGCATCGCCAAGATTGTCCAGTGAATCCGACAGGAGCGCGGTCGAGCCCGCGAAGAGGCCGGCTCCCAACTCGACGACGAACATCACGGCGTTGATTGCCAACACCGCTTTCAACGTAGACGCCTGGCTCTCTCCGAGCGCGTCGACAGCGCAAGCCTTGTCGTCGCAACAGCCGCTCATTGCTGCCATTCTACTCCGCGCTATAATCAAGCGGTCATTCGGCAGCACGCCGCGGCGAGGAGCAAGACCGATGCGGCTATCCCTCAGATTCATCGTCCCTCTCGGCATCGCGCTGGCGGCGATCGCCTATGCGGTGGTGCCGCTGGTCGACCGCCTGACCCTGAAGTGGTTCGTGCAGGACCTCGAGCGGCGCAGCGAGCTGATCGCGAACACGATGCAGGAGCCGTTTGCCGACCTGCTGCGCGAAAATTCGCGCCCGAAGCTTGCGCGCTACTTCGAAGGCGTGATCCGGGGCGAGCGCGTGTTCGCGATCGGCTTCTGTCAGCCCGACGGCAAGATGCTCTACGCGACGCGCGCCTTTCCGCCGCAGGTGAGCTGCGACCCGCAGACGCTCGCTGCCGACCGCGACCGCGTGCTGCAGCTCGAGGACGGCCCGCTGCACGTCTCGGTGAATCCGATCGACGAGGGCGGCAATCGGCTCGGCGAGCTGGTGATCGTGCAGGACATGAGTTTCGTGCAGCGGCGCAGCGAAGACACCAAGAAGTACATCTTCTACCTGTTCGCGGCGATCGCCGCGGTGGTGGCGCTGATCACGGTGGTGATCGCCGAGATCAGCTGGCGCGGCTGGGTGGCCGGGATCAAGGCGCTGATCTCGGGCGAGGCGCTGCTGCGCTCGCCCGAGCAGGTGAACGTATCGGCGCCCGAGCTGCGGCCGATCGCCAAGGACCTGCAGGCGCTGGTGCACGACCTGGAGTCCGAGCGCCTTGGCCGCGACGAGAGCCAGACCACCTGGGGCCCCGACGCGCTGCGCCGCATCCTGCGCGAGGACTTGAAGGGCGACGAGGTGCTGATCGTGTCCAACCGCGAGCCCTACATCCACGAGCGGCACGACAACGTGATCGAGATCCGCCGCCCGGCGAGCGGGCTGGTGAGCGCGCTCGAGCCGGTGATGCGCGCCTGCTCGGGCACCTGGATCGCGCACGGCGCGGGCAGCGCCGACCGCGAGTCGGTCGACCGCTACGACCGGGTCATGGTGCCGCCGGACAACCCCGCCTACCGCATCCGCCGTGTCTGGCTGACCGAGCAGGAGGAGAAGGGCTACTACTTCGGCTTCGCCAACGAGGGGCTGTGGCCGCTGTGCCACATCGCGCACACGCGGCCGGTGTTCCGCGCCGAGGACTGGGAGTACTACAAGACGGTCAACCAGCGTTTCGCCGAGGTGGTGGTGGCCGAGTCCCGCACCGAGGACCCGATCGTGCTGGTGCAGGACTACCACTTCGCGCTGCTGCCGCGCATGGTGCGCGAGCGCATGCCGCGCGCGACCATCATCACCTTCTGGCACATCCCCTGGCCCAACCCGGAGGCTTTCGGCATCCTGCCCTGGCGCGAGGAGGTGCTCGAGGGGATGCTCGGCTCGTCGATCCTCGGCTTTCACACCCAGTTCCACTGCAACAACTTCTTCGACACGGTGGACCGCTTGCTCGAGGCGCGCGTCGACCGCGAGACGTTCACCATCTCCTACGGCGGCGAACAGACCGAGGTGCGGCGCTACCCGATCTCGATCGAGTGGCCGCCGTCCGCGCTGGCCCATCAGCTGCCGGTCGAGGAGTGCCGCAGGGTGGTGCGCGAGCGCCTGGGCATGGCGCCCGACCTGCGCATCGGCATCGGCATCGACCGGCTCGACTACACCAAGGGGATTCTTGAGCGCTTCATGGCGCTCGAGCGCCTGTTCGAGCTCGAGCCGCACTGGGTCGGGCGCTTCGCCTTCGTCCAGGTGGCAGCGCCGTCGCGCTCGTCGATCGACGAGTACCAGAATTTCGAGGCGCGCGTGCGCGCGCTGGCCGACAAGATCAACGAGCGCTACGGCCGGCCGGGCTACCAGCCGATCGTGCTCAAGATCGAGCACCACACCGCCGAGCAGGTGTTCGAGCTGTACCGCGCGGCGGATCTTTGCTACGTTTCGAGCCTGCACGACGGCATGAATCTGGTCGCCAAGGAGTTCGTCGCGGCGCGCGACGACGACCGCGGCGTGCTGATCCTGTCGCAGTTCACCGGCGCCTCGCGCGAGCTGCACGAGGCGCTGATCGTCAACCCGTACGACATCGAGCAGAGCGCCGCCGCGATGCACATCGCGCTCACCATGCAGCCCGAGGAGCAGAGCGCGCGCATGCGCGCCATGAGGAGCCTAGTGGCGGAATTCAACGTCTACCGCTGGGCCGGCCGCATGCTGCTCGACGCGGCGCGCATGCGCCACCGCCGTCGGGTGCTGTCGCGAGGGCGGCGCGCGCCGCGGCTCACGGCCGCAGGATGAGCGGCGCGTCGCTGCCGCCGCCCACGGCCGACTGGGCGCTGTTCCTCGACGTCGACGGCACGCTGCTCGAGCACGCCGACACCCCCGACGCGGTGCGGGTGGACGGCGCGATACGAGGTCTGCTTTCCGACCTGCAGGCCGGCGCGGGCGGGGCGCTGGCGCTGATCAGCGGGCGCTCGGTCGCGGACCTGGACGGCCTGTTCGCGCCGCTCAAGCTGCCGGCGGCGGGGCAGCACGGCGCCGAGCGGCGCGACGGCGCGGGGCGCATGCACCGGCACGAGCTTCCCGAGGCGCCCGTGCGGCAGGCCGCAAAGCGCCTGGCCGCCTTCGCCGCCGCGCACCCGGGCCTGCTGCTGGAGGACAAGGGGCATAGCCTGGCGCTGCATTTCCGGCTTGCGCCGCAGCTCGAGGGCGAGGCGCGCGCGCTGGTGGACCAGGTGCTGGCGGAGCTGGGCGCGGGCTTCGAGCTGCAGCGCGGCAAGATGGTGCTCGAGGTGAGGCCGGGCGGGCGCGACAAGGGCAGCGCGATCGCCGAATTCATGACCGAGGCGCCGTTTCGCGGCCGCACGCCGGTGTTCATCGGCGACGACCTGACCGACGAGGTCGGCTTCGGCGTGGTCAACGGCATGGGCGGGGTGTCGATCAAGGTGGGCGAGGGGCCTTCGCAGGCGCACTGGCGCATCGCCGATGCGGCCGAAGTGCGCGCCTGGCTGGGCGAGTGGGCGGCGCGCAAAGCGCGCGCGCAACGCTAGGCTGCGTCGAGCGGCTTGAGCTCGGCCTCGAGCGGAAGCGGCGCGGGCAGCGCCCCGCTGCGGCGCGCCGCGGGGGGCGCGCCCATGATGTCGGCCACCTGTTCCAGCGCGCCCATCACCGTCGCCTGGCGCGCGGCGTCGAGCCTGGCGAAGCCCGACACGAAGCGCTCGTGCAGGAAGGGCGGCGCGCCGTCTAGCATGCGCGCGCCCTGCTCGGTCAGGCGCGAGTGCACCACGCGCCGATCCTCGGCGTTGCGGTAGCGCACCACCAGGCCGCGCGCCTCGAGCTTGTCGAGGATGGTGGTGACGGTGGCCGGGCTCAGGCTCGCGGCCGCCGACAGGCGCCCCGAGGTCACTTCGCCCAGCATGCGAATCGCGCGCAACACGACCAGTTGCGGCAGCGTGATGCCGAGCGCGCGTTCGAGCTCTTTGGAGTGGCTGTCGACCGCGTGTACGATGCGGCGGATCGCAGACAGCACCCGGGTTTCAGATTCGTTCATGGCATTAGTTTGACATCAAATAATATGTTCTGTAAACTTATGGCCTGTAATTATAATATAACCCATTGAAATAATGTGCGGAATTTCAGGATTGGTCACTTTTGACGGCGCGCCGGCGTCCGTTTCCGCGCTGCAGAGCATGAACGCCTCGATGGCGCCCAGGGGCCCCGACGGCGAGGGCGTCATCGCCCGCGGCCGCGTCGCGCTCGGCCACCGGCGGCTCAAGATCATCGACCTGTCGGAGCGCGCGGCGCAACCGATGTGCGACCCGCTGCTCGGGCTGACGCTGGTGTTCAACGGCTGCATCTACAACTACCGCGAGCTGCGGCGCGAGCTCGAGGCGCAGGGCTACCGCTTCTTTTCGGACGGCGACACCGAGGTGGTGCTCAAGGCCTGGCACGCCTGGGGCGAGGGCTGCCCCGCGCGGCTACAGGGCATGTTCGCCTTCGCGCTGCACGAGCGCGACAGCGGGCGCGTGATCCTCGCGCGCGACCGGCTCGGCATCAAGCCGCTGTACTACGCCGAGAGGCCGCGCGAACTGCGCTTCGCCTCGAGCCTGCCGGCGCTGCTCGCCGCGGGCGGGGTCGACAGCTCGATCGACCCGGTGGCGCTCAACTACTACCTGTCGTTCCACGCCGTGGTGCCGGCGCCGCGCACCATCCTGAAAGGGGTGAAGAAACTGCCGCCGGCGACGCTGCGCGTGATCGAGCCCGACGGCCGCAGCCAGGAGCGCGAGTACTGGTCGCTGTCGTTCGAGCGCAGCGCGGCCGACCAGCTGCGCAGCAGCGCCGAATGGCGCGAGCAGCTCGGCGCCGCGCTGCGGCGCGCGGTCGAGCGGCGCATGGTGGCCGACGTTCCGGTCGGGGTGCTGCTCTCGGGCGGGGTCGACTCGAGCCTGATCGTCGGCCTGCTGACCGAAGCCGGACAGGTCGGGCTGAACACGTTCTCGATCGGCTTCGAGGCCGCCAACAACGAATCGGGCGACGAGTTCCGCTATTCGGATCTGATCGCCGAGCGCTTCGAGACCGAGCACCACAAGATCTTCATCGAATCGGCACGCCTGCTGGACGCCCTGCCGGGCACCATCGCGGCGATGTCCGAGCCGATGGTGTCGTACGACAACGTGGGCTTCTACCTGCTCTCGCAGGAGGTGGCGAAGCACGTCAAGGTGGTGCAGAGCGGGCAGGGCGCCGACGAGGTGTTCGGCGGCTACCACTGGTACCCGAAGCTGGTCGGCTCGGGCGACCCGGCGGCGGACTACGCGCGCGCTTTCATGGACCGCGACTACGGGCGCTACCGCGAGCAGGTGTCGGCCGAATACGTCGGCAACGACCACGCGCGCGAGCTGATCGAGCAGCGCATGGCCCAGGACGGTGCGAGCGACCCGGTCGATCGCGCGCTGCGGCTGGACACCACGGTGATGCTGGTCGACGATCCGGTCAAGCGGGTCGACAATATGACGATGGCTGCAGGGCTGGAAGCGCGCGTGCCGTTCCTGGATCACGAGCTGGTCGAGCTCGCGGCCCGCATCCCGCCCGACCAGAAGCTGCGCGACGGCGGCAAGGGCATCCTCAAGGACGTCGCGCGCCAGGTGGTGCCGAGCGAGGTCATCGACCGGCCCAAGGGCTACTTCCCGGTGCCGGCGCTGAAGTACCTCGAGGGGCCGTTCCTCGAGCTCGCGCGCGACGCGCTCGGCTCGCGCGCGGCCAAGGAACGCGGCATCTTCCGCCGCGGCTACCTCGACGCGCTGTTCGCCGACCCCAAGGGCCACATCACGCCGCTGCGCGGCTCCGAGCTGTGGCAGGCGGCGCTGCTCGAACTTTGGCTGCAAGCGCAAGGAGCCTGACATGGCCACCCGGACCCAATCCGCGAACCGCGCCCGCAAGAGCCGCGGCAAGGGCGCCTACGCCCACCGCATCCAGCGCCTGCACCGGGAGGCGCCCGGGCAGCTGCCGCAGCGCAACGCGACCCTCGACTGCGGCTGGGGCAGGCTGCTTTTCGGTCAGACCTTCGACGAGCCGGCGAAGCTCGCCGCGGCGCTGCTGGAAGAAGACCTCGAGCGGCGCGACATCGCCGCCTACGTGCGCGACCCGCACGTGGTGCTCGCCGCCGCGCCGCAGCAGCTGTTTCTCGATCCCTCGCACACCTACCGCCTGGACCTCTCGACCTACCGCGCCTCGGCGCGCCGGCCGCGCGGCTTCGTGGTGCGCTGGCTGACCGGTGCGGCCGATGCCGACGCGATCAACCGCATCTACCTCTCGCGCTCGATGGTGCCGGTGCGCCCGGACCTGCTGCTCGACAAGCGCGACAGCCGCACCCTCGTCTACCTGGTGGCCGAGGACGAAAAGAGCGGCGAGGTGATCGGCACGGTGACCGGGGTCGATCACCGGCGCGCCTTCGCCGACCCGGAGGGCGGCGCCTCGCTGTGGTGCCTGGCGGTGCACCCGCAGGCGGTGCACCCGGCCGTGGGCGAGACGCTGGTGCGGCGCCTGGCGGAGTACTTCCAGGCGCGCGGCGCGGCGCACATGGACCTCTCGGTGATGCACGACAACTGGCAGGCGATCGAGCTGTACGAGAAGCTCGGCTTCGTGCGCGTGCCCGAGTTCACGGTCAAGCACAAGAACGCGATCAACGAGAAGCTGTTCGTCGGCGCGCCGCCCGAATCCCGGCTCAATCCCTACGCGCGCATCATCGTCGACGAGGCGCGCCGGCGCGGCATCGCGGTGGAAGTGATCGACGCGAAGGGCGGCTTCTTCCGCCTCACCTCGGGCGGGCGCACGGTGCGCTGCCGCGAGAGCCTGTCGGAACTCACCAGCGGCGTCGCGGTCAGCATCTGCGACGACAAGGCGGTGACGCGCCGCGCGGTGCAGCGCGCCGGGGTGCGCGTGCCCGAGCAGATCGAGTACAGCTCGCGCGAGCAGCTGGCGGAGTTCCTCGCCCGTTACCGCCAGGTGGTGGTCAAGCCGGCGCGCGGCGAGCAGGGCCGCGGCGTGTCGGTCGGGCTGGAGGACCTCGAGCAGGCGATGGCCGCGGTCGAGCAGGCGCGCGAAAGCTCGTCGCGCGTGCTGGTCGAGGAGTGCGTGCAGGGCGAGGACCTGCGCCTGGTGGTGATCGACTTCAAGGTCGTGGCCGCGGCGCTGCGCCGCCCGGCGCGCGTGATCGGCGACGGCCGCAGCAGCGTGCGCGAGCTGATCGCGTCGCAGAGCCGGCGGCGCGCGGCCGCCACCGGCGGCGAGTCGAACATCCCGCTCGACGCCGAGACCGCGCGCTGCGTGGCGGGCTGCGGATACTCGCTGGAAGACATGCCGCCGCAGGGCGCCGAGTTCGCGGTGCGCCGCACCGCCAACCTGCACACCGGCGGCACCATCCACGACGTCACCGACGAGGTGCATCCCGCACTGATCGAGGCCGCGGTCAAGGCCGCGCGCGCGATCGATATCCCGGTCACCGGGATCGACTTCATCGTGCGCTCGCCGCGCGCGGCGCATTACGCCTTCATCGAGGCCAACGAGCGCCCGGGGCTGGCCAACCACGAGCCGCAGCCGACCGCCGAACGCTTCATCGACCTGCTGTTTCCGCTTTCGCTGCCGGCCGCCGCGCGCCAGGCGAGCGCCTGACAAGGAGCCACGCGACCATGGCACGCCTTACCATCGACGTCGACTACCTGGCGCGCATCCTGCGACGCCTGCTGGACACGCCCAGCCCCGCCGGCTACACCGACGCGGTCGCGCGCCTCGCGGGCGAAGAGCTCGCCGAGCTCGGCATCGAGTATGAGCTGACGCGCCGCGGCGCGATCCGCGCCCGCATGGCGGGGCGCAAGCGCCAGCCCGCGCGCTCGCTGATCGCGCACCTCGACACGCTCGGCGCTCAAGTCAAGAACCTGAAGGACAACGGCCGGCTCGAGCTGGCCCGGGTCGGGCACTGGTCGGCGCGCTTCGCCGAGGGCGCGCGCTGCACGCTGTTCACCGACACGGGCTCGTTCCGCGGCACCATCCTGCCGCTCAAGGCATCGGGCCACGTGTTCAACGAGCAGATCGACACCCAGCCGGTGGGCTGGGAGCACATCGAGCTGCGCATCGACGCGCTGGCGCGCAACGCGCGCGACCTGGCGCGGCTCGGGATCGCGATCGGCGACATGGTGGCGGTCGACCCGCAGCCCGAGTTCCTCTCCAACGGATTCGTGGTCAGCCGGCACCTGGACGACAAGGCCGGCTGCGCGGTGATGTTCTCCGCGATCAAGGCGCTCAAGGAGGCGGGCGAGCCGCTGCCGGTCGACACCCTGTTCCTGTTCTCGATCTCGGAGGAGGTCGGCGTCGGCGCCTCCTCGGTGCTGACCCACGACGTGGCGTCGATGGTGATCATCGACAACGGCACCACCGCGCCGGGCCAGAACAGCTCGGAGTTCGGCGTCACCATCGCCATGGCCGACATGACCGGGCCGTTCGACTACCACCTGACCCGCAAGCTGATCCGGCTCTGCCGCGAGCAGGACATTGCCTTCCAGCAGGACCTGTTCCGCTACTACCGCTCCGACAGCGCCTCGGCGCTCGAGGCTGGCGACGACGTGCGCACCGCGCTGATCACCTTCGGCATCGACGCCTCGCACGGCTACGAGCGCATCCACATGCACGCGCTGCGCTCGCTCGCGGAGCTGGTCACCGCCTACGCCACGAGCGAGATCGAGATCCCGCGCGACGCCCAGGAGGCCGGCTCGCTCAAGGGCTTCACCGAGCAGCCGATGGTGGAAGCGCACGAAACCGAGACCCTGATCACCCGCGACGGACCGCAGCCGAAGTAGCGCCGGATGCGGACCGAACGCGAGCTCACGGCGCGCGCACTGCTGAGCGGGATGCTGCTCGGGGCGCTGCTGACGCCGTGCAACGTCTACTCCGGGCTCAAGATCGGCTGGTCGTTCAACATGTCGATCGTCGCGCTGCTGCTCAGCCTGGGCGGCTGGCGCCTGGCCGAGCGCGCCGCGGGCGCCGCGCGCTGGTCGCAGAAGGAAAGCAACATCGCGCAGACCGCAGCCTCCTCGGCCGCGTCGATCGTCTCCGGCGGCCTGGTGGCGCCGATCCCGGCCTACACCCTGATCACCGGCGAGCGCCTCGGCGCGCTGCCGATGGTGGCCTGGGTGTTCGCGGTCAGCTTCCTCGGCATCTGGGTGGCCTGGGCGCTGCGCCCGTCGCTGATCGAGGACTCGCCGCTGCGCTTTCCGGCCGGCGTCGCGACGCTCGAGACGATGCGCGACATCTTCGGCCATGGGCGCGAGGCGCTGGCGCGGGTCGCGGTGCTGCTCGGCGCGACGCTCGCCGCGGGGCTGCTCAAGTGGGCCCAGACCTTCGCCCGCCTGCTCGGCGAGTGGTCGCCCTCGGCGCTGGCGGCCAGGTTCAGCTTCACGCTCGCGCCCTCGCCGCTGCTGATCGGCTTCGGCGCCATCGTCGGCCTGCGCGTGGGCGCGTCGCTGCTGGCCGGCGCGCTGCTCGCCTGGGGGCTGCTCGGGCCCTGGCTGCTCGCCAGCGGCCGGGTGAGCGCCGACGGCGCGGCCGGCTCGCTGTTCGAGCCGCTGGTGGCGTGGCTGCTGTGGCCCGGCGTCAGCCTGATGGTGAGCGCGACCCTGACCGGCCTCGCGCTGCGCCTGGCGCCGAAGGCGTCCCGGCGCGCGGGTCGACCGCGCATGCGGCTGCCCGCGCTGTCGGTGCCGGCGCTCGCCGGCTTCGCGCTTGCCTGCGCGCTGACGGTGGCGCTGCAGGTCGTGCTGTTCGGAATATCTCTTCCTCTGGCGCTGCTCGCGATTCCGCTCGCGCTGGTGCTCGCGGTGGTCGCGGCGCGCGTAGTGGGCGAGACCGGCATTCCGCCCATCGGCGCGATCGGCAAGGTGTCGCAGCTCGGCATCGGCATCGCCGCGCCGGGCCAGGCGGTGACCAACCTGATGGCGGCCAACGTCGCCGGCGGCGCGGCCGGCCAGTGCGCCGACCTGCTCAACGACTTCAAGGCCGGCCACGGCATCGGCGCCTCTGCCGCGCGGCAGGCGATCGCGCAATGCTTCGGCGTGCTCACCGGCAGCGCGGTCGGGGTCGCGGTCTACCTCGCGCTGATTCCCGACCCCTCGTCGATGCTGCTCACCGAGCATTGGCCTGCGCCCGCGGTCGCGGTGTGGAAGGCGGTGGCCGAGGCGCTGGCGCAGGGCCTGGGCTCGGTGCCGCCGAGCGCGCGCGCCGCGATGGCGGTCGCGGCGATCGCGGGCGTGGCGTTCGGTGCGCTCGAGGCGCGGCGGCGCGCCGCGCGCTTTCTGCCGAGCGCGGCGGCGCTCGGCCTCGCGTTCGTCATCCCGGCCTCGGTCTCGCTCATGATCTTCGCCGGCGCGCTGCTGGCCTGGCTGTTCGCCGCGCTGCGCCCCGCGCTCGCCGAGCGCTTCACGCTGGCCGCTGCGGCTGGCATGATCACCGGCGAGAGCCTGGTCGGCGTCGCCGCGGCGATCATGGGTCTGGCAGGCGCCTAAACCAACAAAAGGAGTGCTGCAACTTGGATCAGATAAACATTCAATTCACCTTGTTTTCCGCCTTCTACTCGCCGCTCATCTCGACCATGTCGGGCGGCTTCCTCAAGGCCGAGGGGCTCGATCCGCAGTGGTCGGTTGCGCCGCCGGGCGTGTCGGCGATCGAGGCTTTGAAGAACGGCTCGGCGCACGTGGTGCAGTCGGCGCTGAGCCAGGGCCTCGCCTCGCTCGACAAGGGCGAGACGCCGCCGGCGTTGCATTTCGCCCAGGTCAACGAGATGGACGGCTTCTTTCTCACCGGACGCGAGGCTGATCCGGCCTTCAGCTGGAACAAGCTGGAAGGCGCCGAGGTGGTCATGTTCAAGGCCGGCCAGCCGCGCGCGATGTTCAGGTACGCCTGCCACAAGGCCGGCATCGACTTCAACAAGATCAAGCCGATCTGCCCCGGCGGCGCGGCGGACATCGACGCCGCGTTCCGTGCCGGACAGGGGAGCTACGTGCAGCAGCAGGGCCCGTTTCCGCAGCAGCTCGCCGCCGACGGCGTCGGTCACATCGTGGCCCAGGTCGGCAAGCAGATCGGGTCGTGCGGCTTTTCCAGCCTCGCGGCGACGCGCGATTGGCTCAAGACCGACATGGCGAAGGCATTCGCGCGCGCCTACAGGAAGACGCGGCGCTACATGAACGAGACCTCGGCGGCCGAGATCGCGAAGGCGGAGAAGCCTTATTTTCCCAAGATCGACGAGAAGGTGCTCGCCGACTGCATCGGCACCTACCAGCAGCTCGGCTGCTGGACGCCGCACGTCGAGATCACGCGCGCGGCCTACGAGAAGACGCTCGACATATTCGAATACAACGGCCTCTTGAAGCGACGCCATCCCTATGAGCAGGTCTGCGCCACGCCGCCGGCCGACCACTGAGACCGGCCGCTTGCCCGCCGTACGCTACTCGCTGCCGTCGGTCGACCGCGTGTTGCGGCAAAGCGCGACAGAGGCCCTCGTCGCGCAGCACGGCCGCACCGCGGTGACCGACGCGATCCGCAGCGTGCTTGGCGAGCTGCGCGCCGCACGGGCTTCCGATCCCGGCGGCGATGCGGCGATCCTGGAGCGCGCGGCCGGGCGCCTCGGCCGGGATTCGCGGCCGTCGCTGCGGCCGGTGTTCAACCTGACCGGCACGGTGCTGCACACCAACCTCGGCCGCGCACAGCTCCCCGCGGAGGCGATCGAGGCGATATCCGTCGCGGCGCGCGGCCCGGTGAGCCTGGAATACGACCTGAGTACCGGCAAGCGCGGCGAGCGCGACGTGCATGTCGAAGAAATTCTCTGCCGCCTGACCGGCGCCCAGGCCGCCACGGTGGTGAACAACAACGCCGCCGCGCTGCTGCTCGTTCTCGCCACGCTGGCGGCGCGGCGGGAAGTCCCCGTGTCGCGCGGCGAGCTGATCGAGATCGGCGGGTCGTTTCGCCTGCCAGAGCTGATGGCGCGCTCCGGTTGCCGCTTGCGCGAAGTCGGAACCACCAACCGCACGCATCTATCGGATTACGCCGAGGCCGTTGGGGCGAAGACCGGCGTCGTGCTGAAGGTGCACGCGAGCAACTACTCGATCGAGGGATTCACCGCGGCGGTGCCGCAAGCCGACCTCGCGCGGCTGTGCCGCGAGCGCGGGCTGCCGTTCGTGGTCGACCTCGGCAGCGGCACCCTCGCCGACCTGCGC